>Ga0247831_1000878_pt1 | contig 62671 bp, 54 predicted proteins | sample LaCruzMarch2015__9_FD_192406 | JGI IMG/M metagenome (GOLD analysis project Ga0247831, IMG submission 192406) | Freshwater microbial communities from meromictic Lake La Cruz, Castile-La Mancha, Spain - LaCruzMarch2015_1m | ecosystem: Environmental > Aquatic > Freshwater > Lake | place: Spain...
ATTTCAGTTTGTTAAAAACGAACCTGCTATCGCCTTATGCGCGAGTGTGAGACGAGAAGCAACCTCACCAACGGCCAGAAATGCGCGCTATTTCAGCCTTTGCGCCGCTTCCGCGTGCAAAAAGTGACGCTAGATAGCTCCCCGCCTCGGCCAAAGCTTCTTCCAAGCCAAATGGCGGGTTGGCAATTGTCACCCCGGCACTGACCAAACCTTGACCTTCATTGGGCGCGCAAACCTGTAAATCAGCGACCAACAAACGCGCTTCGGTTTCTGCCAAAGCGCGGCGATATTCACCGGTTACATACTGATCCTTGTCGGCATGCCAGAGGATGTAGGTCCCAGTTGCCCAGCGGCTAAGGCCGTCTTGCAAAGCTTCGACCAGGCGCTCAAATTCACCTGGGCGCTCAAAGGGTGGATCAATGAGCACCAGGCCACGGCGTTCAACCGGTGGCAAATGGGCACGCACTGCCTCCCACGCATCGCGGCGCTCAACCTTGATGCCTCGGGCGCGCTCAAACCTTCCGGCCAAGATTTCATAATCAACCGGGTGCAGCTCACAAAACAAGGCTTTGTCCTGATAGCGCAGCATTTCTGCAATCAACGCCGGGGATCCGGGATAGGTATTGGGGCCATCGCCCGCTGCGGCGACAAGGTCGAGGTAACGCTTAACCGGCGCGGGCGGGTTTTCGGCCGCCCATAAGCGAGCGATGCCATCTTGCCACTCGGGGCTGCGTGCGGCCTCATCGCTCGAAAGGTCATAAGTGCCAATGCCCGCAAATACATCCAAAATGCGGAACGGGGCTTCTTTCAGCCGCAAATGATCGATGCTCAAAACAAGGGCTAAGTGCTTCCATACATCGGCAAAATTGCCGGCATGAAAGGCGTGTCGATAATTCATGAAGCGGAACCGTCCTTATCTGATCGATTGGCCATCGCCTCTTCAAACGGATCGGGTCGCTTAACACGAATGAACAGGCCCCAAGCCAAAATGCCAAGGCCAATCGGCAGGCCGAACAAATAGTCGAGATATTGAAACAGGGTCTTGGCTTTGTCAGAACGGCCCGCCCGCCACACAACCAAGGCCTTTGGTGCCACCGCCGCCTTGCTCAGATAAACGCGGTGACCGCGCACCGCGACTTGCAGCTTGTTTTCGTCGTCAAACAAATAAACGCCCACAAGGCGACTTTCGAGATTGGCACGAAAAGGCACGGTGGCAACCAGCTTGGCTTCGGTTTGGCGCTTACCTGCCCACTGACTTAAATCAGAGAGTGTGGGTCCCGCGGAGATCAAAGAAATCGCGAGGCCAATAATGGCAACCAAAGTTCCTAATTCGCGGGGATTATCCGGCAGGATGAACCGACGCCGCAAAATAGGTGGCACAAAACTCATTTTCTTGGGCTGATGATAATTGGGCATGTCTCGATTTAACCCAGACTGCGGCGAAGGGCTACAGCGTCAAGCCTTCGCCGCGCAGAGCGGTCGCTGCAATCCACCCGCCACCTAGCACGCGGTCACCCGCATCGAGAGGATCATAAAAGACACAAGCCTGCCCAGGTGCAACGCCTTCTTCTGGTGCATCTAACACAACAGACCACCCTGCCCCAATCTGCAAGGTTCCAAGAACTGGCGGACGGGTCGAGCGGACACGCGCTAACACACGCCGTCCATCAAGCGCATCTTCACCTGCGACCTGTTCGCCGATCCAATTTACATCCGTGAGGGTGATATGGGTAATTGCTAAGCATTCCTTTGGACCGACGATGACTTGCTTAACGGCTGCGTCGAGTTTGACCACAAACAAAGGCTCCCCCGTGGCAATGCCAAGCCCACGCCTTTGACCCACCGTGAAATGGATCACACCGTCATGGGTGCCCAGCACGCGTCCATCCACATGCAAGATCTCGCCCGGTTCTGCCGCGCCGGGCCGTAATCTGGTCACCACATCTGCATATTTGCCATTGGGAACAAAGCAAATGTCTTGGCTGTCGGGCTTGATCGCAACGGGTAGGTTCAGTGCCGCTGCAATGTCGCGCACGGCAGGCTTGGGAAGGTCTGCCAAAGGAAACCGCAAGAAGCCCAATTGCGCGCGGGTGGTCGCGAACAGAAAATACGATTGGTCGCGCGCAGCATCGGCTGCGCGGCGCATTTCCGCACCTTCTGGTCCATCAACGCGGCCAACATAATGACCGGTCACCAAGCAATCCGCACCAAGATCGCGCGCTGTTTCCAGCAGGTCCTTGAACTTCACACTTTGGTTGCAGCGAACGCAAGGGATTGGCGTAAAGCCAGCGAGATAGGTGTCGGCAAAATTGTCGATCACCGCTTCTTTAAAGCGGCTTTCGTAATCCAGCACATAATGGGCAATTCCGATCTGATCGGCGACCCGGCGGGCGTCATGGATGTCTTGCCCAGCGCAGCATGCACCTTGCTTCTTAAGGGCAGCTCCATGGTCATAGAGCTGTAGGGTGATGCCAATGGTCTCATAGCCTGCCGCTTGCACCAAAGCCGCAACAACTGACGAGTCCACGCCACCAGACATCGCAACGACGACGCGGGTTTGGGCGCGCGGTTTCTCAAAGCCTAAATCAATGTCTGGAATGGTTTGTAGGCCCGCGTCTGCGCGCAGACCGATTGTTTCAAGCGTCATGTCTTCTCCTTCCCCACAGGTTCAAGGCCTGTAGCGATGGGCCAGCCTTAGCAGATTATCGCAGATATTGCAGCAGGTTCAGGTCCTTTAGCTGCCCAAAGATCGCAGCCGACGCTTGATACTGGGTCTGTGCGGCCGAGAGACGGGCCGCCACTTCTGCCAAATCGACATTTTCTTGGTCCCCAATCGTGGCCAGTAATGTGTCACGCTTGGCGTCATTGGTGCTCACTGCCATTTCAATTTGCTTGGCCGTGCTGCCAGCTTCCGCGGATTTGTCGATCAGATTTGTTTGTACACTTGCGATCTGGGGAATAAGGCCTTGGACATAGGTCAATTGCGCCGGGGTTAGCCTTCCCGTCAGCGGACCATTAGCATTTTCCCACACGCGGATGGACCGCAAGAGATCAACAAATGGACGGAACAAATCTTCGGCATTGCGGCTCAATTCAATTGGGCGATTATCTTCAATCATGAGCGTGCGATTGCGTCCGGTATCGATCCAATTGGCATCGGTATTAGGTTGAGCGGCCAGCGTATCGAGACTGGCGGGAACGAATGGCTCGCCATAGCCCCATTCGCCGCCAAAAATCGCCTCGCCATTATATTGAGCGTTGGCTGCAGTATCGATGACGCTGAGGGCTTGCTCAATGGCGGCCTTCAAGCCCGCGCCATTTTGGTTGGCCGCTGCGTTGGCTAACCCATCGCGTGCCTGTTGGACCGCCGCTTGTGCGCTATCTAGGGCGGTGGCTTCGACTTCTGCGCGCGCTTCCAGCCCCTTCAAGGTTTCTGCCCGGCGATCCAATCGTTCAGCATAGGTTTTAGCAGACAAAAGACGTCCAGCCTCGATGCCAAAGCCTTGTAAGTCGCTAGAGACCTTTTGCGTCGAGGCCTGTTCTTGTGCTTTCGCCATATTGGCTTGGCCCATCGCAATGCCGGCTGCACTGCCGAAGAACTGATTAAAGGTTGCGACGCGTGTCATGAGAGATGCTCCACTTGTGTCTCGTCAGTTGTGTCTTGCCTCAAACGGCCTGCAGCAAAGTTTGGTACATTTCATCAACCGCACGGATCATCCGGGCGGCTGCGGAATAGGCTTGTTGGAAGCTGGTCAGCTTGACCAATTCTTCGTCGAGATTGACGCCTTCGATATTGGCGCGGCGGGCATCCGCCTCAGCCTTAAACCCCTCAGCGGTTTCTTTGTCTGAACTAGCTTCTGCGGCCAGTCTCCCGACATCGCCGCCAAGTGAAGAAACAAAGTCCATCAACTTCATCGAACGGGTAACCCCGCCTGGCCCGTCACTAAAGGTCAAAGGCGCCCGCGACGCATCAAACAAGGCTTGCGCGCCGCGACTATCGGCCAAACCGACGGCTACCGCGCCAACTGCAACAGACGAAAGATCAGGCCGTGCGAGACCCATTTTCGAAGGGTCTGATACTATCGATGGATTGACCCCAATGCCCAAAGCGCGTGCTTCGCGGGTTTTGGAGGCGACACCAAAGATCGCAGCAAACCCATGGCTTGTCCCACTACGCGGACCAACGTCTTGAGTGATCTCTAAGCGGAGATTGCCCTGCCCTGTGCCAGGCGTCCATTTCATGACACCTTGGGGGTCGAGTGAGAACCCACCATAAAGGCCGACCCCGGTCGTGGGATCGTTCAAGGCATTCATAATGTCCCCAATCGTGCCCGCTGGAATGGTGACATTCTTGGTCGTTGCCATGCCGCCGGTCGGTCCAACCACTTGTAAGCTCATGACGCTACCCGCAACAAAGCCGTGGCTGTCGGTGGCGCGCAAGCCCGTTGCATAGTTCATCGGCGTGCCCGACTGGACCAGATCATTTAGCCCGAAGAAATGGGCAAAGGCACGGTTGCCGCGCTGACTTCCCCCGGTTGTCGGCTCATCAAACACGAAACCATTGGGGGTGGCGGTTGCAGGTACCGACGGGGCGGATTGCAATTGCAGCCGCCCGTTGGTGAAGTTTGCCGTGCCGTTAGCCCCAAGCGCCGTGTTCAATGCCGTGACAAACGAACCGATGGTGGTGCCCGTCGTCCCCGAGGCCGCCCCATCGACACTTATCGCACCTGTGTTGAAGTTAATGTCGATCTTGCTGACCAAGAGGCCTGCCGCATTGACGACGCCAATGCTGGTTTGGCCTGTGAAGTTTAAACTGTCGGAAGCCAAAAGTCCGGTGTCGCTACCTCTGGCCAGTGCCAAGGGCGGCAAGGTTGCGTTTTGGCTGTGTGCGGCATTGAGGGCATCGGCAATACCACCGGCCAATTCACCCAACCCGTAAGCGATCTTAGCCAAATCTTGATCGCGGACATCTAAGAGGCCACGTAAAGACCCGCTTTGGATGCTGGGTTCAAATTCCTGTTCGGTTGGATCGCTTCCGAAGGTAATGGTAATCCGATCAAATGAGGTTGCGCCAAGGCCAGAGGCTTTGAAGTTCAAGGTGGCGGGATTGAAACCGGCCAACAAGACGCCATTACTGGTGCGCACTTCGGTTGAGCCATCGGGGCGCTGAGCTACTTTAATGTCTATATATTGCGACAATTCCTGGATCATATCGGCTTGGCGCTGCTGTGCCCCGGTTGAATCGCCGATGGCATTGGCGCGCAGAATGTCGGTATTGGCTGCCGAGATATCCTTCAACAGCGTATTCACCCGCTGAACCTGATCCGCCACCCTTTGGTCTGCATCCGCGCGTGCCGTCTCAATGGTTTGGCCGACCGTATTAACCTGCGCCAAAAAGCTCTGCAATTCAGCAATGGCCCCGCGCCGGGCCGAGATGGAACCTGGGTTTAGGACGCCCGTCTCAAAGGCACCCAAAGCACGGTTCAGCGCGGCGAAGATGGAGGATTCACTGGTTGGATCGCCAAAAGCAGCTTGGACATTTTCGAGATAGCCGGAGCGACCCGCTGCACTGCCCGCGCCGCTGGAAGCCGCCAACGAAGCTGCCGCCAAAAAGCGGTCAGCCGCCCGGGTAACCAAAGCGGTATCGACACCCTGACCTTTGCCTCCAACTTCGCGCGCATTCTGATTGTGCTCGAGGCGCACATAGCCCGGCGTATTCACATTGGAGACGTTCTGCGTCACCGTGCGAATAGCATTTTGGCTGGCAAACAGGCCACTCGTAGCGATGTTCATGATCGAATTCAGCGACATTCCAACTCAGCCTTTATCTCTACCTCAATCCACCCGCCACCCGGTCATTTTTGCCGACTTGCCGAGCAGTTTTTGCCCAATCACGCACCTCGGCTGAGTAAGCCGCTCAAGAAACTATAGAAATAAATCATTTATATCAGTGATTTATTTCCTTTCTATCGCCGCGACCTCTTTAGCAAACGCACGTAGTCACGCCTTCACTTGCAACCCGCGCGCCAAAGGCATTGCGAAGCCATGGCGGCGCGTCTGAGACGGATAGAAACCGCATCATCTTCAGGCCACGAACGATTTCTGATCGCGCGGCAGGATTGGCCTTCTACCCGGCAAACTATGCCGCTAGATGGCTGATTTGACCACTATTTACTTCGATTAACCGTTGATAAATTTAAATGAAAACAATATATTATACTAAATTGAACATGGCATGGCGCTTGCTACCCCTATTGTTCGAAGTCGCAGCGTGACGTGTGACAAACTGTTAAGCGGGGGCTCAAGCTATATGGAAACGGTTGGTCGCATGATGGACAGCATCGCAGAAGCACCGCAGTCGCAGCGCTCAAAGCCGTCTATGCAAGCGGCCGGTGACACAAGCGAGTTAACGGGTCTGAGCTTTGCCGATACTATGATTGGCTTCGTCCAGCCACCCAGTCCGCAAGAACCTGTAAAGGCAGCGCCTAATTCGTCCGATATGGCAGGCGATGCGATGCTCGCAGATGTTTCCACCACCGAACCCCGTGTTATGCGAGCGCCTCCAATCTCGACGACTCTCGCTGACGTCGCCAAGCACGAGGGGCTAACTGAGAACTTGCAAACACCCGGCGCAAAAGGCGCAGCCGTTCCGCCGGGGCTGCTTGCCGAAGCCGCGATAGATGCGGGGATGGAGGACGCAAACGTTACCTTTAAACTAGGCGAGACCTTAGGTCTGGCAACCGAGATTGCCGAAGGAGCAATACTTCAAACCCAAGCGCTCAAAACACAAGCTGTCGCCTCGCAAATCCTATCGGCGGGTCTTGCTGCCCTTGGGCAAACGCAACAGCTCGTGGCCGAAGATAGTGAGTTGGCACAGTTTGCTGCCACCGCTACGGGGCAGGCAACTCAGCCGAGCCCTCTGCAAACCAATTCAACAACGTCGCAGGCCGGTCCGAGGATTGATTTAATGCTGGCAAAAGATCAGCAGGGTCCTAGCGCTGTGCGAGCCCTCGAAGCGCAATCGGGTGAGGCACGCGCGCTTAAAATAAGTGGCCCAACGGGATGGTTTGGCGATGGCACTGGCTTGATAGCGGCGGACGATGCAGGCCTGCAAAGCGCACCCAATGCTGCTTCAGCTGCTACCCCGACACAACCGGCAACCGTCGCGGTCACAACAGGGCTTCTGCCGAACCTCGCTAAAGCCGCAGCCAAAGCTGAAGAAACCAAGGTTGCTGCAACCGATGTCGGCGGCATAATGGCTGGGGCCAATGGTGCAGCAGATGCCGCCAGCTCGACGACCACAGATTGGACGAGTGCTCCAGCGACGGACACAAGTCCAAAACCGACCCTCGTCCAGCCTCACACGGTCCCGATGCTAGCTGCGGCGATGATGCGCCGGATTTCAAATGGGTTGAAGGAATTCACGCTTCGCCTCGATCCACCCGAATTGGGTCGGGTCGACGTGCGCTTGACCGTTGGCCCAGACAAGAAGGTGCGAGCCTTGGTTAGCACGGATCGGCCTGAAGCCCTGAAAGACTTGGCCTTGTCCGCGCGCGAATTGACCCGCGCCTTGCAAGAAGCCGGGCTTGAGCTGGAAGAAAATGGCCTCTCATTCTCGATGAATGATCAAGGTAGTTCGCAGCAAAATCGCGATGCCAACCAGCAGCAAAGCACGCGCCTTAAGAACAGCCTCGATGGCTATGAAACATCCGAAGCGGCTAAGCCTGAGCAGGCAGCCCCGCTTTCCGCTCATCTCTCTGGTCCTGTCGAACGCTGGCAACGCGCCCGCATCGCCATGACCGCCTAAGTTGTAAGGAACACAAAATGGCAACAGTGACCAATACGACGGCCGCTTCGACAGCAGCCTCCGCGACAGCGGCGAAATCGGCCGCGACGCCTAAAGCCTCGTTGGCAAACAATTTCGAGACCTTTTTGACGCTTCTAACGGCGCAGTTGAAAAACCAAGATCCGCTCTCGCCGTTGGATACCAAGGACTTCACCAATCAATTGGTGCAATTCTCGGGCGTGGAACAACAATTGAAGACCAATGACCTTCTGTCGTCTTTGACCGAAACCACCAAGCTGAGCGCGGGTGCAACCGCTGTCGCCTATTTAGGCAAAGAAGCCACAGCTACATCTGCTTTGGCCGGTCTCTCGAGTGGCGGGGAAGCCACCTGGCGCTACGAGTTACCCAGGTCTTCGACCAGCACCACGTTAAAAATTGTCGATTCCCAAGGTCGGACGATTGCCACCAAATCGGGTGAGACCTCAACCGGTGAAAAAACCTTCAACTGGGACGGCAAGGATCAATCCGGCAAGGCGGCACCGTCGGGCACCTATCGTTTGGAGCTCAATGCTCAAGGCGCAGACGAGCGTCCGATCACCGGGACCGTTCGCCAAAGGGGCGTCATTACCGGTGTCGACCTTTCGGGGAACACACCCACCGTCACCATTGGCGGCGCGGCCCTGCCCTTGTCGTCAATCGTTAAGATAGGACTGCAAGCGAATTGATATTTTGACTTAAATCCCTGCGATTAAGAAAAAAATCAACTAAAAATCAACACTCCGTCCCTAAAGTCTGGACATAAGTGGTTGGGCAGAATGCTCCTAACAATAAAAACACAACTAGGAGCATTCTATGTCAGTTAACAACGCAATGCTGGCGGGCGTTTCGTCCCTCATCGCCAATTCAAGTGCTATGGCTGTTGTTTCTGACAATATCGCCAATGTGAACACGACCGCCTTTAAGCGTAACCGCACTGATTTTACGCGACTGGTTAATTCGCAAAGCAAAGGTGCCTCCTATAATGCTGGTGGTGTTTCAGCCCAGACTCGGCAATTGGTACGTGCGCAAGGCAATTTGAATTCGACCGGCACCGTCACCGACTTAGCAATTTCCGGCCAAGGCTTTTTCGCGGTCTCACCTTTGGAAACCGCAGGTGCTGCATCGTCCAATGTCGCGTTTACGCGGGTTGGTACATTTGCAGCCAATGATCAAGGCAATTTGGTCAATCAGGCTGGTTACTTTCTGCAAGGCTGGCGCATTGACCCGACCGGCACTGTCACCACCAGTCCGAGTGACCTAAGCCTACTTGAAACCGTCAACATCAGCTCGATCTCTGGCACAGCCACGGCATCGACGACAGCTAAAATCAATGGCAATCTAAGGTCAACGACCCCGATCAGCACAGCTGTTTCTGGCGGCACCTATGATGTGGCGACCAACAACATGGCCTCAGGCGCTGTGACGCCAGACGCCAACTGGTCCTTTCAAATCTATGACAGTCTGGGCGGCTTGCGCACGTTTAATGTCGCGATGCTCAAAAGTGCGACTGCCAATCAGTGGACGACTGAAATCTATGCGTCACCAGCAAGCAGCGTCACAACTGGCGCGCCTTTAGTCAACGGACAGATTGCGACAGGCACTTTAGCGTTTACCCCAAGCGGCCAGCTTGACACGACCGCAACATCGCCAAGTTTGCTAGCTGGCTTCAACTTGGGCGCGGCAGCAGGTGGTGCGCCTGCAGCTGGATCAGCAAAATGGGCGACTTCAACCGGACTTGCTGCCCAAACCTTTACACTCGACTTTGGACAGATCAGCGGCAAAGAGGGAGTAAGTCAGTTTGACAGCCCGACGTCGATTACCTCTACGACAACCGATGGGTCTTTGTTCGGGGATATTACGGGCGTGGACATTTCTAAAGAAGGCTTCATCTCGGCAATCTTTAACAATGGCGTCACTAGGCAATTATATAAACTCCCCGTCGCGACATTTATTAATCCCGACGGCTTGTTCGCAGACCGTGGCGGGGTTTACAGAGCAACTGCGGAGTCAGGAGCTTTCAGCCTAAAGGACCCAGGTCTTGGCGGGGCCGGTGTGATCGCCTCGTCCAGCCTCGAATCCTCAACTGTTGATTTGGCTCAGGAATTCTCCTCCATGATCATCATTCAGCGCGCCTACAGTGCCTCTTCAAAGATCATCACAACCGCTGATGACATGCTCGACGAAGTCATTCGGATGAAGCGCTAAGGATAACAATCTGAACGCAGAACTACGGCAATCTGAAGAATTCTGATGTCTGAAATCACTCAAAATTAAGCCTGTCGCTTAGCGCGACCTTAAATCGAAAGGCGTATCTTCTTCTCAAGAACAAGATATGGAGGTGAGCACATGGTGCACGCCATGCAACGGGAATTATCGGTGACGGGTCCAGAGGGAACACCTCTTACTTTGTCGAGTTTACCACCCCCCAACACAGAACGTTGGGTTGCACGCCGCAAGGCTGAAGTGGTTGCTGCTGTAAAAGGCGGCCTGCTCAGCTTTGAGGATGCGTGCGCACGCTATCGCATTACAGCAGAGGAATTTCTCGGCTGGCAACGTCAAGTAGACCGCCATGGTCTTCCAGGATTGCGTGTCACACGCATTCAGAACTACCGTTAAGTTTGCAGGCTTCGCCGCCAAAATTAACGTGTCTTTTACCTAACACCCGGAAAAAGCTGCCTAGCAGGCAAAAATGACCGAGTAGCCAACAAGGCTATTCGGTCACTTTGCCACCGTGCTGGCTATGATTCGAATCGCTTAGAACGACCGCATCATTCCAGCACGAAACAAGGTGACGGAGCGTCCGAACCCTCGACAGACCCTTTAAGTCTGCGGGTTTTGGCGCTTCAAGCGGAGCGGGTCGTTGGAACGATTTATCTCGATTTTGAAGTCAGCAGGACCGGCAAAGCTGGCCGCCGCCTTTGCTGTAACGGCTTTGGTTGCTGCGGCTCTGTTCGCAATCATGTTCCGCGTCGGCGCAGAAGAACGTTCACTGCTTTATTCAGATTTGTCCGCCAAAGATGCAGCCGCTGTCAGCGAAAGCCTGACAACCGCCAATGTCGACTTCCAACTGTCCCCCGATGGGTCGAGCATTTTCGTTCCCCGCTCAAAAGTTGCTGAAGCACGCATGCGGTTGGCTGCAGACGGCCTGCCCGGCCAAGGCTCGATTGGCTATGAGATTTTCGACAAGCAAGATGCACTGGGTGCCACCTCCTTTGTGCAGAACGTCAACAAGCTGCGCGCGCTCGAAGGCGAGTTGGCGCGCTCAATTGACAGTCTCGATACCGTCAACGCCGCGCGCGTCCATTTGGTGCTGCCCGAGAAGGCACTATTTCAAACCAATTCAGAGTCACCAACCGCTTCGATCGTCGTTGGGCTAGAGCGCGGCTCTCTGTCTGAAAAGCAAATCAATGCTATTCGCAGTTTGGTCGCCGCCGCCGTCCAAGGCCTTTCGCCCGACAAAGTAACGATTTTGGATGAGCGCGGCGAATTGCTGGCCGGGGCCAGCATTGGCGCAGATGCTTCATCAGCGGCTATGGATGATCGCACCAGCCAATATGAAGAGCGCCTACGCCGCAGGTTGCAAGAGATTGTTGAAGGCATTGTGGGTCCTGGTGGCGCGCGCGTGCAGGTTTCCGCTGATCTGGACTTCAGCCAGGTGACAAAGACCGAAGAAAACTTCAATCCCGATCAGGTCGCGCCCCGCTCTACCCGAACGATTGAAGAAATTGCTGCAGACAAAGCCAATGATCAGGGCGTAACGCAAGCGCAAAACGTGCCCGATGGCCAAACCCCTGGGGCGGCCGGCGGTCAAGAATCCAACTCCAATCGCACCGACGAAACCGTCAATTACGAGATTTCAAAAAGCACGCGCACGGAAGTGATTACCCCGGGTAAAGTGATGCGGCTGTCTGTCGCTGTTGCTGTCGATGGAGTCTCTACCCCAGCTGCAAAAGCAGGCGAAACACCGAAATGGGCCGCGCGTCCCGAAGCCGAAATGAAGCAAATTGCCGCATTGGTAACCTCTGCCGCTGGCATAAATGCAGAGCGTGGCGATAAGATTGAAGTGGTCAATGTACGCTTTGCTAAAGCCGCATCCGATGCAGGTTCAAAAGCTCCCAGCGCATTTGCCTTTGACAAGAATGACATCATGCGCGGCGCTGAAATCTTGGCGATGACTTTGGTTGCGGCGGCACTCCTGTTCTTTGTCGCGCGGCCGCTCGTGAAGGGCGTGTTTGAGGCGTCGAGCGCAGGTGTGGCTGGCGTGCCAATAGGGCTGCCAGGTCAAGCTCTGGGAATGGCTGGGGCTGGCAATGTGGTTGCCTTACCTGGAGGCGAGGCTGGCACAGGCGATGAACGCGTTGACATTGCGCGTATCCAAGGTTCCGTGAACGCCAATGCGATGAAACAGGTCTCGGAGATGGTTAAGGACAATCCTGAACAGACCGTTTCCGTCATCCGTGCTTGGTTGCAGGAGCGCAAATAGATGGCCGCTGCTGCATCTACAAATGAACTAAAAGGCGCTGAAAAAGCGGCCGTCTTCCTTTTGGCTTTAGGGGAAGACCACAAGGCTTTGTGGGACTTCTTCGACGAAGAAGAGATTAAAGAAATCTCGCAAGCCATGTCCAATCTGGGCAATGTGCAATCCGATGCTGTTGAGGAATTGGTGGTCGAATTTGTTGGGCGTATTTCCAACACGGGTGCCGTCATGGGGTCCTATGAACAGACCCAACGTCTGCTATCCTCCATCCTGCCACCTGAAAAGGTGGAAGCGATTATGGAGGAAATCCGGGGTCCAGCCGGTCGAACCATGTGGGACAAACTGGGCAATGTCGCTGAAACGACTTTGGCCAATTATTTGAAGAACGAATACCCCCAGACGGTGGCTGTGGTGCTGTCCAAGGTCAAGGCAGACCACGCAGCCCGCGTGCTGTCGGCTCTACCAGACGATTTTGCCCTCGAATGCGTGAACCGGATGTTGCACATGGAGCCGATCCAGCGCGACATTCTGGAAAAAATCGAAATCACTTTGCGCAATGAATTCATGAGCAATTTGGCGCGGACTTCAAAGCGCGACAGCCATGAGTTGATGGCAGAAATCTTCAACAATTTCGACCGTGCAACTGAAAACCGCTTTATCGGTGCCTTGGAAGAGCGCAACCGCGAAGCAGCCGAGCGCATTCGCTCTTTGATGTTCGTGTTTGAGGACTTGAAGAAGCTCGATCCAGGCGGTGTTCAAACACTTCTGCGAGCTGTCGAGAAGTCACAATTGGCCTTGGCGCTCAAAGGGGCGTCTGACGAACTGCGCAATCTCTTCTTCAGCAATATGTCGGAGCGCGCCGCCAAAATCATGCGCGACGACATGGCTTCCATGGGTCCTGTACGTCTGAAAGATGTGGATGGCGCGCAGTCTGCCATGGTCCAGATTGCCAAAGACTTAGCCCAACGTGGTGAAATCATGCTCGCCGAAGGCGGGCGTGATGATGAATTGATTTACTGAGGAGCATAATGGTTCAATCGTCCAGACATACCTTCGAGCCGATGTTCACCAAAGCTGGCGCAGCCGTGCCCAGCGCCTCGAACCGCCGCAAGGTTTTAACGGACGAGGACGTAGCGTTGGCCCATGCCGCTGGCTTTTCCGAGGGCCAGCAGGCTGAACTTGTGAGAGTTGAACGGGCAACCAGCGAGGCCCTGCGGGCGATCGCAAACATGATGCAAATGATGTTGGGCCGCCTCAATGCTGAGGCCTTAAGTCTGCGCCATGATGCAACCGAAGTCGCGCTCGCCGCTGCACGTTCGGTCGCCCACGCCGCGTTAGACACGTATGGCGCAGACCGGGTAGAGGCGATTGTTGCTTCTGCTGTTGCCCATTTGCGCGATACGTCGCGCTTGGTCGTCCGCGTCTCGCCAGAATTGGCCGAGACGATTGAAGAACGTCTGATCGGCTGCGCCCGCGAAGCCGGCTTTATGGGCGAGATTGCCGTGCGGCCAGACCCGCATGCTCAGACCGGCGACTGTACCTTAGATTGGGGTGATGGTCGCATTATACATGACCGTGCTGGTGCCCTCGCCGCCATCGAAACTTCCGCTCAAAACTGGCTCGCCTCAGCAGATGCTGAAGGCTTAAGCCTCGACATAACCCAGACCTGAGGAGGCCTGAAATGGACGAAAACAACGAGTCCTACGATCTGCCCGACCTCTCGGAGCTTGATCCCCTGCCAGCAGAGGCCCTGCAGGACGAAGCGCCGCAGCAATATACCCGCACGGCGACCGATCTAGCGCCGGTATTTGATGTACCGGTCAACATTAAGGCCGTGCTTGGTCGCGCAACGATGGATGTGGCTTCGCTCCTGAAACTCGCGCGCGGGTCCTTAATCGAACTGGATCGCCGCGTCGGCGAAGCGATCGATATTTATGTGAACAACCGCCTCGTGGCGCGCGGCGAGCTTGTCGTCGTCGACGATCGCCTCGGTGTGACCATGACTGAAATCATCAAGGACAATGACACGAACTCATAAGCCTTGAGCCGAAACGAATGCGCGCAGAAGCGCGAGACATGTGAACACGCTTAGGCGTGAGGAGACCGAAAATGCGAGTTTTGATTGTTGGCAACATGAGTGGGCAGCTTGCCGTCGCATCCAAGATTGCGATGGATCGCGGTGCCAAAGTGTTCCAGGTCGACACCATTGCGCAGGCCACAACCGCTTTGCGAAGTGGCAAAGGGGCAGACTTGCTTCTGGTCGATGTCAGCCATGATATCGCTGCCTTGATCGCGCAGAATGAGGCCGAACACATCATCGTGCCGGTTGTTGCCTGCGGCGTCTCCACCGATCCACGCACGGCTGCGAACGCCATCCGGCAGGGCGCGCAAGAATTCTTGCCACTGCCGCCTGACCCGGAACTCATTGCAGCTGTCCTTGCCGCCATTACGGACGACAACCGCCCGCTGATCGCGCATGACCCAGCCATGAAAGCTGTGATCCGGCTGGCCGAGCAGATCGCACCGTCAGAAGCCAGTGTCCTGATCACAGGGGAAAGCGGCGTTGGCAAAGAAGTGATGGCGCGCTTTGTGCACCAGAATTCCCGCCGCACCGACAGAGCCTTTATCAGCGTCAATTGCGCCGCCATTCCAGATAACCTGCTGGAATCAGAGCTTTTTGGCCATGAGAAAGGTGCCTTCACCGGTGCCTTGGCGCGTCGGATCGGCAAATTTGAAGAGGCCGACGGCGGCACCCTTCTGCTAGATGAAATCAGCGAAATGGACATCCGCCTGCAGGCAAAGCTTTTGCGTGCTATTCAAGAGCGGGTGATTGACCGCGTGGGTGGGTCCAAGCCCGTGCCGGTCAATATCCGCATACTCGCAACCTCGAACCGCAATTTGGAAGAGGATGTCCACGCCGGCAAATTCCGCGAAGACCTGTATTACCGCCTGAATGTCGTCAATCTGTGCATTCCACCCTTGCGCGATCGCCCCGGCGATCTGGTCGCTTTGTCGACCTATTTCATCAAGAAATACACCACCGCCAATGGCCTAAAGCCAAAGGGTATTTCTAATGTTGCGTTGGATGCCATCAAGGCTAATCCTTGGCGCGGCAATGTGCGGGAATTAGAGAACGCCATGCATCGCGCGGTCTTATTGTCTGGTGGCCCAGAAATTGAGATCGGCGACATTCGCTTACCCGACGGATCCGCCTTAGGCACTACCTCCGCTTTAAACCCTCATGTCGCAACGGCTGGACAAGCCATTCTGGCGGCGCAAACGGTACAAAGCGCGCCAGCGAACTTGGTTGGGCGCACCATTGAGGCCGTGGAACAGGAGATGATCCTCGACACGCTGAAGCATTGCTATGGCAATCGGACCCATGCTGCCCAGATCCTCGGCATCTCAATCCGCACCCTGCGCAATAAGCTTAAGCTGTACTTGGATGCCGGTATCGATGTGCCTGCACCTGGCGCTAACGAACCCCGCTTTGTTTACGGATAGGCCTAGTCTATGACCGACACATCCGCAGGAATTGGCACGAACCCAAAGGCCCCTCAACTCAGCCTAAACACCTTCTTGAGCGGGGTTATGACAGGCCAAGTCTTGATGGGCGTCGGGGTTGTTGGGCTGGTGGTCCTGTTGATCATCCCCTTGCCGGCCTTCCTGCTGGATTTCTTATTGGCGATTTCGGTCACAAGCTCTGTCCTGATCTTGATGACCGCGCTGTTTATCCGCAAGCCACTGGAGTTCAGCGCTTTTCCAGCCGTTCTGTTGGTCGCGACCATTTTCCGGCTCGGCCTCAATATTGCTTCGACCCGCCTGATCCTGTCCCATGGCCATGAAGGCCCCGATGCCGCCGGTGAAATCATCGCCGCCTTTGGTGACTTCATTATGGGCGGTAATTTCGTGATCGGGATTATCGTCTTTCTCATCTTGGTACTCGTCAATTTCATCGTCATCACCAAGGGTTCGACCCGCATCGCCGAAGTTGCCGCCCGCTTCAGCTTGGACGCGATGCCCGGCAAGCAAATGGCAGTAGACGCCGACTTGTCGGCTGGCCTCATCAATGAAGAAGAAGCCCGCCGTCGCCGGAAAGAGTTGGAAGGCGAAAGCAACTTCTTCGGGGCCATGGACGGTGCGTCAAAGTTCGTACGCGGTGACGCAGTTGCAGGCCTAATCATCACCGCGATCAACATCATCGGCGGCATGATCATTGGGATGGCGCAAGAGGGCCTAAGCTTTAGTGAAGCAGGCACGACCTACACGCAATTGACGATTGGCGACGGCCTGATCAGCCAAATCCCGGCTCTCATCATCTCGCTCGCCGCCGGTATGTTGGTGGCAAAGGCTGGGGTTGATGAAGCTGCGGAAACCGCACTGGCACGCCAGTTGGCTGGTAGCCCGCAGGCGCTCGGCATGGTCGCCGCAACTTCCTTTATCGCGGGCGTTCTGCCCGGCATGCCCCTGATTGCCTTCTGGCTGATCGGGGCTGGGGCAAGCTATCTGGCCTACAAACTTTGGAAGGCCGAAGCCGACAAGCAGTTTACGACCGATGTCGCGGCACATGATGCTGCAAATGCGCCACCAAGGCCCGAAGAAGATGAGCCCATCGCCACGGCGCTTGCCATTGATGAGCTCAAAATCGAATTGGGCTATGGTCTGTTGGCTTTGGTCAATGACGTTCAAGGCCGTCGCATCACCGATCAAATCAAGGCTCTGCGTCGACAGATCGCGCAGGAATTGGGCTTTGTCATGCCAGCGGTGCGCATCTTGGACAATATGGCGGTTGCCAACAACAGCTATTCCATCCGCGTGAAAGAGATGGAAGCCGGTGAAGGCGAATTGCGTATCGGCCATCTACTGGTGATGGACCCAGCAGGCGAGACCCCTAATCTGCCGGGTGAGCCCTGCAAAGAGCCGGCCTTTGGCTTGCCTGCCGCTTGGGTTGCTGAAAGCTTCCGCGAAGAAGCCGCCTTCAAAGGCTATACAATTGTCGATCCGGCCACCGTTTTGACCACGCACCTGACCGAAGTGGTGAAGGATAATATGGCTGAACTTCTGTCGATTGCGGAAGTTCAGCGCCTGATGAAAGAATTGTCGAAAGAGCATCAGAAGCTGGTCGAGGACACCATCCCTGCCCAAGTCTCTTGGGCGACGGTTCAGCGCGTGCTGCAAAGCTTGCTGCGCGAGCGGGTGTCGATCCGTGACCTCGCCACCATTATGGAAGCCATTTCTGAAGCCACGAGCATGGATGCCGTATCAATGGTGGAACATGTCCGCGCGCGGCTGGCCCGGCAAATCTGCTTCCAAAACCGCAGCCCTGATGGCTCACTGCCAATTGTAGCGCTCTCGCCCAAGTGGGAACAGGCCTTCTCCGAGGCCATTGTTGGCGACCGCGGCGACCGCCAATTGGCGCTGGCCCCCAGTCAAGTGCATGAGTTTGTGCAAGCGGTTCGGATTGCTTTGGACCGCGCCGCCCAGACTGGTGAGATCCCTGTTATTCTGACCTCAGGCGGGATCAGACCCTATGTCCGCTCACTCATTGAGCGTTTCCGTGCCCAAACCATGGTTATGAGCCAGAATGAAATCCACCCAAAGGCCAAGCTGCGCACCTTGGGCAGTGTCTAAGGTGTGTGACTAATGCGCGTCTTCACCTACTTTGCCCCCACCTTGCCCGAGGCGATCGCGCAAGTGCGGGCAGAGCTTGGGCCAAAGGCGGTGGTCTTAAGTTGGCGCAGCACGCGCGGTGGGATTGAAATCAGCGCCTCTGCAGAGCCCGGCACCAAACCGAGGGCAAAATCAGCAGTCGCACCCGAGCGCGCGAAGCCAGTTTTGGGGGCAAGTTCCAAGCAAGAAACCTTGGCCCAACACTTTAAGCCCGAAGACTTTCTGAACGAGCCACCACGCCCCGCGCCGGTGGATATCGTTCCACCGGCGCCAAGGCCCATCTCTGCTCCCAAGGCTGCGTCGGTCTCAAGCCGGGGTACCGCAGCGCTTTTGGGACGGCAGGCCGCGACTAAGCCTGCCGTGCAACAACCAGCCTCTAAACCTGCGCCAGTGCCGACCAATCCTGTCGCCAAGGCCAAGCCCCCTACTCAGGCCAAACCTAATCCCGCACCAGAGCCACCAGCCAGCAAGCCTGCGCCGTCGCACTTGGCGGTGTTTTGGACCAGAGCGGGGCTCACGCGGGAACAAGCCATGGCCATGGCGGTCAGTGATCATGCCCAATTGCGCCAAGCCCTCTCAGAATCCCTATCCCAGAAGCTAAAGTTCGAACCGATTGACGCCGCACCCACGCGCCCTGTCGTGCTGGTTGGGCCACCGGGGGCAGGCAAAACAGCCGCTGTTGCCAAGCTTGCGACCCGCGCCTTGGCCGTTGGCTATGAAGCGCTGTTGATCTCTGTAGATAGCGAGCGCTGCGGCGGGGCGGAGCAATTGCGTGCCATGGCTGACCGTTTGGGCACGCCGTTTGAAACGGCGACCACGTTACAAGAGCTCTCTCGCCTAAGCAAAAAGGCGCGCCAAGCCGGCCAATGCGTCTTCGTTGACGCGGCTTCGGCAAGCCCCATGCAACCTTCAGACATGCGAGCCACCGAACGATTGGTACAAGAGGTTGGGCTAGAACCCATTCTCTGCATGCCAGCGGACTTACGGTACGAAGACCTCGAAGACTTGGGCCGCGCCTATGCCGAGATCGGCACCAAGCGCGCCATTGCAACCCGGTTTGACCTGACCAAGCGGCGGGCTTCTGTGGTCTTTGCGTTGCACAAAGCTGACATCGCCTTGGCACAAATTTCGGCTACCCCCTTCATCACGGGCGGGATCGCGCTGGCTTCCGCCCACCGCGTCGCGGCCCTCCTGCTAGAGCCCTTCGATGATATCAAAGCAGAGGATGCGGCATGAGCAACGCTACCACCATCGTGCCGTTTCCTGCCCGCAAGCCGCCAGGTCGTGTTGTCGCGATTGCATCGGGAAAGGGCGGGGTCGGCAAGACCTTCATCGCCGTCTCACTGGCGCGCGCCTTAGCAGAGCAAGGGGAGCGCGTTCTTCTAGTCGATGGGGATTTAGGCCTATCCAATGTCGACATCCAATTAGGCGTCCAGCCAGATTTAACCCTCGCTCATGTGATGGACGGTGAAGCCACGTTGGCCGAAGCCGTCATGCGCATCGCCGGAGGGGCTGCAAGTCCCGGCGGCTTTGATCTTTTGCCCGGCAGCCATGGCATCGCTAGCTTTGCAGACTTGGGAGAGCGTGACGTGCAGCGCATTGCAGCCGGGATTTCCGCCCTTAGCTTTTCCTATGACCGCGTGATTGTCGATCTTGCCGCCGGGATTGGCCATGCGATGCTCAAGCTTGCGGCTGATGCAGATGATGTTCTGATTGTGGCTTTAGATGAACCTGCCTCCCTTACCGATGGCTATGCCTTTGTGAAGCTTCTGAAAAGTCGCAGACCCGCCGCGCGTATTGGTGTTTTGGCCAATCGGGTTAAAAACAAAAAGGAATCCGACCGGATCCACCAATCTTTTGCACGGGCCTGTGGCTCATACTTGGGATTTGAGCCAGGTTGCGCTGGGGCCATCCACGAGGATCAAGCCGTGAAGACGGCCTTGCGCGCGCAAATGCTGTTGTCGCGCCACGCACCGACCTCAACCGCTTTGGGCGATATTGAAACGGTCACCCATCTGGTGAAGTCGGGTGCCGCGTTTGAAACGCGCGTCGCTGCCTAAGTTCAAACAGCCACGCCCTAGACTGACGCAGCTCTCCTCTATCTAAATGCCCGATGGGCTGAACCGCCCCCCTGCCCAAGTCGCGTTGTCTCGCGTAGGAGGAGAGTATGGCTGTCGTTTCCGTCCTTCTTCCCCTGCCTTTGCCGGAAGCGTTTGACTATGTCGTTCCGCCGGAGCTGATGCTTGGGCTGGGCGATGTTGTGGAAGTGCCTTTGGGGCAAAACCTTCGCATTGGCGTTGTCTGGGCGGTAAAGCCCGACAGCGATGGCAGCAATCTTAAGCCAGTTAAGTCTCGGTTTGATAGTCCGCCATTTACCCCCCCCTTGCGCCAGTTCATTGATTTTGCCGCACGTTATCTTGTCACCCCACCAGGCCAGGTTTTGGCGATGGTGTTGCGGCAACCTGAAGCCTTAGGCCCCGGCCCGTTTGAGCGCTTGGCAGTGGCAACTGCGCTGCGGCCCGACAAGTTAAATGAAGCCCGCGCCCGCGTCCTTGCGTGTGCGCAAGAACCCATCCCGCGGGCAGCCCTAGCCAAGGCGGCTGGCGTTGGCTCCGGCATTGTCACCGCGCTTTTAAAGCTGGGCGCGCTGGAAGAAATCGAACGCCTGGTCGACCTGCCCTTCGACGTACCCGACCCCAGTTTGCCCGCACGACCCCTATCCGAAATGCAGGCAGATGCGGCTTATATGATTGCCAAGGCGGCTTCCGCAGGCGGGTTCAGCCCCTTTCTGCTCGACGGGGTGACAGGGTCTGGCAAGACAGAGGTTTATATCGAAGCGGTCGCCCAAGCATTGATCGCGCGCCCCGACGAGCAAATTCTGATCCTGCTGCCTGAGATCGCCTTGACCCAAGCCATTGTGGCCCGCTTTGAACAACGCTTTGGTGCTGCCCCCGCGCAATGGCATTCCGATATTGGCGCGGCGCAAAAGCGACGGACGTGGCGGGAAGTGGCCGCTGGCCGCGCCCGCATCGTCATTGGCGCGCGCTCTGCCCTGTTCCTGCCGTTCGCCAAATTGTCGATGATCCTTGTCGATGAAGAACATGATGGCAGCTTCAAGCAAGACGATGGCCTGCGTTACCATGCCCGCGATATGGCCGTGGCGCGCGCCAAGTTTGAGCAAGCAACAATCGTTTTGGGTTCTGCCACACCCTCGATGGAAACCCGTCTCAATGCCGATGCAGGTCGTTATCGGCGCCTCCTCTTGCCCAGCCGCTATGGCGTGGCGCTTTTGCCCGATGTCAGCCTGATCGACTTGAAGGCATCTCCGCCTGAGCGCGATCAATGGCTGAGCCCGGTGCTGGTTCAGGCGATGGCGGAGACTTTAGAACAGCGCGAACAGGTCTTGTTGTTCTTGAACCGTCGCGGCTATGCGCCCGTGGTTTTGTGCCGCAAATGCGGGCATCGCATGAAGGCACCCGATACTGAATCTTGGCTGGTGGAGCATAAATATTCCAACCGATTGGTCTGTCACCTCACGGGCTTTTCCATGCGCAAGCCCGATGCTTGCCCGAATTGTGGGGCCGAAGATGGGCTGGTCTCGGTTGGACCAGGGGTTGAGCGCATTGCCGCCGAAGCCACCGAACGCTTCCCCGATGCGCGGATTGAGATTTTCTCCTCTGACACCGCCCACAATCCACAAGCCGTGCGAGAGTTGGTGGCGCGGATGGAGAAGGGCGAGATCGACATTTTGATTGGCACCCAAATCGTCGCCAAAGGCCATAACTTTCCGAACCTCACTTTGGTTGGGGTGGTTGATGCTGATCTGGGCCTCAAAGGCGGCGACCCCCGCGCGGGTGAGCGAACCTATCAGATGTTGAGCCAAGTGGCGGGTCGGGCCGGCCGCGCCGATCGACCCGGGCGCGCCCTGATCCAGACCCATTACCCCGACAATGAAGCGCTGCAAGCCCTCGTTATGGGCGACCGCGATGCCTTTATCGAAGCCGAAAGCCTGGGCCGCGCCGCCGTCGGTGCGCCGCCCTTTGGGCGCATGGCTGCCATGCACCTCATGGCCCAAACCGATGAGGCGGTTGATGCCGCGGCCCAATCAGCCAGTGATGCATTGTTTCCAGCAGACGGCGTGGAGGTTTGGGGCCCAGCACCACCGCCACTGGCCATGATCCGCGGTTGGCGACGGCGGCGGTTTTTGATCCAATCGAGCAAGGAGGTTGACCTGTCGGCCTTTATGGCAGCTTGGCGACGCGGGTTTCGCGTGCCCGGCAGTGTGCGGGTGAGTATCGATATGGATCCCTATTCCTTCTTGTAGGCCACTGCCCGTTTGTTCTGAAACCTGTGTGCCATCATTGACCTTGGCCAGCGTCACGCACAAAGAAATCCTATGCTGCTTGTTCATGCCAGAACCCTAGACCCCCTATCGCGGGCCGTGCGCTTGGCGCTGGGTGAAAAGCGCGCCGTCTTTCATGTGCGCGAAGCCTCCCCTTTTGACGCAGACCCCGGATTGCTTGCAGTTGCGCCCGATGGGGTGACGCCTGTGCTGGTCGATGATTCCTGGGGCCATGGTGCTACCATTTCTGAAGCACTCGCGATCTTTGAGTATCTGGAAGACTTACTGCCCACCCCGCCCCTTCTACCCGGCGGGCCGTTGGAGCGCGCAGCGGTGCGGGCCCTGACCATAAGGGCCATCCGGACCTTGGGGCCGATTGTCGAACATGTAGTGCATGAAAAAGCACGCAAGGCACTCGCCCGTGGCGGCGCACCCGATACGGCAGTTTTGCGCCAAGCCACGTTGGCAGCCAGCCAAACCCTTGACCAGATTGGCTCCGCTGCAGAGGCAGAAGGTTGGATTGGTGGTAAGAAGCTATCGATTGCTGACATGGTCGCGGCCGCTCATTTCTCGGTGTTGGATTATTTAGACGCTGTCAGTTGGAGCAGTGCGCCAGCAGGCAAAGACTGGTATGCGCGCTTGAAACAGCGCCCGGCTTTCCGGCCCCTCTTGGGTGATTTGTTGGCAGGCCTGTCGCCCCCACCGCATTATGGTGATTTGGACTTTTAGGAGGGCGCTTTGGCCAAGACCGCGTCCAAACCTCATCCCCTTGACGCTGCTGCAATCAAGCAACTCGCCCTTGAGCACGGCTTTGACGTCTGTGGTCTCACCGATGCACGCGCGGCGTGGGAAGCTGACAGTCGCCTCCGCGCCTTCGTTGCTGCTGGCTTTCATGGCTCCATGGGCTGGATGGAAGAAACGCTGGATCGGCGCGCGCACCCCATTGCCATGTGGGAGGATGCCAAGACCGCCATCATGCTGGGCGTCAATTATGGCCCAGAGTGTGACCCGTTGGAGAAATTGGCGCAAAGAGATCAAGCCAATATCTCGGTGTATGCAGGCGGCGATGATTATCACGATGTGATCAAAAAGAAGCTGAAAGCCTTTGCTGGGCTTTTGCATCGCCAGAGTGGCGCGGAAGTCAAAGTCTTTGTCGATACCGCTCCCTTGATGGAAAAGCCGCTGGCCGCACGCGCGGGCCTTGGTTGGCAGGGCAAACATACAAATCTTGTCTCTACCGAATTTGGCTCATGGTTGTTTCTGGGCTGCATCCTGATCGCACAAGATTTTACGCCTGATGAGCCAACCAAGGACCATTGCGGGTCTTGCACCGCTTGCTTGGACATTTGCCCGACCAAGGCTTTCCCAGCGGCCTACCAGCTCGACGCGCGGCGCTGCATTTCCTACCTGACTATTGAGCATGCCGGTCCGATCCCGTTGGAGTTCCGCGCCGCGATGGGCAATCGGATTTATGGCTGTGACGATTGTTTAGCCGTGTGCCCGTGGAACAAATTCGCCCAGACCGCGCGCGCGACGAAATTGCAGGTGCGCGACGAGCTAAAGCACCTCAGTCTAGCTGAGCTAGCCCAGTTGGACGATGCGAGTTTCCGCAAACTTTTTGCCAAGAACCCCGTCAAGCGCATTGGCGTAGCCCGCTTTCTAAGGAATGTCGCCATGGGCCTTGGTAATAGCAAAGGTGGCGATGCTTTGTGCGCCGCCCAACATCTAAGCCAACATGAGCAAGCCCTGGTGCGCGGGGCCGGTGTATGGGCATTAAAACAATTGATGCCGCCTGAGGACTTTTCAGCTTTGGCAGAGACCAGTATGGCCTATGAGATCGACGCGACCGTGCGCGCCGAATGGGAAGTACAAACTTGAACCTTGCTACCAGCCCCTCGCCACAGGTTCGCCCGCAACCCAAACAGAGGCCTCGTAAGAGCTTTTGGCGGCGGTTGGGTAAGATCCTGTTGTTCCTCGCTTTGGCACCGATTGTTTGGACCCTAATCTATCGCTTCGTCCCCATACCGGGAACAGTTTTGATGGTGGAGCGCGCTTTTCAGGGCAAGGATGTGCGGCGCAATCCGGTGCCTTTAAGCCAGATCAGCCCCAACCTGATCTATTCGGTGATCGCCTCAGAAGATGCCAAATTCTGTACTCATGATGGCTTTGACTGGGTCGCGATCCAGAAAGCGGTCAAGAGCAACCAGCGCGGTCGCAAGCTACGCGGTGGCTCCACCATCAGCCAACAGACCGCCAAGAATGTGTTCCTCTGGCCCGAACGCTCGTGGCTACGCAAAGGCATGGAGGCGGGCTTTACGGTTCTAATTGAGACCCTGTGGCCCAAACAACGCATCATGGAGGCCTATCTGAACGTGGCCGAATTTGGCCCCGGTATCTTTGGAGCTGAAGCTGGCGCGCTCTATCACTTTGGCAAGCACGCCAAAGACCTCACCCCGATGCAGGCGGCGCGCCTTGCCGCCATCCTGCCGCTGCCGGCAAAATGGAGCCCGACGAAGCCCTCACGGCGTGTCGCGCGCAAGGCCAATGGCATTGTAAAAGGAGCACGCATCGTGCGCGAGAGTGGCTTAGGTTCCTGTATCAAGATTCAAAAGAAGAAGAAAAAGTCATGAATGTGGAACGCGATCTTTTAGAGCGCATTGCAGCCGCTTTAGAGCGTTTGGCCCCAGCACCAGCGCCTTTGCCGAGCCCTGACGGCCATGATGTCTTCGTCTGGCGCGGCGATCAGATGCGCTTAACTCCCGTCGCCCAACCCCGCCGTGTGCCGCTAGATTTGATCCAAGGCGTGGAGACACAAAAAGGGCGGCTTCGGTTGAATACGGCGCGGTTTGCTGCTGGCTATCCTGCCAATCATGCCATGCTGTGGGGCGCACGCGGCACAGGTAAGAGTGCTTTGGTGAAGGCTGTCCATCATCAGGTTTCCAAGCAATATCCAGACCTGAAACTGGTCGAGATCGGCCGCACCGACCTTCACAGTCTGCCCGATCTGGCCGACCGTTTGAGCGAGGCGGGTTGGCGAGCGCTGGTCTTCATCGATGACCTTTCGTTTGAAGGGGCCGATGAGTCTTATAAGGCGCTCAAAAGTGTGCTGGATGGTGGCGTGTCGGGTGCGATGGCCAATCTGTTGGTCTATGTCACGTCCAATCGTCGTCATCTCATCAATCGTCCAGATGGCAACCAAGCCGAATTCCGTCCCGAAGAGACGGTGGAAGAGCAAGTAGCTTTGCCAGAGCGATTTGGCCTGTGGCTGGGCTTCCAAAGCTTGGATCAGCCGACTTGGCTGGCCATCGTACACGGCTATACCAAAGCCCTAAACCTTGCCCCCGATGATCGAGAACTCGACCGAGCCGCCCTACAATGGGCCGCCCAGCGCGGTGCCCGCTCTGGCCGCAGTGCGTGGCAATTTGTGATTGATCGGGCAGGGCAGTTGGGTCAGTCGATCGATTTGCGGGATTAGGGCGAGGGGCCTCTCCCCTCGCTCCCTGCAGGGCCAGAGGTGGGTGCTTTTTCGTCTGGACCCACTTTGGTGGAAACTTTGTTTCACCAAAATGGATTGTCGAGGATTGGCGAGACATCTAGACAAACGCGTGCCAAAAGGACCGAGCAGCACTAGCTGCGCATCGATAAGCGTAGATATGCGCAGCTAGTGCTGCGCGCTCCTACCCCCCGTCGTCCGTGCCGCAGGGACAGCGAAGAGCGGGGACCCCCAAGGACTTTGCGGCACAAGGTCTGCGACTCGGCGGACGCCGTTCGAGGTGGTGAAGGTCAGTGTATGCCCGCAGCAAGGGCTTTCCATGACAGCATTGTTAAACTTATTTTAGATTGGGCTAAAATTGGCTGAAGCGCGTTGACGAGCTGAGCTGGATGGGGTGGAAGGGAGTTAGCGGCCCTCCCCTGATGCCGCTCATGAGGTGATCAGCCTTGCGACTTCGAGTTACAGTGTGTGCTGCAGCGGTCCTGCTAGCTAGCTTTTGGGCCGCAGGCTCTATCAATGGCTTGTGGGCAACGCCAGATGCCCGTGCCGCTAGTCTAGACGGCCTAAAATTGGCTTTGGGCTTGCCTTATGGCAACACCACAACGACCCGCAAATTGGAGATGCGCGCATCGACCGAGTTGGCAAGCACGGGCCCTGCGACCACAAAGCCTCAACGCGCGCCTGCGGCCGCGCACAAAAGCTTAGTCTCCGAGGTTTTTCAGGGGCCATTGGCACACGCCACACCTCGCCTAGTAATGGCCGATGCGACACCCCAGTTTGACGCTCATACCCCAGTTGCGGTCCAAGCCCCGCCCGAGCCACCTGAGCCCCCTGCGCCGCCAATGGCTCCAGCAGCAGCATCGGCACACGCCACTTTGAAGGGCTTGAAAGCGCTTGCAGAGGCGGAGGCAAGTCCATCCGCGAAGTGGGCCGAGCAAGCCGCATCTGCAGCTAAGGCCGCCGATCGGGCCCATGCTGCTGCAGTTCAAATCAGCCTTGATGGCCCTATGCTCATCACCCAAAGCCAGTATGAGGGTCTAGAGCGCGCGCTCGATCAGGCCCTGGCAAGATTAGAAGTCAGCCAAGCGCTGGCCGCACGAATCAATGAACAGGACCCCTCATTCTTCGTCGTTCGAGCAGATGGCAAAAAATTCTGTGGCACGACGCAAATAGACCGGGAATGCACCTTGTTGAGCCCGACGGATGTCGCACGCATCCGTTCCGATGTGGCGGCACAAGTGAAACTGGCCAATCATGAGCTGCGTCAAGTTCAAGCCAAGCTGGCCCGTGCTCGCCTAACCGACGGCTAGAGCCAAGCTTCGACCTGGCACCTTGCTTTATTCAGCCAACGAGATGGTTTGAAGTGCCGCAGTGTTCTCAGGCATTTGCACCCGCACTGTTGCGATCGCGGGACGTTCCGCCAGTGCGACAGCCGTTAAGCTGGGGCGATCGGCTTCTGCGACGGCATAGGCTATCAGGGTGTTGACGCATTGAGCCTCATTCACCACCCGGTCCCGACGTGCCGCCTCGGCGCACATGTTCATGGCAGCCTGCTCAATCTGCTTAAAAACCACCTCCGGCGCAGCATTGGCCGCTACCTTTTGATCGGCGATCTCTGCCTGCGCCGTACCAGCAGCCAAAACCGCAAACGCAAGTAGTCCAACAAAACGGTGTGCCATGGTTATCTCCTCAATGACCCACAAAATTGCGCGACCCAAACTGTCCCGCCCGTCAAATGTGACCTTAAAATGACAATTTGACAACAGTTATATGACACTTTAATGACTTTTAAATAACAAAATGGCAAAACTCGCAGAATAATTTTTATAAATCAATAAAATACGCGCTAGAAAAACGCACCGCAACCATCGTAAAACCTGCTGAGGACGCTGTTCAGGCTTATGAAAGCGATAAGTATTTCTCTGTATCCTTGGGAAACATCGGGAGAAGTGACATGCCGCCGTTGGGTAGTCCGCTAGATATGTCGGCCATTAAGGCAAGTTACATGGTCAGTCTCAAGGAGAATCTCAGCACGTTAGAGGGGTTACAAAGTGAAGTCGAATTCGGCTTTGCTGAACCACGGACCTTTGAAGAATTGCGCCGTCTTGCCCATGTTCACGCCGGCAATGCTGCCACGTTCGGCTTTAGCGCCCTTGGCGAGGCTGCACGCGCGATGGACGTCCATCTGAGTGACGCCGAGAAGGCGCCTGACTTACTGCCTTCCTCGTTGCGGCTTGGCGGGCGCAGCTTCAAATTGCCTGCCAAGGTTACGAGATCCTCGAACCCTGACCGGGTCCAACCGGCTGTTTCGAGTGCAGCCAGTGGCTAGACAGCGCCACATTTGCGACCATAAGCAATCACCTTGCGTTCAGGAAGAGATTCCTATCATAGGCGTTGTTTAAGAGCCGAAACGAAAGAAATACCGATGTCAAACCTCTCGCTGGCGCGCTCAATTGCAGCCCTTTGTGTGCTTGCGACTCCCAGTATCGCCCAGAACGGTCCGTCCCAAAGCCTGCTCACCACCTTAAGCCCCGGGCAGAGCCGATCAGTCGACATCTCCCTGCGGGCGAGAATTGGGCCGCTAGAGCTGGCACGAGGCTCGTTCAAAGTTAGTCTGACGCAAGATAGCTATAATGGTGAGGCGACGTATCGCACCTCTGGCATCGCTGCCTCGTTTAACAATGACGCTGGCGTTGCAAGCGTCAAAGGGGCGATTGACAATGGCCAGTTAAAGCCTCGGTCGTTCGTCAATCAAGAAACCAATGGCAAAAAGCGCCGCATCACCATGGCTATTGGAGGCCGCTCGGTTGATGTGACGGTCGCACCAATGTGGGGCAATATGGGCTTTCCGCCCGCAACCCTCGCTCAGAAACTGGAAGCGGTAGACCCCGTCACCGGCTTGATGGAGCTGTCACTGGTGACCGGTCGAGATGCGGGTCGGGCCTGTGGTGGCGCGGTGAAGATTTTTGACGGCAAACGGCGCTATGACATCCGCACCCAATATGTTGGGATCGAAAACGTTTCTACACCCGCCTATAAAGGCCCAGCCACCTATTGCCGGGGCACCTATACCGAAGTGGCCGGCTTTAATCAGAAGAAGCCAGGTGAAACGCGCGAACCGATCCGACTTGAAATCTGGTTAGCCGATGTCGGCAAAATGGGCGTTTCTGTGCCCGTTCGTATGACCGGTTCCAAGGGCATTTATACGGCGGTTCTTTATGCTGATCGGGCTGTGGTGCGCTAACGAACCGTTCAGACGTCTGGCAGAAGGCCGCTATCTTCAGGGTCCCCGACCTTTTTGATCAAGGCGGCTTTTAGCTTCTTCATGGCCTGATGCTCAATCTGGCGAACCCGCTCTTTTGAGATGCCCATCCGCACGCCCAGGGATTCTAGGGTCGCGCCCTCTTCGGTCAAGCGGCGCTGCTGAATGATTGCCAGTTCGCGCGGATTAAGGGATTTGAGTGCCTCTTGAATCCAATTGGTGCGTCGCTCGGTATCGGTGCGCTCTATCACGTCTTGATCGGGCAGAATCCCCTCATCTGGTAACAGATCCTGCCATTCACCACCGCCATCGACACCATCGGACATCGGGGCATTCAAGGAACGGTCATTGGCCGATAGGCGGGAGGCCATTTGTTCGACCTCACGTTCGCTCACGCCGAGTTTCGTGGCAATGATCTCGCGGTTCTCCCGCGTCATCATAGCTTCGCCCGTGTCGCTGATCAGCGCGCGCAGCCGACGCAGATTGAAGAATAACGACTTCTGCGCCGCTGTCGTGCCGGTGCGAACAATGGACCAATTGCGGAGCACATAATCCTGAATGGCTGAGCGTATCCACCAAGCTGCGTAAGTCGAGAAGCGCACTTCACGGTCGGGCTCAAAGCGCGCGGCCGCTTGCATCAATCCAATGTTACCCTCTTGCACGAGGTCGCTCATCGGCAGACCATAATTGCGGAAGCGGGCAGCCATAGAGATCACCAGCCGCATATAAGCAATGGTCAATTCATGCAGCGCGCGCTCATCTTGATGGTCACGCCACGCAACGGCAAGTTCGCGTTCGTGATCATGCTCCAGCAAGGGTGCCTTCATAGCCTGTTTGACAAACCGTCGCGTTGCACTCTGGGCTTCGGCTGTCTCATAAGTGGCCATTTGATCTCTCCGATCCTTGTCCGCACCTGATTTGGTTAGTGTGGTTACGCGCGGCAGAGCGGTTTGGATCAGTCGTTATGACAAATCCATGACTTAAGAACTGCAATTTGATGCGAGGTCGCGTGATCTATCTTAGCCAGATGTCCGGACAAATACGGCAGGCGGGAAATCACTATCCATCTGCACTTCCAAGGACCGGATTTTGCCAGCCATGTCGGCCTGAAACGCGAACTTTACATCCAGAAGATCGTCGTCATCTTCCCGCGTAGGTTGGCCATTGAATACATCATAATGCCAATGCTTTAGTCGGATTGGCATCTCATTATAGGCCCCCTGCAAGCCCGCCTCATCGAAGGTTACCGTCCAAGTGCCATAGCCCTTATGCCTATAAGTGCCGACAAAAGCGGCGAGCTCTCGTGAGGGCGACGTATTGGGGACAGGCATAGGCGGGGCTTGGGTCGCGGCCTTGGCCTCATTGGCATCGCGACGGGCAAGCCCCCGAGCTGACCAATTGGCGGGCTCTAACCCCATTAGGCGATCAAATAGATCCAAGCTCACATGGCCGGGTAAAGGTGTGCCGCGCATATTGGAAAAAGCGATGATGCCGACATTCTGCTCTGGAAACAGGGTCACGCGGGACGAAAATCCATTGAGATTGCCGCCATGAGCAACCCGACGCATGCCACGATAAAAGTCTGTTCGCCAGCCAAGGCCATAAAGGCCACGGCTCAGCTCCGTTGCCTCAGGTTGCCCGCCTGTGGAAACAAGCGGCGCCCACATCGCTTCACTTTGGGCTACAGAGATCAAGCGCTTGCCACGATATTGGCCGCGGCCAAGTTGAAATTCCATCCAAGGAAGAAACTGAGTGACCGAACTATGAAGCTCACCCGCTGGGCCAATCGCATCTTCGGGCCGCAAGGGGATTTGCACGGCTTGCTTGTTAGGCAAAAGTTTATGGCCAAAGGCGAAGTCAGCATCATGGGCCATCTGACTTGGGCTGAAGCCCGTTCGCCCCATGCCCAAGGGTTTAAGCAAGCGGGCCTCTGTGAAAGCCTCCCACGACTGGCCCGTTGCGCGCTCAACCACGAGGCCCGCCAAAATATACATGAGGTTATTGTACTGATACTGGCTACGAAGCGGTGCGGAAGTCTCAAGATAGGGCAATCGCGCCAAAAGCTCTGTCTTGCTCAACTTCTCATTATTGTACCAAACCAGATCATGCGTGCCGAGGCCTGTGCGATGCGAGAGCATGTCGCGCAGGCTCAAGCTGGCATATTCCACCCCGCCCGCCATTTTAAACTCGGGTAGATAGGTGGTGACGGGTTCATCCCAAGCAAGCTTGCCCTCATCCACCAACAGCGCCACGGTGGCGGACGTAAAAGCCTTGGTGAGCGACGCACAGCCAAACAAAGTATCGGGCGTCACAGCTTGGGTCTTAGCCCCATCGCGCCAGCCAAAGCCCTTGGCATAGATCGGCGCACCATCCTTAATGACGGCAATTGCTAAGCCCGGCACCCGCCAATTCTGGCGCGCGAGGTCAAGGTCGGCATCAAGGCCCGCAAGTGGATCGGGTTTCCGTTTTGCAGCCCAAGCCGGGCTGACAAAGCCAGCGCCTAAACTTGCGCCCAATAAGGATACAAAGGCCCGCCGCTGCATCAAATTGCCCCCACCTGACTACGCTACGCTTCCAGCATAGTGGGGGGCTCTAGTCGGCCTTGTCTAGTCCTATCAGCGCCGAATGGCATCGGCACCGACACAGGTCCGGGTCTCTTCGCTCCACGTGCCACCGCGACGATAGCAATCTTGGCGCATGGCCGCCGCGCGGGCTTCTGCTTGGGCAGGATCGGATTCAACCGGGCCCAAGGCGCAGGCAGACAAGGTCGCCAATGCAAAGGCAAAACCACACAAGGTCAGCGCGCGGCGCATCGGCTTACGCCGTCAACTGTTGGCGGGCGACATCCAAGAGCTGTTCCATTTCGCGGCGAACCTGATTTTCGCTGACTTCTATGCCCTTGGCGTCGAGGTCGGCTTTGACTTTGCGGTAGACATCGTCATCGCCGGCTTCTTCAAAATCGGCCATAACGACGGTCTTGGCATAGTCTTCTGCCGTCTCACCCTCGAGGCCCATCAATCCTGCAGCCCAAGCGCCGAGGAGCTTGTTGCGGCGGGCGGTGATTTTGAACGAAAGCTCACTATCGTGCGCATATTTGGCTTCTTCAGCGCTCTTGCGCTCATCGAACTGGCTCATGGTCAGACTTCCTTAAAAAACACGTCAGCGGACAGGTTCCTAAGTGGGAACGGCTATGCGGTCTGGATAGGTCTCTGCGCAACTTAGCGCAAGGGGATGCGCCACATGATTGAGGCCTGTCGCGCAGCCTGTTAGGGTGGTTTTGTCGTTAGGAGTTTCGACTCGGGCCGCGATGGCTACGAGTGCGTGCCTTGCCACCTGACCACTGAGGAGAGCGCGACCATGTCCCGCCGCAAGAAAATTTATGAAGGCAAGGCCAAGGTCCTGTATGAAGGGCCAGAGCCTGGTACCCTGATCCAGTATTTCAAGGACGATGCAACCGCCTTCAACGCTGAAAAACATGCGATTATTGAAGGCAAGGGCGTTCTGAACAACCGGATTTCAGAATTCATCATGACCAATCTCAATGCGATTGGCGTGCCCACGCACTTCATCCGCCGCCTGAATATGCGCGAACAATTGATCCGCGAAGTGGAAATCATCCCGCTGGAAGTCGTTGTGCGCAATGTTGCTGCAGGCTCAATCTCCAAGCGTTTAGGTATTCCCGAAGGTGAATTGCTGCCCCGTTCGATCGTGGAATTCTATTATAAGAATGACGGTTTGGGCGATCCCATCGTGGCGGAAGAGCATATTACCGCTTTTAACTGGGCTACCACACAAGAAATTGATGACATCATGGCCCTCGCCCTGCGCATCAATGACTATTTGTCCGGCCTGTTTGCAGGTGTTGGCATCCGCTTGGTGGACTTTAAGCTTGAGTTTGGTCGCCTCTATGAGGGCGACATGGTGCGGACTGTTTTGGCAGATGAAATCAGCCCAGACTCCTGCCGATTGTGGGATGCCCGCACCAATAACAAGCTCGACAAAGACCGCTTCCGGCAAGATTTGGGCGGCGTTTCTGAGGCTTATGCCGAAGTCGCCCAGCGCTTGGGCATTTTCAAAGACCCACGCAGCGCGTTTGTAGAAGGCTAAACCGACCGATGAAAGCCATTGTGAATGTCCGTCTGAAAAAAGGTGTGTTGGACCCTCAAGGCCGCGCCATTGCCGAAGCCCTACGTGGCCTTGGCTTTCATGAGGCCGAAGATGCCCGCGTCGGCAAAGTGATCGAAATCGAACTCGACGAAACCGACCCCGAGCGCGGTGCCGCCCGCGCCAAAGAAATGGCCGCCAAACTTCTGGCCAATCCGGTCATCGAAAGCTGGACGGTGGAAATCGCCGCTTAAGACCTGGCCTCCTGTACTCCTCGTGATCCCCGCTGTAGCAAAGCGGAGAGCGGGGACCCCAGCGGAATTTGCAACATGAGGTCCCGGATCGGCTGACGCCGTCCGGAATAACAACGCTCAGCCTGCGGCAAAGGTCACACCCATGTCACCGATCATTGCTAACCCGCCGCTCAAGGCTGGTTACGGGCCTTGGAGTCGGCGCGATGAAATTTTTCGTTGGTTTGATTATTGCAATTCTGGCATCACTCACAACAACTGGGATTGCCGCTGCACAAGCAGCCCCGCCAGACTTGGTCTTGACCGGCACCATTAGCGGAAAAGATCATCAGACTTATGTCGAGGTGCCATTTGACGTGCCTCAAGGTGTCGAGCGCCTTACAATTGCCTTTGAATACACCGGCAAAGAAGCACGGACGGTAATTGATCTTGGCCTTTCCGATCCCAATGGCCTGCGTGGGTGGAGTGGCGGCAATAAATCCACCATCACGATTGCAAGCAGCGACGCCACGCCTTCCTATGTTCCGGGGCCAGTGGTCGCCGGCCAATGGAAGCTCATCCTCGGGGTGCCCAACATTCGGTCCGGCGTGACAGCCAACTACAAAGCACACATCACTTTTGGCAAAGCAGGCGACCCTTTACCCCGTTCAGCCTTTAAGGCAGAGCCCACTAAGGCGACCGCGGGCTGGTATCGCGGCGACTTCCACAGCCACACAGGCCATAGTGATGGTACGTGTGATAGCCTGTCGGGTCGGCGCATCCCGTGCCCCGCATTTCGGACGCTTGAGGCAGCCCGTACCGCAAAACTCGATTTCATCTCGGTAACCGAGCATAATGCCGCCTCTCACCACAGCGTCTTGCGTGAACTGCAAGCTTATTACGACACCCTCCTGATTATTCCGGGGCGCGAGATCACCACCTTTTTCGGCCATATGAATGCCATTGGACCAACAGAACCATTGGAGTTTCAACTTGGAAGCGATCGTCTTCCTAAGGTTGGTGGTCTTGTAGACAAGGTGCGGCAGCAGGGCGGCATAATCTCCATCAATCACCCAGGCATGCCTTCTGGCGAAGATTGCATGGGCTGCGGCTATGTTGTGCGAGACGTTGACTATAGCCGTTTTGATGCGGTCGAAATCGCCAATGGCGGCACCATGCATTTTGTTGGTTCAGCTGAAGGACAGCTCAGTCATATTCCGTTTTGGGAGAACCTGCTCAATCAAGGAATTCGCATAACGGGGCTTGGCGGCAGTGACAGCCACGATCCAGATGCGCCGATCACACGCCAATTTCCGGTTGGTCGTCCTAAGACAGTGGTTTACGCCGCTGAGCTGTCGCAAAAAGGCATTCTAGATGGTGTGCGCAGCGGCCGCGTGTTTGTCGATCTGACCGGTCAAAGCGATTCGCACCTAGACCTCAGTGCCGCAGGGCCAGGGTCAGTCGTCGCCATGGGTGGGGCTCTTTCGCTGCGACCGGGCGAGAGCGGTGAGTTGACCATCGACATCCGCGACCTCGCAAGCGGTCAAGTTCAATTAGTCCTTGGGCGCGGCGCTCCCGACATTGTTCTGCAGGACCGCGTGATTGATGGAAAGGATCGGCTGCGCAAACTGAAACTGCCCTATGCGCCCGCGCCTTACTGGGTTCGCGTAAATGTCCGAGATACGAATGGCAAGCTGATGCTCATTTCAAACCCAGTGTATTTGCTGCCTAAGTGATAAATGTTATAACTATATGTCATCCGAGTTTCACAATGTCTATATAGTAGCCACCGTGGTTCGTGCCATTACATGAATGGTATATCGAAATCGCGGGGGACTAAACCATGCGTACACGGAATTATATTTTGGCAAGTGCAGCTATTTTGCCATTTTGCTTGTCGATGCCAGCATTTGCGCAGAGCGCTACTTTGAATACTGAGGCCGTCTCGGTTGAAGAAATTGTGGTGACGGCGCGCGCGGGTACCACAGCGCGGCGCAAAGCGGACGTGTCCTATGCCATCACCTCTATCAATGCTGATGCCCTTCGGCTCCAAGCGCCGATCTCCACCGCAGAAGTTTTTAAAGCTATTCCTGGATTCTGGGTTGAAGCTTCCGGCGGCGAAGCCTCGAACAATGTTCGCACACGCGGCATCCCGACTGACGGCTATTCCTCGGTAACAATTCAAGAAGACGGCCTGACCGTTCAACACGATGGCGGCCTTGGCTGGTTGAATGCGGACCAATCCTTCCGGGTTGACGAAACAATCGGGCGCGTTGAAGCGGTTCGTGGCGGCCCAGCTTCCATTTTTGCGTCTAATTCGCCCGGCGGAACAGTAAACTTCATCACGCGTCAAGCAGGCAGCAAACCTGAAGGCACGATCAAAGCGCAAGTTGGCGATTACGGCATGTATCGCACCGACTTCTTCTATGGTGCCCCGCTTTCCGACAATTGGGGCCTCACAGTTGGTGGCTTTTATCGCGCCGACCAAGGCGTTCGTGATCCAGGGTTCACCCAGAACAAGGGCGGTCAAATTCGCGTTGGCCTAAGTCGTGTATGGGAAAGCGGTCGCATCGATATCAATGTAAAACATATCGATGATAATGTCGGCTTCCTCTTGCCAGTGCCCCTAACTTTTGATGGCAGCGGCGATGTCGCAGCCGTACCAGGGTTCGATGCCAATTATGGCACCCTTGCTGGCAATGACAATCGTTTGCTTAGCTTCCGCAGCCCGAACGGTCCGAAGGATTTCGATCTTTCCCGCGGCACAGATGTTAAGCTGACAGCTGCAACGGTTAAAGCTGATCTTGATATCGGCGCTGGCTGGCGCTTGCAGAATATCGCGCGCTTCCGCACAAGTGAAATCGTGCGCAATGGCCTGTTCCCAACCGGCAATATTGAAACCGCACAAGCCCGCCTGAATAGCGCTCGCGCGTCTGCACTCGCGGCCTTCCCTGGTGCCACCAACGTTGAATATCGTTATGTGACCCGCGGCACCACGTTTGACGTCGCCAATCAGAATGGCAACGGCCTGGTCGTCAGCGGTAACTTGTTGAGCGTGTCGGTGCCATTGGACGAGTTTACCAATGACGTGCGCGTGGTGCGTAAGTTTGAAGTCGGCAACCAAACGCATGACATTGCATTCGGCGCTTATTTCTCCAACTTCACCTATGATTATGATCGTTACATGGCGACAGCCAACTTGGACGTGAAGAACAATGCTGAAAGGCTGGATATTGTTGCCGTCAATGCAGCAGGTGCAATCCTTGGTCGCGTCACCGATAACGGCATTTTGCGCTATGGGTCGCTCTATGACAACGCAGCCATCGATGCCACAGTAACGGCGTTTTATGTTTCAGATGAATGGCAAGTCATGCCAAAGCTGCGCATTGACGCTGGCCTGCGCTATGAGAGCATTGAATTCACCGGGTCCGTTGAAGGCAAGCAAACCATCGACCTCGGCGTTGCTGGCACGTTGGCCGACAATCAGTTCATTACCGGCACGGGTGTGTTTACCCCCATCAGCCGGGACTACAATGATACAGGCTTCACGCTGGGTGCTAACTACCAAATCAACGACAAGTTAGGTGCGTTTGCCCGTTATACCGATACGTTCAGACTTCCCTCACCATCAGAGTTTCAAGGTAGCGCAGGTGATGCACTCCGCACGGATATTAAGGTAACACCTGTTGCCATGGCCGAAGGCGGCATCAAATTCCAATCTGACCTGTTCGATGCTTATGCGACCGTTTTCAACACAAAGTTTGAGAACGTCCGCTTCACAGACAACGTCTTCAACTCCACAACAAACTCGTTCACCACACGGATTGGTTATGCAGATACTAAGACGTATGGTGTCGAAATTGAAGGCGTGGTTCGGCCTTTGGATTGGGCAGATTTGTCTGTCGCGGTGTCTTGGCAAAACCCAGAGTATGAGAACTTCACATTCACGCAAAACGTCGGCGGCACACCGGTGACGGTAAGCTTCAATGGCAAGCAGCTCATTCGGGTACCGAAAATCGGTCTGCGTGCAGTACCGGGCCTGAACTTGCTCGATGGCAAGATTAGGGTTGAGGCACCGATCGAGTATTACAGCAAGCGTTATGCGGATACGGCTAACTCTCAGTCACTTCCTGCCTATACAATCCTCAATCTTAACGCCCGTTGGAACCTAACTGACACGCTGACTTTGGCTTTGGCCGGGGCCAATTTGACCAATGAGATCGGACTGACCGAAGGCAATCCTCGTGCAGGTCAATTCATCTCTGGTGACGCGGGTGCACGCTACTATCTGGCGCGCCCGGTTCTTGGTCGGACCTGGCGCATTTCGGCAAGCTATAGCTTCTAAGGCTAAGCTCTGAGCCAGTTTTTCAAGGGTTTAACCTGTCCTTCCCCGCACTCCGGGGGAGGACAGGGCCACGCCTCAAAAATACTTCCCTCACCCCCTAGACAGACGCCTCAAACTAAGGCGCTATGGTCATCCCATTAGTAACTGAAAGGAGGTGATCCTATGTCTCATTGTCTGCGCCTTAGTGAAATGTCTGTCGGGATCCCTTCGGAGGTGAAGGCTTAAGGATTAAGAGCCTTTCTTCGAATTGAGATCGGGCCATTTCACTGGTCTGGCAATGGAAAGGTCGCTGGGCAACCAGCGACCTTTCTTGTTTCCTTAAAGCGTCTTGCCCATGATTTTCAAAGGGATAATCGCGCCATTTTTGGCGTGCTTTTCGATCACTTCAATCAACTCATAACCACAGCGACGATAGAGCGGCTCACCCGCCAAAGTGGCCCCCATTTGCGCGCTTTTGAAGCCTTCGGCGCGGGCAGCGGCCTCGCCGGCATCAATGATCATCTGGCCAATGCCACGGCGCACATGCTCTGGATGGGTATACATGGCGCGAATGCGCGCAGGCTCGGTCGCGGGGTCGAGGAGGCGATTGTCGCGCCCAGCGCTGTGATCGCCGCCATAGAGGGTGCCGCGCCGGCTCCAACCGCCACAGCCGACGATTTTGCCGTCTTCTTCCACGACCGCAAAATAAGTGCCGTCCTCGATCAACTGCGTATCGATCCCCATGGTCTCGTGACTGCCTTCAACTTGTTCGGGCGTCAGAAAGTCATGCATCAATTGCCCAATCGCCAAGGCCATTAAGGCCTTCATTTCGGGCATATCGTCAGGGGTTGCGACACGCAGCTTTAAGACCATGCAGCCAGCCTTTCCTCAATCAGAGCAAGGGTTTCCGTAACACCAAATAAGGCGACAAAGCCACCAAAGCGCGGGCCTTGTTCTTGGCCCAGCAGCACTTCATAAAGCGCCTTGAACCAGTCGCGTAGGTTTTCAAACTGGTGCGTCTTGCCGACATCAAACACCATATTCTGGATTTCATCGCCGTCGCGCATGTCTGGTCCCATGGCTTCAAGGCGGGCTTTCAGGTCCAAAATGGCGGCAAGCTCGGCCTCAGTTGGCGCACGGAACTTCTTCGTTGGCTGGATGAAGTCGCGATAATAAGCGACGGCAAAACCTGCGAGCTCATCCAGCAACGGCTGATCAGCTGGTGTGGCCTCCGGCGCATAGCGCTTGATAAAGCCCCACAGCACGTCCTTGGTCTCAGCATTTGCGGCCGAGACGAGGTTCAGCAGAAGGGCAAAGCTGATGGGTGAGCCATATTGGGGTGGATGGCCATTATGGATGTGCCATACAGGATTTTCGAGCTGCTTGGCAGGCTCTTCCCGGCGGAAGGCGTCCAAGAACTGAACATATTCGTCTACTGCGCGCGGGATAACGTCGAAATAAAGCTTCTTGGCGACGCGCGGCTTTTGGAAATTATAGAGCGATAGGCTTTCTGGCGGCGCATAGGTCAGCCATTGCTCCACCGAAATACCATTGCCCTTAGACTTGCTGATCTTCTCGCCATTTTGATCGAGGAACAGCTCAAAGCAATATTGCAACGGCGGCTCTGCGCCCAAGATGCGGCAGATATTGGAATAGATCGGGCCATTGGTCTGGTGGTCTTTGCCATACATCTCAAAGTCAACGCCGAGCGCGGCCCAGCGCATGCCAAAGTCTGGCTTCCATTGCATTTTGACGTGCCCACCGGTGACCGGGACGGTAACGTCGGTTCCATCTTCATCGGCAAAGGTCACCGTGCCCGCTTTGGCATCCACGGCCTTCATCGGCACATACAGAACGCGGCCGGTGGTGGGGGAGATTGGCAGAAACGGGCTATAGGTCGCCCGCCGCTCTTCGCCTAAAGTTGGCAGCATAACGCCCATAATCTCGTCAAACTTTTCGAGCGCGCGCAGAAGCGTCGCGTCAAAAGTGCCAGAGCGGTAAAGCTCAGTCGCGGACTTGAATTGATAGTCAAAGCCAAAGCTATCCAAGAAGCCGCGCAAGCGGGCATTATTGTGCTGGGCAAAGCCTTCATGGGTGCCAAATGGATCGGGCACATCGGTCAGAGGCTTTTGCAGATAGGGCACCAGCGCTTCTGGATCGGGCACATTGTCTGGCACTTTGCGCATGCCATCCATGTCATCGCTGACACAGATTAACTGGGTCTCAACCGTGCCATCGGTCAGCGCGATAAAGGCTTGGCGCACCATGGTTGTGCGCACGACTTCGCCAAACGTGCCGATGTGCGGCAAGCCCGACGGGCCATAACCGGTTTCAAAGATAACCGGGCCCTGTTTTCCGACTTTTTTGACCCGATCCAACAACAAACGGGCTTGTTCAAAGGGCCAAGCTTTGGCCTCTGTCGCCAAAAGTGCACGGTTCGCCATTCAGGTCTCATTCTTCACATGGAGTGGGAGGGTGTTGCCACGCCTTGTGGCGGAATCGAGCCGTAAGGTCAAATCCCGGCCCCTGCCCAGACACCCCAACCGCTACGCGGCGTGGTGCCAAGTTCTGGCTTGAGTTCATACGCCAATCCCTGATACGCCAGAGATTGAAATTTCGCGGTGGCAGGGGGATCACGTGGCTCAGAGAAAGACGCAAATCGTCGTGGTCGGCGGCGGTGCCGGGGGTCTTGAACTCGTGCGCCTGCTTGGATCGCGTTATGGTCGGAAAGCGCACGACATCATTCTGATCGACCGCAATCTAACCCATATTTGGAAGCCACTCTTGCACGAGGTTGCGGCCGGGTCCCTCGATGCAAATCTCGATGAAGTGGGCTATGGTGGCCATGCGGTGCGCTGGGGCTATCGGTTTTTCAACGGCAGCCTAGAAAGCGTGGATCGAACCGCCCGCACCGTCACCACCGCCCCTTTGCTGGACGAGCGGGGCGAAGAGATTATCGGGCGGCACACCATTCGCTATGATTATCTGGTACTGGCGATGGGCGGCATCTCGAACGATTTCGGTGTGCCGGGCGTACGCGAGCACGCGATGTTTCTCGAAGACCGCCCCCAAGCTGACCGCTTCCGCCAAAAGCTGCTCAATGCGTGCCTGCGCACCAATCATGCCCACCAAACCGGCGATTTAGAAGCCTGCGTGCGAATCAGCATCGTTGGCGGCGGCGCGACCGGGGTTGAGCTGGCCGCTGAGCTTTACAATGCCGCCAAGGCCTTGCGCCATTATGGGCTGGAAGTGTTCGATGAATCAAAGCTCGAAGTTTCCCTAATCGAGGCTGGCCCACGGATCCTGCCGGCCCTCGATGAAAAGCTGGCCGAAAGTGCCAAGCATGAATTGGAGAATCTGGGCGTCAAAGTGCTCGACAACACCCAAGTCGTGCGCCTCGCCAAGAATGAAGTTCATACCAGCAGCGGCGAGGTCATACCGTCCAATCTCATTTTATGGGCCGCTGGCGTGAAAGGGGCAGACGAAATCCGGACGATGGGTGACCTCGAACTGACACGCGGCAACCAAATCATTGTGCGTCCAACGCTACAGACCACGAACGATGACCGCATTTACGCGCTGGGCGACTGCGCGTCCTGCATCCTGCCGGGCCGCGACCGCCCGATCCCACCGCGCGCGCAATCGGCGCACCAGATGGCTTCCCAAGTGTTTCATAATCTGGTGCGCGCGCAAGCTGGCGAGGCGCAAAAGGATTTTGTCTATCACGACCATGGCTCGCTGGTGTCACTCAGCCGCTTTTCGACGGTGGGCAGCCTGATGGGCAATCTGGTTGGCGGGCGCATGCGCGTTGAGGGATGGATCGCCCGAACAGTCTATCAGTCGCTCTACCGCATGCATCTGATCGCCATCCACGGCTGGTGGCGCGGTGTGACGCTGATCGTGATCGGCCATGTCAACCAAATCATAAGGCCCAAGTTTAAGCTGCATTAGCGGGTGGAACGTCGCGCTCTAGCGCATGCGACGCAGGAAGGCGCTCTCCCCTCTCCTGATGGGGTCGACCTATAGGTCGACGGTCGGGGGGCGAGGGCACTTAAAACAGTTTTCTCATCTGGACAGCCTTTGCCGCAGGCTGTGCCTATGCAAAGGCCGTGTTCGAGTTTGAGCGCGCAGGATGCGGCGTCAAGGCAAGCGGAGCGACGCTTTGAACCGTTCCAAGTCCTTTGGCTCAAGGTTACACAAGCGCTTTCAAGGTTTGCCTTGACGTTCGTGCTTGCCATGGTTGGAATTCACCATCTCCAATGCCGCTGATGACACCCAAACACCGCCGATTGCGACAGCGCGCTGAAAAAAGTGCAGCGCCTTGTCAAATTATGTCGCCAAAGCAGCTTAAAGGTTAGCCTCTACCCTCAAGGACGCAAAACCACTGATGTTGACCGACCTCATCTTGTTTCGCCACGGCAAGGCTGTGCGCCCACATAAAGCCCGCGATGATTTCAGCCGCGGCCTAACCCCGCGCGGGCGGGTTCAGGCAGCAGCTCAGACCCAACGTCTGAAAGCAGCAGGCTGCGACCTCGAACTCGCGCTGGTTTCCACCGCTTTGCGCGCGGCCGAAACCTGGGATGCCTGCCAAAAGGCTTTCCCAGATGCCCAAGTTCAGATGTCGCGCATGCTTTATTTAGCAGCGGCTAACATTTATCTGGACGCTGCAAAGTCTGCGAAGGCGAGCCGGGTTATGATCATCGCGCATGATCCAGGCCTTCACGAACTGGCCTGCAGCTTGATGAAGGGCGATACAAGCCAAGACAAGGGACAAGCCGCCTTGAGCGAGCATCTGCCTACCAGCGGGGTCGCTTGGTTTACCGCCGATCCCAGTGCATCTTCAGGATTTAGATTGAAGCAGTTTTGGGCACCTGAACCTGTCTTGGCTTGAAGGCCGAGCGAGGATTGGCAGTTCGGCGGCACGCTTCCTAATGACAAATCAACCCCTGTGCGTGCATGAAGTTGCATGAGCAAACCAAAACGCACCCCTTTAAAGCCCTGGTCGATCGAAGCCGTTGTTGATGGCAACCGTCTGCGCGTGCAATTATCCGCCGCAGCGCTCGACCATTTGGGTGACGAAAAAGCGGCACGGGCGCGGGCACTCGACTTGCTAAAGGGCGCGCTGTTTCGCGGCCGCCTGATCGCGCAAGAGCGTTTGGAGAGCGGTGCTGGCGGCCTGGATTGCTCGCACCTCTTGGCGGCGGTCCAAGACCAAGTGATCTCCGCCCTTTATGATTTTACCGTCACGCATGTGTTCCGCGCGCGCAACCCAACGGCAGCAGAACGGCTGAGTGTGTGTGCGACGGGCGGCTATGGCCGCAATTCGATGGCCCCCTCATCGGATGTCGATCTGATGTTTGTGCGACCCATCAAAGACGCGTCCTGGGCGGAGAGCGTGATTGAATACATGCTCTATATGCTGTGGGATATGGGGCTGAAAGTTGGCCACGCCTCGCGCACCATTTCTGAATGCTTGCGCGCCGCCCGCGAAGACTTGACGATCCGCACCTCGGTGCTGGAGACCCGCTTTGTCTGTGGCGATAAGCTTTTGTTCCGTGAGCTGGAAATCCGGCTGCGCAAGGACTTGTTTGATGGCACGGCTGCAGACTTTGTCGCAGCGAAACTGGCCGAGCGCGATAATCGACACCGTCGTACGGGGGAAAGCCGCTATATGGTCGAACCCAATATCAAGGACGGCAAAGGCGGTCTGCGTGACCTGCATACCTTGTTCTGGATCGCCAAATATATTCACGCCACCGATGACGTCAGCCAATTTGTTGAGAAGGGCATTTTCAGCCTCGAAGACATGAAGCATTTCAATCAGGCTGCTGAATTCTTGTGGACGGTGCGCTGTCATTTGCATTTTTTGACTGGCCGGGCGGAAGAACGCTTGACCTTTGACCTACAGCCCGAAATGGCCCGCCGCATGGGCTATGGCGACCGGGCTGATAATCCAGCGGTAGAGCGCTTTATGAAGCGCTATTTTCTGGTCACCAAGCAGGTGGGTTCCTTGACGCGCATCCTGTCCGCCCGGCTAGAACTGGACCGGCAAAAGGCGCTGCCGCGTGGCATTTCACGCTTTTTTGCCAGTCCACAAAAGGCTAAGCAGCTGGATGATCCGCGCTTTCTTGAGGAACATGGCCGCATTGGCTTTGCCCATCCTGAACAGGTCGCCGATGATCTTTCGGCCTTGATCGACATCTTTAAGATGGCCGATGATCTGGCTCTCGATATCGATCCATCCGCGCTGGCGCGCGTTACCAGTATGGCCGCCAAGGGTCGGATTATGCGCGATGATCCAAAGTGCGTCGCCAGCTTTTTAGACGTTGCCACGTCCAAGAAGGACCCTGCCCAAGCGCTGGGGCTTCTGAATGAATCCGGCCTTTTGGGAAAGTTCGTCCCCGAATTTGGACGGATTGTTGGGCAAACCCAATTCAACATGTATCATCACTTCACGGTGGATGAGCACACATTGCGCGGCATTGCCAATATCTCCGATATTGAGCACGGCAGGCTGCGTAAGGAATTACCCATCTCAACGGAACTTTTCCCCCGCATCGCAAACCGCCGGGCGCTGTATCTGGCGATGTTATTGCACGATGTGGGCAAGGGCGAAGGCGATCAGCAGATTGAAGGCGCAAAGGCGGCGCATATTGCGTGCCGCCGCTTGGGACTGGATGCCGAAGAGGTTGAGTTGGTTGCTTGGCTTGTCGGCCATCATTTGATCATGAGCGAGGTTGCCCAACGCCGCGATATTGGCGATCCGAAAACCGTCACCGATTTTGCTGCCACGGTCGGCACGCTAGAGCGGTTGCGCCTCTTGTTGGTTTTGACGGTAGCCGACATTCGAGCCGTTGGCCCCGGGGTTTGGAACGATTGGAAAGCCCAACTCTTACGCGATCTCTATAAGTTGACGGAGGCCACATTGCGGGGTGGGCGGTCCGATGAGGGCTTTGTGCGTCGCCAGTTGAAGGCTCAAGCCGATGAACGCCGCGCCCAAGCCTTGATTGTCCCCATCCTCGCCGAATTCTTTACAAGCCTCGAAGATGCTTATTGGCTTGGCTTTGATACTGACCAGCAGAAATGGCATGGGGCGGAAGTGGCCAAGGCCTTGCATCAGCAAGCGCCGTATTGGCTGGCCTCAAGGCCTGCGCCCAGTCGCGGTGCCACAGAAATCCTAGTGCTTTCGCCCGATCAGCCGGGCCTATTTGCAGCCCTTTCTGCCGTGTTTGCGCAAGCCGGTGCCAATGTTATTGATGCCCGCATCTATACCTCTAAAGGCGGCCAAGCCTTCGACGTGTTTGCCCTACAAGATCAGTCCGGCGCAGCCTTCGGAGAAGGCCGAAACGACACGATTGACCGCTTGTTTGCCCGCCTGCACATAGCCTTGGATGGGGAACGAAAGGCTGAACGCGATAGTCTAATTGCAGCCAACACAAGCACCGTCAAAAAGCCGACCAATCGCACGGCGGCGTTTGCGATTGAGCCCGTCATTATGATCGATAATGAAGGTGCTGCCTTTGATACAATCGTCGAGGTCTCTGGACGAGACCGCACCGGCCTATTAGCGGATTTAGCACAAGTCTTTGAGGATGAAGGGCTTAACGTAACCTCAGCCCATATTGATGGCGTTGGGGAACGGGCAACTGATGCCTTCTACCTCCGCGATCGTGGCGGCTTGAAACTATCTGACGCGCGGCGAATTACGGTTTTGAAAAAGCGATTGATGGGCGTCTTGGCAGATGCAGAGACCACCGAAGGCCCGAGCCTATTGTCTCGCCGGAAACTGGCCCGCGCAAGGGCTAGTAGTCGCCGCTAGGGCTTTATTGCGTTTGAACCATTTCCGTTGTGGCCGCATATTCTTCTTGCAGCCAAGCCAGAACTTCTCGCGCTGCCGGATGGTCGATTGGCTGGTAGCGCTCCAGCAGTGAGTCGCGCCGCTTCACCAGTTTGGTGAGACCCAAGTCTTGGAAGCTCATCAAATCGGTGCGGACCATGTTGGCCAGTTCCGGACCCAAGACTTTCACCGCAGCGGCATAGCCACTGGCTCCATAGCAATAATCGTCACCCTGCTGATAGCTCATCGCCAAAGAAATGGCGGGCACGCAGGTCAAATAGGGCTGCAGCGCCGGGTTGATCGCGTGGCCAGAGACCCAGTCTGCCAAGCGATGAGACCTTCCGGTGAAACCGCGCAGGTGCAGAAACTGGCTCATGCGGGGACCATCATTGACGGGGTAATTGTCCCACAACAAAGGCTTACGCTTCAAAAGCGCCCCAATCTCACGCACATGGCCAATTGAGATTTCGCGCGCACAGACCTCTTCACCTGTCCAATAAATGTCGATGCTTTGGTCAAGTCCAGCGCCCAACGCACGCAAATAATGCTCTGGCCGCTGCCCGAAGACACGGTCGAGCACGGGATCATTGGAATAATAGGTTGGGGTCATGGACAGCTTTAGCTGTGGCGCAGTGTCGCGCGCCAAATGCATGATTTCAATTTGCCGCTGCGCAAGGTCAGGCAGGGTTGAGTGCATGTCGTCAAAAAAAATGCCGAGGTCTTGAATGCCCAGCGAGGCCAAATCTTCAACACGATTGACGAAGGTGTTGGCGACGTTGACTTTGAAATCATTGAAGGCTTCGTAAGGGCTGAGGCCGATGCCAACCCGAACACCAAAACCTTGGCAGAAAGCAACAAACTGCGAAATCTGTCCGGCTTCTTGCAAGGGATGGGGTTCTACCCACTGTCGCCGCAGAAAGGGATCGCCCTTAGGCGCATAATGGAAAAATCGATAGCCATAAGGGGCCAAGGTCTCGACAACGGCGCGGCGATCATCCCAAGTCCAGGGCTGGCCGAAATAGCCTTCTATTATACCTAAATTGGGGGTGGACACAGGGGCACCTAGTCTGGGGATCCGCTCTCAGGACGGAACTTTGCTACCAATTGATCTTGAGCTGCTTTTTGCTCCGGCGTCAAACGGGCACCAATTTCGCGAACCTTGGCCGACGCATCCTGATCGCCGCCACGGGCGGCCAAGGCAAACCAATAATAGGCCTGAACGTCAGACTTTGGCCCGCCAAGTCCTTGCTCTGCCATCGCACCCAGATTGAACTGGGAGTCGGTAACACCACGTTGCGCAGCACGACGGAAACTCTCCGCGGCTCGCGCCATGTTTTGAGGTACGCCATCGCCATTGGCATGGTAGACGCCCAGATTGTGCATCGCTTGACGGCTGCCGCGTGCGGCTGCGCGTTCGGTCAAAGCGCGTGCTTGCGACAAGTCTTTGGCGACGCCATCGCCGTTCTCAAATTTTCTGGCCAAGCGATTCATTGCGCGCGTATCGCCACCATCAGCAGCACGGAGCAAGAGTGCGACGCTTCCTGCCCCGTCGCCAGCCTGCTCTCGCGCCATGGCTTGGTCGAACAAGGAACCTGTAGCGGGTGCAGCGGCAGAAGCGACAGGAGGAACCGCACGGGGCTGGTTGGCCGCAGGTGCGCCGGAAGTAACAGCTGTAGGCGTTACCGGCACGCGGGTTGGTGCGGCGGCGGCGGCGGTGGTCGCCAGCGCAGGAGCTACCACTGAAGCGACACGCGGCGGCGCTACAGCGCTGGAGGTGGCCGCTTTTGCGACGGGGGCAACACGAGGTGGCGTCGGACGCTGCACCGGCCTTGGTTGTGCAGCAGCGCGCGCAGCATTAAAGGTTGGAAAGCTTAGACGATCGCGCTGGGCTTCGGCTCGCGCGGTCGCAGCGCGGGCCTGCGCATCAGCGGAAGCCATGACGCGGGCTGCTTCCATCTGCTGAGGCGTTGGCGAGGACTTGGCCGGTGGTGGCGTAGGAGCTGGAGCCGCTGCGTTTATGGCTGGGGGTACCAATTGTGCCTTTGGCAATTGCGGCGGCGGCGTGGGGATGCTGGGTGCCGCAGTTGCAGTAGGGGCGGCGGCGGGCGTTGGTGCTGGAGCAGTGGCGGCTGAAGGCGCAGACATCGCCGCTTGCGACGCCAGCTCTGGCGGCAAAGGTACGTTTTCTTGATTAAGGGCAGCCGGTTTTTCATCTACGTTAGAATTAGAAGGCGGATTCAACTGGCCATAAACGGCAAACCCGCCGGTTGCGACTAACGCAGCTGCCGCGGCAATCCCAATGGGCGACAACGGGCTCTTGGGCTTTCCACCTTCTTTGCCTTCCTCAATTGCTTGAAGTACCTCTGGTTTTGCTGATGGTTTAGATTTGAGTGCCTCGGCCCTTTTATCTTTGCCTGCGGGGCCCTTTAACGATAGCGCTGGCTTCTTCTTGGTTTGGGCTCTTTCCCGCGCAGCTGCGGCCTGGTTGGCGGCACGGCGGGCAGCAACCAAATAGTCGGGGGCTGAGCTGGTATCGGTGCTTCGCCCATCCCAATTACGATCTAAGGTCGAGAATTCATCGTCAGAATCGTCTTCTATGGGTCTGGCGGGGTCCAGCACCATTGCGTCTAACTCGTCCTCAAAGGGATCCATACCGCCAGCAAGCGGGTCAGGCACATCATCGCGTAAATCGGCAAAGTCGTTGATGGACTCGCTATCCTCGGTATCGGGGAAAGGCGAACCAAAGCTGCCACGACGCGCAGGGTTCGCTGCGGCAGCCGGAGCAGCCGTTTTGGCTGCAAGACCATGTATAGAGAATGGATCATCAAACTGCGGCATTTCCAGCGCGCTGGTGGGTGATTCAAAACTGAAACCATAATCTCGCGACAAGTCCACAGGATTGACAAAGCCTGGGTCATGATGACCTGGGCCACTCAAGTCGACAGAGCGGTTAGGATCAAAAATGGGCTCAGCATATGCAGAGACGGCACTTTGCTCCGCCTTGTCCAAGCGATCACCCAAAGCAATAAAATCGCGCTGCAGGGGTGCGATCAAGGCCTGAACGCGCGCATCAACCGACTGAACTTCTGTGCGCACCTGCCCTAAAGCTTCATCAAGCATTTGTCGGGTCTTGGAATCGCTGCCGTTAAAGGTGGAAGCCAGACTTTGGACAGCATTGTCATGGTTGGCAGCGAGCCGGTCGGCCAATTCCTGCATTTGCTTGCTGATTGTAGCAATCGATTGTGCTGATTGACGCTCAGAAGCATCGAGCCGGTCGCCCAGATTTTGCGCCAAACGTTGGATATGCCGGCCAGCCTGTTCCATAACCGAAGCATCGTGGCGCTCAATCGATGACAGGCGCTCATCAATGCCGCGTGTGATGCGCGCAAGCTCCAGTTTCATCGCCATGGAGCCTGTTTGGTCTGGCTTGCTCTCGCGGCTTTCAACTTGGGCCAAACGCGAGTCGAGCGCTTGGATTGCTTCTGCAAGCTTGGCACTAACCCGATCATACGCATCTTGGCTGCGTTGTTCGCTGGCATCGAGACGGCTGGCGAGAGCTTGAGCCACTGCCGTCATCTGGCCGTCAACTCCGCCCGCGAGGGCAGCTTGTACTTGCCCATGCAAATCTGCACGGGTTGTTTCAATTTTGGCAGTCAGATCATTGAGGTGCGCACTGAACTCATTGGTTTTCGCTTCCAGCGCCTCAACTGCGGTTCGCGTGTCGCCGGTCTTGCCGGCGCCTTCGAGCTGGGTCATGCGGGCGGAAAGATCAACCAAGGCTTCCACCATGCGCGACGCATTGTCCTGCGCATGGGTCTCCAGTCTGTTTACCCGCTCTGTCACCTGATTGATGCCCTGATTGGCACCCTCAACAGTTTGGGTGGTGATATCTTCTAATTGCCCCAAACGGCTTTCAAAGACCGACAGGCCTGGACCACCGACCCGGTCACCAACTTCTTCAAGACCCGTCAGACGCGCTGACAAATCAATCATGGCTTCGACAAAACGGTGGTTTGTTTCTTGCGCTAAAGCCTCCGTCGTAGCCAAACGCTCAGCCACAAGGCCCAAGCTTTGATCAACCGTTTGAATGGCTTCTTGGGTGACTTTTTCAATCTGACCAACACGTGAGTCAGCCTCAAAGACTTGGGTAGACAAGCGCGCCAGCGCTGATTCAAGAGATTTAAGAGCTGCCAACGACGCGTGGGTTGGGTCTTGCGACTCAATACGGCGCAAGCGCTCACTGAGGACAATTTGGGTTTCGCGCAAATCATTCAAATGGGTCTCGACGCGACCCATGGCAGTGTGGCCAACCGCCACCGGCTTTTCAAATTTCTGCGACAAGCGATTATCGAAACCAAGAGATGGCGGTGGGGGCACCAATTCTACACCACTGGACTCAAGGCGTCGGCTCAATTGTTCCAAAGCGGCGGTTAAACGATTGGCTTCTTGGCCAAAATTTGCGGCTGATTCTGCATTTGCAGCAGGCTTTTGAGCAGGCTCATCGGTCTCAGCGATCAGACGGTTTAACAATTCGCCAAGTGTCAGACCTTCGCGGCGTGCGATATCCTTCGCAGCCTCGCGTGTCCGAGGCTCTACGCCTTTCACACTCCATGGCGACTGTCCGCTCATTCGAATCACTCTTCCGCCAAGTTCTGCGGCCCCACAAGAAATTTCCGAAGAAACTCACAGGCCGTGATTATCCATTTACTGCTTCGCAGAATTTGAACAGTCCAAAGTGTGGTTTCGACTTTCTTCGTACTGCTCGACTTGGGGGTGTTATGGTAAATGCGCGGTTAATGAGAATTAACGCCCACTGCTTCGAGAAGCATGACTTTAGACCAACGCGGCTTTGACCTGATTAAACTGGCCAGGTTTTCAGAAGACTTTCTAAGTCACCTACAACGGCAAGTGGCAAAAATGAAAAGCCCCGCTGGCATAACCAACGGGGCTTCCTGTAAAATAGGCTGCCAAATGCCTATTCGGCAGCAATTTTCACTTGCTTCAGGGCATCGGTGTTCACACCGAAATTAACCGCCTGCAGGAACAGAATGCCATCTTCGGCAATGTCATCGCCGACCATATGTTCACCTTCAGCCTCAAATTCAGCGAAGTCGACATACATGGCATAGAAAGCCTTTGTGCGATCGGTGATGATGTTGGCATTCCATAGGGTCTTAACCAGTACACGGAAAATGTTGGTGGCTTCCTTCATCCGCTCACGACGGCCTTCATCGGTTACCATCTCTTGGAACTGGACCATGATGATGTCTGGGTCAAGGCCGAACTCGTCATAGATGGCGCGCATTTGATGGGGTGCAACCAAGTTGAACAACAGGGTCTGGAAACAGTGCGCCGCCCAGTCTTCGACAATCGCATGCTCGGCTGCATCAAGCTTTGGAATGGTCCGATCCGCCCAGATCTTACCGAATTTGTGGTGGAAGGCTTCGTCGGTCATGACCAATTGCGTCAACTTGCGCGCCAATGGGTCATTCCACTCTTTGTAGATCATAGCAAAGGCACCCATGGCGAGCCCTTCGATCAGCATCTGCATGCCAACGATTTTTTTGTAGACTTCAGGCGCATGAACGATATCGACCAGCAAGGTCTTCAACACTTCGCCACATGGCAGTGGGCTGCCCCAACGGGCTTTGATATAGGCAGCAAAGGCGGCAACGTGGCGGGCTTCTTCACGGGCTTGATTGGCCGCATATTCCTGTGCGCCAGCGTCACGTAACACGTGGCAGAGTGAGGCAGACAGGTTCAGCGCGCCTTGTTCGCCATGCAAAATGGCCGACAATTGCCAGCGTGCCATCTCATTCTTAAAGCGGATCAGCTCTTTCGGCTTATCCTTGAAGAATTCTTGGACGTATGGGGTCTCAAGGGCTGGAACCATATGATCTGGCAACAAGGCCTGATTTTCCATGTCAAACGGTTCATCAAAATCGATGTAGCGCTTATCGGTTGGGTCCCAGAAATGATCATGGGTGGCAGAGATGATTTTGTCGAAAGCTGTCGAGCGGCTTGTGTGCCGGTCAATCTCCAACAAGGCAGCGAAATCGGTTGGCGCTACCGCGTCATACAGCGCGTCCTTGGTAATGTGCGACGTTGTCATGCTTTCAATCACTCCCATTTTATTTAGTGACCGGGTCTTTGGAATCCCAGCTTTGGTCCATGAGCATAGAGCGACATCTAGGTGAGTCGCTTCTAAGCCTAGCATGACACAAATTTCTAAAGGATCAATTGAAAAATGACGGGTGCGTCAGCTTCATACATCAAACACTTGTGATCCTGCCTTCAGCAAAAGTGGCGCTCTAGAGATCATGTATCGAGCGATCCTTTGTCTCGGGTAGGAAAATCAACGCCACCACGACACTGATGGCGGTAATGATCACCGGATACCAAAGACCAGAATACATATTCCCTGTCGTCGCCACGATGGCGACGGCTGTGGCGGGCATAAAGCCACCGAAGAAACCTGTCCCAACGTGATAAGGAACCGACAAGGCCGTATAGCGGATGCGGGTTGGGAACATCTCGACCAAGGCTGCCGCCAAGGGCCCGTAGAGCGCAGTCGCGGCCACCACGAACACCATCAAATAGAGCAAAACCGCCAGGTGATCGATTTTAGCGGGATCTGCTTTGTCAGGATAATCTGCCGCTTTCAAAGCGGCTTTCAGCTGCGCGCCAAACGCATCCTTAGCGGCCTTTTGCGCTTTTGCATCGAGAACCGAGATATCGACGCTGTCGAGCACGACAGTCCCGATTTTGACTTGCGCATTCGTGCCTGCGGGCACAACCTCATTGTCATAAGAGATGCCTGAATTGGTCAGATAACTCTTGGCCACATCGCAGCTAGACGAGAAGGCGTCTCTGCCGTCTGGTGTTTTGCCAACGGGGTTGAACTGCACCGAACAGGTAACAGGGTCTGCGCGCACTACAATTGGCGTCGCAGTTTGGGCTGCTACGAGGTCCGGGTTGGCCGCTTTGGCCAATTGATGAAAGGCTGGGAAGAAGCTCAACACCGCCAAAATCATGCCAGCGAGCATGACGGGCTTGCGGCCCATTTTGTCCGACAGCCAGCCGAAGAAAACGTACAAGACAGCGGAGACGGCGGTGATGATCAAAAGCCAGATATTGATGATCTGGGCGTCAACTTTTAACTGCCGCTCCAAGAAGACTTGGACATAGAAAAAGCCCGTATACCAAACCACGCCTTGCGCCATCATCAGGCCAAACAAGGCAAGCAGGATCAGCTTCAAGTTGCGCCATTGACCAAAGGCATCAGACAAGGGCGCTTTCGAAGCAGCGCCTTCTTCTTTCAGCGCCTTGAACATGGGGCTTTCTTCCAATTGCAAGCGGATCCACAAAGCAATCGCGAGCAAGAAAACCGACAGGAGGAATGGCACCCGCCATCCCCAAGACTGGAAGGCTTCTTCGCCTAAAATCAGGCGAGTCATGAAGACGACCGTCAAAGCGAGCAGCAATCCCCCGGCAGCCGAAGTCTGCACCCAGGACGTGTTCCACCCCCGCTTATGGGCAGGCGAGTGCTCTGCGACATAAATCACTGCCCCGCCATATTCGCCGCCCAAGGCAAAGCCTTGCGCAATCCGTAACCCCACCAACAGCATTGGAGCCCAAATGCCAATCTGGTCATAATCCGGCAGGAGGCCAACCGCAAAAGTTGATGCGCCCATCATGACGATGGTGACCAAAAAGGCACCTTTCCGGCCCTTGGTGTCGCCAATCGCCCCAAACACCACAGCGCCCAGCGGGCGCGCTGCAAAGCCAACGCCAAAGGTCAAGAGTGCAAAGATGAACTGAGCGGCGGGGGGCGAACCTGCGAAGAAGTGCTGGCCCATCACAGAGGCCAGAAGACCAAAGATGAAGAAGTCATACCACTCAAAGACAGTGCCAGCAGCGGATGCTGCGACAACGGTCCTCAGCTTTTGTGGTTCAACAGGCGACGAAGCAGCAGATTGTGTCACGATTGGCCCCTAAATCATGGTTTAGCGGCTTAACCTTGGACGTAGTTCACGCTGTGATCAAGTAACAAGCCTGCGGCGGTTACAGGCGGGACCTAATCTGGTGCCCGACCCAGACGGCGCGCTTCTTGGATCCGTCCACGCACCAGCCAATTATCGACGTCTTTCGGCGCGAGACGAAGGGCTTGGGCGATGTCCAGTTCTGCCGCCTCATAGGATTTTTGCTGCAGCAGGGTTTCAGCGCGCAGTCGCAAAGCCAGCACATCGAGCGGTCTGGTCGACAAACAAGCCGTCAAGTCTGCTTGCGCTTCTGCCCAGAGGCCTTGGCCAGCCTTGGCGCGCGCCCGGTCGATCAATAGATCGGGTTCGCCCGGTTTCAGTTTTAAAGCGGCATCAAGAACCTTTTGCGCTGGCTGAAACTCTTCAATCATCAGCCACGCGTTGGCCGCACGCGCCATGATCAAAACGCGTTGATCCAAATCACCGGCATCGGGGGCGGAAGCTAAAGCCGTGAGGCGCTCTGCCCCACCGCCAATATCGCCTGCTTCAATGCGGGCGATGGCGATACATTGCTCAGCAAAGGTGCCACCACCTTGGCTGCGCCAGACAAATCCGTCTTCTAAAGCTTCCTCCGGCTTGGTCTCGGCCTTGGTCATACACGCTTGGAGGCGCGCCGCATCGCGCGGATCCGTTCCCGCTTGCACTGAAGTCCCCAAAAGAAAGACCGATAGCGTAATTGGGATCAGGGTCGTAAATAGGGCGGATCGAAGGGTCACAGAAGAGCTCATCGCTTTCTTTTGATGCGGTTAAAAGGCAAAACTGAGGCAAAGGGTTTGAACAGATGCGCGTTTTAGTCTTGGGCTGCGGCTATGTCGGCACAGCATTCGCCCAAACCATGGCCGAACAAGGGGCCTTGGTGCAAGGCACGTGTCGAAGTGCTGCCAGCGCCGAAGAATTACGCAAGTCTGGCATTGCTCCCATCCTGTTTGACGGGACTGCAAACGCCGATCTGATTGAGGCCGCCCAAACTGCGACCCACATCCTTGCTTCTATCCCGCCCGGCACTGTGGGAGACCCTGCCCTTCTGGCTCTATCCCCAACTTGGACTCCCAAAGGGGGAACTTGGATCGGCTATTTGTCCACCACCGGGGTTTACGGCGACCGCGCCGGTGGCTGGGCCTTTGAAGACGAAGCGCCGACGCCCTTGTCCATCGAAGCCAAGCGACGGGCAGAGGCAGAGGCCGCGTGGCGGGCGATACCCAGTCCAGCCCATGTTTTTCGCCTGCCCGGCATTTATGGCCCCGGCCGCAGCGCTTTAGAACAGGTCCTGTCGGGAACGGCGCGGCGGATCGATAAGCCCGGCCAAGTCTTTTCCCGTGCCCACCGCACAGACATTGTCACAGCGCTGACTGCCAGCGTCGCCAACCCAAGTCCCGGCCGCATTTATAATATCTGCGACGACCACCCCTGTGCCTCTGGCGAGTTGATTGTTGAGGCTTGCAGACTGCTCGGGCGAGAGCCGCCGCCCTTGATTCCGTTTGAAGCGGCTGGCCTGTCGGAAATGGGCAAGCGCTTTTATAGCGAGTGCAAACGCGTTGCGAATGCGCGCGCGAAAGAGGAACTAGGCTGGAAGCTGGCTTTCCCGACTTATGTCGAAGGCCTAGCGGATTGCTTCTTGGACCTCAAAGCGCGTCAAGAACCCTAAGCGCGGATTTGCTTCTCAATCAGGGCGAGCACCGCGTTTAGCGCAAGGCCCATTAAAGCCAACAAGAAGAGCGCGGCAAACATGGTCGCCGTCTCCAGTCGATTGCCAGCCTCAACCAAGCGCCACGACAGGCCACCCGTTGCCCCGGTTCCGGCAACAAATTCGGCGACCACGACGCCGACCAGCGACAAGCCAGCCGCCGTCTTGATCCCGGCCAACAAAAAGGGCGCGGCCGTCGGCAATTCCAAGCGCAAGAAGCGCTGCGTGCTGCTGGCTTTGTGGAGGCGAAACAAGCGGTCCAGACCGGGGTCCACCGCTTTTAGGCCTGCCAAAGCAGAGGTTAGCACTGGAAATACCGCCACGATGACGGCGAGGATCAAAATGGCCCGGCGGGGATTTTCAATCCCCGTCCAAATGATCACCAAAGGCGCAATAGCAACAATCGGCGTGGCTTGCAGCACCAAAGCGTAGGGCCCCAAGCTGCGCTCCAACAACGGCACCCGGGCAAAGACAAGGGCAATCAAGGTTCCAAGCCCTATGGAGATGGCTAAAGCTGTAAGCGCCAATCCCATGGTGACGCCGGCGGCGGGCAGCAAAAGGGGTCCTCGCTCCACCAAAGCAGCACCAATCGCGCTGGGCGGAGGTAGGATCACAGTCGGGACGTGGAAGAAGCGGGTCAGCCCTTCCCATAGGGCGAGCATGAGTAAGCCTGCCAAAATGGGGGCGATATCGATCCGGCTCATGCGGCCACCAATTGCGCGCTCAACACGCGCCTTGCAGCTGCCGCAGCTTCTGCAAAAGCAGGTGAGGTTAAGAAGGCTGGATCGCGCGGTACATCTGGAACGGCGATTTCGGCCATAATGCGGCCTGGCCTTGGGCTTAAAACTAGAATGCGATCAGCCAGATAAACCGCCTCATCGACGGAGTGCGTCACAAAGAGGACGGCCAAATGCTGGTCCCGCTTGGCTTCTAAAACCAAATCATCCAGTGCGCGCCGCCCCAATTCATCAATGGCCGCAAAGGGCTCATCGAGCAGCAAGGCCGTTGGGTCGTTGACCAAAGCGCGCGCCAAGGCCACCCGCATCCGCATACCGCCAGAGAGCGTCCTTGGATAAGCGGCCGAAAAAGAGCCCAAGCCAACTTGGTTCAAGGCTTTTTGCGCACGGCCCAACCGCTCAACCTTGCCAACACCGGCCAGTGCCAATGGCAGGGCGACATTGTCCTGCGCCGTCGCCCAATTCATCAGATTTGGCTCTTGAAAGACAACGCCGGGAATATCTGACCCGCCCGCTGCATCGGCTTGCACAGAGCCACTCGCCACCGCCTGCAAGCCCGCGAGGGCTGCCAGAAGCGTACTTTTCCCGCATCCAGACGGTCCTAACAGAACCACACATTCACCAGCCCGGACGCTGAGGTCGATTGGACCCAGCGCCTCTAAGGCACCGAACCGCACGCAGGCCTGCCGCGCGCTCAACCGGATGAGGGCATCAGCTGGCATCAAGACTTCTGTGGCAAAAAGCTGAGATCAATGCCCGATGCCCAGTTCAAATCAGCGGGATAAACACCTGCAGCAATCATGATGTCGAAGAAGCTCTCCCAGCGGCCGAGGCTCATGGTGCCAATCTCCCCGTCTGGGGTCTCGACAATACCATAAGACAACAGCTTCTCGCGGGCTTGGCTTAGCAAGTCGGCCGTCATATCGGGATTATCCTTGGTGATCAGGGCATCGCCAGCGGCAGGATCACCACGCAAATAGTCTTTCCAGCCAGCAATGGTGGCTTCAACGAAGCCTTTGACCGCCTCGGGATGGGCTGCGATAAAGGCGTCTGACACCAAGGTCATGGCGGCATAGCCTGGATAGCCAGAATCGGCGAGCAAAAAGACCTGTGGGTCAATTTTGCCTTGGGTTTGCAGGGTGTAAGGCTCGCTGGTTACATAGCCTTGTTGGATCGAACTCGGATCAGCCAAAAAGGGCGCAGAGTTAAAGGTGTATTTGCGGACTTGATCGTCGGTGAAGCCATATTTGGCTTTAAGCCACGGCCAGAAAGCATTGATTGACGCATCTGCCAACAGGATAGGTTTGCCTTTCATGTCGGCCAGTGACTTTATGTCTGCGCGCAGGTGGGTGATCAGGACTTGAGGGTCCTTTTGGAACGACGCCATGACCGCCTTGGCCTTCGCGCCAGCTTGGACCATGCTGAGCACGATGGGGGCATTAGAGCCCAAACCCATTTCAATGGCATTTGCCGCCAATAATTGCGGCACGTTTACGCTTGGACCGCCTTGAATCAAGGAAACGTCAATACCCTTGTCCGCATAGAACCCCTTGGCAACGGCTTGATAAAAGCCGCCTTGTTCGGCTTGCGCCCGCCAGTCTGTTGCAAAGCGGATGCGCACGCGGCCCGCTTTCTCTGCGGGCTTTTCTGGACCGCAGGCGGATAGGGCTAAAGGTGAAGCCAAACTGGCTGCAAGAAGTGTGCGACGCGAAATCAAGCCAAGTCTCCTATGACAATCTTTCTATCATAGTGCAGCGGGGCGTTCTGACGAGACCCTTTGCGGGCGTAACTGGAGATAAAACTGCCTTAAAAGGCGCAGTCATCTCCCGCGAGGATGACTTTGACCGTTTTGACAAGAATTCGGGCTTCCATCATCAGCGACCAGCGCTCAATATAGGCGAGGTCCAAACTTACGCGCCGACTCATTTTGTCGAGGGTTTCTGTTGGGCCGCGCGCGCCATTGCACTGCGCGAGGCCTGTGATCCCGGGCTTTGCGCGAAACCGATCACGATACTCTGGCATAAGCGCTCCGTAATAATGATCGTGGGCAACCGCATGTGGGCGTGGCCCAACAATCGACATGTCGCCAATCAGGACGTTCCACAATTGCGGCAACTCATCCAAACTGGTGCGACGTAGGAACAAGCCAACCCGCGTGATACGCGAGTCGTCGCGGCAAGCCTGCACAACCCGGTCGCCATTTTCTAGCGTGGTCATTGTGCGAAACTTGTAGATCACAAAGGTTCTTCCACCCAAGCCAGTGCGAAGCTGCGCGAACAAGACAGGGCCATGACTTGTCAGTTTGATCACTAGCGTGATCGCAATCAAAAGGGGAGCAAGAAAGACTAATCCGATGAACGAGCAGCCGGCGTCAAACAGGCGCTTAGGCACGCTACGGGCAGAATCTGAAAGGTCTTTGACTGGCACGGGCCTGTACAAATTGACCGGTGTAAGATCGGCGCCAAACCCGGTGGTAATATTGTTCATCTATTACACCCTTGCCCCAAATTGAGACTTATGATTCGCCTCAATGCAAGTTACAGGCCCTAAAATAGAGATTATGTAATGGTGCAGCATTATTCCGATTTCCAAAGGCACAGTTTTTGTCCAATTTTTTGAAAACGGATCGTGCCCTCGCCGCGATGCCCCTGATAGCGATCTTTCGGCGGCTGACTAGGTTAACGATACCTTGTTGTTTACCTTGGAAATCTTTTTAAGCGCGCTACAGAGACGACAAAAACGTTTTTAGCTATGCTCATTCTGTCCTGACCCAAAAACAATACGTAAGGCGAACCAAGACATGCAAAGTGACTCGACAGCCAAGGTTCCTGTGACCGTGCTGACTGGATATTTGGGAGCTGGTAAGACGACTCTCTTGAACCACATTCTAACCGCGCCGCACGGAAAGCGTTATGCTGTGATCGTCAACGAGTTTGGTGAGATCGGTATTGATCATGATTTAATCGTGGATGTGGATGAAGAAATCTTTGAGCTGAACAATGGATGTGTCTGTTGTTCGGTGCGCGGTGACCTCATCCGGATTTTTGGAGCCTTATTCCGTCGTGGACAAACCTTTGACGGGGTGATCATTGAGACAACTGGTCTTGCAGACCCGGCCCCTGTCGCCCAAACCTTCTTTGCCGATGATGAGATCAAGAACCGCGCCTATCTCGATGCCGTGGTGAGCGTGGTCGACGCCGTCCATATCGCTGGCCAGATCGAACACAGCCACGAAGCGGTTGAGCAAATTGCCTTTGCCGACGTCATTGTGCTGAATAAAACGGACGCTGCCAGCCCAGAACAACTCGAAGCGGCCCAAGCGATCATCCAACGGCTCAATCGCGGGGCGAAAGTGGTGACAACTTCGCGCTCGCTCGTGGACCTAGACGCCATTCTCGATCTCGGGGCCTTTTCGCTGGACAGGGCGATGGACCTAGATCCGCACTTTCTGCCCAAACATCACGGGCACGATCACGGGCACACCCACCATGATCACGGGCATGATCACGGGCATGAACAAGGGCATGATCACGCGCACAGCCATTATGAAGGAATTGACTCGATTGCGATGCGTGTGAGCGCACCTTTGTCGGAGGAATTGTTTGATGCATGGCTGTCCGAGCTCGTCGGCAGTCGTGGCCTCGACATCTTGCGCCTTAAGGGCGTCCTTCAGATGGGCGATGACCCGCGCCGCTACATCATCCATGGTGTCCATATGATGCTGGAGGGGGATTATCAGGGGCCGTGGCCTGCTGATTCGGTTCCTGAAAGCCGATTCGTCTTAATCGGACGGAACCTCGCAGACCCGCTGGTTCGGGCAGAAATTGAGGCTGGTTTCCGTGCTTGCGCGGCCTGATCCCCGATAATTATCAGCGAAACCCCATGATTCTCAGCAGAATCTGGGGATTAGCACCTCAAGATGGCCTTGACCTTTGGACCCGAAGCGCCATTGCTTGCGGCCATTGCATCCATCTGATTACGGACGGGTGCGCAACGCTGCCGCGATCCGCCTCGGGTGCAGCAGCCAATGACTAAGGAAACGACAATGAGCAAAAAAGATTTGATCGACGCCGTCGCAGAAGCTGCTGACATCACGAAGGACAAAGCCAACACTGCGATTGACGCGCTGACTGCAGCGATTGTGAAGAGCCTGAAGGCTGGCGAAGAAGTCACCTTGGCCCCCCTCGGCAAGTTTAAAGTTTCAAAGCGTGATGCACGCCAAGGCCGCAATCCTTCGACTGGCGAGACTGTCGAGATTAAAGCGGCAACTGTTGCAAAATTCCAAGCTTCCAAAGCGTTGAAAGATGCATTGAACTAATTGGGTTTGGTAGGGGTCTGTCGATCTGTTCGTATTGATCTGACCCCGCCACTCAAAAGTCCAATAAGGCCCGACCTGTCTTGAGCTGCCTTTAGGCCTCCTGCCAGGTTCGGGCCTTTTCTTTATCTGGGGGCTCTATCCGATCTGAGCGAATTCGCTTAGTCGCCCGCGGGTTGGCGTGGATGGGTCATATGCTCACTGCCAGGTGGATTTGAGAACGGAACAAAGGCGGATTCATCCCGCACTTTGGCCCAATCTTTAAGCGCCCAGACGCCGGTTGGGAAGGCCAATTGGTCCCAAGGAATATCTTCAAAGGCAAACCACGCCACTTCAAGGCTTTCTGGCCCGGCCGCAAAACCGTCTTCGCTGAGCGTGCCGCGATACATAAAATGGACTTGGCTAATGCGCGGCACCTCATAAATACCCAGAAGTGCGTTGATGGTTACCTTGGCGCGGGCCTCTTCCCAAACTTCCCGCGCGGCCCCTTGGGCGGTGGTTTCCCGCTCTTCCATAAAACCTGCTGGTACCGTCCAGAAGCCATGGCGCGGCTCAATTGCTCGCCGACACAAAAGAATGCGACCCTGACCATCATCGACCACAACCCCGGCCACGATCTTCGGGTTCACGTAATTGATGAAGCCACACGTGTCGCAGACTTGCCGCAGGCGATCGTCTCCGACTGGTATTTGTAACGAGAAATTGGTTGGCATCGGGTGTCTTATTCCTTGAGGGGATCACGTATAGCTGAAGAGGTGTCGCGCAGTCGTCAAAAATCAATGATACGACGCCAACGGAGTGTAATGCACCCAGTGTTGGGGCAAGCAGGCGAGTAGCGAGATGAGTGTTCAAGATCAAGAAGCGTCGCCGGTGCAACCAATTGCCGGATCAGGCGAACCCCCAGCGCAGCCAAGCTCTGCCGCCACATCTTTCGCACTGAATGCGTCACCCAGCCATTTGCTGCATCGGGCCCAACAGGCCGCAGCCGATCTGCATGTCGCGGGTCTGGGATCCAATGGCCTGACCCAACGCCAATTTGCAGTCTTGGCCGTTTTGGCCGAGCAAGATGGCGTCTCGCAGAGCGAGTTAGTGGTTCGCACAGGCATCGACCGTTCCACTCTGGCTGAAATGGTCGCGCGCATGGAAGCCAAAGGGCTTACGCAGCGGACGAAGTCGATGACAGATAGCCGGGCCAATTCCGTGACCCTGACTCCGACCGGCCGTGCGATGTATGAAGAGGCGATGCCAAAGCTTGCCGAGGTCGATGCCGCTGTGCTGGCCCGTCTTCCTGTCAGCAAGCGGGCGGGATTCGTCGAACTTCTGACGCGCTTGGCCATGCCGACAGCTGAACACGATGAAACCAAAGCAGCCGGCAAAAAGAAAAAAGACAAGAAGAAGAAAAAGAAGAAAGAGAAAAAGGCTAAATAGGCGTGCTCTGTTCAATCCAGTGCCGCACTGGACCGAACGGTCTGGTTTCTTTATCAAGCGCTTATGTCAGATATTCCTTCAGGGTTTACCGCCCACACCCGCAAGAGTCCTGTCACGGATCCATGGCAGCCCCTTTATGCCCGAACCGAACAAGGCATCTATGAATTAGGCTTTTTCCTCGATACGTGTCATTGTAATGGACGCGGTTTATTGCATGGCGGTGTCATTGCGGCACTCGCGGACAATGCTATGGGCCTATCGCTCGGCATGGCGCGTCTAAAAAGCGACGGGGCCAAGGAGGGAAAAGCGCAAGCTGTCTCAGGCATCGTCACAACATCCCTCCACGTCGACTATATCGACATAGCCCAGATTGGCCAGTGGATATCCATCGTGCCCCGTGTGGTCACCGCCTCACGACGAACAGGTCTTATCGATGCTTTGATTTATGCAGACGACACACTCATTGCCCGGGCAAATGCCTCTTTTAAAGTCCTCATTTCAGAAACATAAATATGGCCAGTCGCGACACAGAGACCACCCTCGCACCACCATCCACCCCAATGGGTTCTAAGGAGCGCTTAGTTGCTGCCGCGCTCTCGCTGTTTCAAGCCAAGGGCTATCACGGCGTCGCCATATCTGACATTCTCGATGCAACAGACCTACCCAAGGGCTCACTTTACCATCACTTCGCCGGTGGCAAAGAAGAACTGGCGATTGCGGCTGTCGGCTTTATTGCAGACGAAGTTGATGCGCGGCTCGCGGCAGAGTTTTCAAAGAACAAGCGCGCCGGTGCGGTCCTGCTAGAACTGGCGCATGAATGCGTGATTTGGTTACAGCGCAGCGATTATACCCAAACACCGCTCTTAGGGCTCTTGGCCGCCAGTCCCGGGGAAAGCGCGCT
>Ga0247831_1000879_pt1 | contig 62614 bp, 59 predicted proteins | sample LaCruzMarch2015__9_FD_192406 | JGI IMG/M metagenome (GOLD analysis project Ga0247831, IMG submission 192406) | Freshwater microbial communities from meromictic Lake La Cruz, Castile-La Mancha, Spain - LaCruzMarch2015_1m | ecosystem: Environmental > Aquatic > Freshwater > Lake | place: Spain...
TGGCATAGGCGCACTGCGCTTTCCATTCCGCCCTGGCGCGTCGGGAGTGTGAGGAGGTCACTGAACAGCAAGGGCAAAGGATCGACAATATCCGGGTCAGAGAAAGCAGTATTTGTGCTGGAGCCAACGAGCTCGGTCTGTTGATCTGCTTCTGATCCGCGCATCGCCATACCGGCCCGCGGCTGTATCAATCGCCGCAACGAGAGGCCTGATACATGACCGCACCCGATCACACGCTCAAGCCGTTCAAAAACCACTTGCACCAACGGGGGCATCCATACATGCACAAATCAGCTGACGGTCGGAACTTCAGGGCACCTCGATTTTTGGCTGTTTCGGCTCACGCGCGGCGCTTCTCGCGGCTTGATGCGCTCGCGAGGCCGGTTGATGTCGTTTTGGCGCGTCATGAGGTTGGCTGCACCTCGCCTGTGACAAGGTGCTTGTCCGGCCGCGCGGCTTGATTTCCGCGCCCTGAGGTCATGCCGGGCACGGGTTCAGGCGGCGCAGCTGGACGAGGCGGCGCATGTTGTAGGCCAGGTTCTTCATCCCGATCTTCGCCTTTGCGCGGACCATGCCGATCGTGCGCACCAGCGTGCCGCCCATGTCGTTGGCTTGCGCGCCGAAGATGTGCTCGACCCGGACCCGCACCGTCGATTTGGTCCGGTTACTCCCCTTGGCCTGTTCGGTCAGCGGCTTGCCCCGCTTGCCCTTGCGGTGAATGTGACTGGTCAGTTTCAAGGCGCGCAACTTTGCTTCCATCTCCTCGGACCGATAGGCCGCATCCGCCCACACGCCCGAGCCGGTGTTGCCGCGCATCAGCAGATGATCCACAGCCTGGCTGTCATGCAGGGCGCCATCGCTGACATGATACCGCCGCACCAGCTTGTGCTTGCGGTCCACGTTCACGTGGTTCTTGTAGCCGTAGTGGCTTCTACCGTGCTTCTTCGTCCAGCGCGCGTCTGTATCCTTCTGCGACCGCTTGGCGGGCTTGTCGGCCCAGTCCTTGGGCACCTCGCCGTTCTTGATCGTCGCGTTTTCCTCGCGGGTATTGTGGTTGCGCGGCACGGCCACGATCGACGCATCCAGGATCTGACCGCCGCGCGCGATGTAACCCTGCCGGGCGAGATAGCCGTCGAACTGGCGGAACAGCGCCTCCACCATGCCCGCCTTCGCCAGCGCCTCGCGATAGAGCCAGACCGTCTTGGCGTCCGGCACCCGATCCCCAAGGCCCAGCCCCAGGAACCGCATGAACGAAAGCCGGTCGCGCACCTGATACTCGATCTGGTCGTCCGACAGGTTGTAAAGCGCGCTCAACACCAGCGTCTTGAACATAAGCACGGCGTCCGTCGGCTTGCGCCCCGCACGCGACTTGCGCTCCGCCTCCGGCTTGCGCCAGACCCGTTCCAGCGTCGGACGAAACTCCTCCCAGGGGACGACTACGTCGATCGCGACCAAGGGGTCCTTCTTGGCGTCCAAACTCGCATAGCGGTCTGAAAGATCGAAGAAACCCATCTGCGCCATCTTCAAACCCCAAGCCGCGGAACGACCCGGATATCATACCGCAGCAGACAGTTCAGGGCAATTTTTCGAGGTGCCCCATAATCCAAGAGGAGTGCGATGCATAGACGATTCTTCTGCGCATGTTGCGCTTCAATGGGTGCGACCATGCTTGCGCGGCGTGCTTTCTCCGATGGTGAAAGTGCTGCCTTTTGCTCAAGCATGTACGCGCCAGCTTCTGACGGTCAACCCCTTGAGCGATTTGACTTTAGTGCGTTTGAAAGTACAGACTTGATGAAGGTATTCGCTCAAGCTTCCGAGATGGTCCCGGCCGGAATAGCGACTCGACTTTCGATGGAGGATCCAATCCAAAGCGCTGCCTTTCACAGCGACCAAAGCATGATTGTTCTTGGTTTAAAGGATTTGGCAAACCTCGATCTAATGAGAATGGCGGTGCTGATCTATTTGCATGAAATAGGTCATGCACTCCAATTTACTCGAGCCAAGTCGCAGGTGAAATTGCTTGAATATCGCCAGCGCGGGGCAGAAATGGAAAAGAAGATTGAAGTGCATGCGGACTATCTAAGTGGGTTCTTGCTTTTCCACCTTACCAAGAATCCGGACGCTGGGCAGCCCGGTTCGGGAGAGGGTCGAGAGGTCTTTAGGAATTCTCACAGTTTCGGTCAGAATGTATTCATCGAAAATTATGTGCCACCTACCGGTATTCAGAAGCAGAGGCTGTTTCCTCCTGCGCCAGACCTGCAGTCTGGTGTAGGTGCATTTGATGGAGATTTTCTGTCATACAGGTTTATTGGTGGAAGACGTGGCAGGGGCAATAGTCATCCGACCCAAGCAGAGAGGATGGGTTATGTTAAGGGTGGGTTTGAGGCAGCGTTCTATGGGGTAGGAGGCGCTAGCTTCTTTGATCAGATGGCTAGTGAGGTTGGTATCTTGGAGGGGCTAGCATAATGTTAATGTCAATGGAATCTTTGGCAAGCATATGCGTTAGCATTTCTTTTCTAGTTATTCCGAGTACATCGTTCAGTGATGTTCTCGATGATATCCCTGGGGGAGATAGGCAGTTCCCTTTGTCTCCAGTATTCTGTTCGGATTTATTGGCTGCTGACATGGTGGTTAATGAGAGAGATTCTATTTGTCTGTCACTGTGTGAAGTTGAAGTTAATGGTGAGGCGGGTGTGAGGTCATTGAACTTGAGGGGTGTAGAAAGTTGTAACCAAGTCGGGAAATTACGTGAATGCGCTATTGAGCGGTCTGGTGTTGAGGAATTTGTTTCTAATCCCGCGCCTGTTAATCCGATATTTGTTCCTGAACGCGCCATTTCATCTACGTTCGATTTTTGGATGTCATCGATATCGGAGTGTGGCCCATTTGTAGGCTTTACCGATTTGACTGCGACTAATTCCGCTTATAAGCGAGAATTCAAATTTTCCACGCTGAGTAGGGAAACGAGTGGAGTGCTCTCTCTGTCATGGGATGAAACAGCTGCTAAGCTGGTGATTACAGTTGGTTCTGGCGATGTTATTTGGTCGACACCTTGAGGGAGTTGCTTCTGATTGCTGTAGAGCTTTGGATTGCTTTCGGCTCTGTTGCACAAATCGCGTGAGGGATTCATCTCGTGAATCCAGCGTGGTAGCTGCGGAGCATGAGCAGACCCACACCCCCGACCTACAAGACCCGGAACTGGCCGACCTACAACAAGGCGCTTAAGCGCCGTGGCTCGCTGACGATCTGGTTCGATCCCGCCATGATTTGGGAGGCCGTGCCAACTGGCAAGCGCGGCCGACAGCCTGACTACAGTGACGCAGCCATTCAGACCTGCCTGACCATGAAAGTGCTGTTCGGTATGGCGCTGCGGCAAACGACGGGCTTCGTCGAAAGCCTGCTGCGTCTGACCGGGCTGGACTGGTCTGTGCCCGACTTCAGCACGCTGTCGCGGCGCCAGACGACCCTGAAGGTCAACGTCCCCTACCGGGGTTCGGACGGCCCCTTGCACCTTCTGGTCGACAGCACCGGGATCAAGGTCGAGGGTGAAGGGGAGTGGAACGCGCGCAAGCATGGCGGCTCCAAACGTCGGGTCTGGCGCAAGATCCACATCGGGATCGACGAGAAAAGCTTGGAAATCCGTGCGGCAGAGTTCACCACAAGCGACGTGGGCGATGCCCCGATGCTGCCCGAGTTGCTCGACCAGATCCCGCCCGGGCAGGAGATTGCCACTGTCACAGCCGACGGTGCCTTCGACACCCGCAAGTGCCACGACGCCATCGCCGCCCGTGGGGCCGCGGCGATTATCCCACCGCGCAAGAACGCCAAGCCCTGGAAGCCGGACACCGCGGGGGCTGTCGCACGCAACGACATCCTGCGCACGTCGAAGCGTGTCGGTCGAACCATCTGGCGACGATGGAGCGGGTATCACCGCCGAAGCCGCGCAGAGACCAAGATGCACTGCGTCAAGCTGCTGGGTCAGCGCCTGTCCGCAAGGGACTTCGACCGTCAGGTCGCGGAGTTCCAGGTTCGCGTCGCCGTCTTGAACGGCTTCACCGCGCTCGGCACACCCATCACAGAGGTCGCAGGATAGGTCTGTCCGGGGAAAGGGGAACTCCGCCCATCACCCGATTTGTGCAACAGAGCCACCGCGATGGACAACGTCACCATGGTGCTGACCCTGAATGCCCCGGTCACGGCGGGGGCGGTGAACACCATTACCATCGGCATCGCGGATGGTATGGGCTCTGGCTACGACAGCGCCCTCCTGATCGTCGCCGACAGCGTGGCGACGTCGCTGATCGCGATGGATGACACCGTAGAGGTGGCCGATCACGCCGAAACGACGGTGTGGCTTGTCGACAACGACAACACCACCGGCAGCAGCGACGTGCAGATCACGCATCTGAACGATATCGCGGTCACCGTCGGCAAGACCGTGACTCTGTCCACCGGCGACACCCTGTGTCTGAATGCCGATGGCAGCGTCACCATCACGTCGGCGGGCGACAGCGAGGAGGTAACCTTCTCCTACACCATCACCAATGCCGTCGGCACCACCGACTCGGCCTTTGTCACGGTCACCGTCACCCCGGATGCGGTGGACGGCACGTCCGGCAACGACCAGATGCATGTCGGCTACACCGATGCCGACGGCCACAGGATCGACAACGACGCAAGCATCGACGAAGAGATCTACGGCTATGGCGGCAATGACAAGATCACGGCCGGTGCGGGTGACGATCTCATCGACGGCGGCGACGGCGACGATTTCATGCGGGCCGGCGCGGGCGACGACTCGCTGGAAGGCGGGGCCGGCAATGACGTGCTGGATGGCCAGGCCGGCGCCGACACGATGGACGGCGGCCTTGGCAACGACGTCTACTGGCTGGACAATGTCGGCGACGTGATCACCGAGACCAACGGCGGGGGCTATGACAAGGTCCTGTCGCATCTGAGCCACAGCCTGCTGGACGGGTTCGAGGAGCTTACGCTTGTCGAGGGGTCGGTCGCCACGATCGGAACCGGCAACTCGCTGGCCAACAAGATCTTCGGCAACGCGAATGCGAACACGCTGACTGGCGGCGATGGCGCGGACACGTTGTTCGGCGAAGGTGGCGACGATCAGGTGTTCGGGGGGGCCGGAAACGACAACCTCCATGCCGGATCGGGCAGCGACACGCTGGATGGCGGCGCAGGCAGCGACAAGCTCTATGGCTCAACCGGCGGGGACGCGCTCTACGGCGGCGCCGATGCCGACCAACTGACCGCCGGCAGCGACGGCGACATCCTGTCGGGCGGCGCGGGCAACGACCTCCTGACGGGCGGAGCCGGGGCTGATGTCTTCGTCTTTGCTGCCGACGGGGGCCGTGACACCGTGAAGACCTTCACCCTTGGCATCGACAGTGTCGACCTCGGTGACCTTCAGCCGCTGAGCCTGAGCGTGACCGGAACCACGGCGATCTTGCAAATCGACGCGACGACTTCGGTCACCTTCTGTGGCATCACCGATGCCTCGGCCTGGACGATCGACTCGCTCTTCGTCTGACTGTTCGACACCCTTCGGCCGGACAGATCCGGCCGAAGGCTTTTGCGGATCCGACGCCCGGCGATGACGGAGTGCCCCAGGCAACGCAAGGAAAGCAGGCGCGCGCGGGTACCAGCAAGCGCGCGACATCGCAGGATTCGAGCGGGGCCACCAGAACCCGCTCGCGTGCGACAAATTTGCAGGAATGGTCCTCAGCGCAGTCATGCCCACCCTTCGCGAAACCATCCTCGCCGCGCTGCACGCACGTCTCTCGGCGCTGTCCGCCAGCGCCCTGCGCGGTGACGTGGTGCCCGAGCGCGTGCCCGCCGCTGGCCTGCTGATCCTGCGCGACGGCGAGCCGGGGGAACCCGAGGTCACGTTGTCGCCCCTGCGTTACCACTACCAGCACCGGGCCGAGATCGAGGCGGTCGTGCATGGTGCTTCCCGTGATGCCACCTTCGACACCCTCTGCGCCGGCATTGGCGCGGCGATTGCCGCCGACCGCACACTTGGCGGCCTCTGCGATTGGGTCGAGGCGGAAGCACCGCGCCCGGTCGATCTGGCTGTCGACGGTGCCGCTAGCCTGAAGGCGGCGGTTATCCCGGTCGTCCTGCATTGTTCCACGGCCGACACGCTGGCCTGACCCCAAATCACGATAGGAGAACACGATGGCACGAGCCCATGGGGCGCGGGCGCAGATGGCGCTTGTGTTCGAATCCGTCTATGGCCCTGCGCCCGCCACGGCCTGCGCGGGGCGCTGCCCCGACTGCCCTGCAAGACTGAACCGGCCCACGACGACAGAGGGTTGGCAGGTCTGGGATCTTGTTGGCCGCCTTGGCGGGCAACTGCGGGTGATCCCCGGCGCGGTGCTGGGCTGGGACATGGGCGCGGCCCTCGCGATGGCCCGGGCGCTTGGCATCGACGCCCTGATCGCCGCCGAACTGCTGCCCGAGATCGAGGCGGTCATGGTGTGCAAGCTGAATGAACAGATCGCCTCAGACGACGGTGGCGGGTTCAGACCTTGATCTTTTCGATCAGCTTAACGCCCGGCATTTCTTTGAAATGCGCGTCGCAGGTCAGCAGCGCCGCGCTACGCGAACGGGCGGTTGCCCAGACGATGGCATCTGCCGTGGCCAGTTTGTGGGCCCGGCAGGCCTCGGCTGCGGCGAGCGCGATTTCTGTGTCGAGGGGCACGACCTGACAGACCTGCGTGAAGGCGATCACCTGATCCGCCTTGTCCTCGCCAACTTCGCGCGCCAGCCACTTCGCCAGTTCCAGTTGCACCATGGTTGGCACCAGCCAGTCGGCCTGTTCGGGCAGATGTTCAACCAGCTTATCCCCGGTCGGGGATCCGATCAGCCATTCTATCCAGGCCGAGGTGTCGACGAGGATCATCAGACTCGGTCCGCGCGATCACGGTAATCAGTGCCCGACGCTCCGTGCGCGAGACCTTTCAGCGCCTCCCGCTTCGGGACCGGCACCAGAAGAACGCCGGTGCCCTTTGGGATGAAGGCAAAGGTCAGCCCCGCTTCCCAGTGCTGTGAAGCACGGATCGCTTTGGGGATGGAGATCTGGAACTTCGAGGACAGGGTAGCAGTCTCGGACATGATCATACGCCTCCTTGATCGATGCAGATAGCGTAAGACAAGCGCCCCCGAATATCAAGGATACTGACCCATGGCCGAAAAGCGTGTCTCAGTCCGACTGGTCGCGGAAGGCGGCCGTCAGGTCCGGGCCGAGTTGGAAGGCATCGGCGAGGCGGGCACGCGCGGGTTTGGCCGCCTGATCGTCGGTGCCGGAGAACTGGTCCATCAGTTCTCGCAGCTTGTTGCTCGTGTCGGCGACGTGGGCGAAGCCTTCCGCCTGCTGGGAGATCTCGCCACGGAAGTCTGGTCCCGCATCGGCCTGTCGCTCGATGCAGCCTTTGCCAATATGGCCGCTGGCTGGGAAGGATTGAAAGCGGCCGGGCTATCAGCATTGGAAGGCACAATCGCGGGCGTGGTCAGTTTCGGCGACCGGACGGCTGCGATCTTCCAGGGGGCTTATGATGCGGCGGTGGCGATCTGGGGCAGTCTGCCCGGCGCCATCGGCGATTTCGCCTTTCAGGCCGCAAACGGGCTGATTTCCGGCGTCGAGGCGATGCTGAACGGCGTCGTCACGCGCATCAACAATTTCATCAACGGATTGAACGCTGCCTTGGACCTTCTGCCCGACTGGGCGGTGGGCGAAGGCGGGGTGCGGATCGGCACGCTTGACCCCGTGGAACTGGCGCGGATCGGCAACCCGTTCGGAGGTGGCGCAACGGCCGCTGGCGAAGCCGCGGCCGACATCGCCGCCTAGCAGGCGTTCGAGATCAATCCGATCTCTTCCAGCCCAAATGCGATGGCCTGTTTCCGCCAGCCTGGCCTGCCATCGTTTGCCGACAGCATGGAAAGCCTGCGCAGACACGTTGACAATTGTGATAACAAATATCATTCTGCTCAGCACACGTGACGACCTGTTTGGTCAGATAGCGAAATCGGTGGGCGGATGGGTGTCGGGTTGCACATATCAGCGCGGGTTCGGGGCGGAATGCGGTCAGGCACCGGGGTGATGCCGGGTGTCGACGCGACCTTCCCCGCAGTATCCGAGTGCGCCACGGTGCTGTCATGACTTTCGAAGGCGGTGCAAAGGGGCGCGTTCTGGTCCTGACGGGGGCGAGCGGCGGAATTGGCCGGGCCATCGCCGAGACCTTTCACGCGCACGGCGCAAACCTCGTCTTGAGTGATGTCGATGAGGCGTCCCTTGCCGGTTTCGCCGATGCTCTCGACCCGAGAGGCAAGAGCGTCGCATGGCACGCCGGGGATGCCTCGGACCCTGAAACTTCGGACCGGATCGCCAAACTGGCTGCCGACAGGTTCGGTGGCATCGATTTTCTGGTCTTTGCGGCAGGGATCTATCTTGCTCAGCCGATCCGGCAGATGACCGATGAGCAATGGCGTCAGACCCTGTCGATCAATCTGGACGCCACCTTCTATCTGGTCCGGCGGGCCATCGCCCTGCTCCGGCCGGGCAGCGCCATCGTCAGCCTGACCTCGATGGCGGCGCATCGCGGATCCTATGTGAATGCCCATTATGGCGCGTCCAAAGGGGGCGTGCTGTCCTTGACTCGTGCTCTTGCCCGCGAACTTGCCCCGATGACGCGGGTCAATGCGGTGTCGCCCGGCATCATCGAGACACCGATGACGACGCAGCTCATCATCGATCGCGGCGCGGACAGCATCAGCAATACGCCGCTCGCACGGGTCGGTCGGCCATCGGAAGTGGCCAGTGTCGTGAGGTTCCTGTGCAGCGAGGACGCAAGTTTCATTACCGGAGAGGTCGTTCACGTGAACGGTGGCCTTTACATCGCGGGATGATCGGGCGGCCAATCGGCACAAGTCTTGAATAACAGACCCAGGGAGAGGAAATGACATGTCGCTGACAAAAAGAACCGTCACGCTTAGCAATGACGTCGAAATGCCGTGGGTCGGACTTGGCACCTGGGATCAGGGCCCGGCCGCCATTTCGGCCGCTCTGGCTGCCTTTGCGTCCGGCTATCGGATGATCGACACCGGGTCATTTTATCAGAACGAAGAAGATCTGGGGCGCGCAATTGCGCAAACCGATGTTCCGCGGGACGAGATTTTTCTGACAACCAAGGTCTGGAATTCCGAACAGGGCTACGACGCGACGCTGCGGTCTTTCGATGTCAGCGCGCAGAAGCTGGGCCTCGATGTGATCGACCTGTATCTGGTGCATTGGCCGGTCCAAGGCAAATCGGCCGACACCTGGCGCGCGCTGGAGCGTCTTTACGCCGAGAAGCGGGTTCGGGCTATCGGGGTCAGCAACTTTGAAATTCACCACCTCGAGGACCTGTTCCGCACGGCAACGGTCATTCCGATGGTCAATCAGATCGACCTGCATCCGATGAAAACCAGCAAACAGCTTCTTGAGTTCTGCAAGGCTCGGGCGATCCAGGTGGAAGCCTGGGCGCCGCTGGCGCAGAACAAGGTGTTCGCGGAACCGAAGCTGAAACAGATTGCCGAAAGCCATGGACGCACCGTGGCCCAGATCGTGCTGCGCTGGCATTTGCAGAATGGCGTTGCGGTTATCCCGAAATCGCAAAACCCTGCGCGCATTCGCGAAAACATCGACCTCTTCGACTTCAGCCTCGATGATCAGACGATGGCCGCGATCGATGCGATGAACACCGATCTCAATTTGCTGGGTTTCACGCCCGACACGATTCCCGCCGTTCTGCTGCAGCCGCCGGCGCAGCCTTGGCCCTACAGCCTCTGACGCCGGTTCTCGCGACAGCCGAACCGGGCAACAGCCAGTTTGTCAACAACAAGGGAGAGAGACATGAAACGGAAGATCGCGTTCGGGACCTGGTGCTTTCAGTTCACCCCATATGACAAGAAACCTGTCGGCCTTGATGATGTTCTGAAAAAGGCCGCCGAGATCGGTTATGACGGCGTCAGCCTTGACGGGAACCATGCCAACCCGGAAAGCCATCCGACATTGCAATCCCGCAAGGATCTGGCCACGAAGATCGCCGACCACGGGCTTGAAGTCTCGGAATACAATCCCAAGATCGGGGTCGTCGGCGGCATCATCATCCAGTTTCAGCCCGATACCTGGCTTCAGACGATCGAAGAGAACCTGCAATTCGTGCACGATTGCGGTTTTACCCGCAGTCTGCGCGTCGATACCCGGGCTGTGCCGACCTTCATGGTCGACAGCGACTACAAACGCGCCTGGGAGACGACGGTCTATGCCTTCAAACACGCCGCAAAGGCCGCAGCCAAGCGCGACATGCAGATCGTCTGGGAATTCGAGCCGGGCTTTCTGTTCAACACGCCAAGCGAAGTTGTCCAGATGTGGAAGGACGTTGACGAGCCTAACTTTCGGCTCGAATTGGACAGCGCCCATGTCTATCTGATGAGCGAGCTTGGTTCCTTGCAGCACACCCGCAAGGAAACCCTGCCGGGCGGTCAGCTTGAATTCATCGAGATGTGCAAGGACAAGATCGGTCTTGTCCATATCATCGACAATGACGGGTCGCTGTATCAGGGCATCACGTCGATGCACAATGCGTTTGGAACCGGGCATATCGACTTTGACAAGATCATGCCTGCCTTGCGCGACAGGGCCAAGTATACCGGCGAATGGTGGGTCGTCGATCTGGTGTTCAACGATGATGCCTGGAACATCCTGAAGGACGCCAAGGACTTCATCGATGTTCTCAACACCAGATACGGCGACTACTGATCCGCGCCTGCGGGGACCAGATGCAGCGGTCAACGCTGACGGTTTGCCACCTCCACCCCGTCGCGGGCAGAGGTGGCAGGCTTGCGCTGATGGTTCGTCCGCAGAACCGGCAGCGGGACCGGCCTTTGCAAGAAGCGCCGTCCGGGCAGACATTCGCCACGGGACCAGAACGCCACCGGTCCGGGCGTGCGCTTGCGCCGGTGCCGGTTGGTGATAACGTATATCGGGTGATACGCACTGGGGATCGCTCGACACCTTGGGTGAGTCCGGGGTGGGGGGCCTTGGCGGCTGCTGCCCGGGATATGTTCAACGGTGCCGAAAGTGTCGGACATCGGCCTGCTGCGCCCAAAGGAGACCTCATGCACCTGATCGGCAAGCCTTCGGCGGCGGCGGAAACTCTCCCTGACACGTATGACTACAGCGATGTCGAAATGATCAACCACCAGACCCTGGGCGAGCAGGTTTATCAGCAATTGCGCCAGATGTTGATCGCGGGCCGGTTCCATCCGGGCGAAAAGATCACATTGCGGTCGATGGCAAAGGCGCTCGGGACCAGCCCGATGCCCGTGCGGGACGCGCTGCGGCAACTGATGGTCGAACAGTCCATCGAGCTTGTGAACAGCCGCGCATTCCGGGTGCCGATCATGACCCTGAAGCGGTTCACCGAGATCCGCGACATCCGGCTCAAGCTGGAAGGGATGGCCGTGCAGGAAGCGGCGCGAAAGATCGGCCAGGATCATCTCGATGAGGTCAGACGTGTCGGGAATGTCTTCGCGGACGAATGCGATCGGGAGACGCCCAACCGCAGCCTGCTGATCCAATCCAACCAGGAGTTCCATTTCCTGATCTACCGCGCTGCGGACATGCCCGTTCTGATGCGCCTGATCGAGGGGCTGTGGACCCAGATCGGCCCGGTTCTGAACCTCGATATCGCCGAAGGTTCGGCACGGATCACCAACAAGGTCCCGGTCAAGCATCACAACGCGCTGGTTCTGGCACTCGAGCAGCGTGACCCGTCCCTGGCGGCGACCGCCCTGGCAACCGACATTTGTGCCGCAGGCGAGCATATCCTGAACAAGGGTGTCTTGCCGGACCACTGACAGGGCCGTGGCGATCTTTTTGCGGCCCGACGATGCAGCAGGCGCATGCGCCTCAGACCCGAAGGAAACCCGATGCCGAACTTTCCGATCATCGACCCGCATCTGCACATCTGGGACCGTTCCTTGATGTCCTACCCCTGGTTGCCCGACGTGCCAAAGCTGAACCGGGACTTCTCGATCAACGACTACAACGCAGCCGTCGCGCCGGTCGTGGTCGACACACTGGTCTTCGTCCAATGCGAGGTGGACCGTTCCCAGTTCCTGATCGAGGCCGACTATGTCGCCGAACAGGCCAAGCTGGACCCGCGCATCGCAGGACTTGTAGCCTGGGCCCCGGTTGAAAAGGGCCGGGCCGTGGCAGAAGATCTGGAAGCGTTGTCTGGGCACAAGATTTTCCGTGGTGTCCGGCAGATCATCGAATTCGAGCGCGACCCCGAGTTCTGTCTCAGGCCGTCCGTCATCGAAGGCGTGCAAACCGTCGGCGCGCACGGGCTGAGTTTCGACATCTGCATCAACCACCGCCAGTTGCCGAAAGTGATCGAGTTCGCGCGCCTGTGCCCGGATGTGCCGATGGTTCTGGACCATGTCGGCAAGCCCGATGTCCGCAACGGCACTCTCGATCCGTGGCGCGACCAGTTGCGCGAACTGGGCCGATGCGGAAACGTCTATTGCAAGCTGTCGAGCCTGCCGACAGAGGCCGACCATTCGGCCTGGACCGTCGCGCAGGTCCGCCCCTTCATTGACGCCGCCGTTGACAGCTTTGGTTTTGATCGCCTGATGTATGCGGGCGACTGGCCGGTTTCCAGCCAGGCGGTGATGCTGCCGCGGTGGGTCGAAACCGTCGATACGGTCCTCTCCGGCGTGGGCGAGGCCGATCTGAAGAAGCTGTACCGCGACACGGCGACCGCCTTTTATCGGCTGGGCCGTGAACGGACGGGGCCGAAATCCTGAGAAGGGGCAGGTCGCGGGCGGCCCCGGTTTCAACGCCGCGACGCTGCAAAGCCCCGTCACGCAGAGGATACAGACCCGCCGTGCACAAGGGCACGGGCCGCAGCGGCGATATCGGCAGGTTGCGGCACGAGGCTGGCCTGCAGACCGGCGTTCGACGGCATGCGAACATCCGGCGTCGTGACCCGCGCGATGTTCAGTTTCGCGGTCCGGCCCATCAGTTCGTGCAACCGGAACGCAATCTCGCCGGCAAAACCCCCGCTTCTGACCGCCTCGTGCACGATCAGGATGTTGCCCCCGGCGGCCTCGGCGGCTGACATCAGGGCGGGTTCGTCGATCGGGTTCAACCAGCGCAGGTCAAGAACATGGGCCTCGATCCCCTCGGCAGCCAGCAGGTCTGCCGCCGCCAACGCCCGGGGGACCATGGTGCCCCAGGTCATGATCGCCACGTCGTTTCCCTCGCGCCGAAGTCGCGCCTTGCCAATCCCTTCGGCCCGGTCGGTGACCTGCACATCCGCCCTTTCCTGATAGAGCCCGCGCGCCTCGATCACCACCACCGGGTCCGGGTCCGCCGCAGCGGCGCGCAGCAGCGCATAGGCATCGGTCGCCGACGCCGCCAGCGCCACCTTCACCCCCGGAATGTGTGCGAGCATCGCCTCGATGGACTGAGAATGCTGCGCGCAAGACCCCGGTGTGACGCCCTGCTGCGTGCGAATCACCATCGGGCAAGTCGTCTTGCCGCCCGTGATGTAGCGCATATTGGCGGCCTGGTTGATCACCTGATCCAGCGCGACAAAGATGAAGTCGGCCCACATGATCTCGACAATCGGCTTCATTCCGCAGATCGCCGCGCCCACGGCCGAGCCCAGAATTGCGTTCTCGGCAATCGGCATGTCGAAAACCCGGTCTTCCCCGAAATCGCGCTGCAGATAGCGACTGGCACCGAAGATGCCGCCGCTGAAACCGACGTCTTCGCCGTAAACCAGGGTGGCAGGCTCGGTTTCCAGTTCGGTTCGCAGGGCCAGGTTGACCGCCTCGATGAAGGTCATCTCTTTGGTCGCCGTGGTCAGCGGCGCAGATGCAACCGGGCTGGCCTGAACGTGATGCCGCGCAAGGCGCGCATCGGGGTTGTCGCCGGCCATGATGCTTTCGGTCATCGCCTCGACCTCTGCGGTTTGCGCGGCGATCAGTGCGTCGATCTGCGGTTGCGTCATGAACCCCGCCGCGATCAGCCGCCGGGACAACAGGGTGATAGGGTCTTGTGTCTCGGCGGCCTGACGGTCGGCCTTGGGGCGATAATGCTCGATGTCGCGGTTGTAGTGGCCCCATAGGCGCGGCACCTTGCATTCCAGCAGGGTCGGTCCCTTGCCCGACCTTGCATGCTCGGCCGCGAGCGCGAAGCTGTCGCGCACCGCAATCGGGTCGGTGCCGTCAATCGTGGCCGCCGGGATGCCGTAGCCCGTGGCGCGTTTTGCGATCCGGTCGACCTTGATCATCTTGGGCGTCGGGGTCAACTCGGCCCAGCCGTTGTTTTCCACCACAAAGATGACGGGCAGTTGCAGCGCCGCCGCAAGCACCATCGCCTCGTGGACCGAACCCTGATTCATCGCGCCGTCGCCCACCGAGACGGTCACCACCCGGCCGTTCTTCTTGGCCAGGTTCGCCATCGCCACACCGCAGGCCATGGTCGTGCCTGCACCGACGATGGAGTTCTCTCCGATGAACCGGGTGTCTGGGGCCATGAGATAGGCCGAACCACCGCGTCCGCCGTTCACGCCTTCGGCCTTCTGGCAAATCTCCGCCATGACCGACCGCGCCGCCAGTCCCGACGCCAGGGCCCAGCCGTGCCCGCGATAGGTGGCCATCATCTGGTCATCGTCGCGCAGCCCGGCGGCAGCCCCCAAAGGCACCGCTTCCTGCCCGGCACAGAAGTGCATCGACCCCGGGACGCGCGGCGGGTTGGCCTGGGTCAGCGACCATGCTTTCGCTTCGAAGGCCCGGACGAAGGCGATCCTGGCAAGAATGTCGCGGGCAAACACCTGATCTTGCGAACGTATCGGCTGCTCTGGGTTTGTCATCTAAATCCCCTCATCGATCCACGGCTTGTGGTCTGTTGCCTGACCTGCTGCGAAAGCCTACCGATCTCATGCGCAAAACGCCAGCATCTTCTATATTATGTTGTTATCATCGATATATGATGCATCGGGATACGATAGAGATGGCGTCCGCCGCTGCGTCGCGCCGACTGGGGCAGGGGAAGAGGCACTTGCGCTCCCAACGTCTGCCGGACCCGGACGGCGCGGTCGTGCGCTGACTGGTCTGTCCGGCACCGCTTCGCCCCCAGGCGGGGCGCATCGTTTCGTACGTGTGTCCGACCGCGGGCCGACGACGCCAGACCTGCGACCCGCTGCAGGTGGCAGACTTGGTCGGTTAGGCCTTTGCCCCCCTGGGGCATGCGCGGGCCGATCTTATTACATCATTATATGATGATAGAGTTTCTATTTGACATTTTGTAAGCCTTGTGAGACGAAAACCCTGCCCGGAATTGGGCGTTGACGATGGCGGGGGGGGGGATGACTGTCATGGATGAACCTCGGCCCGGCGGAAGCCGATCCCGATCAGGCCCAAGGGGCCGGATCCCAGTACAGGGTATTGCACGGCACCTTGGCCCAACGAACACCTGGTCACCTGGCGGAGCGGTGCCGTTGTGCGAAAGTCCACGGCAATGCTGAGCCGAAATCAGATCATCGTGCTTGGCAGTGTCGCCGCGTGCTTCATTCTTGTCGCAGTGACACTGCCGAACTTTCTGACCGTCGCGAACCTGATGCAGGTCGCCCGGCAGGCATCGATCGGCGCGATCATGGCCATCGGTGTGACTTTCGTGGTCATGTCGGGGCGGCTTGACCTTTCGGTTGGCTCGCTTTTGTCCCTGTGCGCGGTCATCACGGTCAGCATCCAGAACGACTTCGGCCCCGGACTGTCCATCCCGGTCGCCCTACTGATCGGCATCGTCGCGGGGGCGGTGAACGGCTACCTCGTCGCCGTCCTGCGATTGAACTCGCTGATCGTGACCCTGGGCATGCTGTCTGTCTTGCAGGGCCTCGCCCTGATTTCCACCGAGGGCAGGAATGTGCCCGTGGTTGATCAGGAGACGTGGTTTGCCCTGCTCGGGCGCGGCTACCTTGGCGGCGTCCCGGTTCCGGTTCTGGTGGTCCTTTGCCTCGGGGTGGTTTTCACGCTGCTGCTCAAGCGCACAACCTTTGGTCGCCAACTGACCGCCGTCGGCGGAAACGAGGTGGCCAGCGCATTTTCAGCCATCGACACGACGCGCATCGTTTTCGTTGCCTACGTCATCTCCGGTCTGCTGGCCAGCGTCGCAGCCCTTGTCTTCGTGTCGCGCGTCATGTCGGCACGCAATGACAGCGGCGTCGGCTACGAGCTGGCTGTTCTTGCGGGCGTGATCCTGGGTGGCACCAGCATTCTGGGCGGATCGGGCGGGATTTGGCGTTCGATCGCCGGAATTCTGACTCTCGCGGCCCTGCAGAACATCATGCTGATCATGGGGCTGCCCTACTACGCCCAATGGCTCATGACCTGGGTCGTGATCATCGCGGCGGTCTGGGTCGACCTTGCCTCTCGCAGAAGGGCCCTGTTCGTATGAACACCTCGACGGCCATCACGACCAAAGCGGCGTCCCAACAGATCGCGGCGACCAAACCGTCGCGGCTGGCAATGCTGACGGGCTTCCTGCTTGCGCCGGCTCCCATCCTGCTGCTGCTGCTGTTCGCCCTGTTCTCGGTCGCGAGTCCCAGTTTCCTGACGATGTTCAACCTGTCGAATGTGCTGCTGCACGCGTCCTTGATCGGCCTGCTCGCGATCGGCCTGACACCGGTGATCATCAGCGGCCAGATCGACCTGACCGTCGGATCGGTTCTTGGCCTTGCGGCCTGCATCGCCGTTGGGTTTCAAGGCGTCCTCGGGCTTTGGGGGGCTGTCCTGCTCGCGATCGCTGCGGGCACGGTCCTGGGGATCCTCAATGGCGTCATCATCGAGCGAACCGGCGTAAACGCCTTCATCGTGACTTTGGCGGGGATGATCGGCATTCGGGGCCTCGCCTTCGTGATCTTCGGTGACACCTCGCTCAGCACGTCAGACGAGCGGTTCGCCGTAATCGGCGCGCTCAAGATCGGCCCCCTTTCGATCATCACCATCGCGTTTCTGGTGGTCGCATTGATTGTTGGGGCAATGATGCGCCAGTCGATCCACGGCCGTAACACCTATGCAATCGGTGGATCCCGACGGGCGGCAGGCGACTCCGGCATCATGGTCGGGAAACACGTGATTGCCAATTTCGCACTGTGCGGTGCTTTGGCCGCCCTGGCCGGTGTCTGCATGGCGGCACAACTGACGTCGGCGCAACCGAGCTATGGTCGCGATTACGAGCTGTGGGCCGTCATTGCCGTGGTTCTGGGCGGAACCAGAATGCGCGGCGGGCGTGGCACCATTGCCGGGACCGTGGTCGCAGTGATTGCGCTGTCGATCCTGCGAAATGGCATGAACCTGATCAACGTCTCGCCATTCTACGTGCCCGTCATCACGGGATTGACCCTGATCGGCGCGTTGGTCATCGACCGAAAATTCTCCAGCAGGTCCGGAGGGGCTGGGGAATAGCAATGACATAAGAATGGCCGGAGATCATCAGAAGAATGGCCGGAGATTATCAGACAAAGGGAGAGAAGGAATGAAGGTGAAAACCACGATAGCCGCAGCAACCCTGCTGATTGCCGCGAGCAGCGCCGCGATTGCACAGCAGCCGGATTGGCTGCCCGAAACACTGAAGATGCCGCTGAACGAGTTGACCATCGGTTTCACCAATCTCGGCGTCGGCGTGAACGGCTATACGGCGCAGTATCAGAAGGGCTTTGATGCCTACATTGCCGAACTCGGCGTCAATGTCGTCACGCTCGACTCGGGCACCGATCCGGCTCGGCAGGGCAACCAGGTTCAGGATCTGATTGCGCAGAAGGTTGATGTGATGATCGTCTGGCCGGTCAATGGGCAAGCAATCGTGCCGTTTGCCAAGCAGGCCAAGGAGGCCGGCATCCCGGTGATCATCACCAATTCCAACATCGACCCGTCCGGCAAGGAATTCGTCGTCAGCTATACCGGCCCGGACCATTTCAGCGAAGCCCAGCTTGCAGGCGGCATGATGGTCGAGGCGCTGGCCGGAAAGGGCAACGTCGTGATGATCAATGGCTTGCCCGGTTACACGGTTTCGCAAGAGCGGATCGACGGCTTCATGGACGCGATCAAAACGCATCCCGAAATCACCGTGCTGGATTCGCAACCGGCGAACTGGTCGCAGGAAAAGGCCCAGACCCTGATGGAAAACTACATCACGCGGTTCGGCAACCAGATCGACGGCGTCTATTGTGCCGAATCCGGCATGTGCATGGGGGCCTATGCTGCAATTCAGGCCGCCGTTGCCGACGGGCGCATCGAGGATGGCCACATCAAGCAGACCGACGCGACGATGTATCAATCCTCCTATGATCTGATCAAGGAGGGCAAATACTATGGGTCCGTCCTGCAATCGCCGGATGAAGACGCGCGGCTTGCCATCAAGACGGCGGTTCTGGTCGCTCAGGGCGTGGAAGTGCCCGACATGATCTACATGGAAACTCCGGTCGTGAATGCCGCAACAATCGGATCGATTGAACGGCCGAACTTCTAGGGCAAGCCTGAGGGCAACCGGATGTGACATCGTTTCGGTTCAACAATCGCGCTGTTGAACCGCAATTGTGGAGGAGCAGAGCAACGGCTCTGATGACAATGGGAGAAGTAGAATGAAGCTTGCAAGAATTCTCGCCGCGGCCGCCGTCTGGATCGGCGCAAGTGGTTTCGCCACCGCACAGCAGCCCGATTGGTTGCCCGCAACGCTCAAGAAACCGCTGGCAGAGATCACCATCGGCTTTACCAACCTGGGCGTCGGCGTCAATGGCTACACGGCGCAATATCAGGAAACCTTCGATGCCTATGCCGCCGAATTGGGCGTCAAGACCATCGTGCTGGATTCCGGCACCGATCCGGCGCGCCAGGGCAACCAGGTTCAGGATCTGATCGCCCAGAAGGTCGATGTGATGATCATCTGGCCGGTCAACGGACAGGCCATCGTCCCCTTCGTCAAGCAGGCGCATGAAGCCGGAATTCCGGTGATTGCGACGAACTCGAACATCGATCCTTCGGGCAAGGAATACCTCACGGCCTTCACCGGCCCGGACGATTTCACAGAGGCCAAGATCGCGGGCGAAATGATGGTCGAGGCGCTTGGTGGAAAGGGCAATGTCGTGATGATCAACGGCCTGCCCGGTTATACCGTTTCGCAATTGCGGATCGACGGGTTCATGGAAGCGATCAAGGCCCATCCGGAGATCAAGGTGCTGGATTCCCAGCCGGCCAACTGGTCTCAGGAGAAAGCCCAGACGTTGATGGAAAACTACATCACCCGCTTTGGCGACCAGATTGACGGGGTCTACGCGGCAGAGTCGGGCATGGGCATGGGGGCCTATGCCGCCATCGAAGCCGCCGTTGCCGACGGTCGCCTCGTGGAAGGCCATATCAAGCAGACCGATGCGACCATCTATCAGTCGGTCTACGACGCGATCAAGGCGGGCAAATACTACGGCTCGGTTCTGCAGTCGCCCGAAGAGGATGCGAGGCTGGCCATCAAGACCGCAGTCCTTGTCGCGTTGGGCGAAACCGTGCCGGAGACCACCTATATGGAGACGCCGGCCGTCAACGCAGCAACAATCGACTCGATCGCGCGACCGAGCTTCTGACACGCATCCGGAGATCGAGCATGACACTGTCCCAGCCGCATGACGACGCCTTCTTCGCCGGGCGAACGCTGTCGGCCGGGACACCCCTGTTGAGGCTCGACAGGATATCCAAATCGTTTCCGGGCGTGAAAGCCTTGAACGAGGTGAGCTTCGATCTTCGGCCCGGCGAGGTGCATGCCCTTTGCGGCGAAAACGGCGCCGGGAAATCGACTTTGATGAAGATCCTTGCGGGGTCCTATCGGGCCGATTCCGGCACGATCCTGCTTGATGGAAACAAGGTCGATTTCCACTCGATCCTCGACGCCCGCCGCCGGGGAATCCTTCTGGTCCATCAGGAGATTTCGCTGGTGTCGGACCTTTCGGTTGCCGAGAACCTGTTCATGGGCAATCTGCCGACGCGGGCCGGCTGGCTTCTGGATCGGCGCGCGATGTTTGCGAATGCGCAATCGGTCCTGCAGAGTTGCGGCTACGACATCGATGCGCGCAGAACGGTTGACACGTTGTCGATCGCTCAGCAGCAGATGGTCGAACTGGCGCGCGCTGCGGCGTTTCAATGCTCGATCATCATCTTCGACGAGCCGACCGCATCGCTGACCGACTCTGAATCAGAAGCCTTGTTCACCAACATCGCCAAGCTGAAGGCGCAGAATGTGGCTGTCGTTTACATATCCCACAAGCTGAAGGAAGTCTTTCGCCTGTCAGATCGTGTCACCGTGCTGCGCGACGGCGAAGTGCGCGTGACCCTCGAAACGGATCAGACCGACGAGTCGAGCATCACCACGCTGATGATCGGACGCGAACTGGATCATGCACGCCACCGACCAGACCTGCACCCGGGTGACGAAATTCTGCGGGTGGAGGGGCTTACCGTTCCGGGTCGGGTGACCGACGCAAGCTTTGCCCTGCGCAAGGGCGAAATCCTCGGGATGTACGGATTGATCGGAGCCGGACGATCCGAAATGGCCGAAGCCATTTTCGGGGTTCGCCGCTTTTCGGCGGGCACCATCCGTGTCGAGGGGCGCGAGGTGTCGGTGACCTGTGCAAAGGATGCCGTCGACCTTGGAATCGGGCTGGTTCCGGAAGATCGCAAGGTGCAGGGCCTTGTGCTTGGTCTGGGGTGTTCCGACAATGTGGCGCTTGCGGCACTTCCCAGCTTGAACACGAACGGCATGACCCGCCCGGATCGGCAGGCCGAGGTCTTTTCGCTCTACCGGGACAAACTGCAGATCAAGACGCCTGATGGCAAGACGCCCGTCGGCACGCTGAGCGGCGGCAATCAGCAGAAGATCGTCATCGCGAAATGGCTGGCGACCAAACCGCGGATTCTGATCCTGGACGAGCCGACGCGTGGAATTGATGTGGGGGCCAAGGCCGAAATCTATCAGCTTATCGGCAAGTTGGCGGCAGAGGGCATCGCGGTTCTGCTGATTTCCTCGGAATTGCCGGAAATCCTCGCGCTCAGCAGTCGCGTCGTGACGATGTATCACGGCAGAATTACCGGGGAGTTCAGTGCCGAGGATGCGACCGAAGATGTGCTGTTGCGGGCGGCAATGGGCGAAGGGGTGCCAAAGGTTCAAAACGCGCTGCCGGCGACATGACGCAGCGACGGGATCTGCCGCAGGACTTTCGAGACGCGGGTGCAGGCTTTTGGGATGAGGGTTGATTGTCGGTTGAGGGGGAAGGGCTTATGGTTCTAGAGGGCAAGATCGCGTTGGTGACCGGCGCGGCGCGGGGTATCGGCCAGGGTATCGCGGTTGCCTTGGCGCAGGCGGGTGCGGATGTCGCGGCCTGTGATCTCGATGCTGTCGGCCTGGAAGACACGGTTGCAAAGGTCAGGGCGTTGGGGCGACGCGGCATCGCCATCGTGTTCGATGTGGCCGACACCGCGCGGATCGGCAACATGGTCGCGACGGTCGAGGCGGAATTGGGCGGCCTCGATATCGCGGTGAACAACGCGGGTGTGGTCGGAGTTGCGCCCGTTGCGGACATCACTTCGGAAGAATGGGACCGGGTTCACAACGTCAACCTGAAGGCCGTGTTCTTCTGCTGTCAGGCCGAAGTGCGGGCGATGCGCAAGACCGGATCTGGCCGAATCATCAACCTCGCCTCCATGGTGGGAAAGGTCGGCATGCCCAACATGGTGCATTACAGTGCGTCGAAGTTCGGCGTGATCGGGTTGACGAACGCGCTGGCCAAGGAAGTTGCACGCGACGGCATCACGGTGAATGCGTTGTGTCCGGGGATTGTGGGCACGGATATGCTGATCGGCCCCAACGGTTTTGCGACCAAGAATGCCCTGCCGGGAGAGACGACGGATCAGGCCTGGGCCCGGGTGCAGGACAGCATGATGCCGCAGGGCGTCGCGCAGACCGTCGAAGACATGGGGCATGCGGTGGTCTTTCTTGCCACCGCCCCGCATGTGCTGGGCCAGGCATTGGCCGTGGATGGCGGGTATACGCTGTGACAACTTGGGGGAGGACGCGACATGGGTGAAGTCTGGGCCGTCAGCAGCCCGCACAGCACATTCGAGGTGCATGCCAAAGGGGGGATGCTTTCCGATGTGCGGTTGATTGTTGCAGGTCGGGTCCTTTCGCCCTTCTATGTGGCGCCCTGGATCGGTTCCGGCCTGAAAGCCGATCCGCCGATCCTGGAAAACCTGCGCGGAGAGTTTCCCTGCGTGCCCTTCGGGGCGGACTATCTCGCGTCCAGCGTCACGCCCGAATGGATGCCCAGTCTCGCCCGGACCTCTGCCGATCATGCTCTGGATGACAGCGACTTCCTGTTGCATGGCTATTGTTCGATGGCAGACTGGCGGCTGGTTGACCGCGACGAACTGAGCATCGAAATCGCCATCGACTATCCCGCGTCTTCTGCCATCCGCAGGCTTACCCGCAGGATCACCGCAGATGCGACGGGTCCCAACCTGAGCCTCGCCCTGACGATCGAATCCCGGCGGGCGGTTTCACGGCCGATCGGGGTCCATCCGAATTTCGCACTGCCCGATCTTGCCGGTAGCTTTGTGATCAATCCGGGGGCCTTCGAGTTTGGCATCGTTCATGCCGCAGGGCCCGAACCGGGCGTCTCGCGCGCTTTGCCCGGTGCGATCTTTGCCGATATCGCGGCTGTGCCGCAGGCCGATGGCACGCAGGCATCCTTCGCCCGGCTGCCCTTTCCGCATGCAACGGAAGAGATCCTCGAGCTTTGCGGCATCAACGGGACGGTGGAATTGATCGACGAAGACAAGGGTGTGTCCTACCGCCTGACGTGGAATCCCAAGGATTTCAATTCCCTGCTGCTGTGGATGAGCAATCGCGGCCGCCCCTACGCCCCGTGGAACAGCAGAAACCTCTGTGTCGGGGTCGAGCCTCTGACGGGTGCTTTCGACCTTGGAACCCGGGCGGCGTTGGCCCCGAACCCGATCAACCGGCGCGGCGTGGCGACGGTCGTTGACCTCGACCCGCTCACTCCCCGGGTGATCGAATACCACTTCACCGCAGCGCCGTGGCACGGCCGCCCGCATCCCGAAACGCAAATCTGAGGGCTTGGAAATGACCGTTTGTTCGATGTGGCATGCGTCCTGGACGGTGGAGAGCATGGACCGGACGTTGCCGTTCTACACCGATCACCTTGGGCTGGAGGTGGTCCACACGCAGATTCAGGACAACGAGTATACCCGCAAGCTGGTCGGGATTCCGGGGGCGATCCTGAAAGCGGTGCTTTTGAAGGTGCCGGACCTCGATGCGGGACTTTCGGGACATGTCATCGAACTGATGGAATACATCCAGCCGCGTGGGGTGAAGATCGACACGACACCCTGCAACATCGGGGCGGCCCATTTCGCGTTCGGCACACGCGACGTTCACGCGATGCACGAAAAGATGTCTGCGGCCGGCGTGGATTTCGTTTCGGCCCCCGTTGCCATTACCGCAGGCATCAATCAGGGTGGATTTACCTGCTATTTGCACGATCCGGATGGATACACGCTGGAACTCATGCAACCGCCCGCGTGGCGGTTCGAAAGGGTGCAGGACACCTCTGGGCGACCCCGGTCATGAATGCGTTTGACCTTTCAGGAAACGTTGGCCCGCTGGGGATCATCTGCAATGCGGTCGCGCCCGATTTCGTTGTGGCCGACGACAAGGCAGCCGAGGATCAGGTCTGCGACGCGGCGTGGATACCGCTGAGGCGCCGGGCGATGGGCGCGGAATTGGGCGCGACGACGGTCTATCTTGCCTCCTCGGCCCCCGCCTGTCTGACAGGTCGGACGCTCGTTCTGAACTGGGATGACGGTTGCGGTGCGGGGATCACACGGATTTTGCCGACCCGCCCTTGTCAGGGCAATTTCAGGGGCGGTCCGTCAGGATCGTCCATTCATGCGCAGGAATGAGGACGACATGACCAAAACGGCGATCGTGACCGGGGCGGCTTCGGGGATTGGCGCGGCAACAGTGACGCGTTTGCTGGGCAGCGGACACAAGGTTCTTGGGGTCGATCTGGCGGCACCCGAGGACCGGGAGAATGTGGCGTGGGTCACGGGCGATGTCTCGGCAAACTCCACCTGGGTCGCGGTGGCCGAAGCCCTGGCGCGGTTGGAATGGCATCCGACCGCGCTGGTGACCGCCGCCGCCTTTCTTCAGGTTGGAAATGTTCTCGAGCTTGCAGAGGATGACTGGGCAAGGACCCTGGGCGTCAACGTGATGGGCCTTGTTCATGCGGCAAGATGCGTGTTGCCGGCGATGATTGCAAATGGCGGCGGCAGCATCGTCACGGTCGGCAGCATCGATTCCTACATGGCCGAACAGGGTTTGATCTCCTATTGCGCCAGCAAGGGGGCCATCCTGCAATTCACCCGCGCGCTGGCCCTCGATCACGCGCGTCAGGGAATCCGGGCGAACTGCGTCTGCCCCGGGGTGACCGACACCCCGTTTTTCAGGCGCCATCTGAACACCGCGACCGATCCTGCGAAATTCCTGCACGTCCGCGAACAACGAAACCCGATCGGCAGGCTTCTGGACCCCGACGAGATCGCCGCCACGATTGCCTTTCTGGTCTCGGACGACGCCTCGGGCATCACCGGCACGACGGTCGTCGTGGACGGCGGTCTGACCACCGGGTTCGATTTCCGCACCCCCGAGAGCGGGGCCTGACCATCGCCCGGCGTCAACTGTCTGCCTCTGGGGCCCGGGTTTCGAGGCGGTCGCCGGGTCGGGGGGGGCATGGCGTGGTGCCCCAGTCCTTTCCCCGGTGCGGGGTCCCTCGGGTGGCTAGTTTTCTGAAACCTTCGGTTCCAGTTTCGCGCCCATCACGCGCAGAACGTGTTCATAGCGCTGTGCGTTCAGGTGAAACCGCTCCGTGGGGGCGGATATGCCGAGGACAAGCGGCGTCGGCACCTTCCCGAAGGGCACCGCGAGACAGCTCAATCCCGCAGCGTATTCCTGATCGTCAATCCCCACCCAGTTTTGCCGCACCCGGTCAAGTTCTTCATACAATGCCGATCGGTCGGTGATCGTGTTTTCAGTCCGCTTGGTGAATTCGTGCTTTTGCAGGTAGCGCTCAACGTCCTCCGGGGCGCTCATCGCCAACAGGAGTTTGCCACTGGCCCTCGCATGGGCATCGCTCGCCGTGCCTTGGGCGACGACCGTCGCCGTGACGGTTGCCGTCCCTCGGGCCGAGGCAAGCACCACGATTTCGTTGTCCAGCCAGCCCACGACATAGGCGGATTCCCCGGTCGCCTGAACGATTTCTTCGGCAACTTCGTTCAGGGATTCGGCAGAGGAAAGCTGCCTTCGGAAGCCATGCGAGATTGCGGCGACTGCGAGTCCAAGAACATAGGAGCTGGACGTGGCCCGTCGCAACATGTTGATGGAGACCAAGGTGTGGACCAGATTGTAAACGACCTGACGCGGCAATTCGAGGTTCACGGCGAGCTGCTTTGCCGAAATGCCCTTCGGACCGGATCGGGCAACCTCCAGCAACAGCATGGACGTGCGGGCTGCCGTCTGAATTCTTGGCTTTTCCCGATCCGCAATCACTTCATCTGGCAATCGTCTGCTTCCTCTTGGCGCCGACAGGTCCGATGGGACCCGTATACTGCGGCTGCACAATCTTCCATAGTCCGCACAGAACATCAAAAGGTGCATGTTTGCAACGTCTGTCGGTCGTTGGTGGCACCGTCTCGGGGCGGACCCCGGCAGCAGGTTCCACGATCCCCCTGGGGCAGTCGGCCTTGGGGTCATTCTATCCGGCAAAGTTGCCGCTGCCTGTCGCACGACATCGGAACGATGCAGCTTTCGGGGCGGTTCAATCTGCGGCAAGATCGGTTGAGGCGTCCGTATCTCCTGATTGACACGGAGGCCCGGCAGACTGTCGGTGCTGTGGGCGTCTTTTTTGCGCCACGAAGCCGGGTTCGTGCCGGGCGAAGGAGGGGCCGAGCCGCGTGGCGTCTTTGGCGAAAGCATGATCTGGCGTCGTGAATCAAGTCGCGATTGCGCCGAAAAGGCATGAGATTGGGGGGATGATGCGCAAGAGGGGGATCCTGGCGTTGTGTCTGGGCGCAATGGGTGCGTTGGGGGCCGTGGTCTGCGTGCCGCCACCGCCCGCAGGCAACACGGCAAGCTTCGAGACGGAACCGCTGCGCCCCGGCATCGCCGACCCCGCCACGGCGCTGACCTTTGCCAGCACCCTTATAGATGACAGTCCGCACCTGCTTTTGGTCGTGGGCTATGCCGATGCCGTCGCCCGGGGCATCGACCTTGGTGCGGGCGCGGACCCGTTCGACACGTTGCAGCGCCTCGGTCGTGATGCGCTGATCGGGATGGCCCGGACCGAAGCGGATCGTTCGGCAGATTTCCCTCTTGCCCGCCTGTTGCCCGCCGGTCAGGCGGCGCGGCAGGTCGCCACCGGCACCAATTTCCGCGAGCATGCCCAAGAGGTCGCGGTGGAACGCCCGTTCAATTTCCCGAAATTCGGCCCGCCCACCCCTGCCGTCACCACGGTGCTGCGCGGCGACGGGGTGCTGCTGGATTACGAGGGCGAGATCTGCGCCCGCTTTGACCGCCCGCTGGCTGCGACCGAAGATTTCGCGGCCGCTGTGAAGGGGTTCTTTTTGTGCGGTGATTTCACCGACCGCGCGCTGCTGACCCGGCTGGTCACCGAAGATGTGGAAAGCGGCATCGGGTTCAGCGATGCCAAAAGCGGGCCGGATTTCTTTCCGACCGGGCCGTTTCTGGTGATCCCTGCGGACTGGCGCGCCTTTGTGGCGGACGAGAGGATCACGACGTCCGTGGACGGTGACCCCCGGCAGGATGCACGGGGCGCGGGCATGACGCTCGATTTCGCGGCATTGGCCGAAGTGATGCTGAAAACGGGGGCGTCGCCCGACTGGCAGTATCAGGGGCAACAGGTGCCACTGATCGCGGCGGGCGTGCTGCCGCAAGGCGCCGCGCTGATGTCGGGCACCCCGGCCGGGGTGATCTACCGACCGCCCGACACCCGCGAGATCGTCTGTGGCTCGGTCTGGCACATCTGCACGGCGGGGTTTCTGCGCGAAGGGTTTCGTCCCGCCGTGATCGAGCGTTTCCTTGGCAGGCTCGCCGCCGCCGATGTCTTCCTGCGTCCTGGCCAACAGGTGCGCCACGCCAGCAGTCAGTTGGGCGAGATCATCGTCGAGGTGAGATAGGGCGCAGGCCGGTGGCGTGACGACCGAGCCTGCGAGATGTCATCACACTGTTACAACACACGCGGATGTTAACCTCTATTACATAGGGGTGGGCGGGGTGGCGGCATGCGTGCAGTGATTCTCAACGGGGCCGATCAGGCAAGGGACAGGACGGACCGGACCGCCGCCGACCTTGAAGCCCGCTATGTCGCCGACGGGGCAGAGGTCCGGCATTTCATCCTGCGCGATCAGGTCGTGGGCCATTGCCAGGGTGACTTCGACTGCTGGATCCGCACGCCGGGCCGCTGCCGGATCAAGGACGAAGGGCAACAGATCGAACGCGCGGTGCATGAGGCCGATGTGGTGGCGATGACCACGCCCGTGGTGTTCGGCGGCTACGGCCCGCATCTGAAGAAAGCCACCGACCGGCTGATCCCGCTGATCCTGCCGTTCTTTGCCCGCACCGCCGATCTGACGCACCACGCGCACCGCTATGCCCGGCTGCCCGCGATCGCCGCCATCGGCAGCGGCGACCCTGCCGATGAGGCGCTGTTTTCGGCCTTTGTCGAAGCGCAGGCGCTGAACCTCGGGGCCTCGGGGTGGAGCGCCGCCATCTTGCGCCCCGGCGATCCCGTGACACTGCCCGACCCGCGCCAGCCACCCGGCAACCCGTCTGGGTCGGCGCAGGGCGCAGCGGCGCGGCTTGTGGCCGAGATCACGGCAGACCCTGCGACGGTCCCGTTTGCGCCGCAGCCGAACGTTGCGCTGCTTGTGGCCAGCGCCCGCCCGTCCGGGGCCAGCACCTCGCTGTCCATCGCTGCCTATCTTGCCGGACGGCTCACCGATCAGGGTGCGAGCGCGGCGATCATCATGGCATCCGACTTTGCGCGCGGCGGCGATCATGCCGACCGGGCCGCGCAGACGCTTGCCGAGGCCGATGTGCTGGCCGTCATCGCACCGCTTTATGTCGATGCAATGCCCTATCTTGGCACGCTGGCCTTGCGCGCAGCGGCGGCCCGGCGGCAGGGGCCGCGTCCGCAGCGGGTCGTCGGGGTGATCAACTGCGGTTTTCCCGAACCCGAACACACCCGCTTTGCCTTTGCCAGTCTGCGCGCCTATGCCCGCACGACCGGGGCGCTTTGGGCAGGCGGTCTGCCGGTGGGTGGGGGCGAGGCCATTCACGGTCAGGATCTGGTGAAGGTGGGCGGTATGGCGACCGTGTTGCGCACCGCCCTCGATGCTGCCGCCCGGGCATTGGCGAACGGCGGGGTGATCGCGCCCGAGATCAGCGCAACCCTGACCCGCCCCGTGATGCCAGCGGCGCTTTACCGCGTGGTCGGGGGCATGGGGTGGCGGTTCCGGGCGATGCAGAACGGGCTGTGGCCCGGTCAGTTGACGGCACGCCCCTTCGATGACCTGACCGAGGCCGAATGGCAGGCCGAGGCGCAGACCGGCGGTCTGCAGGGGCGACCGCTGCGCGTGGTGGGCAAGCGGGCCGAAACCGAAGACGCCGTCACGATCCTGTTCGAGGATCCCGCACATGACCCGCTGACCCATGCCGCCGGTCAATACATCACCCTCGACATTGCCATCGGTGGTGCGCGGGTGCGCCGGGCCTATTCGCTGGCCTCGACGCCCGACGAGCCGGGGCTGGCGATCACGGTCAAGCGGGTGCCGGGCGGCGTGATGTCGAACCATCTGCACGATGTCGTGGCGGTGGGCGACGTCCTGCGCAGCCACGGACCGGCCGGCCACTTCGGCACGCCCGATCCGGCGTGGCGACGGGTGTTGATGATCGCGGGTGGGTCAGGGATCGTGCCGCTTGCCGCGATTGCCCGGTCGGTCCTGCGATCAAACCCCGAGGCGCAGGTGACGCTGATCTACGGGGCCGCAAGCCACGCGCGGGCGATCTATGCCGAGATGCTTGCGGGCCTTGCCCGGACCTACGCGGGCCGCTTCGTGCTGCACTGGGTGCTGGAGCAGCCGGACTCCGGGATCACGGCCCTGCTCGGGTGCATCGACGAAGCGGGCTGCGGCGCGCTGATCACCACACTCGACCCCACATTGCAGGATGCGGTGCTGATCTGCGGGCCGGACGGGATGCGCGCCAATGCCCGCGCGATGCTGGCAGCAAGGGGGGGGACCGAGGCACGGGTGCAGGAAGAAAGCTTTGCCTCACCCCGCAAGGCGACCTGCTCGGACCGGACCGAACTGGCGCGCGTCCTGCGGGATGACGGGGACGCGGCGTTCCCGGTGTTGCCGGGCCAGAGCCTGCTCGATGCCGCGCTCGATGCCGGTCTGCCCATCGGTTTCTCCTGCCTGACCGGCGGCTGCGGGTCCTGCACCGTCACGGTTCTTGAGGGGATCGAGCATCTGTCACTGGACACGCCGCATGGCGTTTCGGCCGCCGACATCGCGAATGGCGTGGTTCCCGCCTGCATAACCCGGCTGACCGGCCCGGTCCGGTTCCGGATCGGTCAGTAGGGCGGCACCCCGGCCCACAGCGACCGGCGAGACGCCCGGCTATAGCTTGGCGCGCATCCGGTTCACCAACAGATCATCCGCCAGAACCGCCTCTTTCATCGCGGTCAGTTCCGCAACGTCCCAAGTGGCGCTGAGATATCGGCCCCTCGCCCAGTCTGCGGCCCCCGAGCACAGCCAGACGGCAAAGCCCGCCGCGAGCGCCGGGTCGTCGACAAGGTAGGCGTGCATCGCCTCCGGCATATTGAGCCCCAGTTCGGTCGCAACGCCGCCCGGGTGCAGGGCAAAGCATTTGATCCCGTCCGCACCATGATCGACCTGCACGAACTCGCACAACCGGTTCACCGCGTGCTTCGCCGTCTGGTAATCCGACGCCCCCGGCATCACCAGTTGCGCCCCGATGGACGACAGCAGCAGCAGGTGGCCACCGCTGCGGCCCTCGGCGGCATGGCGGCGCGCCGAGTCGATCAGGGCGGGAAGGGTAAAGCGGATGACGTGATAGACGCCCCTCACGTTCACCTCCCAGTTCCACCACCAGCCCGCCGGGTCGGACTCGCCGATCTTCACCCAGGGCCCCAGATACCCGGCATTCGCATCCGCCACGTCAATCGTGCCAAACTGCGCCAGGCAATCCGCGACGGCGGCCTCGACATCGGCGGCAATCGTCACGTCGCAGGCGCGCAGCGCGCACTGCGTTTCGGGATTGGCGGCAAGCACCAGCGCCCGCGTTTCCTCAAGGGCGGCTTCGGATCGGGCGGCGAGATAGACCGCTTTTGCACCTGCCTGGGCAAAGGCCACCGCCGTGGCCTGGCCGATGCCGCGCGAGGCACCGGCGATGAACACCACCTTGCCAGCGGCACTGCCTGCAAGCGCCCCTTTCGGGTCGATGGCGTCGTAAACGGCGTGACGGGCCGTCAGGTCAAGAAACTGGGTCTGGATCGAGGACATGGGGGGCACTTCCGCTGGCTTGGGGGATTTCCTGCATCCTGCATAGCGGCTCACCCCCGGCTCTGCCTGCCACAACATGCAAAAAACCTGCCAAATCCTGCAAACCCACGCAGGAACGGATGCAGGAACCAAAGGGGCCTGATATGGCTTCAGGCACAGGAGGGACCTATGGAGCTTGCACGCCTGATCGACCAGAGCCGCCGATACATGCAAAGGACGGCGGAAAGCAATCGAAGCCTGCCCGGCCTGACCGTGCTGTGCCGAGAAGCACCGAGCGATCATGAAGCGGTTGTCTACGAGCCGGTCATCTGCCTGATCCTGCAAGGGCGCAAGGAAACCTCCATCGGCGATCAGTTTGCCGATCTGGGGCCGGGTGATGTCCTGCTGGTCAGCCACCACCTGCCTGTCCAGTCGCGGATTACGGTCGCCAGCCCGCAGGCCCCCTATCTTGCGGTGATCCTGACACTCGATCTGGACCTCGTGCGCGGACTGAGGGATCAACTGGCCGATGTCGGCCTGCCCGACCCCGATGGCAGATCCCTCGCCACCGGACGGGCCGACCCGGCGCTGCTGCATGCGATCGAACGCTACTTCGACCTGACGGACAACCCGCTGGATGCGCAGGTTCTGGGGGCCTCCACCTTGCGCGAGATCCACTATCGCCTGCTCTTGTCCCCCGCCGGCGCGATGCTGCGCCGGCTGCTTGTGGTGGACAGCCATGCCAGCCGGATTGCCAAGGCGATCCTCCGCCTCCGCCGCGACTTCCGCGCGCCCCTCAGCCTGCCCGATCTTGCCCGGACCGCAGGCATGAGCACCACGTCGTTTCACCAGCATTTCAAGGCAGTTACCGGCACGACCCCGTTGCAATACCAGAAGGACCTGCGCCTGATCGCCGCTCGAACGCTGCTCACCCACCGGGGCCAAAGTGTCATGGAAGCGGCCTATGCCAACGGCTACGAAAGCCCGACCCATTTCAGCCGTGACTACCGGCGAAAGTTCGGCAACCCCCCCGGTCGCGATGCCAAAGGTGCGGTGGAGGTTTTCTGACGACCGTTGGTTCGGGTGTTCCGGTCCCGGTCAGACACCGGCCATCGGGGCCAAAACAACTGATGTCACCAGGGCCGTGAACCCCGGCCCCGGCGGCGCATCCGGATCGACCGCGGTCGTCAGCATCGGCTCGGTCCGGCTGAACCGCGCCTAAAGGCGCGCACCGCCTGTCGGGCAGCATCCTCCCTCTGACGAACCTTGTGGGCGCGTCGCAGCCCGCCGGGTCTGACATCTTGATGACCATGACCCTCGCGGGCCGCGACATGATCGCGCGGATGCGCATCGATGCCAGTATGAAGCCGCGGCAGGTGTTCGACTTGGCGGTCAACAGGGACATGGCCGCAGCCTTCGACCCCGCCACCGAAGCTCGGATCACGCAAAGCCGAGTCACCCCCCCAAGGTCTTTCGCGCCGAGGGACAGCCGGACCTGCCCGCGTGGCGTCTAGAGGGTGTTCCTGCGCCCCTTGACCCATTCCCGCATCGACTGGAACACGACGTAAAGCGACGGGATGACGAAAATCCCCACCAGTGCCGCCGCGATCATGCCGCCCGCCACGCCGGTGCCCACCGACCGACGCGACAGCATCGACGCGCCTTCGGCCGTGACCAGCGGGATCAATCCCGCGATGAAGGCGAGCGACGTCATCATCACCGCCCGGAACCGTGCCTTGGCCCCGGCCACCGCCGCATCCGTGATCGTGGCCCCCGCGCCGCGCCGCGCCATGGCGAATTCGACAATCAGGATCGCATTCTTGGCCGCCAAGGCCAGCAAGACGACCAATCCGATCTGGGCGTAGATGTTGAACGGAATGCCGGTCAGCAACAGCGCACCCACGGCCCCGGCCACGCCAAAGACGACCGACAGGAGCACCGCGACCGGGATCGTCCAGCTCTCATAAAGCGCGACGAGGAACAAATAAGCAAACAGCACCGCCAGCGCCAGGATCATCGTCGTTTGCCCGGCCGCCTGAATCTCCTGCAGCGCCGTCCCCGTCCAGGAGAAGCTGAAGCCCGGCGGCAAGGTCAGCGCCGACACGTCCCCCATTGCCGCAAGCGCCGCACCCGAGGACACGCCGGAGGCCGGGTTCCCGCTGACAGTGGCCGACCGCGTGTTGTTGTAGCGCTGCAGCATCATCGGCCCGACGGTGTAATCGACACTCGCAAAGGCCCCGATCGGCACCATGGCCCCGGTGTTCGACCGCACCTGCACCCGGGTCACATCCGGCACCGCGTTGCGGAAATCCTCTGCCGCGGTCATCCGCACCTGCCAACTGCGTCCGAACAGGTTGAAGTCATTGACATAGGCATTGCCCATCGTCGCACCCAACGCGGAAAACACCTCGGTCAACGGCACGCCGAGCGTGTAAAGCCGCTCCCTGTCGATCGTGAGGTACAACTGCGGGCTGTCCGCCGAGAACGTCGTGTAGACCTGCGACAGGTTGGGGTTCTGGTTGGCCGCAAAGGACAGCCCACGGGCCGTCGCCGCCAGTTCCGCAGGCGTTCTTCCCTGCTGGTCAAGCAATTGATACTCGAAACCCGACCCGTTTCCCAGACCGGGGATCGGCGGCAGGTTGAAGGCGATCACCAGCGCCTCGCGGATTTGCGAGCCCCGGATGTTCGCCTGCGCGATCGCGTTGAAAGCCGAAGTCTCGGCGGTCGTGCGGTCCGCAAACGGCAGCATCGAGACAAGAGCGAAGGCAGCGTTCGATTTCACCGTCCCGTCGAGGATCGAATAGCCCACGACGCTTGTCACGTTCTTGACCCCCGGAAGCCCCCGCAGCATCGCTTCGACCGTTGTCTGCGCGGCCTGCGTCCGGTTGACCGAGGACGACTCGGGCAGGCGGGTTTCGACGATGAACGACCCCTGATCTTCGGACGGCAGGAACCCGGTCGGGACCGCCGTCATCATCCAGCCCGTGCCGACGATCGCGATCACCAGCAAACCGATACCGAGGATCGCCCGCCGTGCGACCGCCCCGGCAACAGCGGCATAGCCCACGCCCAATGCATCGATGCCGCGCGAAATGGACCCGAGGATTCCCCGCTTCGGCCCGTGATGCGGCTTCAGGATGATGGCACACAGCGCCGGCGCCAGTGACAGTGCATTGATCGCCGAAATCACCATCGACACCGAAACGGCCACCGCGAATTGCTGGAACAGCAGCCCTGAAATGCCCGGAATGAACGCCACCGGCACGAATACCGACAGCAGCACAAGCGTGATCGCGATGATCGCCCCCGTGATCTCGCCCATCGCGGCACGTGCCGCATCGGCGGGGGACATGCCGGGATTGTCGTGCATCTTGGCCTCGACGGCTTCGACCACCACGATTGCGTCATCCACCACGATCCCGATGGCCAGCACCATCGCCAGCAGGGACACCGTGTTCAGCGAGAACCCCATCGCATACATCACGGCAAAGGTCCCGACGAGCGCCACCGGAACTGCCACCAGCGGGATGATCGTTGCCCGGAGCGACCCCAGAAAGATGAACACGACGAGCACGACGAGGATGAAAGCCTCGATCAGCGTATGTTCGACCTCGGTGATGCTTTCCTCGACAAAGACCGAACTGTCCGAAACGATTTCATATCCCGCCCCCTGCGGGAAGGTCGGCGCAAGGTCTTCCATCACATGCTTGACGCCTTCGGCGGCGGCAATCGCGTTGCCGCCCGGCGCAAGATAGATCCCGATCAGCGTCGCAGGCTTTGCGTCAAACGAGGTCAGCACATCGCTCGACCGGCTTCCCAGCACGACCTCGGCCACATCCCCCACCCGCACGTTCGAGCCGTCCGGGTTCGACCGGATGATGATGCGCGCGAATTCCGCCGGGTTCGACAACCGCCCCTGCGTCTGGATGTTCAACTGCAGGCCCGGATCCTGCGTCAGCGGCTGCCCGCCGACCCGCCCGATGGCGGCCTGCAGGTTCTGCGACTGCAGCGCGGTCTTCACATCGTTGGGCGTCAGTTGCAGCGCGGCCAGCTTGTCGACGTTCAGGTTGACGACCATCGCGAATTCGTTCGCGCCGAACAGCGAGGCATCCCCCACCCCTTCGACCCGTTTCAGCGCATCCAGCAGCGAAATCCGCGTGAAGTTGGTCAGTGTGGCACCGTCTACGCCCGCATCATCGGAATAAAGCGCCACGCCCAGCAACAGCGACGACGACTTCTTGGCGACCCGAATACCCGTCTGCCGGACTTCCGACGGCAGCATCGGCTCTGCCAGCGCCACGCGGTTCTGCACGTTCACCGTTGCGATGTCGGGATCGGTCCCGACCGCAAAGGAAATCGTCAGCGTATAGCTGCCATCCGACGCCGAGGTGGACCGCATGTAGATCATGTCGTCGACGCCGATGACCTTGTCCTCGATCACCTGCGCGACGGTCTGTTCGGTCACTTCGGCCCCGGCACCGGGGTAGTTTGCCGTCACTGAAACCTGTGGGGGCACGATGTTGGGAAACTGTTCGACCGGCATCACCGACAGGGCAATCAGCCCCGCAAGGAACATGACGATCGAGATGACAGCCGAAAGGCGCGGGCGGCTGATGAACACATCCGACAGCATGGTTCAGCCCTGCCCGGCGAGTGCGGCATCAACCGTCATGCCCGGCCGCACCTTGTTGACCCCTTCGGTGATCACCTGCTCGCCTTCGGCCAGCCCGGACGAGATCACGGCCAGCCCCTCCGCCAATCGCTCCACATCAACCCGGCGCGGCTGCACCACGTTGTCGGCCCCCACGACCAGAACATAAGGACCCGTCAGGTCGCGCTGCACGGCCTGCTGCGGCACGGTCAGTTGTGCCGCCGCACCGTCGGCTGCCAACCGCACCGAGACCAGCGCGCCATCGGTCAGGGCCCCGTCGGGGTTCGGAAAACTCGCCCGCAAAAGAACCGTGTCCGTGCCCTGATTGACCGTCACATCCGCAAAGTTCAACGTCCCCTGCTGATTGTAAACCGTCCCGTCCGCCCGCACGATGCTCACCGCCAGCGCCCCCGACAGTTCCGCAGCCCTGGCTTTTGCGCGCAGCAATTCGCGCTCCGTCACAGGAAATTCCACCATCATGGTATCGGTCCTGACCAGCGTGAGCAGCGGGCCCGTCTCGGGCCCCACCAGCGCCCCCACATCCACCGCCGTAAGGCCGACCCGGCCTGAAAACGGTGCCTTGATCTGCGCATAGGACAAGTTCAGGGCCGCCTGATCCCGTTGCGCCTCGAGCCTGCGCACCTCGGCCGCGCGGCCCAGATAGTCCGCCTCGGCCCGGTCCAGCACCGCCTGCGCCGACGTCCCCCGCACCGCCAGTTCCTTTTGCCGATCGCGTTCGATCCGTGCGAGCGAGGCGGCCGAGCTGGCCGAGTCGACCGAAGCCTCGGCCTGTGCCAGCGCGAACCGATAGGTGTCATCCTCAAGCCTGAACAGCACGTCGCCCTCGGCGACCATGCCGCCTTCGGTAAAGCCGATCTCCTGCACGAACCCGCTGACCCGCGCCCGCAAAGCCACCTTCTGCGACGCCGCAACCCGCCCGTTGAATGCCGCTGTCTGGCTGACCTCGGACATCTCTGCCACCGCCACCACCACGCGCGGCACCTGTTGCGCTGCGACCGGTCCGGAAATCAGCAACGCAGTCAGGATGGCCGCACCAGCGCCACTCGGGGAAAACAGGGTCTTGGGCATCGCGCGTCACCGATCGACTGAAGGTTCTTGTTGTCGGAAGGGAGTAATGCCGCATTCCGCGGGAAAATCCACCGGTTTTCGCGGGTGCGGTGCATCGTCGGGACCCTGAACTGTCCTGTCACACGGGTTTCCCCTGTCCGGCGCAGTCCTGACGCCGCATCATCGCCCGCCAACCGCAACCGCGAGGCTCAGGTCGGGTGGTCGTGCCGGTCTGCCGCGTCATCGCGTCGGGCGGCGGCATCCCGGCCGTTTTCAATCCCCGGCTGCCACGGCCACGACCGTCACGCGGACCGGGTGGACCTGCATCACCGTCGGCGCGATCGAGATCTGCAGCGAGGGGTGCGATCAGAATTTGGCGTGCCCCCGGCGCCGCGCCGCGCCGCCCGCCTGCGGGTCCAAGAGGCGGCGCTGCGGAGCGGGGCGATGGGCAGCTCGCGACGTCATGCTGCTGTCACGCCCCGGCTGTAATCCAATGGTCCTGCACGGCATTCATGCCCCGCCCTTTCCAAACCACTTTCAGGAGCCCCCCATGCGCCGTATCCTTCTGTCCACCCTCGCCGTTCTTGGCCTGTCCGCCGCCGCCTATGCCGAGGTCGGTGGCAAACTGGTGCTTTACACCTCGCAGCCCAACGAGGATGCGCAAAAGACCGTCGATGCCTTCATGGCGGCCAACCCCGGCGTGACCGTGGAATGGGTGCGCGACGGCACGCCCAAGATCATGGCGAAATTCCGCGCGGAACTCGAGGCAGGCGCGCCGCAGGCCGACCTGCTGCTGATCGCGGACAGCGTCACGATGGAAGGTCTGGCCGCCGAAGGGTTGCTGATGGCCTATCCCGAGGCCGACATTTCTGCCTATGAGCCCGGCATCATGGACCCCGACAAGGCCTGGTTCGCGACCAAGCTGATCACCACCGGCATCGTCTACAACACCTCTGCCCCGGTGAAGCCTGCGGCCTACAAGGACCTGCTGGCACCCGACGTCACCGCCGCCTTCATGATGCCGTCGCCGCTGGCGTCGGGGGCTGCGACGATCCACATGGTCGCCCTGACCGGCGTGCCGGACCTTGGCTGGGGCTTTTACGAGACGCTGGCCAAGCAGGGCGCCTTGGCCGACGGTGCCAATGGCGGAGTGCTGAAGGCCGTGGCGGGGGGGGAAAAGCTGTATGGGTTCCTGGTCGATTTCCTGGCGATCCGCGAAGCCGCCAAGGGCGCTCCGATCCAGTTCGTGTTCCCGTCCGAAGGCGTGTCGGCAGTGTCCGAACCGGTTGCCATCCTGTCCAACACCACGAACCCTGATGCTGCCAAAGCCTTTGTCGATTTCCTGATCTCGGCCCCCGGGCAGCAACTCGCCGCCGACATGGGCTATCTGCCGGCCCATCCGGCCATCACCCCGCCCGCCGGTTTCCCGGCGCGTGACACGATCCGGATCCTGCCCTTCGATGCGGCCAAGGCGCTGGCAGACGAAGCAGCCAACAAGGCGCGGTTCACCGAGATGTTCGGCGGCTGATCTGCGGATGGGCGATGAAATCGGCGCGGCTCCGGGCATGGGTCCGGGGCTGCGCAGTCTTTTCGGCGCGCCGCTGTTGTTGCTGCTGGTGCTTGCGGTGGCCACGGTGCTGTTTGTGGTGCCGCTGGCGGCGGTTCTGCGGCTGGCCGTGTTCGCCCCGGGCGGCGGGGTCGATGGTTTCGTCGCCGCAATGTCCAGCCGGTCGGTGCAGCGGGCGCTGTGGCACAGCTTTGAAAGCAGCGCGCTGGCCGCGGCGCTGGCCACGGTCATCGGCGGCGGGTTGGGTCTGCTGATCGGGTTGGGCGACCTGCGCGGGCGCGGAGCGATGTCCTTTGCGATCCTGATGCTGATGACGATCCCGCCGCATGTGACGGCGATTGCCTGGATGCAGATGACCGGACCATCCAGTGCGCTGCTGCAAGCCTTCGGGCTTGCGCCGTCACCGGGGGCGACGAATTCCCTTTACGGGCGCGACGGGGTGATCGGACTGCTGGCCCTGCAGCAGGTGCCGATCGTCTATCTGACCCTGCGCGCCGCCCTGCGCGTGTTGCCGCGCGATCTGGCCGAGGCGGCACGGGTCAACGGCGCGCGGCCTTGGCGGGTGATGCTGCGGGTGATCCTGCCGCTGCTGCGACCGGCCCTGCTGGCCGGGTTCGCGCTGGCATTTGTATCGGCACTGGGAAACTTCGGGGTTCCCGCGCTGCTGGGGATTCCGGGGCGCTATGTGACCCTGCCGGTGCTGATGTGGCAACGGCTTGCATCGAGCGGGCCGTCGGTGCTGGCCGATCTTGCCGTGCTGGCAAGCCTGATCGGCGGCGTGGCGGCGCTGGCGGTCTGGGCGCAGATGCGGCTGACGCGGGCCTACGGGGTGGCCCTGATCGGGTTGCCGCAGCAACCCCTGCAGATGACCTTGGGCCGCGCGCGGCCTGCGATCGAGGTCGGGCTGTGGCTTCTGCTGGCGCTGGTCGGGGTCGCGCCGTTTCTGGCGATGCTGGCGACGGCGCTGGTGCCGACCTACGGGGTGCCCCTGACCCTGGACAGCGTCACGCTGCGCCACTTTCACCAGGTGATCCATGCCCAGGACGTCACCGCGCGCGCCTTTGCCAATTCCGCGGGGCTGGCCCTTGCGGCCGGAGGCATCGTCGCGGTTCTGGCGGTGGGGCTGGGGGGGCTGCTGCGCGACCGCCTTGCGCCGGGGGCGCGCTGCGTGATGCTGCTGGCGGAACTGGCCTATGCCGTGCCGGGGCTGGTGATCTCGATTGCCTTCATCATCGCCTTTCTCAAACCGCTGCCGGGGATCGGTGTTTCGCTTTACGGCACCCATGCGATCATCCTCGGGGCCTATCTGGCGGCATTCCTGGCCATCGCACTGAAACCGGTGTCGGTGGCCTATGGCGCGCTTGATCCGGCCTTGCAGGATGCCGCGCGGGTGTCGGGTGCCGGCTTCTGGCGCAGGCTGGCGCGCATCGACGTGCCGCTGGTCGCACCTGCCGCCGCCTCGGGGGCGGTTCTGGTGATGTTGACCGCCTGGAACGAGGTGACGCTGTCATCCATCCTGTGGACCCGCGGCACTGAAACACTGGGCACGGTGATCTTCAACTACGAGGATGGCGGCTACTCCACACTCGCCTCCGCGATGTCGGTGATCAGCGTGCTGGTCACCCTGGCGCTGATGGCGTTGCTGGGTCGGGTCGGGCGAAGCCTGCCGCCGGGCATCATCCCGTGGCGCGGCTGACGACGGCGATTTCGGAAAGGCAAGGCCACCCATGTCCATCACCCTGTCCGGACTTGCCAGGAGTTTCGGCACCGCCCGGGCCATCGACAACCTGTCGGCGGACATTCCGACCGGTTGCTTTTTCACCGTGCTGGGACCGTCAGGCTGCGGCAAGTCCACGCTGCTGCGGCTGATTGCAGGGCTCGACCCGCTGGACGCCGGCACGATCGCCCTCGAAGGGCGCCGTGTGGCCGGGGCGGGCCTGCATCTTCCCCCAGAGGCCCGCGGCGTCGGTGTGGTGTTCCAGTCCTATGCGCTGTGGCCGCACATGGACGTGCTCGGCAATGTGGCCTTTCCGCTGGAGGCGGCCGGACTGTCCCGCGCAACCGCGCGCGCGCAGGCTGCGGCGCATCTGGACAGCGTGGCGCTTGCGGGGATGGCGCAGCGCCGACCGTCCGACCTGTCGGGGGGGCAGCGACAACGGGTGGCCCTGGCGCGGTGTCTGGCGTCCGGGGCGCGGATCGTGCTGATGGACGAACCGCTGGCCAACCTCGACCCGCATCTGCGTGCCGCGATGGAGGACGAGATGGCGGCCTTTCACCGGCGCGCGGGGGCCACAACCCTGTTCATCACCCATGACCAGCGCGAAGCGATGGCCCTTTCCGATCTGGTGGCGGTGATGCGCGACGGCCGGTTCGAGCAGATCGCGACGCCGCAAGACGTGCACGACCGACCCGCAAATGCCTTTGTGGCGGGGTTCATCGGACGCGGCACAGTGCTGGACGTGAGGGTGACGGCGGTTCAGCCCGGATGCGCGCGCCTGCATCTGCCATCGGCAGTGCAGATCGAGTCGCGCGCCGTTGACGCGGTCATGGGCCCCGGCCAGGTGCTGTTGCGCCCCACGGATTTGCGCGTCGATCCCGATGGCCTTCCGGCCCGCGTGTTGTCCGGCACCTATCGCGGCGACCATTGGGAAACCCGCATGGCCGTCGAGGGGGTGATGCCGCCGTTGCTCATGACGCTCCCGTCACGGGTGCCGCCGGGTCAGACCCTGAGCGTGCGCATTACCGGTGGCTGGCTGCTGCCGGGCGCTTGACCAATGGCGGGCAAGGTCACTTCCCGGACGCAGACCCGCGCGTTTGCGCCGCGCCGATGCCTTTCGTCGCGGCCCTGACCCGGTGACCACAGTTTCTGGAACGGGTTCGCGATATTGGCCCGCTCTGGGCGGCGGGGCGCGACAGGAAAAGGATCGACAGGCCGCCCGGATGCCGGCCGGAGGGAGGAGCGTGCGGTTTCGCGACGCCCCGGTGGACAGCATGCGGAGTGGGCCGAAACTGGCCGTGGCGCGGCATGCCGTTGTGGCGCGGGATCGCAGCCTTGCGACGACCCGCAGGCGGGAAGGTGCAAGGCAGACCGCCGGAGTTGACCGGATGCCGAGGGATATTCCCGGCCAGAAATAGCGGTTGCAAGATCGGACAGAGTTGGGTGATAAGTTTCGCAAAACATATCGCCAACCGGAGGATTCCCCATGTTCAACCTGACCCGTCGCGCCACGCTGGCCGCAGCCCTGTCGCTGACCACAGCGCTGACGCTGCCCGCCGCCGCCATGGCCGAGGAGATCACCGTCTTCGCTGCCGCCAGCTTGAAGAATGCACTCGATGCCATCGCCACCCAGTGGCAGACTGAAACTGGCAACACGGTGGTGATCTCTTATGGCGGCAGTTCGGCGCTGGCCAAGCAGATCCAGGAAGGCGCGCCCGCCGATCTGTTCATTTCGGCCGCCGTGAACTGGATGGACACTCTGCAGACTGACAACCTGATCGTCCCCGACAGCCGTCTCGACCTCTTGGGCAATACGCTGGTTTTGATTGCCCATGGAAACGATGCGGCCCCGGTCGAGATTGAGCAGGGGTTTGACCTTGCCGGGCTGTTGGGGGATGGCAAACTGTCGATGGCGATGGTCGACTCCGTGCCGGCGGGCCAATACGGCAAGGAAGCCTTGGAGTCGCTGGGTATCTGGGCCTCGGTCGAGGCAAACGTTGCCCAATCAGAGAACGTGCGCGCCGCGCTCGATCTGGTGGTTCTGGGCGAGGCGCCTTTGGGCATTGTCTATGCCTCGGACGCCATTGCGGATGACGAGGCCGGCAACAACGTGACAGTCATTGGCACCTTCCCGGCCGACAGCCACAAGCCGATTATCTATCCTGCTGCTGTCATTGCTGCCAGCACCAAACCCGAAGCGTCGGCCTTTCTGGACTACCTGTCCACCGATGCTGCGGATGCAATCTTTGTCGGTCAGGGCTTTGCCGTCTTGCACTGAGGTGGCATGCATGGCCCCATGACCGACTGGCTCTCCCCCGATGAATGGCGCGCAGTGGCCCTGTCCCTGCGCGTTTCCTTCTGGGCAACCGTGCTCAGTCTTCCCTTTGGCATCTGGGTGGCCCATGTGCTGGCGCGCTCCGAATTCCGGGGCAAGCAGATCCTAAACGGCCTCGTGCACCTGCCGCTGATCCTGCCGCCGGTGGTGACGGGCTATCTGCTGCTGATCACCTTTGGCCGCAAGGGCCCGGTCGGCGGGTTTCTGGAGCAGTGCTGCGGCCTGATCTTCGCCTTCCGCTGGACCGGCGCGGCGCTGGCCGCAGCGGTGATGGCGTTTCCCCTGATGGTCCGCGCGATCCGGCTGGGCATCGAGGCGGTGGACCCGAAACTGGAACAGGCGGCGGCAACGCTCGGTGCCGCGCGCCCATGGGTGTTCCTGACCGTCACGCTGCCGCTGATCCTGCCCGGCGTGGTTGCGGGCGCGATCCTCGCATTTGCCAAGGCGATGGGCGAGTTCGGCGCGACCATCACCTTCGTGTCGAACATTCCCGGCCAGACGCAAACCCTGCCGTCGGCAATCTATTCGTTCCTGCAGGTGCCGGGGGGTGACGAACAGGCCTTCAGGCTTGTGCTGATCTCCATCGCCATCGCGATGCTGGCGCTCCTGCTGTCGGAATGGGTCGGGCGCGCGGTGGCAAGGCGGATCGCGGGGACATGACGCTGTCGGTCGCCCTGAAACACGCCTTTGCCGGGTTCACGCTGGATGTGGCGTTCGAGGCCCCCGCCGGGGTGACGGCACTGTTCGGGCGGTCCGGATCGGGCAAGACCACCGTGATCAATACGGTCGCAGGGCTGTTGACCCCCGATCGGGGGCGGATTTCGGTCGAGGATCAGGTGCTGCTGGATACCGCCACGCGGCAGAACCTGCCGCCGCACCGCCGCAGGCTGGGCTATGTGTTTCAGGAAAGCCGCCTGTTCCCGCATCTGAGCGTGCGCCAGAACCTGCTTTACGGCCGCTGGTTCGCGCCACCGGGCGACGGCGTTGCGCCGGATCGGGTGGTCGAGATGCTGGGGATCGGCCCGCTCCTCTCCCGCCGACCCGGCGCGTTGTCGGGCGGCGAAAAGCAACGCGTGGCCATCGGTCGGGCCCTGCTGGCCCGGCCTCGCCTGCTGTTGATGGACGAACCTCTGGCGGCACTGGACGATGCCCGCAAGGCCGAGATTCTGCCCTATCTGGAACGCCTGCGCGACCAGACCGACGTGCCGATCCTGTATGTCAGCCATGCGATGGCCGAAGTCGCACGGCTGGCCACGACGCTGGTGGTGCTGGAGGCCGGACGCGTCCTGCGCGCCGGTGCGGCAACTGCGATCCTGTCCGACCCCGTCGCCGCGCCGCAAGTGGGTCTGCGCGAGGCGGGGGCGGTGATCCCGGCCCGCATTGCCGCACAAGAGGAGGACGGGCTGACCCGGCTGGATACCTCCGCAGGCCCGCTGCTGCTGCCCCGGATCAACGCCGCCCCCGCCACGGCCCTGCGCATCCGGATCCATGCGCAAGACGTGATCCTGTCGCGCGACCGGCCCACCGGCCTGTCCGCGCTGAACATCCTGCCCGCCGTGGTGACCGAGATTCGCCTTGGCGAAGGCCCGGGCGCGCTTGTGCAGCTTCGCGCGGGCGACGACCTGCTGCTGGCCCGCATCACCCGCCGTTCGGCGCAGGTTCTGGGCCTGTCCGTGGGGACCGCCTGCTTTGCGATCCTGAAATCTGTCGCCGTGGCGCAGGAAGACATCGGACATGTCTGAACTGACCCTGCCGCCCGGAACACCGACGCCAACCGGCGGCACCCGGCAGAACCGCAGCGCCGGGAATGCCGATTGCCGCGTGATCGGACCGGCAGACCCCGGATACCGCATACCCGATCCGCGCAGTGCCAACCCGATCCTTCCACCGTCCGGCGATGCGGACCCCGAGCGGAATGTCGGGCAGGTTCCGGGGCCTGCGCGCCGGTGGATCGTCGGGCGGCCCGATCTGGGCGCGGGACGGATGTTTCACCCCCCCTTGGCCGTGGCCGGGCCAAGTCACACGGTTCCGGGTGTCACCCCCGAGGATCCGGCGTTCGAGGTGACCTGCCAATGGCCTTCGGTCTCACCGGGTTGATGACGGACGACCGCACACCCCCCCAAACACAGCGCCGAACGCGCAGACAGTCCTAATCCTGTGCCTGAAAGCCCCGCACCCTGCGGCGGTATCGCCTAATTTCTTGATTTTATTGGCTCCGGCGGTAGGGATCGAACCTACGACCAATTGATTAACAGTCAACTGCTCTACCGCTGAGCTACGCCGGAACGGTCGGGTGGCTATAGCAAGGGTGTGCGGGGCCGTAAAGGGGCGGTTGTGCAGAAAGTCACGCATTGATCGAAGGCCGGTATCGCGCGGGCCGGGTTTGATGCAGGTCGCGGCGGGGTGGGCCGGGGTCGGACCCACGGGCGAGGCGTGGGGCCGCCGCCCGTCAGACGGCGGGCGCGGTCATGGTGCCACCGCCGCGCGGCGCAGCAGCAGGTTGCCCGGCAGTACGAAAGCCGCGATCGTGCCGATGCCCAGCATCGTCAGGCCCAGTACGAAAAACCAGCCCGCGACCGGGATCAGCCAGGCCAGCCCCGCGACCAGCGCACCGAGGCAGGCGAGGCCGAACTTGCCCGGCACGCCGTCCGGCATCCGCCAGCCACCCGCCAGCCACAGCCCGACCCCCAGCACGTAAGACCCCAGGGCATAGCCCGCAAAGATCGCCAGGCCCGTGATCGTCAGCATCACCGGCAGCAGGAACACCCCCAAGATCGTCAGCATCAGCACGAACCCCGATCCGGCCAGCGCCGAGGTCACCAGAAACCCCGACCAGACCGCGCGCCCCGGATGCGCCAGCGCCAGTTCGCGCAAATCCTGCACCGCCTTCGGGGCCACCACAATCACCAGCGCCGCAATCAGACCCGAGATCAGAACGCCCGTCAAAAAGCCTGACGCGACCTGCCAGAACGACACCCGGACCGGCCTGCGGTGATCCCAATCGGCCTTGTCATAGCTGCGGCGCGTCTCGATCTTGACGCGGGCCGCCGGGGCGACGCTTTCCGGCACGGTGATGCTGGCCGGGTCTTCCGCATAGATCGTCAACGCCCCCGCCACCGCAGCCCCCGGCCCGAAATCGATCCGGTCCGCCACCAGCACCGCATCCCCCGCAATCGTGCCCTTCAGGGTGACCTCGGCCCCCGAGATCAGCGCATAGCCGCCGACCGCACCAACCTCGACCTCGCCCCCCGCCGCGCGCAGGTTGCCCGTCACCGCGCCGACCGTCACCTCGTAGCCGCTGACCGAGACATCGCCGCCCACCGCGCCGCTGACGATGATGCCATAACCCACTGCAAACAGATCGCCCGCCACCGCCCCGTCGACCGTGACCCGCCGCCCGGCCAGATGCGCGGCGCCGCCCACCGGGGCCGCCACCACCAAACGGTTGCCCGCCATGAACAGATCGGCGACTTCCGGGCCATCGAACCGCAGCGACTGTCCGGCCTCGTAGCGGTCCTGCGCGATGGTCAGGACGGTGGTTTCAGCAAAGGCCGGAGCGGTCAGCAACAGGCCGGTCAACACAAGCGGGCGCAGCATGGTCGGATTCCTTGCGTGGTTCGCGGCAAACCTGTGCCGCCGGCGGGCGGCCGTCGTTGATGCAAATCAGGCCTGCGCTGGTTTGGCGCCGGTTTGCGGCTGCCATGCTGCGGCTGTCGCGGCTTGACCGTCGTGAAGAGCCACCCTTCCTTCTGCCCGCGCCCCATCGCCGCGTCGCGGCGCGCATCGACACTAACCTGCCTCAACGCGGCGACGGTCGATCTGCGCGATTTTGGGACAAGACGCGCCGTTCTGGCGGACCGGCGAAAAACCGGTCTGACGGCTGGTGCGGCTCTGGCAAGGAACGACACATGAGAACGAACCGATTGCGCGATCTGCAGGACCGGCTGACGACCGCGACTGCGGATGAACTGCCGGAGGTGGCATTAGCCGGGCTGGTCGTTGCGTGGCCGCCGGACGAAGTCCTGACCGCGTTCGGGGCGGATGTAGTGTCGTCCTTCGACAAGGCCCTGACGCTGATCGGTCAGTCCCTGCCGGGTTGGGGCGTGGCCCTTGACGGCACGGCGGCGGCGGGCGGTGCCTGGACCTGCACGTTGCGCGATACGGGTCTGCGCGACGATGATGAGGTGATCGGGATCGGCAGGGCCGCGACGCCACCGCTCGCGATGGTTCTGGCGCTGTTGCGGGTGCTGATCATCCGGTCAAAGGGCTATGTCTGAGGGCCGTGAGGGTCGCCCCGGCGGATGGGCAGAGCCTACCCGCGAGCACCGGTCGGCAAGGCAGGCGGGCCGGGCCATCCAGAAAAGGACGAGACATGCAGGCATCCTTCGAAGACGTTGACCACCTTCTGACCGACATCACCGCCCTGCGGACGTCGATTGCCGCAGCGCGGACAGTCTATGCCGGGTTCCGCCAGCGGATCGAACGGCCGGGGTTCGCGGCGAGCGCGCTGAACCTGTCACATTATCTGGCGCTGCGGCGGCACGATCTGCGCGGGATGCAGCGGCATCTGATGGTTCTGGGGATGTCCACGCTCGGCCGGTCCGAGGGGCATGTGATGGCGACGCTGGATGCGGTCATCGCGACGCTGTCGGCGCTGTCGGGGCAAAGGTCCGGAAAACCGCTGGCGCGGGCCAGGTCAGATCGGGCGTTCCGCCGGGGTGAACAGCGGCTGGTCGACAACACCGACGAGTTGTTCGGCCCGCCGCGCGCGGGGCGCGCCGGGCGCATCATGGTGACGCTTGGCTCCGAGGCGGCCGACGACCCGGGCGTGATCGCAGGTCTGGCCGCAGCGGGGGCGGATGTGCTGCGCATCAACTGCGGGCATGGCGACGCCGCCGAATGGGCGCGGATGATTGCCAACGCGCGGGCGGCAGGCCCGGCGTTGCCTCTGCGCATTCTGATGGACATCGCAGGCCCCAAGGTGCGCACCCTGCAGGTGATCACCCCGGCTGCGGGCAACCGGCTGAACGTCGGTGATACCCTGTGGCTGGCGAACCGGCTGGACCCCGATCAGCCCGGGACGTTTCAGGCCACCTGCGCCCCCGAAGGCGTGGTCGACCGGCTGTCGGTTGGCGATCTGGTGTCGCTGGACGACGGCAAGCTGAGCGGCAGCATCACCGCGCGCACCCGCGACGGCGTCACGATCTCGATCACCTCGGGTCGGTTGAAGGGCATCAAGCTGACGCCGGAACGCGGGCTCAACTTTCCGGGCGTCGATCTCGGACTTGACCCCTTCACCGAAAAGGACCGCCGCGACCTCGATTTCGTCGCGCTCAATGCCGATCTCGTCGGGATGTCCTTTGTCCAGTCCGCCGCTCAGGTCGCGGATTTTCAGGCAGAGCTGGCAGCGCGGCGGCCTGACTGGCAGACCCTTGGCCTGGTGGCCAAGATCGAAACCCCGATGGCGGTGCGCAATCTGCCCGACATCATCATGCAGGGCGCCGGACGGCAGCCGATGGCGGTGATGATCGCGCGCGGCGATCTCGCCGTCGAGATCGGGTTCGAGCGTGTGGCCGAGATCCAGCAGGAAATCCTGTGGCTGTGCGAGGCGGCGCAGGTTCCGGCCGTCTGGGCAACGCAGGTGCTGGAGGGGCTGGTGCAGGATGGTCTGCCCACCCGCAGCGAGATGACCGACGCGGCAAACGCGACGCAGGCCGAATGTGTGATGCTGAACAAGGGCGCAAACCAGGCGGCGGCCGTGGCGGTGCTGGACCGGATGTTCCGCACCTTTGCCGAAAACCAGTCAAAGAAGACGCCGATCCTGCGCGCGCTGAAATCGTGGCCTGCGCCCAGGGCCGAAGCGGATCAGCCGATGCGCCCTTGAATGAAGTTCCGCGTCTGCTGAACAGCCGGGTGGTCGAACATCCGGGCCGTCGGCCCGATCTCGATCAGCCGCCCCATGTAGAACATGGCCACCCGGTCGGCGATCCGCCGCGCCTCCATCATCGAGTGTGTGATGATGATGATGGCATGCGTCCCGCGCAGGTTCAGGATCAGACGCTCGACCCGTTTGGTGGCAATCGGATCGATCGACCCGGTCGGTTCGTCCATCAGCAACACCTCTGGGTTTGACCCCAAGGCGCGCGCAATGCACAACCGCTGCTGCTGACCGACCGACAGATCGTTGCCTGCCTCGGCATGCAGAACATCCTTCACTTCGTCCCACAGGTCGGCCTGCCGCAGGCAGCTTTCGACAAGGCTGTCCATCTCTGTGGATGTGGTGGCCAGACCATGGATCCGGGCCCCATAGGCCACGTTTTCGTAGATGCTTCGGGCCAGGGGGTTCGGGCTTTGCGCGACCCAGCCGAAGCGTTGCCGATGCACGGGCGGGTCGATGCCGGGGGCATAGACGTCTTTGCCGTCCATCCGGATCGATCCTTCGATGCGGATGTCCCGCACGTCGTCCAGCATCCGGTTCAGGCATCTCAGCGCCGTGGTCTTGCCACAGCCCGAGGGGCCGATGAAGGCGAGAATCTCCCCCTTGAGAAGGTCGCAACTGACATCCCTCAGGGCATGCGTCTGTCCATACCACACGTTCAGGTCGCGGACCTCGATGACCGGGGCCATGGACGGCGGCGGCAAGGATTGCTCTGGTGCCGCGTCACTGCGGTGATTGGAATGCATTTCGGGTCGGGGGGCCTGGTGCATCGCTCGGCTTTCCTCGGAGTCTGGCATGACGACATCAAGCCGCGATCGGCGCGGGTCGGTGTTGAGCCACATCAGGAGGACGGGAAATGTCATGCAAAATTCATGAAGCTTCCGCTATCGCCCGGGTTCTGTCCCGAAGCGGGGTGTCGGATGTGGCCGGGGCGGTCATCGGCGATGGTCCGGCAGGCACCACCTGCGGACACCAACCCGGGCCGCAGGTCGGCGATCCTGCACCACCCGTCGGGACGCGAGCGCAAGCTGCGCCTCGTCCGCGGGTTTCCGCTTTGTCACCGGGATGGCTTTGCGGTATCGCATCCGCATGAAGCATCTTCCCGGCACGCATCTGTTGATCGACCTTTACGGCGCGGCGCATCTGGCGGACGCCGCACGGATCGAGGCTGCCCTGCGCGCGGCGGCCGATGCGGCGCGGGCCACGGTCATCGCGGCGCATTTCAGCAGCTTTCCGGGGTCTGCAGGGGTCACGGGCATGCTGCTGCTGGCGGAGTCGCATATCTCGATCCACACATGGCCGGAACTCGGGTATGCGGCGGTCGATATCTTCGTCTGCGGGGTCGGGGATGCGCAGGCCGCCCGCATCGCGCTGGAGACCGCGCTGCGGCCCGACCGGGTGGAGGTGACGGCGGTGCCGCGCTGGCGGGATCAGCGAAACCAGTAATCCCATCCCGCGTTGTAATAGCCGACCAGCGCATGCGAGCGCAGCGTGTTCGCCTCGACCGGCAGATCGCCGACATCGGTGCCGAAATCCCGAGACGCCTGCCAACTGGCGTCGGTCAGAAAGCGCAGGCCCGACGGCAGCACCAGCGGGCGGTCCGCCAGGCTGCGGGGGCTGGCCAGCACAAACCCCCAATCGCCGAAACTGGGCACGTAGACATGGTAGGGCACGACCGACAGCGACGCCCCGGGTCTGGCCGGATTGCGGGTTTCGGCCAGCGTGCGCACCACCGACCAGAACCCCTGCCGCGCGAACATCGGCGATCCGGCCTGCACGCTGATCAGGCCCTGCGCCGCGATCCGGTCGGCCAGCAGGGCATAGAATTCGCGCGTGTAAAGCTTTGACAGCGCGATGGATTTCGGGTCCGGCAGATCGACGATCACCACATCGAACCGGGCTGCGCTGGTTTCCACGAACTTCCAGGCATCCTGCGAGACAACCGTCAGCCGCGGATCGTTCAGCGCATTGCCGTTGAGCGCCACCAGATCGGGATGGGTCGCGAACAGGCCCGTCACCCGCGGGTCAAGATCGACCAAGGTCACCGTCTCCACCCCGGGATGGCGGAACACCTCGCGCGCGGCCATCCCGTCGCCACCGCCCAGGATCAGCACATCGGTGCGGCGCGGGGCCAGCGCCATGGCCGGATGCACCAGCGCCTCGTGATAGCGGTATTCGTCCAGCGTGTCGAACTGGATCGAGTAATCCAGAAACAGCCGGGTGCGCTCGCGAAACCGGGTGACGGTGATGTGCTGATAGGGGCTGTCCTCGCTGAGGATCACGTCATCCTCGAACAGGCTCGCCTCGACGACCGACAGCATCCGTTCCGCCTGCACCAGCGCCGCGATCGACAGCGCCAGCGCCACCCCCCAGACCGCCCAGACCTGCCCGCCCATCCGGTCGCGAAACAGCCACAACGACAGCCCCGCGACCAGAAGGTTCAGACAGCCGAAGGCAAGGCTCGCCGTCATCAGCCCGAAATGCGGCAGGATCAGCAGCGGAAACGCGACCGACGCCACCAGCGCGCCGACGTAATCCACGCTCAGCACATTCTCGAACCGGAACTCGGGAGCGCCGATGTCGTGCAGAACCCGCGCGATCAGCGGAATTTCCATCCCCGACAGCACGCCGATGCCGATCAGCATCGCATAAAGCGGCAGCCCCACCGCCCCGGTCAGCGCATAGGCGAAATAGAGAACTGGGGCCAGAAAACCGCCCACCACCCCCAGCAGGATCTGCGCCCAGACGAATCCCGGCAGCGCCTGCACTACAAAGCGCGACAGCCAGGCCCCAAGGCCCATCGCCGCCAGAAACACCCCGATCACCAGCGAGAACTGCCGGACGGAATCGCCGAGCAGATAGCTTGACAGGGTGGCCGCGATCAGCTCGTAGATCAGCCCGGCCACCGCGACCAGCAGGGTCGCCGCCAGCAGCCAGACCTCGCGCGCCCGCCCGGCGGCGGCCGGCGTCATGACAGGATGACGGCCGCGATGATGATGGCCAGCGAAACGAACACCGCCCCGATCAGCACGGACAGCGCGACGTTCTGGTCGTGTTCGATTTCCTTCACCACGGGAAACGGGGCGATGCGGGTGATGATCCACCAGCACAGCGCCATCATCCCCACACCGAGGGCCGTGTAGAACAGGGTGCTGACCACCTCAGCCGGGTTGATGGATGCCAGAAGGTTCATCATGTGCCTCGCTATTTGACGCTTGAATTGAAGGAATAACCGCCGCCGCTTCCCAGCCGCACGGAACGGTCAAGATCGGTGCTTTCGCCGCCGATCCCGCGATAGGACAGATATCCGGCCCCCGCCGTCGTCAGCAGGGCCCCCACCACAAAGACGATGCGGAATGCGGTCATCGGTCAATCCTCATCCGTCCAGTCGGTGCCTTTCCAGCGGGCGCGTCGGTGCAGGAACGGGCCGCTGCCCTTCCACAGCGCCACCGCGCCGAACACCAGCGCCGCGCCGAACATCCACAGGGAATTCGCCATGCCCTCCTGCGCCGATACGGTCAGGGTCGGAACCGGCCCCCCGCCCGCAGCCTCGCCCAGACCGGCTTCGGCCACGTCGATTTCCAGCAGGTAGGTGCCAGAGGTGTCAGGCCGGAACAGCAGGCTGGTGACCCGCCGACCTTCGGTCCAACTGCCGTCGGAGTCATAACCGCTGTAGTGGTCGATTTCGCGCCCCGCCACAAAAACGGGCGCATCGGTCGGGTCGCTGAGCGACAGTTCGAGAAAGGCCCAGCCGTTGTCGACATCGCCGCTGACGGTCACGCTGGCCAACCTGTGGGGACGGGTGATCTGCAGCGGCACCTCCACCGGCAGATCGGCGGCGCTGTAGGTTTGCCCGGGCAGCAGACTGCTCGACACCGTCATCAGGCCCAGCCCCGCCACGACACACAACACCATGAACCCGATCGCCGCGCGCAGCATGAAGTCGTCGTTCGGCCCGGTATGCCAGGGTTGCAGCGGATGCACCCCGCTGGGATGCAGCCGTTCGGTCGCGCCGAAGGCCGCCAGAGTTTCGGGTCCCGGCAGATAGACCGACCGTTCGATCTCGCGCTCGGTCTGGCCTTGCGCAAAGGTCAGCATCGCAAGGTCGCTCAACGCGCTGACCGAAACCACCCGGTCCCCAACCATCGGCCGCCAGGTGAATTCGCCCTCGGCAAAGGTGATCCGGGCTTCGGTCGTCTCGTAATAGGTGTAGCCTTCGGTCCCGCTGAACACGCGCGGCGGGCTTTCGGCGCGTTCCACCTCGGTGACCGACAGCCACTCGGGCGAGGTCGCGGCCCGGATGCGGCGCGTGTAGGTCAGATGCCCGTCCGCGACCGTCAGCCAGGCATAGCCGTGGGTGGGCGAGAACAGCAGGTGATCCACCCAGGTCCAGGACCGCGCCTTGTGGTCTTCCCGCCAGCCGAGCGTGCCGATCACCCGGAACGTGACGCCGAACAGCAGCCCCTCCATTCCGATGGAAAACGGCGAAACCGGCCGTCTGAGCCCGCTGAACTGCCGCAGGACGCGATACCCTTCAACCGCGTCGAGCGCGCTGCCGCAAAAGCCGCAGACATGCAGGGTCACCCGGCCGCCGCCCAGAACGGGCAGGCCCGCGCCGCAGCCGGGGCAACTGATCGCGCGCAGTTCGGCGGCGAGGCTCATGGCCGGGTGACCTTGACGGCAAAGGCGTCCACCCAGTCGCCCAGATACCAGCGGACCACCCCGTCGCCGAATTCGCCCGACAGTATGGCCGCCTTCTTCCCAGTTGCGTTGACGAACCGATAGCGTTCGCCCCGCTGCAGCACCTCGGAAAAGTTGCCGCGCAGCGCGACGCAGGTCGCCTGCTCCACCTCGGTCACGGTGAAATCGCCCGCCCGGACCGAGATCCGGCTGCCAAGGGTCGGCGGCCGCGTCAGATCGGGGGCGTCGCGGTGCAGGGGGCGCTGCACCACCACGTCCCCCTCGTCCACCGAAATCCACCCGCCGCTGCCGCTGGCGTCCAGCGCCCAGAACTCGTCCCAGGTGCCGCGCCCATAGCTGTAGCGGGCATGTCCGACGGGGGTGAATGCACGGCCCCCGATGGCGACGCTGTCGCCCAGCCCGAACAGCAGAGGAACTTCGTGCATCACGCCCAACTCGCCGGCCAAGGTCAGCCGGTCATCCTGCAGGAACAGGCTGGTGCCGCAGGACGGGCAATTGAGCATGCGAAACCGCGCCAGCGCCTCGCCGACCTCATCTCCGCATTTGGGGCAGTTGCGCTTTTTCATGGATCGGGATCATGCCTGATCCGGGTCCGAAGGCAAGATTCTCGAACCCCTCGCGGATCCGGCGGCGTCAGTTCCCGATTGACACCCGAAGACGAAAGCTGCCCACTTGACCGATCGCACGGGTGGCCGTCGGCCGAGTCGGACGTCGAAGCAAAAAACCAAACAACAATCGGGAGTAGGGATTTGATCATGAAGCACGGTGTTCACCTTGGCGCGGTTCTGGCCGGTCTGATGCTGGGCACGGCCCCGGCAGCGTTGTTTGCCGAAACGCCCCCCGACACTTTGGTCGTGGCGGATGCGATCGACGACATCGTGTCGATCGACCCGCATGAGGCGTTCGAGTTTTCCGGCGTCGACCTGAACAACAACCTCTATGACACCCTGATCGAACTGGACCCGGCCGATCCGGACCAACTGATCCCCGGTCTGGCAGAAAGCTGGGCGGTGGCGGAGGACGGGGTGACCTACACGTTCAAGGTCAAGTCGGGGATCACCTTTTCGTCCGGCAACCCGCTGACAGCCGAAGTCGCGGCCAACTCGCTGCGCCGGGTGGTCAAGCTGAACAAGACCCCGGCCTTCATCCTGACCCAGTTCGGCCTGACGGAGGAAAACGTCGACCAGATGATCACCTTCGACGGCGACACGGTCACGCTGAAAACCGACAAGGCCTATGCCCCGACCTTCGTCTACAACTGCCTGACGGCGGGTGTGGCCAACATCGTGGACATCCCCACGGTCATGGCGAACGAAGTGGCGGGCGACATGGGCAACGAATGGCTCAAGTCGAATTCGGCCGGCACCGGGGCCTATGTTCTGCGGTCGTTCAAGCCGAACGAGGGCTATATCCTCGAAGCGCGCGCGGGCCACTGGCGCGGTGACGCGCTGATCAAGAACGTCCTGATGCGGCATGTGCCCGAAGGGGCCACGCAGCGCCTGCTGCTGGAAAAGGGCGACATCGACATCGCCCGCGAAATGACCCCGACCGACATCGAAGGCCTGACCGGCAATGCCGACGTCAGGGTGCAGAACGATGTCGGCGGTCAGCTTTACTATCTGGCGATGAACCAGAAGGTCGAAGCCCTGGCCAACCCCAAGGTGCTGGAGGCGATGCGGTGGGCGGTCGATTACAAGGGCATGACCGACACCATCCTGAAGGGTCAGTGGGGCGTGCATCAGGCCTTCCTGCCCAAGGGGTTCCTCGGCGCGCTGGAAGAGACGCCCTATACGCTCGACATCGAAAAGGCCAAGGCGCTGCTGGCGGAATCGGGCGTGACGCTGCCGCTGGAAGTGTCGCTGACCGTGCGCAACAACCAGGAACGGATGGACATCGCCCAGTCGATCCAGAACACCTTTGGTCAGGCGGGCATCACCATCACGCTGGATGTCGGCGACGGCAAGCAGGTGCTGGAGAAATACCGTGCCCGCCAGCACGAGATGACCGTGCAGACTTGGGGTCCGGATTATCCCGACCCGCACACCAACGCCTCGACCTTCGCGATGAACCCCGACAACTCGGATGAGGCCAAGGCGACCGGCTTCCTCGCCTGGCGCACCGCCTGGGACCCGAAAGAGCTTGGTCCGATGACCGAGGCTGCGGTGGCTGAACGCGACGGCGAAAAGCGCAAGGCGATGTATGAAGAAATCCAGCGCAAGCACCGCGACACCTCGGCCTTCGTGATGATGTTCCAGCAGATGAGCCAGACCGCGCTGCGGGCCAATGTGACGAACTTCTATACCGGTGGGGCAACTGACGCGGCCGCTTACTGGACCGTGACGAAGTAAGGCATCGGGCCGCCGCGCCCAGTGGTGCGGCGGCCCTCGCCTTGTCGTTCAGGTCCGATGGCAGACATCCCGCAGTCCGGCCCGCGTTCGCGCGTTCCCGCAATCGCCCTTCGCATCGTGACGGAGATCGCCACGCTTGCGGTGACGCTGCTTGGCCTGTTGCTGATGACCTTTCTGATCGGGCGGGTCGTGCCGATCGACCCGGTGCTGTCGATCGTCGGCGAACGGGCGACGACCGAACAGTATGACGCGGTGCGTCTTGCCCTCGGGCTGGACGAACCATTGTGGAAGCAGTTCGCGATTTATGTGGGCGATGCGCTGCAGGGCGATCTGGGCACCTCGATCCGCACCCGCGAGCCGGTGCTGCAGGAGATCGCCCGCTATTTCCCCGCCACGCTCGAATTGGCGACCCTGGCCACGCTGTTCGGCGTGATCGTGGGGGTTCCGGCCGGGGTGCTGGCGGCAACCCGGCCCGGATCGCTGGCCGATCAGGTGGTGCGGATCGTCGGGCTGATGGGGTATTCGATGCCGGTGTTCTGGTTGGGGCTGATCGGTCTGTTGGTGTTCTACGGCCAGTTGGGTTGGGTCGGCGGGCCGGGGCGGCTGGATGCGACCTATGAGATGATGCTGGAGTTCACCATTGTCCAATACACCGGGATGATCCTGATCGACACCGCGCTGAACGGCGAATGGGCGATGTTCGGCAACGCGTTCAGCCATATCGTGCTGCCGGCCGGTCTGCTGGGCTATGTCTCGATGGCTTATATCAGCCGGATGACCCGCAGTTTCATGATGAACGAACTGGGGCAGGAATACATCACGACGGCGCGGGTCAAGGGGATGCCGGAGTGGCGGGTGATCTGGGTCCATGCCATGCGCAACGTGGCGGTGCCGCTGATCACGGTGATCGCATTGTCCTATGCCTACCTGCTGGAAGGGTCGGTGCTGACCGAGACGATTTTCGCTTGGCCGGGCCTCGGCAGCTACATCACCAACGCCCTCTTCGCGGCCGACATGCCCGCCGTCCTGGGCGGAACCGTGGTGGTGGGGGCGGTGTTCGTGGCGCTGAACATGGCGTCGGACATCCTGTATCGCCTTGTCGACCCGAGGGCGCGCTGATGGTCGCGCTGCGCGTCTGGCTGGCCGACCCCAATCCGACCTCGCGGCGACAGGCGCGGCTGGGGCAGGTCTGGCTGGGCTGGCTGCGCCTGCGGCGCAATCCGCTGGCGATGTCGGGGCTGGTGATCGTCGGGCTGTTGCTGCTGGTGGCCGCCCTTGCGCCGGTGCTTGCGCCGCATGACCCGCTGGTGCAGGACCTGTCGCGCCGCCTGTTGCCGCCCCTCACGCCGGGCAATCTGCTGGGCACCGACGATTTCGGACGCGACATCCTGAGTCGGGTCATCACCGGCGCGCGGATCACCCTGTACATCGTCGGTCTCGTCGCGCTGACCGCCCCGTTCCTCGGTCTGCTGGTGGGCACGGTGGCGGGGTATTTCGGCGGCTGGACCGATGCGGTCCTGATGCGGGTCACCGATATCTTCCTGGCCTTTCCGCGACTGATCCTGGCCCTGGCGCTGGTGGCGGTGCTGGGACCGGGGATCGAAAACGCGGTGCTGGCGATCGCGCTGACCGCGTGGCCGCCCTATGCGCGGGTGGCGCGGGCCGAAACGCTGACGGTGCGGAATTCGGATTACATCGCGGCGGTGCGGCTGCAGGGCGCGGGCGGGGCGCGGATCATTCTGGGCCATGTCGTGCCGACCTGCCTGCCGTCGGTGATCATCCGGGTCACGCTGGACATGGCGGGGGTGATCCTGATTGCCGCCGGGCTGGGGTTTCTGGGGTTGGGGGTGCGGCCGCCGCTGCCGGAATGGGGGCTGATGATTTCCTCTGGACGGAAATACCTGTTCGAGCAGTGGTGGGTGTCAACGATGCCGGGGCTGGCGATTTTCGTGGTCAGTCTGGGGTTCAACCTGCTGGGCGACGGGCTGCGTGACGTGCTGGACCCCAAGAGTGCGCCGAAATGAGCCTTTTGAGAGTGAAAAACCTGCGGGTGACCTTCGAAACCGAGAATGGCCCGGTGCAGGCGGTGCGGGGGGTGTCGTTTTCGCTGGGGCGTGAACGGCTGGGGATCGTCGGCGAAAGCGGCTCTGGCAAGACGATGACCGGGCGGGCGCTGCTGCGCCTGATCCGCCCGCCGGGGCGGATCGAGGTGGATGCGATGGTCTTCGACGGGCAGGATGTAGCCACCGCGAGCGAGCGGCAGATGCGGGCGCTGCGCGGACGGCGGATCGCGATGGTGATGCAGGACCCCAAGTTCAGCCTGAACCCGGTGATGACGGTGGGCGCGCAACTGACCGAAGGGTTGCGGCAGCGCGATCGTCTGGGGCGGGCGGACGCCCGCGCCCGGGCCGTCGCGGCGCTGCAGGCGGTGCAGATCCGCGACGTGGACCGGGTGATGGCGGCCTTTCCGCATGAGCTTTCGGGCGGCATGGGCCAGCGGGTGATGATCGCGATGATGCTGATCCCGGAACCGGACCTGCTGATCGCCGACGAACCCACCAGTGCCCTTGACGTCACCGTGCAGGCCGAGGTTCTGTCGATCCTTGACCGGCTCGTGCGCGATCGGGGCATGGGGCTGATCTTCATCAGCCACGACCTGCGGCTGGTGGCGCGGTTCTGTGACCGGGTGCTGGTGATGTACAAGGGCCGCATCGTCGAGGAACTGGCGGCAGCCGACCTGATGGCGGCGCGACACCCCTACACGCGGGGGCTTTTGAACTGCCTGCCGCGCATCGGGGGGCCGCGCGGGCCGCTGCCGGGGCTGGACCGCACGGGGGCCTGGGCGCAATGAGCCTGATCGACATCGCGGCCCTGTCGGTGACCTTTCGCGCCAACGGGCGGACCGTGCGCGCGGTCGAAGGCGTCAGCCTGTGCGTGCAGGCGAAGGAAAGCTACGGGCTGGTGGGGGAAAGCGGGTCGGGGAAATCGACGATCCTGCGGGCGATCTGCGGGCTGGCGCCGGTGTCGGGCGGGGCGATCCGGATCGGCGGAACCGACCTTCCCACCCCGCGCGGCCGCGCCTTTGCGCGGTCGGTCCAGATGGTGTTTCAGGACCCCTATGCCAGCCTGCACCCCCGCCACACCATCGACCGCACCCTGTCGGAACCCCTGGCGATCCACGGTATCGCCGACAGCGACGCCCGGGTGAGCAGGGCGCTGGACGATGTGGGCCTGCCGCGCAGTTTCCGGTTCCGCTATCCGCACCAGCTCTCGGGTGGGCAGCGGCAGCGGGTGGCCATCGCGCGGGCCCTGATGCTGGAGCCGGGGATCCTGCTGCTGGACGAGCCGACCAGCGCGCTCGACGCCTCGGTGCAGGCCGAGGTTCTGAACCTTCTGAGCCGGTTGCGGGTGGAACGCGGGTTGACCTTTGTCATGGTCAGCCATGATCTGGCGGTGATCGACCACATGTGCGACCGTGTTCTGGTGATGCAGCATGGTCGCGCCGTGGAAGAGTTGGCGCGCGACGATCTGGCGGGCGCGCGGATGACCACCGTTTATGCCCGCAGCCTGTTTGATGCCAGCGCCGACCGGATGCTGGGCGATGGGAAAGGACCCCCCGGATGATCCCCGTCATTGACGGCCACAACGACATTCTGCTGCGGATGCTGCAGGCCCCCGAACACCGCGCGGCGATCTGGCTGACCGGCGAAGGCAAGGGCGACCTCGACCTGCCGCGCATGCAGGCCGCCGGGTTTGCGGGCGGGTTTTTCGCGATCTATCTGCCGTCCCCTGAGGCGCATGACAGCGCCGCCAACCAGCACGCCTTTGAAAATCCGCCGTTCTGCCTGCCGCTGCCTGCGCCCATCCCGCACGCGCAGGCGGTGCCGGTGGCGCTGGCGGCGATCGGACATCTGCTCTGGATGGAAGCCGCGTCGCAGGGTGCGTTCCGCCTGTGCCGGACGGCCGCCGACATGCGCCGCTGCCTGGCCGAGGGCGTGATCGGGGGGGTGATGCACATGGAGGGGGCCGAGGCGATCGACGAAAACCTCGATGCACTGCATGTCTTTCACGCGATGGGCCTGCGGTCGCTGGGGCCGGTGTGGAGCAGGCCGACGATCTTCGGTCATGGCGTGCCGTTCGGGTTTCCGATGTCGCCCGATACCGGGCCGGGGCTGACGGACGCCGGCAAACGGCTGGTCCAGACCTGCAACCAGTTGAAAATCATGATCGATCTCAGCCATCTGAACGAGGCGGGGTTCGATGATGTGGCGCGGCTGTCGGATGCGCCGCTGGTGGCCACCCATTCCAACGCACATGCCTGCTGCGCCTCGACCCGCAACCTGACTGACCGGCAGTTGGCGGCCATCCGCGACAGCGACGGGATGGTGGGCCTGAATTTCGCCGTGGCGTTCCTGCGCGGGGATGGTGCCAAGATCGCCGCGACCGGATGGGACCCGGTGTTGCGCCACATGGACCATCTGATCACCCTGCTGGGCGAAAGCCGGGTGGGGTTCGGGTCGGATTATGACGGTGCGGTGATGCCCGAGGTGATCGACGGGGTCGGCGGGCTGCCGCACCTGCTGGAGGCGCTCAGCAGGCATGGCTATGACGCGGCCCTGCTGAACCGTCTGGCGCACGGCAACTGGCTGGCGTTGATGGACCGGACGTTCGGCGCGGCGTGACGTGCCGCGCCCGGCGGGGAGGGGGCACTTTGCCCGGTGCGGTTCCCGCGCGATATTGCTATCAATGGGGCCAAGCGCGATTCACCGGTTGGGGCAGATGACAAGCAAGAGCGGGATTGAACAGGTCTTCGAACGCGGGCTTTTTGCCTCGCGCTGGCTGATGGCCCCGATGTACCTGGGGCTTTCGGTCGCGCTCGGGATGCTGACGGTGATCTTTGTGCGCGAGTTGGTCTATTACCTGCCACAGGTGATGACGCTGGAGGCCGAACAGGTCATCCTGGTCGTGCTGACCCTGATCGACCTGACGCTGGCGGCCAACCTGCTGCTGATCGTGCTGTTTTCCGGCTATGAGAACTTCGTGTCCAAGCTGGACATCGCCGAAGGCGCGGATCGGCCCGACTGGATGGGCACGGTCGATTTCAGCGCCCTGAAGATGAAGCTGATCGCCTCGATCGTCGCCATTTCGGCGATTGATCTGCTGAAGCGGTTCTTTGCGATCGGCGAGATGTCGGTCGATCCGGTGAAGGTCGAGCGCGAGCTGTATTGGCTGGTGGTGGTGCATCTGACCTTCGTGCTGTCGGGCGTGCTGATGGCTTTGATGGACTGGCTGTCGGCGCGGTCGGACAAGCACTAGGGTGCTGCGGGGAAATGCCACTGGCAATGGCGTCCCGGCACGGCTAAGACCGCCGTCATGCCTGCAGGAGCCCTGTCCGATGAATGATGCCATCCGCCCGCAACCCGGGATCATGGACATTGCGTTGTATGTCGGCGGGTCGGCGCAGATTTCGGGCGTGGCCAATGTGGTCAAGCTGTCGTCGAACGAAAACCCGTTCGGCCCGTCGGATCGCGCGCGCGAGGCGTTCCAGCGGTCTTTCCATCAGTTGCACCGCTATCCGCCCACCGATCACGCCGCCTTGCGCGCGGCGATTGCCGAGGTGCACGGGCTGGACCGCGACCGGGTGATCTGCGGCGTCGGGTCGGACGAGATCCTGACGTTTCTGGCGCAGGCCTATGCCGGACCGGGGGATGAGGTGGTGTTCACCGAACACGGGTTCCTGATGTATCGCATTTCGGCGCTGGCTGTGGGGGCGACCCCGGTTCAGGTCGCGGAACGCGAGCGCACCACGGATGTCGACGCGATCCTGACGGCCTGCACGCCGCACACCAAGCTGGTCTATCTCGCCAACCCGAACAATCCGACCGGCACCATGATTTCCGCCGCCGAAGTGGCGCGGCTGGCCGACGGGTTGCCACCGCAGGCCCTGCTGGTGCTGGACGGGGCCTATGCCGAATATGTCGACGGGTTCGATGGCGGGCTGGCACTGGTCGAGGCGCGCGGCAATGTGGTGATGACGCGGACGTTTTCGAAGATCTACGGCCTTGGCGGGCTGCGGATCGGTTGGGGATACGGGCCAAAGCAGATCATCGACGTGCTGAACCGCATCCGGGGGCCGTTCAACCTGTCGAACACGCAGTTGGAGACCGCCGAGGCGGCGGTGCGCGATCAGGCCTATGTGACCCAGTGCCGGACCGACAACGCCCGGATGCGGCAATGGCTGGCCGAGGCTTTGGCGGAACTGGGGGTGCCGTCCGACGTTTCGATGGCGAATTTCATCCTCGCGCGGTTTGCGAGCGTGCAGGAGGCCGAGGCTTGCGACGCGTTTTTGCAGGCGCAGGGGCTGCTGGTGCGGCGCGTCGCGTCCTACAACCTGCCGCATTGCCTGCGGATCACCGTCGGCGACGAAAGCAGTTGCCGCCGCGTCGCCCATGCCATCGCCCAGTTCAAGGGGGTGCGCTGATGGTCCTTTACAACCGCGTCGCGCTGATCGGGCTGGGGCTGATCGCCTCGTCGATGGCGCATGCGATGCGGGCGCACGGGTTGGCGGGCGAGATTGTGGGCCACGCGAAGTCGCCCGAAACCCGCGCCGTGGCGCTGGAGATCGGGCTGTGCGACCGGGTCTGCGAGACGGCCGCCGAGGCGGTGCAGGGGGCTGATCTGGTGGTGCTGTGCGTGCCGGTCGGCGCGATGGAGGCGGTGGCGGCCGAAATCGGCCCGCATCTGGCGCAGGGGGCCTGTGTGACCGATGTGGGGTCGGTGAAACAGGCGGTGATTGCTGCGGTTGCGCCGCATGTGCCCGACGGCGTGGCGTTTGTGCCGGGGCATCCCCTGGCCGGCACCGAACATTCCGGGCCGCGATCGGGGTTTGCCACGCTGTTCCAGAACCGCTGGTGCCTGCTGACGCCGACCGAGCAGTCGACGCCCGAGGCGGTGGCCAAGCTGCGGCAGTTGTGGGAGGCGATGGGGTCGAACGTCGACGAGATGGACCCAAGCCACCACGACCTCGTGCTGGCCGTGGTCAGCCATACGCCGCACCTGATCGCCTATACGATGGTGGGGGTCGCCGACCATCTGCGCCGGGTGTCCAACAGCGAAGTCATCAAGTATTCCGCCAGCGGGTTTCGCGACTTCACCCGGATTGCGGCCTCTGATCCGGTGATGTGGCGCGACGTGTTCCTGACCAACAAGGAGGCGACGCTGGACATTCTGGGCCGCTTTACCGAAGAGCTGTTCATGCTGCAGCGGGCCATCCGGATGGGCGAGGGCGACGAGTTGCACGCCTATTTCACCCGCACCCGCGCCATACGCCGCGGCATCATCGAAGCCGGGCAGGATACCGCCGCCCCCGATTTCGGCCGCGTCGCCAAGCCCGCTGCACCCTGATGGCGCGGCACGGCTGGACCTTGGTGCTGGTCGGTCTGCTGGCGCTGCCGGTGGGGGCCGAAGCTCCGGCGCTGCGTCCGCAGCCGCGCCCGGCGATCACGGTGCTGCCGCCTG
>Ga0247831_1000886_pt1 | contig 62389 bp, 42 predicted proteins | sample LaCruzMarch2015__9_FD_192406 | JGI IMG/M metagenome (GOLD analysis project Ga0247831, IMG submission 192406) | Freshwater microbial communities from meromictic Lake La Cruz, Castile-La Mancha, Spain - LaCruzMarch2015_1m | ecosystem: Environmental > Aquatic > Freshwater > Lake | place: Spain...
CCTGTTGCCCGAGGGTCCCTCAGAAGCTCGTCCGAAACCATTGGAATAGTGGAGCGGTTTGAAAAAACCCGCGAGAATATGGCCCGCAGGGGCACTTTGTCTCGAATCGCAAGACGCTGCCCATCCACACTAATGACGCCATCCCGGGTCAGTTCTGCTTTCAGGCCATCCACGGTCGGCAGATAGGATGTTCGAATGGTAAAGTTCTTGAGATGAATGCGACCAGGTTGCTCTAGCGAAGCGACTCGGAGAGTCAACCACATACGATTATCCTCAAACTCCACCGTAATCGGGCGAGCTTCATTGAAGCGAATGGTAACGTCTTGTGCAGCTTCCTCGTCGATCGATTGCCGAGGCTGTTGCAACAGATCTGCGATTTTGTCGGACAGATCTTGCATGGACCAAGGTCGATCGCCAGCAACCACTTGTCCGGCCATGTTGTTGAAGGTCGACTGGTGGATTTGCAGCGATAACTGACTATCCGAAGGAGCGACCGGTCGAGGTGTGTAGGCCGATAACTGTTCGTTGCTAGCAACGCGATATCGGACCACCAAGCGCGTGTCCGTGGTCTGCATGTCGACCACCATCGGATGTAAATCCAGTGATTGCAATGGGCCAATAAGCCGCTTTTCAAATTGGGATTTCGCGGACCTAATCTTACTTTGAAGCTGTGTGTCGAATTCAGAATCCGTTTGTTTGGCAATCGTCTTTTGCATGATTCGTTTCGCGACCGGCCGCGCCTTCACGAACTCAGCATGCACGAATTGTCGAACCATGTCGCCCAAGATAGGCAGCTTATCCCAATCGGTCGAAAAGCGTTTCAACGAATCGTTCGATTCCACCGTAGTTGGCTTTCCATTGACTTCGAGCCCGATGGTCGAAATTCGGATAGAACGAATCGCATTTACGTTCGCAATCGATGCATTGTAAAATGCGGCCCCGTGACGACTGGATTTCGTATTGCTAGAAATATCGCCATTCAGGTTGAGTTCAATGTTCCAAGCAGCATCATCAGCCACAAAGTCGGCTTTCAAGCGAGTCGATACTTGGCTCGTGCCCCGAGTGTCTGCACCTAGAATGTTTTGCCGAACAGGTTTCTCGGTAAGAGAAGGAACAGGCATCATTCGATTGATAAAATCTTCCGAGACGGCGAGCCTTAAGTTAGCATTTCGGTAATGCATGCCGATTGCTTGCGAAATCGCTGCTTGTTCAGGGTGCTCCGAAAAGCGGAGCGATTGCATAGCATCTGCTAACGACGAGCTGCAACGATGTACAGGATCCGATTCAAGCGTTTCAATATCTTCAAGAATTTTCTGGTAGTTTACGGGACCGATCGAGATCGGATGCAATTGATCTGCTAGCTTGTGCACTTCAGTAGAAATCAAGATCCGGCGTTGTGCCTCTGCCACTCGTGTATCCGTCACTCTACCCAGGAACTGGCGAACCAAGTCCACTTGCGATTGCTGGTTTTTGATGTCGCCCGCGGCAAGCCCCTTGAGCGCATCAAGCATCAAGTAACTTTCCCAACTCTTGGCGTCCCCGGTAGCCTGAAGCGAAACTTCGACGTTCTTAATGCAATCTATCAAGTCTGCAGGATCAAATTCATGTTTGCGAACCGACACAAGCCGGGCGCGATCTCGACTGACACATCGGGCAACGGAAGACCATACCGATACCCTACGTTCAATCGAATAAGCCAGTCTCGCAACTTCACGCGAGAGCGTTGCATCCTGGTCTGCGACTTCGGTACCGAGTGCTACGCCTTGGTCAACAAAGCAACGAAGATCGTCCAAGGCCTCCATCGACTGATCGTCGTTCAAGTTCAATGATTGTAAACGTTCGTAACCATCCGTCACTCTATCAAGCCACGACTGGACATTCTGATTTCTCCCGGAGGTGATTCGAAGTAATTCGATCTCTCGGACAAGAGAGACGGATGCGGGCCAAGAATTCCTCTTCCGGACAGTCGACGTTTCTTGACGTAGGCTCAGCGACGGAATGGCTCCCTCTGAAATGTCTCGGAAGGGTGCGAGCGGGCTTATCGAATCACTGGGCAGGGAATCCACAGGACGAGTCACCGAAACACTCGTTGCAAACGTTGGATGCGATTGAGCCGCACGCTCTGCAAGCGCCGATGGGCTTCGCTGTTGCTGGATCGCTTCCAAGAATGGGTCCAAGCTGTTGGGGATCGCAATAGGTGCCGATAACCTTGCGCCCGAGGGTGGGTCGAGCATCGCGATCGATGGCGCACTGGCACTGCGGTAGTTCAGCCATGCCGTGTTTTCGGACGTTTCACGCAACGGCTCAATATCGAGAGGAATCAATTCCGTGGCTATCTTCGGGATCCACTTTGGCGTCGTCGAGACGCTTATCGTGGAAGTCCTTGGGTCATGATAGTATCCGGGGCGTTTTGCTTTCGAAAACTGTTCACTGGCGGATAAAATGATAAGCAAGCAGATCGCGAATGCTGCTGCATATACCCAACCACGGAGCCCACGTGCCGACTCGTTTGCCATCCTTAGCACCCTATCCAGAACGCACGAAGGCGTCGAAAATGATTTTGAAAAGTCTGCGATGAGGTCTAGAAACCAGCCAACCTCAGGCTCTTTATTCTTCGGCCGTTGGCATACCCGTCATCGACCTCTCTCGCCATCAATTCACGAGATCTCTAGGGGGGAATCGCGGAGTCGTTCGTTCTAGGTAATCTGTACCGTGCGGCCCCCTCTTTTTGGTCCCGTGGCATGGCGGTATGTCTGAGAGTATGATTGTCGGTAATCTTTGCCTATTCCTCCTCTTTGCCGCACGTTACCTCTACTGCTGGAACGATACAATGCTTCGTCTTGGTTTTCATCTTTGCGCATCTTTACTCTTCTTGGGATTGGTTGAACCGTTGTCTACGCGACTGTCGGGGGCGGACAAACGTCCCATGCAACTAGAAGACCTGTACAAGTTCCAGCGAATCGCTGACCCACAGTTAAGCCCCGACGGAAAATTCGCCGTTTATCAGGTCACCGAGATTTTAGACCCTGCCAAGAATCAAAAGCAGACTCAGCTTTGGCTGGTTGATTTGAGCAAGCAATCCAGCCGACAGCTAACGCGTTCCGGCAAGTCAGATACCCACCCTAGATGGTCGCCAGACGGGACAAAGATATTGTTCGAGTCGAATCGATCTGGCTCCTCGCAACTTTACATTCTGGATCTCTCCAGCGGTGGCGAGCCTACCAAGCTTACCAATGTTGCGACAGGTGCCAGTGGTGGGATTTGGTCACCTGATGGAACGAAAGTTGCATTTTATTCGGCCGTGAATCCAAAGCATAGTTTGCTACCGTTCGCAGAATCGAATGCAAAAAATCAAGAGGACGAGGAACGAATTGCTAGTAACCCAGTCAAAGCAAAGACTTTCACGAAACTCTTTTATCGGCACTGGGATTCCTATGTAGAAGACAAACGGAACCACTTGTTCGTAATCCACTCTGATGGAACGAATTGTCGGGATGTTACCCCCGGCGATCGCGATGCCTACCCCACGAGCACAACCTTCAGCGTCGGAGACGACTTTAGCTTCTCGCCGGATGGACAATATCTGTTGTTGACTGCCGTCCCGACGACAGGTGAGTCATGGTCTACCAATCACGATATCTGCCGTGTGAGCATCTCCAACCAGAAAGTGGAATGGCCATCGCTGACGGCTAGCAACCCCGCAGCGGATAGTTATCCCAAATTCAGCCCCGATGGAAGGCAAGTCGCTTATCGAACGCAAAGTAAGCCCGGATACGAAGCAGACAAATGGAATTTGGTCGTCCGAAGTTGCAAACTGGATGGCACCTGGACAAGCGAACCCAAATTGTTAACAGCCGACCTGGATCGATCGGTCAGCGATTTCAACTGGGTGTCGAACGACAATTTGCTCTTTTCGACCGAAGAGCTGGGAGCCAGCGCCATGTACCGCGTATCCATGGATGCCAAGCCGAAGCCGATGGCATTCGGATTTCCAGAGAAACGGATAGGGCAAATTACGGGGGTCTCATGGGTAGGCGGAAAGTTGTTGCTTGCACGTGCCAACATGAACGAACCGACGGAACTGTACTTAAGCTCGCTTGACCAGCCCTCGACCGTGCAACCTTTGACGCAACACAACACGAGCCTTCTGGCGCAGTTGGATCGGCAAGCTCCCGAAAGTGTCCAAGTCCCAGTAGAAGGTGGAATGAATATGCAAATGTGGCTTCTCAAGCCACCTGGATTTGACCCTAAAAAGAAGTGGCCTGTCGTTTATCTGATTCACGGTGGCCCTCAGGGAGCTTGGGAAGATGGTTGGAGCTTCCGTTGGAATGCACAAATATGGGCAGCTCAAGGCTATGTCATCGCGTTGCCAAATCCCCGTGGGTCCACTGGATTCGGGCAGTCCTTCTGCGACGAAATAAGCGGCGACTGGGGCGGGAAATGCTATCGAGATCTCGTTGCAGGTCTGCGAAAGGTACAGGAGCTTGATTACGTGGATAAAGACCGCATCGCTTCCGCAGGAGCAAGCTTCGGGGGTTACATGCAAGACTGGTTCGCAGTGAACGAAATCGCCAAGGAATTCAAGTGCTTGATCTCTCACTGCAGCGTCTACAATTTTGAAAGCATGTGGGGCACTACCGATGAACTATGGTTTGATGAATACGAGCATGGTGGATTACCTTGGGAAATCCCAGGAAAGTACCGTGAGTTTAGCCCTCATACCCTAGCTGGAAATCTTGGTAAGTACAAAGTACCGATGCTGGTGATTCACAACGACCTAGATTTTCGGTGCCCAATCGGACAAGGGCACGAACTATTTCAAGCCTTGCAACGACAAGGGGTGAAGAGTCGATTTGTGAATTTCCCGGATGAGGGACATTGGGTGAATAAGCCAGCAAACAGCATGCATTGGCATCAAGAAATTTTTGGTTGGCTCCAGGAGCATTGCAAGCCCGGTGCAAAGTAAGTAATCGGCTCCAACAAGTTGTTCCGATCTCTTCCGTCCTATTTACGACAAGAGATCGGTTACGACACTTCCATGAACGTCGGTCAATCGAAAGTCACGGCCAGCATGACGGTAGGTCAGGCGCTCATGATCGAATCCCAAGCAATGCATGATCGTTGCTTGCAGATCGTGCGTATGGACGGGGTTCTCGACCACGTGGAATCCAAGATCGTCGGTTTTGCCGTATTGAAAGCCAGCCTTGGTCCCGCCCCCAGCCATCCACATGGTGTAGGCTTGAGGATGATGATCTCGGCCGTTGGCCCGACCTAGCGAAGCGTTCGATTCAATCATGGGCGTTCGACCAAACTCGCCGCCCCAAATAACCAACGTCGAGTCAAGCATTCCCAGACGCTTTAAGTCCTGAACCAAAGCAACCGTCGCTTGTTCCGTTGCTTTCAGGTTTCCTTTGTGGTTACCAACGACATCCGAATGCGCGTCCCAACCTTCGTGATAAATATTGATAAATCGAACGCCGCGTTGGACCATGCGTCGGGCCAGCAAACAGGCTCGTGCAAAAGAGGGTTTGTCGGGATCGCACCCGTACATCGCAATCGTCTCAGGAGTCTCTTCTTTCAGATTCATCAGATTGGGCGCGGAAGATTGCAGACGAAAGGCCATTTCGTAGTTCGCAATTCGCGTTGAAATCTCGGGATCGCCGATCATTTCAAGACGTTGCTTGTTGAGTCGGTTCACCATGTCCAGCGATGCCAGTTGCGCAGCGTTATCGATCCCATCTGGATTAGCAACGTTTAGGATCGGGTCACCCTGGTTTCGCAATCGAACCCCTGTGTATACCGTTGGTAGAAACCCACTCGACCAATTCGCGGCCCCGCCGCTGACACCTGCACCGGTCGACATGACAACGAACGCGGGCAAGTCCTGGGTCTCAGCTCCCAAGCCGTAAAGAACCCAGCTTCCAAGGCTAGGTCGGCCTGGCTGGGAAAAACCTGTGTTGAAGAATATCTGAGCGGGAGCATGATTGAACTGGTCCGTTTTGACCGACCGAACGACACAAATGTCGTCCGCGATTTTAGGCAAATGCTCGAATGCATTTGCGATCTCTAAGCCAGACTGGCCGTGTTTCGAAAACTCGAACCGCGGTCCCATCACTGCGGCATCTGGCCGAATAAATGCGTAACGTTGGCCCATGATGACGGACTCGGGCAACGGCTTCCCTTCCAGTTTTGCGAGGTCGGGCTTGTAATCAAACAGATCAAGATGGCTTGGTGCACCCGCCATAAACAAATGGATCACAGCTTTGGCTTTGCCAGGAAAATGCGGCTGCTTGGACGCAAGTGGGTTGGACGGAATCGAATCTGCATGGCTCGATTTCGCAAGACCACCCACAAGCAAACTACCTAACGCGGCTTTTCCAAGCCCAATACCGCAGTCATTCAAAAAGTGTCTTCTCGCCACTTGAACTGCTGATCGATCGATGTTCATGAAGTTGTCCTAGGAAGTCGGTCTTCGATTGGCTTAAAAGGAAAGTAGTCGTCAGGGGGAATTACTTGGTAACGGATTCATCTAGATTCATCATGATGCGGGCGACCATCGTCCACGAGGCTCGATGAATAGCTTCGTCATCAGTTAGCTTCTCAGTTGCGGAGTCTGTTGCGATTTTACCAGCTGGCAATTGCCCATCCCTAAGTCGACTGGATTGTTGCTGCAAGTATTCCAACAAAGCAGCTAATTCGCCAGGTGTCGCTGGCCGGACGAGAATTTTGCGAAAGAGATTGGTAAGCTTTTCTTGGTCGTTACCTTGTGCGTTCGCTGTCAACTTCCCAAGCTCGCGAGCCGCCTGCATAAACGTTACGTCGTTGAGCATCGACAACGCCTGCATCGGGGTGTTTGTGATTTCCCGACGTGCTATACAAGCTTCGCCACTAGGGGCATCGAAGGTCGCTGTGAGTGCAAATGGAGAAGTTCGTTTTGAAAAAGTGTAGAGACTTCGCCGAAATTGATCTTCGCCCGAACTCACCGTCCAAGCGAGGGCGCCGTAGGTTCCTTCCGTAGTGACATTGGCGGGTTGTGGAGGGAAGACACTCGGTCCACCTCGTTTCTTTGATAAAAGTCCAGACACTGCAAGCGCTTGATCGCGAACCACTTCCGCTTCGAGCCGCACGCGCGGGCCTCGAGATAGCCATCGATTGTCCGGATCTTTCGCAAGCGATTCGGGACGAACTTCGCTGGACTGCCGATAAACTCGACTCATCACTATTTGCTTGTGCAACTTCTTCATCGACCAACCTTGCGACATAAAATCCAAAGCCAGATGATCCAGTAAACCCGGGTGCGTGGGCAAGTCTCCTTGGTAGCCAAAATCCTGAGAGGTTCGAACCAAACCGCGTCCAAAAAACGCTTCCCAAGCACGGTTGACCGTAACGCGCGCGGTAAGCGGATTGGAAGGTGAAACGAGCCATTTCGCAAATTCAAGCCGGTTCGTAGGACGGGCATTTTTGTCACTTAGCACTAACGGTGTATGAGGTTGAACTTCATCTCGCGGCTGCAGAAACTCACCCCGGTGATAACGATGGGTTTGCCGTTGATGATTGCTGGGCCGTTCTCGCATTACCAAGGTGCTCAACGATGGTATCAACGAATTGCGAAGGGCGTCGATTTCCTTGCGAGCATCGGCAAGCTCTGGGGCACGATCTAAAAATGCGTTCATGAGTGCTTTACGGTCTTCGGCTGTCCAACGATCCGACGGGATCTTAATGAGGTTTGCAATATCCGACGGCAGATCGTTAGCCGATCCCGCAGGTTCGGTAGTGAAGGACCAACGGAAGCGACCAAGACCGGCGGCATACCAACGTTCGCACAACATCGAGATCGATACGGGACCTGCTTTTTCGGTTGGTTTCGCAAGTTTGAAAACAGCCACATGCCGTCGTCGTTGCCCCCCATCGATCGACCAACCCGATTGCTTATCGCCGTCAATGCACTTGGCGGCCGTGTTTACGCCACTTGCAAACGATTGGCTAGCCTCACTGATTCCTTGAACCTGCCCCTCTTGAGAGACCGTCACTTCGCTCAAAAAGAAATCCCCCAATGGACCTTCGTAATAGACAGCCCCAGGGCCACCTTTTGGCAATCGTTCATCCGGAATCACTTCCATCTGCAAACCCGTAACGCCTGCTGGCAGCGAATCGAAATCCACCCTATAGGTATCTGCTTTTTGGAAATCGCCCGTCGCTAGGACGGACTTATCATCCAAGATCGTTAAAAGAGGCGTTGAGGCTGTTGCACGTACCGGGTTGGCAACCTGCCATGAATTGACTTGGGTCGCTTGCTGCTTGGTCCACTCGTCGAAGCGTTGCGTTAACAACTGAGTGCGCCGAAGATCCACGGGTATTTTCTTGTCCACGATCGTACCAAGCGATACTCGAAATTTCCCAAGAACGTGGTTTCCACCATAGCTGTGATCCAGCTTGATCGTTATTGGTTGCTCTCTGTCTAGCACCAATGGCTTTTCAAAATCCACAAGAAGTTTTCGGTCGACATTCCATTCGCCTGGTCCATGAATCGCCCAGCCCGTGTTAGGCGCACCATCGATTGCATGGTTGGCAGGGAAACCCGATTGCGCGAAGTCTGCACTCGCGTTCGTCAACTTAAGGGGAGCATCACCAAGTTGAACGGACAGTTCGGTCAAAACAAAATTTCCGTGGTCGGTCAGTCCAGGTCCTTTACCAGGCAAAGACGGGTCCGTGAGTGCCTCGAGTCGCAGGGAATCGTATTCTCCAGGTGGCATCCGAAGAGTTAACGAGAAACTGTCTGTGGCCTTGGCAGGAACTTGAGCCCGAACGATGCTGTTTGCCTCGACCGCCACGGATGTACCCGCCGTAGACTGCGCGTTCGTCGCCTCCGGGGTGACCCAATTGGTATCCATGGGAACGGGAAAGCGATCGGCCAATCGAGAAGTAAGCTCTTCAATCTTGCGTTCGATTTCAACTCGATTGGCTTCGACATTGGGGGCAGGGATGGGAAGTTCGGGTTCGTCTGCATTGTTCAGCAGAGCGAACAGACCATAGTATTCGTGGTGCGAAATGGGATCGTACTTGTGCGTATGGCATTGAGCACAACCAATGGTCAAACCAAGCCAGACCGTTCCCGTGGTTGCGGTCCGGTCGGTCATCGCATGAAAGCGGAATTCAAGCGGGTCGATCCCGCCCTCTTCATTGAGCATGGTATTTCGATGAAAGCCCGTTGCGATTTTTTGGTCGAGCGTGGCGTTAGGTAGCATGTCGCCCGCAAGTTGTTCCATCGTGAACTGATCGAAGGGCATATCCTTCTGAATGGCTTCAATAACCCAGTCTCGGTAGGGCCATATCGTTCGCACTTTATCTTTCTCATAACCATTCGTGTCGGCGTAACGAGCCAAATCCAGCCATTTCCGAGCCCAGCGTTCGCCATAGTCAGGAGACTCAAGAAGGCCATCGACCATCTGTTCGTATGCCGTATCATTAGGGTCGGCCGCAAACCGATCCGCTGCTTCCACGCTAGGGGGAAGACCGATCAGGTCCAAGTAAACCCGGCGTATTTGTTCGTAAGGAGTTCCCGGTTTCTGGGGCGATAGCCCCAGTTCGGCCAACTTCGCTAAAGCGAACCGGTCGATAGGGCTTTGACTCCACAATGGGTTTGCAACAGCAAGATTCGAAACAACGGGAGGATCCGCTTTCTTGGGCTGCTCAAAGGCCCAATGCTTTTCGTAGGACGCTCCCTGAGCAATCCATTTTTTCAAGACCTCCTTTTGCGCATCCGACAGGGACTTTTTTGCAGAAGGTGGAGGCATCACTTCGCTCTCGTCCGTCGAAGCAATGCGCCGAACCAGCTCACTTTGCTCCACGGATCCAGCCACAATGGCTGTGGCCCCGGAATCACTTGGCGAAGTTGCAGATTCGAAGTGATCAAGCCGCAAACCACCATGCCGCGTCAGTTCGTCAGGACCATGACACTTAAAGCAGAATTGGGAAAGGAGCGGGCGCACATCTCGAGAATAACTGACTGTATCCTCCGCGATTAAGCCTCCAGACATCACAATAAGCGCAGTCCCCAAAGCAGGGATAAGCCCAGAAAGAACTCGATGGTTTTGCATAGATGATTTGATGGGTTCGCAGCCTAGCGGGAAGCAAGAGCCTTCCGATAGGCTGCAAGTGGAGGGTGGGAACTGAATAGGCGGGAGGTCCACATCGCAGACGCAGGAACCTCACCCAGTATAGTTTAATTTCGAGTCAAGAGAAATTGTAACCTATTCGCGATTCCAACCAAAGCTAAGCACCAAGTCGGAATCGTCAATCTGATCGGCTCGCGGGCTGCAAATTCTTGCATAGAACATGTTCTCCAAACCAGGAATCGGCAGCACACGGAATCGCGAGCGATCGTCTGGTCCCAAGGGAGCAAGAAGCTTGAGCGATTGCTTGAGATCCTCTAGCTTGAAATCCTTTGGCATACTGATTGGCATCACGTGGATCCGTTTTCGCCGCATTTCGCCAGTCGTAACCCACACGGTATCACTTGCCACCGGAACGACCTCGATCGAGTAGTTGTTGGCGAATCGGTTCGCTACTTGCGGCAATGTTCTGCCACGCAACACGGCCACAGCAAGTTCGTTCGGAACCAAACCATGCTGCCAAACATGCTCCCAGTCGAAAACTAGGTTCATGTCTACCTCCGTCGCAGCGGTCGCTAGTATTTCCGGAATCGGACGACGTTCTGCAACGATGGTCGACATACGGATCTTTTTGTTCAGTCGCTCAGAACTTCTTTGCCATTCTGAAGAAGAGAACAACAAGCCCGAGTGCTTCGAAGGATGCCAAGAAGAGTCTTGACTCGACTTACGAATCGAACTCAGTTCGCAAAGTGAAGCCAAAAGATTTGCCTTGTCTATTGGTGTCGCAAGATCATTCCATTCAAGTTTCCCATCGTTCCAAACGCAACGGTCTCCAAACCCCCATAACTTAATCAGCAAATCTGCCGCGAGTTGGGCGTCACCGGGTTTCGAGTCAGGACCAGTCAGAAGCTCCGCAATATTCCAGCTAGCAGGTAGCTTCGCCTCCATGGCAGATCGACTCGCAGTTAACTTAGGTAAGCCAAGATTGTCGAACGACAGTTCTAACTGGTTGCTTGCGGCAAGCAACGCCAACAACTCAGCAACAGTTTTGTCCTTCTCTTCCATGTCCAATCTTTTCGTCAGGTCAATTCCAGCGATTCGACACGACTGCCAATCGACGGTTATCCCGACGCCGGTCATCTTACTGAACAAATCGATACACCGAAGAATCGAGGTGTCTTTGATCTTGAAGGAGGACAAGGACTGTGCCGCTTTATCTTCCCAGCTAGGGACCGCTTTCGCGGGCGGATGATAGACTTGGTCGATATCGATATCGGCATTTTGGACATCGAGCTCGGTTTCAGTTTGATTGTTGCCAAAGCCAGCATCGGACATAGCATTGTTGGGCCGGATCACGTCCAGCAATGGCCTCAAGAATTCGGGCAGCTCGTCGTCATTGGTTTCCGGTCCATCTAGCCCAACCGGCACCTGACTGCTCTCCTTGGAAACATCAGGCGGACTCTTCGGGTCAGCGGTTGATTCCGTTGCCGCGTCTGGGCTCTCATGGCTCTCCGAGACAGGCGAATTCGGAGCGTTCTGTGGCTCTTTCGAAGTTGAGGTTTCCGGTCCATTCGAAAGCATCGCGTTGCCTTCTGGATCGCTGGTTTCTGGAATCATCGGTTCCGCATTAGCGGGTTTGTCAGCGATCGTGTCGGCACCGGTTGGGTCTGTATCTGGCGGTAGCTGAGGCGGGGCCTTTTCCAACCCGGCATCTAGAGAACCTGGCAAGGCCGGTTCTAACGAAGGTTTTTTGAGGGGATTTTGAGCTACGTCTGTTTTGCTGGACGAGCCAACGGCGCGAACAAAGACCATAAATCCGACGAGAGCCAGCAGCGAGCTTGAAATGGCAATCGTTGTTATCACCATCAACTGGCGCCGTCTGGCAACGTTTCCGCTTTGCCAATTCTGTTGATGCAAAGGCAAAGCGGGAGACGGATCAAAGGGTGCGAGAGGTGTTGGGGGTGTGAATGTCGTTGCTAAAGGCGCTGCATCTTCCATCGGCCGAAACCTTAAAGACGTATCTGTTTCGGATTCCGCTGGAGTCAAAAAAGATTCGTTCGCCAACATCTCGTCCCAGGCGGGATTCCCCTCCTTGGTCAAGGCGGCAGAATTAATCACATGAGGCGCGGGTCGGATCGGGGCAGCTGGGGGGACGGAAGGTACTTTGATCATTCCCTGACATTTCGGACAGGGTAGACTTTGACCAAGCATATGTTCGTGTCGAACAATGACTTTGCTGGAACAATGAGCGCACGCAAGTCGAAAGGGATCCAACACAATACCCAACGCAATGATAACCAAAACATATGAAACTCGATGACTTCTTGCTATAGTATCCAGTTCCTAGCCAAGAAGGCAAAGATCGACTTTCAAATGCCTAGGATTTCCTTATCTTTTCGTAGCAACTTGGTTCCGTTTATGCATGTCATCCTAGTTTTGTTGCAGGGTTTGGCGAATTAGACAGTTTGATTTAATTGTGATTGGCGGTGGACTCGCGGGCTGCTCGGTGGCTTGGCAGGCACATTTTCGTGGCCGGAAGGTGCTGCTGATCGACCGACAAGATCCAGATAGTTCCTCCAGAGTGGCTGCAGGGCTGGTGACTTCCATCACAGGAACCAGGGCTGCGGCGAGTTGGAAGTGGGAGGACTTCTATCCGGTTGCCAATAGATTTTATCGCCAAGTGGAGCGCACCACGGGAACGATGTTTTGGAAAGTGCACCCCGCCCTGAAGGTCTTCGGAAGCCTCTCCGAAGCCGAACTGTATCAATCCCGTTGGGGCACCGCAGACTCCAACAACCTAGCGGCTCCGCCGAGCATTTCCCCCGTTTTTCAAATAAACGACTTAGACGGCCTTCACGCCCCTTTCGGAGCATGCATGATGCACCCCTCTGCAAGACTGGATACACAAAAATACATACAGTCAACTTATGATTTCTTCTTACGAAACAACGCAATGCAAGTCGTAAATCTCGATCTGGAAGCAGAAGTCGATGGTCGCTCCGACGGCATCGTGCTTCGGTCTTTGGGATGCAAGTCCGATTGGATTGTCTTGAGCCAGGGTGTAGCAGCCCGCGAGAATGTTTTTTTTAATCGCCTTCCTTTGCATCCTGCTCGCGGTGACATTCTACAAATTGAATCCAAGTCGTTTCGGATCGATCACGTGGTTCATGGCCAAGGGTGGCTGGTCCCTACTGAAGCAGGCCGCTTTCTTCTGGGAGCAACCTACGACCGCAACGAGCTTACCTCCGATTGTTCGCACCAAAATCTAAACGCTGCAAAAGCGAGGGGAGAACTGATGCAACGCTGGGAAGCAATGGTGCAGGGATCGTTTGCCTCCCGGGAGCATCTGGTCCTTGGCCAACGTGCAGCAGTTAGGCCTGCCAGCTACGATCGACATCCCCTCATCGGGCAACACGAAACGATCGATCGCATGTACTGCATGAACGGCCTAGGATCCAAGGGCTCGCTGATGGCGCCTGAGTTAGCCAATACCATATTGGACGCGATTCATGGCGTTGGCATTCCAAAAAACCTTGACTGGAAACGCAGAAAGTAGAAGCAAACATACGATGCATTTTACGGTTGAAGCTCAGAGAATGGCGAAAGAATTTTTAACGGATGGTGCGATTGCTATCGATGCCACGGTTGGCAACGGATTCGACACGCTTTTTCTAACGCAGCATGTGGGCGAGGCTGGATTGGTTTACGGGGTCGATATTCAGTCTGCGGCGATTGAATCCGCCAAACAGAAACTGCAACAGGCAGATTTGCTTCATCGCACTCGGCTCGCAGTGATGTCGCACGCAGACTTACCCAACCTTCTACTTCCCAAAGATCACGGCCAAGTTTCGGTAGCTATGTTCAACCTAGGCTATCTACCCTTCGGCGATAAATCGATTGTGACCACCGCGGCGGCAACGCGACAAGCCTTAGATCATACTTTCACACTGTTAAGGCTTGGTGGATTGTTGAGCGTTCTGGCGTACCCTGGACATGCAGGTGGAGCCGAAGAGTCCGCCATGATCGCGCAGTGGCTCGACGATCACCATTCATTCTTCGAAGTGAAACGCTTTCAAGATTCGCAAAATACGAATAGCCCAATCCTTTGGTCTATGTCAAAATACCGCTCGCATTTGCAATGACTTGAAGTTCAGCACGAACTACTTCATAACGCTTCTTCAACCTGGAATTACCCCTGCTCGTTGCGTGACCACATGGACTTCTTACCGATCATTCAGAGCGTTCAAAACGAATGGGTGAAGTCACTTCGCAAACTTCACGATCGAGCTGATCGTGTCGAGCGACGGTGCTTTCTCATCGAAGGAACTCATGCTGTCGAAGAGGCGATCGCCACTCAGTGGCCTTTGGTTTCTATCGCTTTCGATACCAAGTGGGCTCAATCGCATCCGGTACTACTTACTCAGTTAGCCTCTCGAGCCGTTTCCCCAAAAACCACTTTACAACCTGTATCGGTCGATGTTCTTCGGAAGCTATCCACCACGAACTCTCCATGCTCCGTGATCGCGGTTGCATCGATCTTCGACCACTCGTTCCGAGAAAACAAAAAGCATCTACGTCCGGAAAACTCATCTTTCGTGATCGCGGCGGAGTCGCTTCAAGACCCTGGGAACCTCGGAACTTTGATCCGCGTGGCAGCAGCTTCCGGGTTCGGTCGAATCGTATTGAGCAACGACAGCGTCGACCCAACGAATCCTAAAGTGCTTCGGTCGACTGCAGGGCAATGGTTCCGTAGCCCACCCATCGTGACCGATAACCTCCGCGCCTGGGTTCGAGAACGCAAATCAGTCGGATTTCAAGTCCTCGCTGCATCCGCCGAAGGGACATCCATGTGGGACTCCGACCTCACAGGCAACACGATTGTTCTTCTTGGCAACGAGGGATCTGGCTTAAGCCAAGACTTGCGCATTGAAGCAACGGGTACGATTGCCGTTCCAATGGCGGATGGAGTCGAATCGCTGAACGTTGCGGTAAGCGGTGCTTTGATTGCCTACGAAGCATTACGACAAAGAAAAAGCACAGTCGCTGTGTCTTGCTGAGCCGCAGGCCCTAGCCGCGACACTCACATTTTAAAAACAAAATATAACGCGGCTAGCGCCCGCGGCTCAGCAGGAATTTGGCTAAAACCGGAACTGCAAACCGTAACTGAGCGAATGCAAAGAGAAGTTGCTCTCGAGCAATGCAAAACTCGGCCTGGCTGGTCCCACAAGAGGCACGCTGGGATTGGATGCTAAACTTGGATCCAGCTGATCCGCCACGCGAGCCACTTTGGGAAGTCCAAGATAGGTGTAGCCAAGAGTCGCATCCAAACGCCGAGTGATTCGATAGCCCAATGACACATTAACCTCTGGTGAGATAACAAAAGTATCGTTTGTGTAGGAACCTATGTTGGTCGCTCGAGCCAAGAGTCCAGTTTTGGTCGCAGACACCGTGTCAGGAGGACCTGTAACAGTAGTACGTTGCGAGCCATCGATGCCAACGAAAGTTTCCATGTTGCCCAAGCCCAATTTGGTCATCCCGGATAAACTCCAGCGGCGATCCTGAATTGCTCCGCTCAACCCCAAGGCCATTCCGTTGAACAGACTGATTGTTTGAAAATGATCCTCAAGTTCGATCGCGGTCGGCCCATTAACCGATCTGGAAGCGATTCGAAGATCCTCAGCCAAACGAGCTGTTTGGTATCCGGCTAGAAATTCTAGACGTCCCAAACCGTCCCGAGCCACAATGTGGCGAAATAGAATATCGCCACCATAAAGCTCACTTGAAATAGTCGCATTGAGTGCGCCTTGAATGCTGTTTGGAAAAGTGGGCAGGTCCAACGGTGCGTTGACAACGACCGTGCTGGGGACACTCCCAGGCTCCAGGGTGAAAGGACGCGTCACAAGTGGTTCCGTTCCTGGAACGCTGTTGTATGACAGGGCGTTGTTGTCGACATCAAAGAACCGAAGCAGAATACCACTGTCCGAGTTAGGACCGAAGAAAGTACCAAACTCGCCACGCAAACCTTGCACACCGTCCTGCAGCACATTTCCCCCGCCGAAAAGGGTGGTTCTGGTTGGATCATTGGAAGCACCAGGATCTACCCCAGGTGCAGATGGAAAAGGGCGATTGCGATTGGTAGTCACCAGAGCGGGCAAGTTCTGACCTTCAGGCCAGAACGTAGCGGCTTCGATTTTGAAGTGAGACCTTCGCAGCAATTGACCAAGAAATCCCAAGGGAGACGCGCACCCATCGACAACGCATGGATCACCGCAAGGCTCACACGCGGATGAAGAGGAACGACGGGTGCGACGCATGCGCTGAGGTTCCGCAAAATCCATGGCAAACTCGCCGGTATCCGCGCCAGTATCCTCGACACTTTCGTAAACCAGACTCGCTTCATCGCTTCCTGCAACAGGTAATGCTTGATGCGAATGCGGCAACCCAGCCTGACAGTTTTTGCACCCGGCTTGTTCCACTCGGGAATTCGTCGATGAAGCGACGTTTCTTGCAGCGACGCTCGAGGCTTGAACAACGGCATAGTCCTCCTGCTTACCTCCTGAAGTACTCTTCCGAGCCTTGGTCTTCTCGCGACTTGGGGCTTGGGAAGGGGCATAAATTGCGGTCGGTTCTGGTTGGTAGAATTCGCGAACGGTTTCACGACCCGTTCGAAGTTGGGCTGAAACGGAAGAGCTCATCAATATGCCTACCACAGCGACGCTCCCGAATCGAAGCCCATTTCGCATGGTACTTTGCATGGCACTCCGTAGAGCACGACGAAGAATGTAATTCTTTGCAACAAAACGCATTCGACACCCCCGGCCTTTCAAGATCTAACGATTGCGATGGCTTTTTGCCCTGCGCAAACACTAGAAATGTCATCGGCGATTCCGATTGTGGAAATTAAGTAAACATGGCAAGTTTTAACGGCCAAGCCGGGATGCTAGCAATGAATTCACGACCAACCGCTTAGGTGGCTGCGCCCCGCTGGATCACAACTTGTCTTGGACAACCCGAATCAGGATCGATGTGGTGGTTGGGTTCCCATCGACGTTGGCTCGAAGATGGAACGGGCGAACTTGCTCCGGAACCCATGGTGCTGCCGTGATGAACACTTCGCGAGTGGATTGCCCGGCGGGAATCAATAGGCCGCTCAGCCCGACGTTATCGACGTAACAGCCATGCGGTAGATTCCGTCCACTGTCATCGCCCCCAAACGAAATATCCCCAAGATTTTCTCCGCGTTCGATGACCAGCTTCGCGGAAATAGTCTGGCCAGGACGAATGACCAATTCCCCAAGCGCAGGTGCGGTTGCGTCCTGTTCTAGGCCAACCAGCTTTAGCGGCATCGCAGGCTTCTCAGAGACCTTGACCATAAGTGACTGAGCGGGCCCGCCATTCCTCGCCTCCAAGCCGATGCTTCCTTCACAGGTCACCGAAATCGAGAACTCTTTTGGAATCGCGGCAGCATCGCTTGAACAATGTAGCATTCCCAGCGCTTTGTGCTGTCCCGCTTGAATCGTCAAAGGGGACGCCCAAGCGACACCTTCCGGCAGGCCTTCTAAGCGTACTTGGATTTCAGTATCGAAGTCATCGAATCGATCGATTGCGATGCCAAACTCTGTTCCGGAACCGGGCCTCAGCGTAATCTCTTTTGTTTCTAGCCGAAACTGGAATCGAGGGTTCGGACGGCGAATGGAGAGCTTGTATTTGTAGGCATCTCCAGATTGCCCGCGTGCATCGCGAACTCGAACCAAATATTCACCGTCTTGACTGGGTCGAAAAGTCAACTTGCTGTTCACCCCATCGATTCGATTACTATCATCGTCGTTGGTGTAGAAAACAGGGAATACAGGAAGTCCATTCGGAATCGGCGATTCCTGCGCTGCCAACTCACGAACAATCCATGCGGGCTCATTGAGAGCGTGGGTTGTTGCGGTGGTGTCGAAGTAAGTGAATCGCTTTCCAAAACCGGGATAGACTTTAAAGCCAGAATCGGGGCCTCTGGGGTATAACCAAAGCTTCACCACTTCCCCCCCGGCGTAAAGCATTTCGTTGAGCTCCATGTCTTCCCATCGATGCAGACGGAAATCATCAGCGTTGGTCGAATCCTTCCCTCGAAAGGTAAAATACGATTCGCGCACCGCTTGAAGACGTGTTCTTAGAATTGGCTTCCCGTCTTTTTGCAAGATGTCGATCGAGCTATCCATGGGGCTTCCCGTCGCATCGACCTTCACAACCCATGCTTCGTTCTTCTTGGCGGGAAAAAGATACCAATCCCCAGCAAGATCTCCCGAAGTTTCTGGACGATTCATGTCTTGATCCGCAAGCAATCCTTGCACCTCGACGTCTGCTGGAATGCGAAGCGGCGATTCAGGAGAACGCGGCCCGAGCGGTTCTTCCACTGGAGTCATGGCAGACGCAGCCTCTTTGGTTGCCGTCATTGGGGTCGAGGGTGGAACGACGGACGATTCTTTTTCATGTCTCAGGGCGGGGACAATCCAACGTCGCACATCCAAATTCGCGAGCTTCCCGCTGAGAGTACTCACTGTGATGGATTGCTGGCTGCTATCCCAAATGAGTCCTGACGCAGCGTCCTCGATTTCACCAACCACTCCCAAGGGCAATAGTTCATCGGAAGACCACAATTTAACCTGCTTGTCCTCACCCACCGTCGCAAGAAAAGCACCGTCATCGGACAAAGACATGGTTGAGACAGGTGCTTCGTGTGCGAATGTCGAGAACAACATAGGGCTCACCGATGGCTTATCGATCGACAGCAACTTCCAGATACGAACACGCTTGTCCGCTCCTGAGGCGAGAACGCGACCGCGAACCGAATCAAAACGAACGGTGTATTGCTCTGCTTCACATTGTCCGAAGGTATCTAATCTTTCCCCATCATGAACTCGCCATATCTTGACCGTTTCGTCGGCGCTGGCGCTCGCAAGAACCTGTCCATCGGCATTGAAATCGAGATCATAAATGGCGCCATTGTGACCTTCTAGTTTGCGAAGCAAGGATCCATCAGCAACGTCCCAAAGCATGATAACGCGATCGTACCCAGCGGTCGCCAATAACTTACCGTCTGGGCTGAGGACGGCCGTGTAAAGGGTGTCATTGTGTGCTTCGACCACCCGAACAACCTGAGCGGATGAAATCGTATCCGAAGGCTTCTCGACGTTTCTTAAAATGGTTGCTTGGCCACCCACGCCGGGAATCCCTGACGCAATGACGGTGAAGCGTCCATCGAGAGTCGTGCGAATCTGCGTTACTTTACCAACAATGTCGATTGGAAGTGGCTGGCTCCATTGCGACGCTTTTCCGTAAACAACGTTGTAGCGGCCCACCAATAAGGTGCCGTTACCCCCGCGACCAATCGAAGTAATGGGAGACGAACCTCCAACATGGGACGCAATTGATTTGACACTCAATCTGGCTTTCAGCGGCAGAACTTGATCCGTCCCTTGCGCCCCTTGTTCGATCCACTTACGAACGACTTCGATTTCCTCGCGACTGGGTTGGACCGAATCTTCGGGAGGCATCTTTGGTTCTTGAGTTCCTTCGACCAATCGAATCAGCAGAGATTCGTCCGCGTTCTTGGACTGCAGGATTGGACCTTTGGGGCCCCCCTTCGCGATGCTTGCCAGATTTTGGAGTTGGACATCCCCTTGATGATCCGTTTCATTATGACAGCCAGCACAATACTTAGTCAAAATTGGTTTGACGTCTCGTTGGTAATTTAAGTCGGCTGCAACGAGTTGTATCGGGGGTACCCCCAACGTGAATAACAACGCGAGGAAGGTAAAAAACAAGCCACCCGTGTTTTTGTGTTGCTTCATGATTGTGCTCGGAAACCTAAATGCTGGCCTCTCAGACGTGGCCTTGGTCTAGATAGTTTAACCGCATTTTGGTCCGCCAGGTAAGGCGGTTTACAAGCTTGGAGCTTTCCAAACGTGACAACGTCCATGGAGCTGACGTTGTCACGTTGCTTTAAAAATCTTTTAAACCGCGCGTTCAAGACCTAGCGATAAAGCACTGTGGCATACCAGCCACCGTTACCGCGGACGACACCGATACCAGTGGGTGTCCGTTGGCCCCAGTAACAGCACTTGCGCATCGCGTCGTCGGCTGACACGGTCGAAAAGCCAACGCCTTCGTAACGAGCAGTTCCCATGGAACCGCCCACATGCCGCATACGCCCTTCGGACGCTTGTTGCGTAGCTTTCTGCTTGGCTACACAATGGTCACACGCGACAGCAGACTGTGACAAAACGAGAAACAAACTAGAGACGGCCAACAACGCCAGAAATGCAAACCTTTGCATCAACTCACTCCGTTCGAGACAACAATCCAAACAGGCCTCCTGCCTGATCATTAAGCGACCTTCATGATCACGAACAGCAACACAGTCACCTTTACACGGTTGATTGTCAACTGCCGGCACACTTCAATAATACCACTTGACATTCGTAACTCGTTTGGTGAGGCAGATCTACGACCAAAAGCTTTTTGCATTTTCTTGAACTTTCCACCCAAGCGTCGATCATGGGTTTCCTGCAATTACTCTTGTTGGTGGTTTCCATCGATCTTGTTATAATAGGGCCATCTGTTAACTGGATTCGACATCGAATACTGAATGATCGCAGATTCATCCCACCTGCCGTTCCCACCCACCCGACGCTTTCTGCGTCCTACCAAAAATGATAAATCAACGAGCCTTCGCTCTGCTGTGTCGATCTTTTCTGCTTATGGCAATCGCGTGCCCGTTTGGTCGAGCCCAACCGCAAGATCCGGTGGCATCAACAGAAGCGGCGCAACCGAAAATTGCTAATACGAAGAACGTTCAGCTTACTTTCCGAGAGCAAGAATGGCTTCCAGCGCTTCAATGGCTTGCCGCTGAACAAGAGTTGAATTTAGATTGGCAAACGTTGCCCGAAGGGACTTTTAATCTACACAGTTCCCAGAATTTCAGCCTAGAAGAGGCGGAGGATTTGATCAATCTTCAATTGCTTGGGCGGGGCTTTACCCTACTGCGACGCGGTGAAGTGCTGCGTGTTGTTCCGCTGAAAGACATCGATGTCACCCTTGTTCCGCACGTCGAAGCAGACCTGCTGGAGTCCAGCCAATCACACCAATTTGTTCGCGTATCCTTCCCGCTCGAATGGATGATTGCAGACGAGGCAGCGAAAGAGTTTCTGCCGTTGATGAGTCCGTTTGGAAAATTGTTTCCGATGGCAAGTTCGAACCGACTGGAAGCCATGGATGCGGTGGTCAATCTGCGAGAAGTTCATCGATTACTGACCCGAGCCGAGAAGGATGAAGGCCGGCGAGAGCGAATCGCGGAATTCATTCTAAAACACCGTAAAGCGGAGGAGGTAGCCAGCAAAGTGCGACAGTTGGTAGGTTTATCGCCCGACTCGACTTCGGCAAGCTCAGGCGTGCAAACTCAATTGGACATCGAACAAGCTCGATTCAAAGTCGAGGCAGTCAAGCAAATGGGCCCCAGCGCCAAGGATCTTCTAACCGACAAGAAGCCATCGATTTTTATTACGGTCAATGACAAAGAAAACAGCATCCTTGTCAATGCCCCACCGAACAAAATTGAGATTGTCCGGCAAGCGATTGATGCCATGGATAAGCCTCTTCCTCCTGCTGCTTCCACCTGGGAAACGATTGGCAAAGTCAAAGTACATGAGGTAGCTGGATTCGATCCTGACACAGTTTCCAAGCTCCTAACTTCGCTTCAAGAACGCGGCAACCTTGCCAAAGAGACAAGAATTCAACACGAGGCTGCGTACAATCGGCTGATCGTGTTCGCATCACCGGAGGACCACCTGACGATCTCACAAGTCGTCGACAGCTTCCGCGCAGAAAAACGGTCTGCATCGGTGTTACAATTGGTTTCGCTCGATCCCGTTTATGCGGCAAAATCAATTCAGCTCGTGCTCAAATCGCCAGAGCGTCCCTCGTCGGCCCCAGGTGTTGCAAGCGACGGAAAATTTCAAATCGAAGCGGACCCCGATCATCGCCGCCTTCTCTTATGGGCGACTCCCGATGAGGTTATCGAGGTGCGCGAGTTCTTAATTCGCCTGGGGGAATCCTTTTCCCAAAGTCTCGCGACTTCGCAGATGCATATCCTGCAGCTCAATGGTAGCTCCATCGACGACGTTTCTGAACGCATGAAAGCTCTATGGAGCGACATGAGCGATTCACCGCTGATCATCGAAGAGAAAGCCCCAAAAGACGACTCGGATTCTAAGCCTATTCCAACGACGCAACCAACCCCACTCTCGCCTGCAGTTGTACCCGCTGTTTCCATTGCCGCCCCCACGGATGGCACCAAATTGATCTCCAAACTGGAGGTTGCGACTGCGACCAAGAGTACAGCTTCCGATGGAAAGCTCTCGGGTTCCGATGAACCTGCCCTACGATCCGGCAAAGCCCCCGTTCGCATCGTTGAAGGGGAAAACGGAGAGGTGATTATTCTTTCTCGCGATCCGGTCGCAGCGGAGTCAGCCAAACGCCTACTGCAACAATTGACCCCTTCGAGCAACAGTCTACGAGTCATCAGTCTCAAGCATGCACAAGCAATGTCGGCCAAGACGCAACTGGAGGCGATGCTGTTGCACACCATGACGCAATCGACATCGAAGCTGTCGACTTCACTGCCTTTGAAAATAGATGTGGATTCCCGAACGAATCGATTGCTCATTCAAAATGCTACTTCGCGCCAGATGGAATTAGTAGAGCAGTTGGTACCAGTGATCGACCAGCCCAATTCGGATAGCGATCGACTTACCCGAGTTCATCGCGTGTATCGCTTTCAAAATCGACGCGCTGACGATGTCGTAGATGCAGTGAAGGAAGTCTACCGTGACCTGCTCAGCGTGAATGATCGCGTTCTGTCGGCTTCGGCAACCGGCCGAAGCACCAGCTACAATGAAAGCCTAGCTGCGTCAGCCAACAACCCCGAATATCAAGGGCTGATGGCTTTGGGAGTTGATCGAGAAGCGAACGCGATGATTATCTCGGCACCCAGCTACTTGGCGGATGATGTCATTGCCCTGATGGAATTGATGGACACACCGAACGATTCAGGAGCGATGGCTGTGGTTCCCTTCACGATGAAAGCAACCGACACCAAAACTCAGGAAGCAATTTCTCGATTACTGTTGCGTCAGAAAAAGTAAAATTGACCAACATCCCAAGGGGGCTAATGCCCAACACGGCCCAAAAACACAGCCAACACGGTTTTGAAAACCAGTGTCACATCAGACCGCACTGAACGCTTACGCGAGTACTGAAGGTCCATGCGCATCCAATCTTCAAACGAGACCTCTCGACTCTTGGAGATTTGCCACACACAGGTAAGCCCAGGTTTGGTGTCCAAACGGCGTCTTTGCCATGTCTTGCATTGGGCATCTTCATGACAAGGCAATGGTCGTGGCCCCACAATTGCCATATTCCCAATCAGAATGTTCCACAATTGTGGTAGTTCATCGATGCCTGTGCTGCGAAGGAATTTCCCAACCGACGTAACTCGCGGATCGTTCTTGATCTTGAATGCAGGGCCATCGCGTTCGTTCAACGCATGCAGCTTTGCTTTCAGTTCTTCTGCATCAACTACCATCGTTCGAAGTTTGTACATGACAAAAGGATTGCCAAATTGCCCCGTACGCAGTTGCCGAAAAAAAATGGGCCCCTTGGAAGTTGCCTTGATCGCGATTGCAGCCGTCAAAATGACAGGGGCAGCTAAGAGTAGCCCAAAAAGCGAGCCAACAATATCCGTCGCACGCTTCCACATGGGGTACTGCGGACAGAAATGAGTTGTCGAAACCGTGCTGTGATGGTTCAGTACGCCGGAATCCCCCGAGCGGAGCTGCGAATCACTATCAGCCCGAATCGCCCTGACATGTGGCGTCATAATCACATGGGTCGCAGCGTGAAGACTCGCTTGAGTCCTACAGTCTGGTTGGAAGTCGGAATCGTTCAGGTTCCGGTTACCGTTCTTGGCGACCAGTCCATAGGCTTCGCTACCTCCATAAGTGAAGATGCTGGCATCTATTTGGATACCGATCAACTCGCACGCATCGATAATGGTCTGCTGAACTTTTCTTGCCCCAGATACATCGGTCATGGGAAGCATCACCCCCAGACCACCTTTGAGAAGTAAGCCTTTTTCGTCCGTCACGCGAAGCTTATGGTACAGTGCCTTCGCAACCAGCCGCATCTGCTTCGACTGGCTCATGCCGTTCATTGGCAACAGCTGGATCACAACCAATGCAAAGTATTGCGAATGGCGATCACACCGCATTCGCTCTTTCAATATGACCACTTCCATATCCCGCGGCGAAAGTAGCAACGGGCTTGGAGAAGCGTTTCTCTTGACCCTTTTCATTCGCGGATTAGTGGATTCGGACATGAGGAATCTTTAGGAGCAATTCAAAGGAAAACGGGCACTCCTGAACTCAAAGCCAACTCAACTTTCTTAGGGAAAGCCGAATTGCCTAGCACATGGGCGTATGTTGGGTCGCAGAGGCTCAGTGTCTATCATCTCTACTGAATGCAAAAATGCGAGTTGAAGATGAGGAATTTCCAGCAAAATGTGGTCACTACGCCCGCACAATTTGTAGCGGAGCATTTCCCTAGAACCAGCTTTTTTGTTGATTTTCAGAGGATATTGCCCTAAAAAGTGCGAAAAGAAGGGGGAGAGGGAGAACGCCCCGCTACCGATCCGCATCCAAAGTCGCTTCGTTCGCAGACCCTGTCATTTCGGTGTTGCCAGTATTTCGCGACCGGGCCGCAGCCGCAAAGCTATCTGGCAATCGCATCACCCAAAGAACAACAATCCATAGCATTCCGATCACAGCAATCAACGTCAGCAAGGCGATCAACCCAACCCACATTAACTTAGCTCCCATGGCTTCCACGGGTAAGGTAATCGAATTGGCTCGTTCCTGGACCAGAACCCATAGATTGGTAGATTGCTTTCTTTCAAAGGAGTCCGAAACTCGCTTCGAGATATCGATTCGCACCATCGCCGCAATCCATTCGCCCGAATACGCAGCACCACGAGGGTCCTTAGAAACAGGATCAACATAACGAAAGGTGCCCTCATCCTTCAGCTTTTTGAGCATGTTCTCATCAATTTGGTAACGGAATCCAGATTCATTGGATGCGGTCTCAAGGGTGACGTTGCTGAAGGCGGGATGCTGCAGGATGGTTCCCTCTCGAACCCCCGTCCCTTTCGAGGTCCCCTCGTGCCCATCAACTAAAATTGCAAACCGATCCTCGCGAAGTTCCCGCCCCTCATCTAGCGGCTTATCCTCGTCACCGGTTTCCTTGGATGTATCTTTGGCCAACAGTTCAAAGTCACCTAAGTTAATGGTCAGAACCATTAAGCCTTCGACTTGGCTCGAATCTTTTTCGACAGGCGCATCCGTGAAATCCTCGCGATCAAGCAAGATGGGGGTGGATATTGCTATCTTCCATTTGTTGGTCGTAGTGGATCGGAACGGAACGCTAACATGGGAAAATGTGGTTCTAGATATACTGCGCCGTCGGGTACTTTCTTCTAAATCCTGAGACTGACCTGAATAGTAACTTCGATAGGCAAAGTTCACTCCAATCTGCTTTTGAGTCTGCTCTTTGGACAATGCCGTTGCCAGCATGGTACCAAACTGATCCGTCACAAACATGGAATCGAACTGAGCTGGTTTTCGTGTGCCGCTCGATTGTGATCGAATTTCGGCTAGACGTTCCATCAGATACTTCTCTAGGTTCGATCGCGTGGGAAGAGAGACCAGCGTCTCTTGGCTTGCAGGAGGAGTCCGTTCGGACGCCAATTTCCGTAGCAATTCGTCTCCAGCCTCATCGACACACTCTATGAATGCCTTGCCAAATGCGTCCCGTTTTGTCTCTTCTTCCAAGAGCCGAAAGAGCGTTGCGATTTCGGACTCCAGAGTCCCCGCAGCAAGCTTGGCAGCAAACAAATTGCTTTTCAGTACCTTTTCTCTCAACTGAGCAGATAGTTCTTGCTCGGCCAAGGAAATACCGCGTTCACCAAACAGTCCCATCACCGTCATCAGAAGAATTGGCCCTACAATTCCCAGCAACATCAAGGGCCGACGCAAGCGTGCCATGTTGCGGCGTTCGATCGCAGCCAAGACTTGTTGTACGTTGGCAAACCGATCCTCAGGTTTCTTGGCGAGACACCGATCGATGATTCCAATCAGCCACCGATCCATCCCTCGAACACGATGATGTGCACGGGGAAAGTGAGACTTGTAGATCGTGTCTCGATAGCGTTTCAATCGCTCTGGCAAACTTGCCGCCGTATCTAACGTGGTGACGGTATCAGGAGTTTTATACGGTGGATTCCCAGTGATCATGCAGTACATGATCGCTCCCAACGCGTAGACATCCCAACGCGCGTCCGGGATTGCATTCAAATCTGCCTGTTCCGGAGCCATGTAAAACAGAGTTCCCAGCGAAGGCGTTTGCTCCGTGGATAGGCGGCTTTGCCCGAAGTCCGCAAGCCTTGGTAACAAATCCTGATCCAGCAGAACATTGGCGGGCTTCAGATCGCAATGCAGCACCCCTTTCCCATGGGAATGATTAAGCCCTGATGCAATGTCCGAAAACACTTCGACCGCCTTCGAGAGCGGTAAAGTACCTCGATTCCGAATCAAATCGTCCAGCGATCCATTCTCTAGGTACTCCATCACATAATAGGGAGGTTCCGCATCCCAGCCTACTTCAAGGACCTGGACGATGAATCGATTGCCAGCCATGCTGACTAAGTTCTTGACCTCGCGAGTTAGCAAGGACCAATTGACACCCGATCGATGCAAATAAAACTTGATGGCGACGGTTCGCCCCGTGTTCAGATTGTTGCCAACCCACACTTGGCCAAACGCTCCCTGGCCGAGCAGTCGATCCAAACGGTATCCAGGAACCTGCGCAGGAGGAACTGTAGCCCGCAGGCTCAGCTCTTCGGCTCGCATTTGCTCCCCAACAGTCTGGTTAAGCGTGTTGTCAAGCGGATCTGGATTAGAAACTAAGGTCAAGGAAACCTGCGGCTATTTTTGAGTATGAAACTTCCAAATGGACGACAGCTCGGTAGACAACGGTTTTCCGAGCATCTTCAACCTGAGCAATTCGAATGGAATATAGTTTTCTTTCAAGATGGCATCATGAAAGTCGCGATTATTCATTTTTCCTGCCTGTACTATCTCCGCGTGAAGTGCTCTCAATTGCAAACCTCCCAGCATGTAACCTGCTTGGTACAAGGGCCCATATCCGCCCATGATGGAACGACGGACTTCGGCGGCAGCAGCACTCGGCTCATGCCCGACTCGGTCAATGAGATACTGGACGCATTGCTCTGCACTCCAATTTCCTAGCTGATAATTGAGTGAGAAAATAATGCGAGCCGCTCGATGGCGTCGCCAGAACAGCATGCCAACCCGATCTTCGGGCGATCCCGCGAACCCCATATCCCACAATTGCATCTCCCAATAAAGGGCCCAACCCTCCATCCAAAACGGAGAACTGAATAGTTGCCGGTAGGGGCGGTACCGCTCCAAGACGTAGTACTGAAGATGGTGCCCAGGAACCAATTCATGGTGAACGGTTGCTCTGCAAAAATGAATATTGTTACTCTTCAGACTCATCAGTTTCTCAGCATGCGTCATCGTGTTGGTAGGAAAGGAAACGATAACATTGTCCCCCCCTAAGAAGTAGGGATTCACCCGCTGAGCCTCCGGGCTCATCATTTCCACTCGCCAGCCTTGTTTGGCCATTTCTGGGATCGAAATCAAATCATTCCCCTCAAGGAAACGAATCGCTTCCCAAGCCAATTCACGAATCAACTTGGGCTGATCCCCGGGCTCCACATGCAACGCCTTCACATGCTCTAAGGCTTTACGCCAATCGCCGTCCAGATTGAGCTCGTTTGCGGCTTGCTTGAAACGTTCATCGCACCAAGCTATTTCATATTCACCTATGGCAACCAATTCCGCAGCCGAATAGGGAACCCAAGCGTGCCGAAGCTCTTTTTCTAAGGCGTCTGCTCCAATAGGTACCCCCACGATCTTGTCTTTGTCATTCTCATCCAATCCCGCCAGAACTTCGCGCACCGCCTTACGATGGGCAGACATGGCTGTCTTGGCAGCCTCAAAAGGCTTCCCTGCCCACCAAGTGTATTCAGGATCGTAGCTGTCGTGATAACGATGAGTGTCTTGAACCTGCCGAGCCAATTGATCCAGCAAAGAAACGGCGTGAACAGCAACGGTGGCCGCCACCGAATTTTCGCTCTTAGGAGCTTTCGCAATCGCTTGCGCTGAAGCATTGGCCTGGGTAGCTATTTCGTCTAACAGCGAGGCTGAATCTTCGGCATCAAGAACATTACCATATTCCTTGGTTGCGCAATAACGAAGCAACAAATCCGAATACGAAATCAATTTCTTCGCGTTATCATCGCGAACAACTTGATTTGCGTGGAGCTCCAAATCATGCCGCACTTCCGAACGCAACATCAACCAATCGATTTGATCGTCATACGGAAGTTTCGCAAAATCGATCCCGTCCAGTTTTTGCCCCCAAGCCTCTAACATCTTGGTCTTGTATTGCAACCCGACAGGATCGATCGACAAGCGGAAACGTTGCCCTAAAGTCTTTTGGTCGGCTTGGTATTGCAATATGAAAGACGAAATTGCAATATCTTTATCCGATACCGACCAAGTCGCTATCGAGGCATTCGAACCATCGGCGGCGTTCCCATTCGTGATTCTAGATAAACTCGATGCATCTGTCTTCTTAACAGCTGGTTTGAAATCCTGAGCCTGACCTTCTAGCGGGACGCTCATTGCGTAAAGCATTGCCAGTACTTGCAATGCCTTCAACCAGTTTGTAGAGAAAATGGAAAGTGGATATGGTGGAATCATATCTTCATGCAACCAGTCTAGCGTGAAAAACTCTTGCTCGAATCTTGGACCCCAGTATACCAAGACGCCGTTTTGAGTGGCGGTGAACGTCAGCTTTCCAAAAGCGATGCGCGTTCTCGCCAGCGTTTTCCGAGTACTAGGCTAGTCAGATTTCGGATTTGGAATCCTATGCATCCTCTGAGCCATTCTCGAAGCCTTGAGCGATTCTCGCGCCAACCGATTTTTCGAAATTAACGTCTGATCCATGGTAATACTCAGGTTTTTGCCTACCTTACCAAGAACGTTGTTTACAATACCGAAAGCAAGCCAACCAACTACCTTTCCCCACAACGATCCCGATCATGCCTTTCCGTTTTGCAATCTTGGTGCTGGCAATCGCGAGTAGCTTTTTTGCTGGTGCGTCCAATCTTGCCATGGCAAAAAATTCGGAACGAATGAAAACTTCGCTTCCGGCTCCGGTTATGCTCGATCTCGATGAAATCGTTTTGGATAATGGTTGGTGCCAGTCGTCGCAATACGATGGAAGCCAAGTTCGATGTCTTGCTCTACAAGTAAATCATCGATAAGAACAACCTTACCCTGGAACATCAAAGCACTTTTTTCATTACCTTTTTCAGACCGAGCTGAGTTGCAATCTCATGACTAATCGACCCCATTCCAACCGACGTGATTTTTTAAGACAATCTGCCCTTGCTGGTTGCGTGGCCCCCATGGTCGCACCCTTCGCCCCTGTTCATGCTGGTAGTTTTCGAGCCAACGACAAATTGCGATTAGCCAGTATCGGCGTCGGAGGAATGGGTGCTTCTGACTTGGCTTCGTTGAGCTCACACGCCAAGGTTGAAGTGGTTGCGCTGTGTGATGTGGACAGCAATAACTTAGCCGCAGCCGCAGAAAGGCATCCCAATGCTAAGCTTTTTTCGGACTTTCGAAAAATGTTCGATGCGATGTCCAACAATATCGACGCAGTCAATGTTGCAACACCAGATCATACGCATGCTTCTGCTGCAATGACGGCCATGAACGAGAACAAACCTGTCTATTGCCAAAAACCCTTGACGCATGATGTCTTTGAATCCCGCATGCTGAGCCTCAAAGCGGCGAAGACCAAACTGGTGACTCAGATGGGAACCCAGATCCATTCCGCAAGTCCCTATCGAACTGCAGTCAAGCTAATCCAAAGTGGCAAGATTGGTAAAGTCAAGGAAGTGCATTCCTGGAGCAACAAAACATGGGGCTACGAAGGGCCAGCGCCCGTCGAAGCTCCCGTGCCATCGCACGTGGACTGGGACCTATGGCTTGGTACGGCAGCATATCGACCGTACGCAGAAGGTCAGTACCATCCAGGAAACTGGCGACGCTGGTACGATTTTGGATGTGGCACCATGGGAGATATGGCTATCCATATCCTAGACCCCGTATTCACCGCTTTGAAACTAGGAAATCCACGACGCGTCGTTTCGTCAAGCGATACGCCACCCTCTCAATCGTATGGACTCAAAAATCAAACGAGGTTCGCGTTCGATGCGTCCCCCTTCACCACGCCCAACTTTCTTTTGACTTGGAACGATGGTGGTTCGATGCCTGACACAAGCTCCTGGCCAACCCGGATACGCGAAGACAAGCCTGAACCACTCCCTGACCAAGGCTCCATGTTTGTGGGTGAGAAGGGGTACGTTTTGCTTCCTCACATCGCGATGCCAATCTTGCTTCCTGAAGGAAATTTTTCTGAGACCAAAGTGGAAGCGGCTCCAGACGGGAATCATTACCATTTGTGGGTCGATGCTTGCCTTGGAGGTGCCCCAACCACGGCTCACTTTGGTTACGCTGGCCCGTTAACAGAAGCAGTTCTGCTTGGGGTTCTCGCGAATCGGTTTCCAAAACAAGAACTCGTTTGGAACTCCGTAGGAATGACGATCGAGAATCATCCAGCCGCACAAGCATTGCTTCGGCGCACCTACCGATCCGGTTTTGAAGTCGACGGCCTAAGCAGCTAATCGCATTGAGAAGTCGGTTAAGCCGAAAGGGCCATTTCATACAAACGCATGACCCGTTCGCGAACCGCGGACGGGGAGCACATGGTGTTCATTCGATCCTGAGCAGATGCACCGTACCGGTCCACGATCTCCGGCGAATTTCGCAAATCTTGAATTACCAAGGCTAACGCTTGATAATCCTCGGAAGGGAAGACTACCCCGTCTATTTTGTCACGGACAATTTCTTTCATCCCACCGGCATCGCTTACAACCGGACAAGTGGCTTGCCCCATTGCCTCCAGCAAAGCCCGACAAAGGCCTTCCTTACGAGATGGCATTACAAACAAATCCATCGCAGGCACAAACGAAGAACCGTTTTGGACATAACCTAACCAACGGACACGTTCTCGAATACGTTCGTCCTTGCGAAGCCTTTCCACTTCGGGATCCTCTAGATTGCCAACCATAACAGCGTACAGATTAGGGATTCCGTGACATTCCATCATGGCTCGAAGCAGGATATCAATCCCCTTCACGGGACGGATGGTTGCAACCGTCCCCACCACAAATGCGTCTAGCGGGATGTTCAGCTCCTGAAGCAATTGGTCTCGCGACACAACTCGATTGGGAACGGAAACGCAATTGTAGATCACGTGGCAACGCTCCTGCCGAATCCCAGCTTTCTGCAAAGCAGCCTTCACGGCATTCGATTCACACGCATGAAGCGCGACATTGCGAGAAAGAAAGGTAAACCAGTTCGATGGATCGCTCCACGTCGGCGGTCTAGTGATTCCATAGAACGAAACGATTTTCGGCTTCCGACGCATCCCCATAGTCGCTAGTACCGTTTGAGCTAGCGACCTTGGCTCGAAAGCGTGCACAACGTCAGGGGAAAATCGAAAAATGGTGCTGCGTAACTGCCGAATGGCTGGCAGGTCGAATTTGCATCGGCAGGGCAGAAACTCAAAAATCGCATCGCCAACGTTGTCACGCAGCGGGTTCTTCCTGCCAGCCACCAAAAGCTTGAAATCAGAGGTCAGCTCCGTTTGACTCTGGAGTTCCCGAGCAAGCTCGTCTGGACCATGAATGATTAGCAGACGCATCGAGACCTAAAAGCTTTCCATTCAATTGGCCCCGAATTCGATGCTTTCGCAATCCGCCGAGACCTGGGGCAGCAATTCGATATTGGTTCCCGTCACAATTCCCATCATAAAGCGATTTGCAACAGCGAGCATGCTTGCATGGAGCCCGTCGGCTTGACTTGCGCCGAAACAGCTTGCATCTGCCGAGTTTCCGCGAAGATTTTCGCATCGATTTTGAACGAAACGAAACTTCAGCCCGGCCTGAAAAGCAATTTTAACGGCTCGAGCCATCTCGTTATCAGAACAAACGGTTGAGCTTTCGCATTGTGAGAACAGCACTTCGAGATTGCGTGCTTTTTTCCAGTTCGAAAGAGCCCGTGCTGTATTCGGAAAAGCTCCTGACAAAGACACCACTCCAACCACTTGTTCAGGATACTTCAGCCCAATCCATTGAGCCATCGTCGCACCACGACCAAAGCCTGCCAGGAAGATACGGTCTGGGTGTATCGAAAGAGCCCCCATCGCGGCATGAACACTTTCCCAAACTAAATCTTCAGCCGCCGCACAGTCCGTTAACGTTGTGCCCCATTGGAATCTGCGTTCAGAACCTGTAGCCTTCACGTTCCCTCTGGGTGCGATCGCGACATAATTCTGAGTACTAAGTGATTCCATAACGCCATCCAGCTCCATTTCAGAGCTGGCATCACTGTGAAGCCAAACGATCAAAGGATAAGCATATCCCGGTTCGTAAGATCGAGGAACAAACAATCGATGAGGGAAATGGAGCTGAGTGCTGGGCGCTTCAGATAGAATTCGGTCTCGAGAGGTCTGCGACGCTTCATAGCGTTGTTGAAGCGATTCCTGAAGCATCGAAAGGCGACTCATGCAATAGTTCCTAGTTTCCAAGCGACGGTACGGATGAGATTTTTTGCCAGGAGCAACGCGAAGAAAACACGTTGTATTAGGCAGGTCCACAGGGCGTCAATGGCGCAAATGATAATAATTTGACAATGCAAATTGCTAGCGTTTGGCAAGCCGCTATTCGGCACTGTGGGTGGTCGCGGCAAAAAACCACAACCACCCTTGGAAAGCGAGTGGGTTATGCAGAGAGCAATTGCCCCATGGTTGCAACCAGCGACTTCACCGCGTCCACGCTCTTTTGAAATGCTGCCTTCTCACCATCCGTCAACGACAGTTGAATGATCTTTTCGATTCCGTTGCTTCCAAGAATAACCGGCACGCCAACGTAATATCCGCCTACGCCGTACTCTTGATCACAATAGGCCGCGCAGGGAATCAATCGCTTCTTGTCTCGTACGATAGCTTCGACCATTTGTGCAGTCGCCGCAGCGGGTGCGTAATAAGCAGACCCCGTTTTCAGCAGCGAAACAATCTCAGCGCCACCATCGCGAGTTCGTTGCACGATCTCCTCAAGTCGTTCTGGCTTGATCAACTGCGTTACAGGAATGCCACCCACACTGGTGCAGCTCGAAATTGGAACCATCGTATCGCCGTGTCCGCCCATAAGCATTGCAGAAATGTCCTCAACGCTTACCCCCAGCTCAATCGCCAGAAAAGCTCGAAAGCGAGCCGTGTCCAAAACGCCAGCTTGCCCGATTACGCCGTGCGCTGGAAATCCTAAAACCTGAAAAGCACGTTGAACCATCGCGTCCAGCGGATTGCTAACCACGATGACAACAGCGTTGGGACTAGTTGCTTTCACATTCTCTGCCACATTGGTCACGATCTTGGCATTGGTGCTGAGCAAGTCATCGCGGCTCATTCCAGGCTTTCGAGCAATCCCTGCAGTGATAACGACCACATCGCTATTTGCCGAGTCCGCGTAGTCGGTGGTCCCTGTAAGCCGACTGTCAAATCCCATGATCGGGGAGGCTTGCATCAAGTCCAAGGCTTTCCCTTTGGGCATGTTCTCCGTCATCGGAATATCCAGCAACACCACATCACCCAGTTCCGCAGCGGCGCACCAATGGGCACATGTAGCTCCTACGTTTCCAGCTCCGACAATGGTGATTTTGGCTCGACGCATAAGATAATGCCCTAGGGTTATTGAGTGAAGACATTGAATGTTAAATGGGTATGAGGAAGTATGGGAACATTGTCGTCATCGTCAAGAGACCTTCCGGGACACTTGAAGCCGCCGCCCCCGAACTGCAACATTTCGATATCGTCTTCCACTGAGGAACTCGAATGCACACTTTGGAAAAGAATCTGACTGAGCGACCCATGGAATGCGCAAAAATCGAAACCGAGCCGGCCGACGAAGCGGGTCGGTACGACGGGTCTCGAAAACAACCAAAGCCGGGTGTATCCGGATAAATTGAACAGCCCGGAAGGCCTTCCTCGTCACCGTGTCTTGAGCCGACACCAACCGCCTCGGATGCCGAATAGTACGCCATTAAAAGCCTAGGGTGCACAAGCCTCGCCCCCCTCTTCAGGGGATGCGAAACTGTTTCGTGAAATTACGAGGTAAATAAAGTTAATTTACGTTGAACAAATCTTAACAATGGCTACCCTGGTGCAGTTTTGGCGTGTGTTGCAACACACGTTTTTCGGAATAGATTGATCGTCATTTTTTATGGGGAATTAAAACGATGTCACGTTTGCGAAGCACTCGGTCGGCGTTTACGCTTGTTGAGCTTTTGGTAGTCATCGCCATTATCGGGATTTTGGTTGGTCTTTTGCTGCCAGCTGTTCAAGCTGCTCGCGAAGCGGCTCGGAGAATGCAATGCGGGAACAATGTTCGTCAGATCGGCTTAGCGCTCTACAACTTCGAATCAGCTCGTAGAAAGCTGCCCCCCTCGAGCATTCAGTTTTTTGGGTCCGGGGCTGCACCTGCCAACGCTGCAACCGAGCTCTCGGAATTCATCAAAATCGGGACGACAGGTGCACTTGCTTCGGATTACGCCCAGCAATGCTTTTTGACAACTGTTCTTGCTCAGCTTGAACAAACCAATGTCCTGCAGGCCGGAACTGGTTACGATATTCGGCGCGATTGGCACGACCCCTTGAATCGTCCTGCCGCTTCTTCGCGTATTCCTACTTATCTTTGCCCCTCAAGCCCGGCCTCCGACCGGTTCTTCGATACAACTCGGCTTCCGTCAGGACATATTGCTCGCGTTGGTGGGGATTGGCGACCAGGCCTTTCGGATTACATGGCGGTGAACCGTGCCAACAATCGTACTGTCGCCTGGAATAACATTACCAATTCCAATCCACCCTTCCCCGGTGTCGATTCGATTCGCGCTGTACTTTCGTCCAACGCTTACACGCGATTGGCCGCCATCACGGATGGCCTCAGCAACACCATTATGCTTGCGGAAGCAGCAGGACGCCCAAGCCGATACGTGCAAAGCCGAATGATCACCGATTACGCTATCTTCGGAAGCGGTACCGACATCAATGGCGTTTGGGCTCACTCCGGAAATGACATCGCGGTCGATGGTTCGAATATGACAGTCGTAGGGGGCATTCCTACTGCCAGCAATATCTCAACCACTCTTGGACAAACCTGTGCCATCAATTGCACCAACCAAGGGGAAATTTATGCTTTCCACACCGGCGGTGCACAAGTGGTGCTCGGCGATTCTTCCACTCAGTTTTTGTCCGCAACCATTGACCTTCGGGTTCTTCAACTGTTGTGCTCTCGCGCCGATGGAACTCCCGTCAGTTTGGAATAAACCTACAGCACTTTCGTTGTCGAAAACGCCTCCAGAAGCCCGTGCATCATCCCGCCTGCGATGCACGGGCTTTTTTCATAAAAACCATGGAATGCTGCTAAAAACAAGCAATCGGCACCCACTAGCTGCAAACAAATTTCCCAGGGGTTGAATAGGCTGTTTTTCCGATCGCTCCATCCAAATTTTTAGCCTCAGACAAATGGTTCGCGGTCGACAGGTTTTCCACCGACCTGACACCGTTGCAATTGGGACGGCAAGTATTTTTTGCACGACGGTTTCATACGGTCTTTACCGCATCTTCATCATTCGAAAAGTTTTTCTGAAGTCTCAAAACCATTTTGTAGTTTGACGCGAGAGCTAGCATTCCTAGAATCCACTCCCGTCGGACGCAATTTGGCGTTGCACGAAAGATTCGTTGGACTGGGCATTAGGCCATCCGTCCGGCGACGTGAATGCAACCCAGAAAGCCATTGCGATCGACGTCAGGCAGGATGGTTCCTGTTTGAAAAGGAAACCGCCGCAAAGCCTCTGTTTTGCTGCGGACTCGCATGGTTCAGGAGTTTGCGATGAAAATAGCGCACGACGTTGCTATGATCGAAAGTTCAGTTGCCGATTTGGCAAAAAGCAGGCTCAGGCAGCGAATTGGCAAAGATCGTATGGATCTTTGGTTCGGAGGTGATGCCAAATGGACCGCGATAGGTCATAATCTAATCGGGATCGAAGTCGCTAGTTCTTTCGTCGCGGACTGCGTGTCCAAAATGTTCCGGGACGATTTGCAGGCTGTGATTCTCGAAACAGCGGGCCCAGACTTCGGATTCCAATTTACGGTTGCATCGGACCATGCCGAGATCTTGGCAAACGATCCAACGAAGGTGGATGCCTCCCAGTTGCGTGCATCAACCGACGTGCCTCACCAGTCGAATGTGAAACCAAACGTGTTAGCTGCTCATTCCTCCCCGAAACCAGAAGCTATGAAGACGGATGCAACGCGTTCGTCTGCAGGTGACCGTGTTTCACATGGATCGGATACCGCCGGCCCGTTTCGCGTTGTTCGACCTGGCGGTCCCTTCAGTCCACCTGACGACGACTCGACGCCCCATTGGGATTCGTCATCGCTGCGTTCAGATCCCGACAGTGCATCGACGGATGTCCATGTGGACCGATTGGTCGAGATGCGTCGCGAAAATGAACGTCGTTGGGACGAATTCATCCCAGGGGATCATAACAAGCTTGCTTACACCGCTGCCCAAATGGTGATAGAGCGTCCTGGTCAGATTAGCCCTTTGCTAATTCACGGCCCAAGCGGCACAGGCAAATCGCACCTTGCACTAGCACTCGCTCACAAATTGCGCATGTCCCATCGAATGAGACGTGTACTAGTCTTAACGGCCGAGCAGTTCACGATTGAGTACACCGAAAGTGCTCGCGGCGGTGGCTTCGCCAACTTTCGTCGCAAGTATCGCGATGTGGAAGCCATTGTGATCGATGATATCCAGTTCTGCTTAGGCAAACTGGGAACATTGGTCGAGCTTCGCAACACCATTGATATGTTGCTGCGAGAGAAACGTCAGATCGTTTTAGTTGCCGACCGTGGCCTGAACGAACTCTCGGGACTTGGCGCCGATCTGTACGCTCGCTTATCTGGTGGGATGGCCTGCAGCATCGACCCCTTGGATACCACCACTCGCGGAAATGTTCTTCGCCGAATGAGCTCGAAGCTAGGTCTGTCTCTAGCCGAATCCACCATCCGTTCTCTAGCCCTTCAATGCAGCGGGGACGCACGTATCCTACAAGGTATCTCCCATCGACTTGCTGCCCAACACCGCATTGTCGGCCGCGAGCTATCCGAAGACGAGGCAATTCGATGCTGCTTGGATTTGATTCGAGCCAGCCAACCCGTCGTGCGACTTAAGGATATCGAAAAAGTTGTTTGCGAAGCCTTTGGGCTCGAAGAGAAAATGCTTCGCGAGAAAAGTAAGTGCCAAAGCATCAGTCAGCCAAGAATGTTGGCAATGTTCTTGGCAAGAAAATACACACGAACCGCCCTCTCCGAGATTGGCGAGTATTTCGGCAATCGGCAGCATTCGACTGTTATCTCAGCTCAGAAAAAAGTCGAGCAATGGCTGGAATCCGACGATCTGATCGGATGTGGCCGAGGCCAAATCGGCGTTCGACACATCCTTAAAAATCTTGAGGCCACTCTTCAAGTCGGCTAGGCGTAATGATTTTCGCTTAAAACAGCCGATTGTAGCCATTCAAAGCTGCTACTCGATACGCTTCCGCCATCGTCGGGTAGTTGAATGTCGTATTGATGAAATACTCGAGCGAGTTCAACGGCGGCGGCTGTTTCATGATCGCCTGTCCAATGTGAATGATTTCCGAGGCGTTAGGACCAAAACAATGAACCCCCAGGATCTCGAGCGTTTCACGGTGGAACAATAACTTGAGCATGCCGATGGCCCTACCGGTAATCTGGGCCCGCGCAAGGCTCTTAAACTGAGATTGACCTACCTCATACGGAATTTTAGCTTCCGTCAACTCACGCTCGGATTTGCCAATCGAACTGATTTCAGGGCTCGTGTAAATTCCATTCGGAATATCCGTCAGCTTCATGATCCCGTCGGTCGCGCCACCAATATGCTGGGCCGCAGCACGACCTTGCATATAAGCAGCACTCGCCAAAGAGGGGAACCCAATCACATCCCCTACCGCATACACGTTCGGACAGGATGTCTGGAACCGATCATTGACCTGTAAGGCACCTCGGCTGTTGACTTCAAGTCCAATCGCTCTGAGATTTAGATCCTCCGTGTTTCCTGATCGACCATTCGCCCAAAGCAAGATGTCTGTTTTCACTTGCTTGCCGCTCTCCAGATACAACACAACCCCGTCATCATGAGGAACAATCTTCTCAAATGTTTCGTTGTGACGCAGCACGACTCCAGAATCACGCATCTGGTAACTCAATGCATCAATGATCTCATCATCCAGAAACTCCAGCAGTTTCGCACGAGTATTGACGAGATTGACTTTGATGCCAAGATTTCGAAACATCGACGCATACTCGCACCCTATAACACCTGCACCATAAATCGCAATCGATTGAGGCTTCGATGATAAATCGAGGATCGTATCGCTATCGAAAATTCTCGGGTGATTGAAATCAACACCTTCTGGCCGAAAGGGGCGAGATCCGGTAGCGATCACGATGCTATCGCCACGGATCGTCGTTTCGGAATCGATCTGGATCGTGTTCTTGTCGACAAACGATGCTTTGCCATGAATGACCGGGACATTGTTGCGTTCGTAGAACGTCTGTCGCATAGAAACTTGTTTTGCAATGATCGATTTGCTGCTCGCTCGTAACTGAGCAAAGGTTGGATTGAGATGCACTCCCAGTTCCCGTAGGATTGGGTTGTTCATGGCTTCCATCACACTGTAAATCGAAAAGCGAAGAGCTTTGCTTGGAATGGTTCCCCAATGCGTGCAGCCACCACCAATCTTGTCATACGCTTCGATCACGGCGACTCGTCGCCCTTCTTTCGCGGACTGCATGGCTGCTCCTTCGCCCCCCGGTCCGGTACCAATCACAACAACATCAAACTTTTGATCGCCTATCACTACCACGCTCCCTCAAATCCTATTTGCAAACTCAAAAATCATCACTACTGGACGCACCAAGCGGGGTGCGACCAGCATCGCGGCATATCCTATTCAACAAGCAAGTGCAAAGAAGCAAATATCACTCGCTGGCTAGAACAACGGCCCCTTGCCCGTAGCTCGTCTCCAAGCAGATAGCTGACCTAGGTGAAGATTTGCGTGCGAAACCAAAAGAAAGGTCGACATGTCGTCAACCGTAGGGAGTTCGGTTTCAAAGAACCCAAGTTTTTGCGGGGCCTGAAGGGACTCGGGCGTCATCTTGGCATAAAGATCGGAGGCATTCTTGTATGCCGCTTCCAACGTAACCAAAAGCACGTCCTTTTGAGGGTAGTCTGCTCGATTCTTGGACAAAGGCTTCTTGGTGTCCGCCTTTTCATTCCAGTCTGACGGGCAAACTCCATCACCCCCTAGCAACTTCGCGGCATAGTCCGCTGCTGTCGCTAAATGAAGAAGAATCCAAGCAGGATGGTTCAAACCGAGCGGTTGTTCCGTCATCGACGAATCGTCGATGTCAGCCATAATGGTTTTGGCGTATCCCACGGTGGCCGCAACATTACTGCAAATTGAGTTCATAAATCTTTCCAAAGGTTCTGTTCGAGATTCCGGTACAAGTATTCACCAAGGCCGCGAGGTAATCAGCCCCTCGTCAGGACTGCTCGCTGTCGCATACAGTTTACGCGGAATTCTCCCTGCTAGGTAAGCCAATCTACCTGCTTCTGTCGCATGCCTCATCGCATTGGCCATCGCCACCGGATCTCGCGCATGAGCGATTGCTGTGTTCAGAAGCACACCATCCGCACCAAGCTCAAATGCGATCGCAACATCGCTGGCTGTCCCAACTCCAGCATCAACGATGACCGGATAATCCGGATCGTCGCTTTTCAAATACTCGAGGATGATCCTGAGATTGTTCGGATTCAAAATCCCTTGGCCGCTTCCAATCGGAGACCCCGCCGGCATCACGCTGGCCGCCCCAGCCGATTTTAAACGCACCGCCATAATCGGATCATCGCTGGTATAACACAGCACTTGAAAACCATCGTCGACTAACCGCTTGCAGGCCTCTAAAGTTGCCAATGGATCGGGAAGAAGGGTCTTCGAATCTCCTAAAACTTCTAGCTTAACCCAATCAGCACCCGGGTTCTCGAGCGACCGAAGAATCTCGCGTCCCAAGCGAGCCACACGCACTGCATCCGTAGCGTTGTAGCAACCGGCTGTGTTGGGCAAAAGCGTAAATCGATCTAAGTCAATGTAGTCCAGAAGATTCTTGCCCTCCCGATCGTACAGCTTCTCCCTTCGAACAGCCACCGTCACACAATCGGAACCACTAGCAGCCAACGAATCTCGCATCAAAGCAAGCGTATCGTACTTTCCAGTACCAACAATCAAACGGCTTTTCAGAGAGTGAGTGCCGATCTTGAGAGACGAAAGAACGTCTCGGTTGGTCTGGTCTGACGTGGACATAAAAACTATCCACCACCTACCAAAGTGACCACTTCCAACTTGTCACCCGAAACAAGTCGTCTGGAACTATACTCGTCCTTTGGGACAATTTCCAAGTTCAACTCGACGGCGCAAAAGCGGCTTGAAATCTCTGACTGTGCCAGCAGTTGCGCAATGGTTGAATCATCTTCAATCTCTCTGCGGTTGCCGTTCATTTCAATCGAAATCATCAGACTGCCGATTACTTGCTGACTTCCACAACCGTAGCACCAGGTTGCGATTGCTCCAGCGTCGAGGTCATGATCAGCCTATCTCTATAACCCTCCGCGTCCATCATCGTGAAGCCCAAAAACAACGCCACGAAAATCAAACTCCCCAGAATGATAATTGCATTCAAAGGCTTGTCCCAAACCAAGTGCATGAAGAAAGCAATGACCAACCCGGCCTTCACCGTGGCGATGGTTAAGGACAACCAGATTTCCATATTCCCTAGGTCAAACGTAGACTGATAGACAGTCAAACCCGTTAAAATCAGCAGTGCAAAAAAAACCGACAACAGCATCCAAATAGGCATTGGGTGGGAAAAACCCGAATGCCCATGCCCATTATCGTTCCCGTGTGCGTGATCTGCGTGAGTGCTTGGTGCCGACATGTTGAATTCTAAATATTACGGAGTGAAGTGATAGATGGATGCGATGAACAGACTTCCTGCGGTCAGCAGCAAGTTTACGTGATCAAGTAAAGCAACGGAAACAGGTAAATCCAAATGAAGTCCACCAAGTGCCAATACAACCCAACATTATCAACCGGGCCAAAGTACTCGGAATGAAACTCTTCTCGGGAAGCCTTCACAATCAACCAAGTAATCACAAGCATTCCACCAAGAATGTGGACGGCGTGAACACCCGTCATACAGTAATAAATTCCGAAAAACAGACCCGCCATCGCACTTTGGTTTACATTCGACTGGGGTGTTACCGATTCCGCTGGCGTCAACAACACATCATGGATTGTGTTGTTATCAACCGATACCAAACTCAATTTTGCTTTCGTTGGTTCTGCAGTCTCGTGTCCTGTACTGTCGTGTGCTTCATGGATTGCGACAGCATGTTCGTCATGCCCATGTTCCGCCGAACCATGATGACTGGAAGATGCATGCTCTGAATGCCCTTCTCCCGATTCCAGGTAGTTCCCAAGCCCAACTCCACCGAAAAAACAGGCAGCTGCAACCATCAAAGGGCCTGCAACCCGTAAATGGAACCTGCTGGCCGTCACCAAGGCATAAACATAGTACAAGGCAAAGGCGATGAGCATGACCATGGGTACAATGCAAAGATTGTAAAGATAGTTGTTGTCCACATGCACCGGGTTCTCTAACTGGGATCGGTAAAACTTACCTGGCAACAGACCTAAACCCCACTTGTGACTGTATTCGACTGCCTTCACACCCAAGAATATCGCCGCGCAACCAAGGGTTGCACCCAGCATTCCAATCAGGATCTTTGTCTGTTTCAGCTGCGATGCGCGAACCGCCCAAGCCATTGTCAACGAGCTAAACAACAGCACACCGGTGTTGATGGCCCCAAGCTTTTCGTTCAAAAACTGCGAACAAAACTCAAACACCTCCGGATTGCGGTTGCGATACAATGCGTACGCGCAAAACATCCCACTGAAGAAAAGCACTTCCGTCACCAAAAACAACCACATACCCAGTTTGCCAGAGTCAAACTGCTGTTCGGCATCATCAAAATGGTGAGCAAGCCATGAAGGATGCTCGTGGTGATCATCGTGATGGGCAGTTGCAGTATCGTGGACTGTCATAGTTCAGTGCGTGGGTAGTGAGGGATTTCAACGTGCATGGGCCGCTCGATATCGAACGGCCCAGCGCCTTTTTTACTTGTCTTTTTCTCGGACTCAGTAAGCCCGGGATGCTATTTTTTCTTAATGTACCCGCCCGATTTGGGATCGTACTCGATTCCAGAAAAATCGTATGGGTCGCCCACCGTTGGCGGGGAACTGAAGTTGTCATGCGGCGGTGGAGTCTGACATTCCCATTCCAAAGTGGCGCCGCCCCAAGGATTCATGGGGGCCTTCTTACCATAGAACAAAGAATGCAACAAAGTCAAACCTGCTACCAACAGTCCCACCCCAAGCATCATCGCTCCGATCGTGGACAACTGATGCAACTGTTGGAATTCCTCGACGTAACTAGCGTATCGGCGAGGCATGCCCCGTGTCCCAAGTACAAACTGAGGCAAGAAGGTCAGGTTAAAACCCACGAAAACGATCGCAGCAGAAACGATGCCAGCAAAATCATTGAACATCTTGCCTGTCATCTTAGGCCACCAATGGAACAGTCCACCCAGAAACGCAACCAAGGTTCCCCCCATCATAACATAATGGAAGTGTGCTACGACGAAATAGGTATCGTGCAAATGCATGTCCGTCGACAGAGCTCCCAGAAATAACCCGGTCAAACCGCCGATCGTGAACAGGAAGATGAACGCTAAAGCATACAGCATGGGAGTGTTGAGCACGACGGTGCCTTGATACATCGTTCCGATCCAGTTGAATACCTTGATCGCTGACGGAATCGAGACAGTAAACGTTAAAGCACTAAATACGATCGTCGTAACGTCGGCCATTCCACTCGTGAACATGTGGTGACCCCACACAAGAAAACCGAATAAAGCAATGGCGACCGAACTGTAAGCGATCATCCGATAACCAAAGATTCCCTTGTGGCTGTGAACACTCATCAATTCGCTAATGATTCCCATGGCTGGGAGAATCATGATGTAAACCGCAGGGTGCGAATAAAACCAGAAGAAATGCTGAAACGTGACCGGGTCCCCGTTCAGTTTTGGATCGAAAATGCCAATCCCTAAGATCCGCTCAGCAGCCAGCAACAAGACCGTAATGCCCAGAACCGGAGTAGCAAGCACCTGGATGATTGAAGTCGAGTAGGTCGCCCAAAGAAACAAGGGCATCCTGAACCAAGTCATACCGGGCGGACGCATCGTGTTGATCGTTACGATAAAATTCAGCCCCGTGAAGATGGAGCTAAAACCAAGAACGAAAACCCCCATGGTGGCAGCAACCACAGGCCCTTGCGATTCAATGCTGTACGGTGTGTAGAAAGTCCATCCTGTGTCCAAGCCTGTTGCGAACAGCGAAAACAAGAAGAAAATTGCCCCACAAACCCACAAGTAAAAACTACCCAGGTTCAATCTTGGGAACGCCACATCCTTGGTGCCCAACATGATTGGCAACAAGAAATTACCCAACGCAGCAGGAACGCTGGGGATAATAAACAGGAATACCATGATCGCGCCGTGAAGCGTGAACACCTGGTTGTATTGCTGGTTCGTCAACCAAGCTTGCGACTTGTCGATGTTAGGATTCCACAAGTGCAGACGAATCATCAAAGCCAGAATCCCTCCCGCAGTAAATGCGGACAAGACACCAACCAAGTACATCAGACCGATCCGCTTGTGATCCAGTGTCAAAGCCCAACTCAAGAAGCCTGAGGTGTGTGTAAGGTAATTATCTTCCTTACCCAAATCTTGACTCTTGTCTGGCATTGTCACTGGCGAAGTAACAACACTCATGATTTCTTTCCTATCTTGGAGAACCAATAATTCAACTGTATGTTTGATAGACGATTTCGAACCGATTACTTTTTCGGTGGTTCAGCCGATTGAAGCGATTGAATGTATGCCGTGATCGCTTCGATCTGTTCTAACTTCAACTGTCCCTTATAGGACGGCATCGCAGATGCAGTTTCGTAACCTTTTCGATATTGGCCTTGCGGGTTCAAGATGGCATTACTGACATAATTTTCGTCGAACACCACCTCACCACCGCCAGCCAACGGAACAGGCTTACCCCAGGATCCATTGTAGGAAGGACCTGGTCCTTGAGCCCCTTCCGTGCCCGCGTAGTGACATCCCTTGCATGCCTTACGTTCGTACAACCATTTTCCTCGCTCAACGATGTCGTCAGGCTCCTTCGCCAATAACGCCAGCGTTTTGGTGTACTCTTCTTCGCTTTGAACAATTGCCTTTGTGATCATACCGCTGTGATTATCACCGCAATACTCGGTACAAAACAGATCAAACGTTCCTTCCACCGTCGGCTGAAACCACATGTAGTTGTAACGGCCCGGAACAACGTCCCGTTTTGCTCGGAAGGCTGGGATAAAAAAACTGTGCAGGACGTCATCCGATCTCATGATCATCTTCGCATCCCGTCCTACCTGAAGGTAGAGCTTGTCGCTTTCTGCACCATTCTTGTACTTGAAACTCCAGACCCATTTCTTGGCGGTTACCTTAACATCCTCTGTATCGGACGGAAGCGTCTGCATTCGCAAATAGCCAACCATACCTTCCCAGAAAATCCAAACCACGACGAACGTGGGAACCACACTCCAGGTTACCTCAAGAAAAGTGTTATGCAGCGCCTCTGTCGACCCCTTATACCCAGGTCGCTGGCGGTACTTCACCATGAAGTACACCATGGCAATCACAATTGGAATGAAAAAGATGATGCTTATCCACAAGATGACATCGTACAAAAAGTCAACCCGAGGAGCGAAAGTCGATGCCTGTTTTGGAAACCAAAACGTATCATGGACGTCTGCGAAAATAGGAAGCATGGAAAGTCTTGGAATGGTGGTGTTCATAATACTATCTTAATCCAACCTTAGGCCGGAACAGCGTGACTTATTGTCCCGCCCCTTCGTCGTTTCGATAACCAAAAGGGGAGCGAGATCGACAAACCAACCGTCAAAAACAACCCAGCAGCAACCGCCAGAATCGTTTTCGCGTTAGCGGAATATCTGTTTTCATTGGCGTCGTAGTGGTAACACCACAGAACGATCGAATCTAAAGGGCTGCCAATTCGCCCTTCGCCAGCTTCAACCAAAGCCATTTTCAAAGTCTCTGGCGTAAAACCGACCTCATACAAGTATCGGGTCACTCGCCCTTTGGGCGAAACGAAAATGGCTGCAGCGCCATGGTTGTAGCGGTTATGCTTGGCATCGTAGGTGTAACGGAAACCAACGGTGTTCGCGATCTGCTGAATGTTCTTTTCAGTTCCCGTCAAAAATCGCCAACCTGCCTCCTTGTGGTGGTCCTCGAGCGACTCTACGTACTTCGCCTTGGTGCTCGCAGATCGTTCCCTACTCTCCTTTGGATCGATACTCAACGACACCATTTTGAAATCCTTTCCCAAAGAAAGCGATCCAACACCATTAATTCCCTTGCTCAACCCGTTCAACTGCGCCACACAAAGGCCCGGGCAGTCACTGTAATTCAACGTGAGAATCACCGGTTTGCCATCCTTGAGGAGATCACCAAACGTGAAGGAAGCCCCCGTTTCGTCCATGAAAAAAACATCCAGTGGGAGCTCCACGTCCAAAAACTCCTCAATCGCTACGCCATTTAGCCTCTCGGGTAACGCATCGTCCAATTCCGACCCATACGCTCCCCCAGCCAAGCAGCAAAAAACTGCAAAGCACAAAGAGAACGAAAGAACGGGTAAGGTAAACATTGCTAAATTCTTGGTTCTTTGATGATGAACAGGGCCTTGAAAATATGAACAACTACGTTCCAGGCGCTAACTCTGGCGAGCTTGCCATTTCCTTCAAAATCAACTTTTGGGCTTCCTCAACGGGGATCCGAATGACCTTTTTGGTCGGCATTTCTTCTCCCTTTCCCGGAGGCGGGGCAGATTCGTCAATCACCGACACTTGTTTGAAACCGTTGAGCGATTCCAGTTGTTCACGCTTTGCCTCGTAAGCCCTATCGGATTTATTCCCTTCCTTGATCGAACTCTCGAAGTTCACCATATTGTACGAAAGAGCTTGGGTTAACTGTAAAACAATCACCAAGATGACAATGCTGAGCACTGTCGCATAGGCGATCATTTTGGTATTGAGGTCGTCGTATCGAGCCATGATGCTTTTATGGGTAGGTGAATTGCTAAAGGAGTGGGTTCGCGTACTTCATTGCTTCAGGCAGACGTGGATCTCGCATGGCTACCAGTGGAACTCCGGTAGCACGCACAATGAACAGTGCGGCAAAGATGCAAAGCATCCCGAGACCACCAAGTAGGTGCCCCGCAAGTGGAAAAAAGGATGCAGGACCAGCATTGGGCATGATCAAGAAAGTCATGTCGAGCCAATGTGCTACCAAAATCCAGATGGACCAAAACAGTAGTCCAACTCGGTGACGGCGAACGTGCCGGCTCAACAATCCAAGAAACGGTATCGCAAAATGAAAAGCAATCAGCCCGTAAGACAGGTACTGCCAACCATCCCGCAAACGCACATCGTACCAGTACGTTTCCTCAGGAATGTTACCGTACCAAAGCAATATCAACTGGGAAAACGCAATATACGACCAAAACATGACAAAACCGAACAGGAACTTACCCATGTCGTGAAAATGCTCCACGGTGATCCACTTCTGGACTTTACCAGCATTTTGTAATGACATGCTTATCACAATCATCATGGCGAAAAACGCCATCATGCTAGCCGCAAACAGATAAACACCGAAAATGGTGCTGTACCAATCGGCATCAATACTCATAACCCAATCGAATGCGGCGAAGGTCATCGACAATGCAAACAACATGATTAAAGGGCCAGCCCATTTTTGCCGGACCGAAGACAGTTCTACGTCTCCAGACTCGTCCTGTGCCCGGCTGATCCTAAAGAACCATGTGGCAGTGACTATCCACAAAGCAAAGTAACCAATAGTCCGAATTGTGAAAAATTCCTTGGTCAAATAAAACTTTGCCTTTTCGGCAATGATGCTGTTGGTAATGCCTTCAGCGTTCCACTCGTAAAGAGAAGAACTCCCCTGAAACAACATGAAAAGAACGGGCAAAAACAACAACGCAATGTACGGGATCATCATCATCATGATTTCCGCAAGTCGCCGAATCGAAGAGCTCCAACCAGCCCGTGTTAAAAACTGGACTAGAATGAAAAAAAGGGCACCGAGAGTAAACGAAAGGACATAAATAAAATTCGTCAAATACGAATGGGCCAAATAACGAAAGGCCTTCGAATTGGTTCCGTCCGCCGTGGGAGCCATGAAAAAGCATGCGGCCCCAAACAGGATGCAAACCACACCCACAAAAGCAAAAATCGGTGTCTTTGCTCGCCAAGCTTCAGGCAATTCAATCGAGGCTTTGTCGTAATTCAAGTTCATGTCAGTTTTAGCTGCTGGTGTGTACCGGTAATCAAATTTTGTGCAGGAACTTCTCGCTCGATGCGCCACAGCCGCATCGCTTGAGAACTATTTCGCTTCTTCCAATTTCGATCGATCTTCGACTGGCACATCCTCAATCGATGCATTTCTAGATCGCTGTAGTGCCTTGACGTATAAAACAATCGCCCAACGCTCCTTAGGTGTTATGGAAGTGGCGTAGGAAGCCATCTTCCCTTGCCCCTTGGTGATGGTATGAAAAATCTGTCCCACAGGCTGGGTTCGCACACGATCCGCGTGTAAGGAAGTAGGTGGAATCCAAGTTGGTTGCAGCAACGATTCAGCTCGCTTGTGCACTAACCCATCTCCAAAACCTGCATAACCATGGCAGGCGGAGCAGTAGGTTTCGTACTTCAGCTTACCTAGCTTCATGTGGGCTTCGGTGGCCTCTATGGGCAGCTTCTCAACCCAAGGCAAATTCAAAGCTGGCGTCCCAGACGCGGGCGCTGCCGCTTGTGCTGGCGCAGGAACTGCTGCCGGAGCCGGCTCTACGGCCTTTGCAGGCTCCAAAGGAGTCGCTGGAACTTGGCTCGGTGCCGTTTCCGCAGGTACAGCTTCAGTCGGGGCAACTTCAGTCGGGACAACTTCAGTCGGCGCCGTAGGTTCCGTTGCAGGCATCTCGCCTTCCGCAGGTGGCTGCTCGACGGGCGGTTGATCTGCTGGTGGCTGATTCTCTGGCGTGCCTTCCGACTTGACAGGTTCCGCTGGTGCTGGTTCTGTAGGTGCTGGTTCTGTAGGTGCAGGCTCGGCCGGTGCTGGTTCACCCTCAGGTGGCTGCACTGCGGTCGACACAAGCATCAAATCGGAACGACCTGTGGTTGCAGAGATCTTCGCAGGATCAAAACCCAAATAAAATGGATCTTGCTCTTCCAATTGACCTCGAGCAATCGTGCCTGCAACCTGAGGCCGCATCGTTCGTCCGTCAGCAAAAACCGTGGTCTGTTGCTGAGTCTTTTTCTTTGGCTGGAAATCCATATCAAAAAACACATGCAGTCTTGGCAGATTGCTGAAGCCCGCTCGCATGTTCAAGATGATGGCACCCGGGATCAAACCGGCGAAAACAAGCAACATGGCTCCTAACAAAATAGGTCTAGGCAACGCCGCGGGCGTTGTATCCTCCATCACCTCGTCCAACGATTCAGGATGCGTAGCGGCCAGTAAGTCCTTTACCGATTCACGATTGTAATACTTGTCTGCCGAATTCACATACAAAAAGAACCGATCATTCGTCGCCCGGTCGAACTTTGGATTCGTGAAAACAGGGTTGCTAAATTTCGGCAGTTGATTCAGAGCAAACATGCCCAGGAACGACGTGAAGGCAGAGAATAGAATGGTCAATTCAAACGCAACCGGGATGGAGGCTGGAGTGATCCCAAACGGCTTTCCCGAGATAATGTACTTATAATCCACACCATTCATCCACCATTGCATCAGCAATGCTGTCGTCAGGCCTGTTAGACCAGCGCACAACACGATGAAGGGCAGAATGGTGGGTTTGATTCCAAGCCCTTCATCGATGCCGTGAACGGGAAACGGCGTAAAGGCATCCGTTTTGGTATAGCCCGAATCGCGAACCTTTCGGGACGCGGACAACAGACTCGCCTCATCAACGTATTCAGCCATCCATCCAAAGGCTCTTGGTGGCTTACTTTCATTCGACTTGCGTCGCTTTTGCTCACTCATAATTTAGTCAGTGGTTGCAGTTACTTAACGTGGGTGTTTCTAGCTTATAATTCAATGAGACGAACCATGCTCATCATCATGTCCATGAGCATCATGATTGTCCGCCGACATAATCCCCTTCACTTCCGACATAGCAATCGTCGGCAGGAAGCGACAGAACAGCAAAAACAACGACATGAAAACGCCGAAGCTTCCAAAGAACATCAGTCCGTCATACATCGTCGGCCTGAAATAACCCCAAGAACTTGGAAGGAAATCCCGGCTGAGCGATGTGACCGTAATAACAAATCGCTCGAACCACATCCCAATGTTCACAAAGATACAAACGACAACCATCCAGAATGGCGATGTACGCATCTTCTTGAACCAGAAAACCTGTGGCGAAATGACGTTGCACGAAACCATGGTCCAATAAGCCCACCAATAAGGCCCGAAGGCTCGGTTCATGAACGTAAAGCTCTCGTACTGATTTTGACTGTACCAAGCGATGAAAAACTCAGTTGCATAAGCAAGCCCGACCAGAGAACCCGTTGCCAAGATGATCTTGTTCATGTTGTCTAAGTGCCGCAACGTGATCAAATTCTCTAATTTATAGATCGACCGCACCGGCACTAACAACGTTACCACCATCGCGAAACCGCTGAAAATAGCACCCGCAACGAAGTAAGGTGGGAAAATCGTCGTGTGCCAACCCGCAACTTGCGAAACCGCAAAGTCAAAGCTAACGACGGTGTGAACCGACAAAACCAGAGGTGCTGCGAGTGCCGCGAGCAATGTGTACGCTTTTTCGTAAACGAGCCAGTGCCTGGACGAACCCGTCCAGCCCATACTCAGCAACCCGTAAACCATCCGCCTTAGAGGTGACTTGCTTCGGTCGCGATACGTTGCCAAATCTGGCACCATACCCATGTACCAGAAAACAAGCGACGTTGAAGCGTAAGTTCCAACGGCGAAAACGTCCCACAACAGTGGACTTCGGAACTGGGGCCACATCCACAAATTCAAACTTGGGTACGGCAACAACCAAAACGCGAGCCATGCACGACCAACGTGGATGCCAGGGTAAATCCCCGCACAAATAACAGCAAAAATGGTCATTGCTTCGGCCGCACGGTTGATGCTCGTTCGCCAGTTTTGCCGGAACAAGAACAAAATGGCGGAAATAAGCGTACCCGCGTGTCCAATACCAACCCAGAACACGAAGTTTACGATCGGCCACGCCCAGAAAACTGGGTTCATGTTCCCCCAAATACCAACCCCAGTTAAGATCAGATACCCGATCAAAGACAGGAACATCACTGCCGTTAAGGATGAAAACCCAAACAGGATGTACCACAGCAACGGTTGCGGATCCTCTGCTACACGACACACCATTTCAGTAACCGAACCGTAAGTCTGGTTACCGGTGATCAACGGGGCGCGACGCCCCGGCACATCTGCGGTATTATCGATTTCTCTAGGATTGATTGAACTAGCTATGGTGGCCATGGTCACCCGATTCGTGAGAGTGTTCGTCGCCGTGGCCGTGACCGCCTGGGCGCTTTGGACTGATTTGAGTTGCTGTCGCTAAACGCTTTGGAACGTTGCGTATACGCGACAAATACATAGTTCGTGGTTTGATGTTCAATTCATCGAGAACAGCGTACGATCGCGAATCATTTTGCGATTGATACACTCGGCTTGTGCGATCATTGAGATCACCGAAAACAATTGCATGGCTCGGGCAAGCTTCTTGGCAGGCCGTTCGGACATCTCCGTCATGAACCTTTCCATCACCCTTGGTTCGGGCGTAGATCTTACCATTCTGGACACGCTGAATACAGTAAGTGCACTTCTCCATGACACCACGACCACGCACCGTTACCTCGGGATTCAACACCAACGACTGGAGCTTCTGGGATGCTTGCTCTCGCTTATCTTGCCATCCGTAAAAATAACCGTACTCGGTGTTGTAGTTGAAGTAATTGAATCTGCGAACCTTGTAGGGGCAATTGTTGCCACAATATCGAGTGCCGATGCATCGATTGTAAGCCATCGCATTGATGCCTTCTTCCGTATGAACAGTAGCGGCAACTGGGCAAACTTCTTCGCAAGGAGCCAATTCGCAATGAGCACACGCCATCGGCTGCGTTACGATCGTCGGGTCGACCGGATCCTTAAAGGAGCCACCGCTCTTGGTGGTCTCAAAATCGCACTGGAAATAGCGGTCAATCCGCAACCAGTGCATCTCCCGACCACGAATAACCTGCTCTTTTCCAACAATCGGAATGTTGTTTTCTGATTGACAGGCAACCACGCAGGCATTGCAGCCTGTGCACTTATTCAAATCGATGGTCATGCCCCATTTGTGATTCTCATCGACAGTGGGCTCTTTCCATAGCGACTTGTTTTCGAAGTGATGCTCCACCGTTTTGCCAGTGAAACTCGCATCCTTCTTGTACTCATCCAGCGTCCCCTCACGAATGATTTGAGGAGCGCGTTTCGCGTTCTCTCGCATTCCACCTTCGTCATCGATGGCGAAGTGATCTTGCGTGGTAGCCAACGGATAAACAACGCTCGTTCCGATCGCCTCCACACCTGTGTAGATGGAAGCCTGGTTCCACTGCCGGAAACGGGAAACGTTGGTACCTACAGCTCCGCCAACAACCCCACCTTTCTCTTTAGTTCGACCATACCCGATGTTGACGGTGAACGAACCTTCGGCATGACCGGGAACGACAAACACAGGCAACTGGACACTCACGTCCCCCTGCTTGAGCGACACGAGTTCGCCATGAACCAAATTCAGCTTTTTCGCAGTTCCAATACTGCAAACAGCCGCGTTGTCCCAAGTCAATTTCGTGATCGCTTGAGGCAATTCCTGCAACCAACCATTGTTACCCAAACGACCGTCATACACCGTCTCACTGGCATGCAAAACGACTTCCAACTTCGAAGGATCCAACTCGAGGCGAATTTCTCCAACTGGCAGTTCATAGGCAGTCGCAGTCAACTCTCCGACAGCGATCGACTTTGCATCCGTCTTGATCTCGCCAGAGAACTCAGGCGCCTCGGTGCCAGCCAAATAACCAACATGAAGGCACTCTTTCCATTGACGTTCATTCAGCGACCCGCCCAAGGCAAGCTTAGCCGTTTCCATCACGATTTTCTCAGCACGAGCCTCTGGCAAGTCCGCCATGATCGACAGAAACTCGATCGGCGACTTGCTGCCGATCAACAACGGGTCAATCATGGGCTGCCCTACCCCATAAACCCCGCTGGAAGATTGCACGTCCCCCCATGCCTCCAACGGGTGGGTCGAAGGAACCGTCCAAGCACAAATATCGGCGGTTTCATCATCGTAATTGGACAGGTAAACACTATCAGGAATCGCCTGAATCGCCTTACCTAACTCCACATCGCCAGCCACTGTGAAAACAGGGTTCGGTGCCACAATCCAAAGCGACTTAAATTCTTTGCTTCGAAGAACAAATTCGTCCAACTTCAGCGTCTCAACACCAGCCAATTCATTGGGAACATCGAATAACTTCACTGTCTTCCCAATGTTTCCAAGCTTGGCATTCACCCGAATCGCCGCCAACTGCGTCTTCATGTCATGATGCGACCCGACGACCAACACGCTCGAACCTGCATTTGACAAAAGATCGGTCACAACGGAATCGATAACTCGCTGCAACTTTTCGTCATTGGTCAACTTGTTGTAAGAAACAGACTCCTCTACATCTTCGACAGATTTTCTGGCGTCAAGAGCTTCTTCGATTTTTCGCAATAACAAAGGAACCTGACTGGACTGCAAAGCCAACCTGAAGTCGGCTGAAGAACCCGTAATCGAATACTGCGACTCCACACAGTACAACCGATTCATCCAAGGCCCCGTAGGCGATCGATGGTTTGCAAACTGACGCGAATAATGAACACCATTCGGGTCATTCCCAAACAAATCTGCATCGAGCGAAACAATGACCTTCGCTTGGTCGAGATCATAAACGATCGAAGACTTGCCGGCCCCTGCCGCATCCAAAGCCTTGGCCACGTTCCCAGAAAAAATCGACTCATAACGAACCAAAGTTAGCTTGGGATATTTTTTCTTCACTTCTGCCAAAACCCGCCGAAACGAAGGACTCTTCGAAGGCTCAAACAGAACCGCCAGCCCCTCGCCCTGGGTTTCCGTCAACTTCGCGCGCTCCGCCAAGACATAATCCGCGAACGCATCCCAGCTCGCGAGAGCATTCTTTCGATCGTCAGGATCGCCCTTCTTATCAAACTTAGTGTACCGCTCAGGTTTCTTACCCGGCGACTTCCGATTCAAAACACCCGCAATTCGATCCTGATCATACAGCGACAATATCGACGCTTGCGTTACAGCATCCGTACCTGCGGAACGCAACTTCTCATTTGCTGCAAACTCCGTCGGTTGGCTCTTTGCGTAGGCCGGATGGTCCGCATTCCCATCGACACGGATTGGACGACCTTCCAGGCTGGTCACCTGAGCATGAACAACTCGTCCCGCCCACTCAAAGTTTGTCGCGAAGAAGTCAGGCAAGCCCGGAACACGCCCCTCGGGACGGACGACAAATGCGGCGATTTCCTCTCGGTTGTAACGGCAACCAGCCATCCCACCTAACGCCAGAGATGCACTCATCATTTGAAGCCAACGCCGACGAGACACCCCTTCAGGAAACTCGGACGCAGCCTGTGGAAACTCGCGGGACAAAAACTGCTCAAACTCAGGGGTTTGCTGCAATTCATCCATGCTACGGAAATAGCGATTTCGGTGATCAGTACCAGATTGGCTCATCGGTGGCAGACCGCACAGTTTTCTTGAGGATTGATATTGTTGTCTTTGATATGTTTCGAAACGTCAAACTCCGGTGACATTTCAGGAGTCCAGGCAAGATTCGTTACCTGGTCAACAGGCCTGAGATGCGGCTCAGGGTTGCGATGGCAATCAATGCACCACGCCATCGACTGATCCTTTGCTTGGTGCACTATCTCCATCTTGTCGACCCGCCCATGGCAAGTAACGCAAGAAACACCACGATTCACGTGAGCCGAATGGTTGAAGTAAACATAGTCCGGAAGCCGGTGAATTCGAACCCAATCGACCGATTCGCCCGTCCGCCAACTCTCGTGAACCGGCTTGAGCTTTGCGCTTTCTGAATGAATGGCGGATAAAGCAGGAGTTCCGCCAGCCGCGTTGGTCTTTGGGCTATGACAATTGATGCACGTCTGGGTCGCAGGAATACTCGAATGTGCAGATTTATCAACCGAATTATGACAATACCGGCAGTCCATTTTTAATTCGCCAGCGTGTAGCGCATGACTAAATGGAACAGGCTGCTCCGGCCGGTAGCCTGTATTGAGCGTGACCGGATCGGTACCACCCAAAAACAAGACTCCTGCGTAAGCACCTCCAGCAGCAGCCATAACACCTAGCAAAGCCAGGAATTTGTTGGTCCAGCGAGGGAACAAAAATCGTTGCATGATGAATTAAAAGAGTTGCTTCTTTTGGCGATGGTTGAGCGGCATCGAAATGCCGAGCTCGAATTTAGGAAAGTCTACTTGATCGTTCTCGATGATGAAAGGTAGCTTGGCCCAAAGTATCTAACGGGAGCACCTTCCTTCGTCACTTTGGCAACCGAAATATTGATAAATGAATTGACAACAAGACAAAGAGGCAAATGGTCGCAGCAATGAACGGCGCATCTTGCTTATTGTGAAAAGGTGTTCACAACCGAATTCGTTGCAGCCTGGAACTAGCCCGTTATCCATCAACCAGCCTAATGCACTGCGTTCCCTAATCGATTGGTATTGCGACGGGCAGGGCATTTCCGAATCGTTCGAAGTCTCGGAACGACCAAACAACCTTTTTTTCGGGACTCACTTCCAAAATCTGCGGATTTCCTGGCCCTGCGTGGCAATTCACGACCCAAGTGTTACCGTTAGGAAGCCTATCTACCATCGTGATCCAGGCAAGAGTGACTCCTTCGAGATCTTTTTCTCGGAGCTCCCACACCGTTTCCTTGTTCTTCGCTACTTCAAGCACTCGGTGCCCATCACCGGTTCCGATCAGAGTATTGCCGTTGGGCAAACGAACGGCCGAATACAGTTTCGAGCCTACTTCGTATTCCCAAACGACTTTTCCGGTTCGATCGTATTCGCGTACACATAGCTCCGCCTCATGCGAAACCAAGTAATTTCCTTCAGGGGTCATTCTTACCAGCCGCGTATCGCGGTGCGGATCTGACTTTTTAACTTGCAATGGGATTTGATGACGGACCTGCCCTTCCCGGTCTACCTCGACAATTCTAGAAGCACCGCTTTCGGCAATCATGGTCAGGCCGTTTTCGAGCCTTCGGAAAGCATGGATTTCGATTCGTCCGTGACTCATGTCCGGTTCGTACTTCCAAACTTGCTTGCCTTTCCCATCCACTTCTACCACATTGGTAAACGCTGTTTGGATCAGCCAACTTCCATTCTTGAGCAATTGAGCGTCGTGAATGTCCCCGATCGCGTCCCGATAACCGAGCGTTCCGTCCTTGTTAACGACTGCCGCCAGCTTTTTTTCATAATCCGCAGCAAAGAATGCCCTAGGCTTGCCCGTCTGTTGTGCCTGACCCGTCAATTCAGCCGAACCAACCGCAGCCAAGAATACCGTTGCCAATGCCATTCGCCGTACAAATGGTTTCGTCAACAAATTGGTAAAACAACCCTTCAAGCTAACTGGTAAAGGAGAAAACATGTTGAGCTAATCTCGCGTTGGTGGCAGGAATGAGATCGGAAGGAACGTGCTGACCGTTGGTAAGAAAGCTAACAGGAATCGAGCTGTTCTGCAAACACGAGAACAAAGGGCCAAGGCCGCCGGACTCGTCCAATTTGGTCAGAACCATGCTGTCTGGACCGAACCCTCCAAAACTCAATTCATATCGCTGAAAGGTGTGCGAGTTGCATGTGCTGGGTATAACCAGGAGAGTCGAAGTGGGGCAAGCCAAGTTCAGACTCTGCTCCAACCATTCCAACGAACCTCTGTCCGAAGGAGAACACCCAGGCGTATCCAACAAAATGCGATCGCATCCCTGCAGCCGCTCCAAGGCGCCAGCAATTTCATCGAGCTTTGTCACAACTTCGAATTCCCACCCCATCAGTTCTTGGTAGCCCGCAAGAGATCGACATGGGCCCAAATTCCTTGGATCCAGCTGAAGAATGCCAACCTTTCCTTGCCTTTCCATCGATAACGCTGCGGCTAGCTTTGCAATCGTCGTTGTTTTTCCGGCTCCGGTTGGACCAATCAACGCGATCCGCAAGGGACTTCGCGAGTCCAAGTCCAAAGGCGGGGCGCAATGTACAAAATCCCGAACCCATGTCAAAATCTCAGACCTTAAGGACCAAGCATCTTGAAAAACGGCTGGATCGCACGTGGCTCTCGCAGCCATAATCCACTGCTCCACAATGCTCACTTCCAGTCCCGCCCCAAGCATTTCCTGGCTCACCTGCTGGCAAATCCGGTCCAATTTGGCGCTCGCATTCCCTTGGAAATGCGAAACGGAGACTGTATCCATTCGATCCTTGGCCCCCCCTCGATCCCCGTCGGACGGTCCAGCCACGCTCTGTTCTGCACCCAAAGGTGATGCGATCGACCTGTCCGTGCCAAGCATGGCAGCTTCGTTCGGCTTCGGAATGGAATCCAAAGTCTCTTCCTCCTTGGCAGCTGGCCTATCAGCCACCTTCGTGCTTGCTGTCACCTCAAAAAGGCTCTTGCCAAAAAAACCACGCTTAATCGGCTTCGTTTCCAGAACGGAAGCGTCGGGTCCAAATTCGCTCCGAATCTGCTCGTAGGCAACCTGAAGGGAATCGGCACGGAATGTCTTGATGCGCACGGGAGTGGTCATAGGACAGCTCTTTACGAATTGAAAACCTAGTTGGCTTTCATACCAGTCGGCACGGAAACTTGCCCCGGGAGAACGCGCGAAGGCGAGCGAACTCGGCGAAATACAGCGCCGCGTCTACCGAGCTGCTTTTTTCGATAGCTACTTATAAGGGCTCGCTAGTTCTATTGGAATAGAACTTCGGGAATGCTCGCAAGGATCAAGTGGGCTATTGCAATCTCCGCTTGCTTGGTCTAAACCAGGAGTAGATTATTTTGCTGCAGATTCCTTTTTGAGCCCAGTTCCATGAGCACATCCGCCACTTCTGGCAACACAACATCGTCCTTGACAGACCAGGACGTGCAAGCCATCGACAGCTTGCGTCAGTCTTACCACGGTTTTGCTAGCGAGCTGGGTAAAGTGATCGTGGGTCAAAAAAGTGTGATTGAGCAAGTTGCTATCTGCTTATTTGCTCGCCGGCATGCTCTGCTGATGGGGGTTCCAGGCTTGGCGAAAACACTGCTCGTCAGCAAAATTGCTGAGACCATGTCGCTGGGCTTTAGTCGAATCCAGTTTACCCCGGACTTAATGCCGATGGATATTACAGGGACCGACATCCTTCAGGAAACTCAAGAAGGTCGCCGGGAATTTCAGTTTATCAAGGGCCCCATTTTCGCAAACATTATTTTGGCCGACGAGATCAACCGTGCCCCACCAAAAACTCAGGCGGCACTGCTGGAGGCTATGCAGGAGCAACGTGTCACCGTACTTGGCAAAACGTTCGATTTGGAAAGCCCGTTCATGGTCTTGGCGACGCAGAATCCAGTTGAGCAAGAAGGTACCTATCCCTTGCCCGAGGCCCAGCTGGACCGATTCATGTTTCTGGTCGAATTGGACTACCCCAACGAAGAGGAGGAGATTCAGATCGCTCGTTCTACCACTGGCGACGACCATGTGATTCTGAACCAACTGATGAGCGCTGACGAGATCATTGGGCATCAACGGTTAGTACGACGTCTTCCTGTACCAGACCACATCTACAAGTACGCAGCAAGATTGGTTCGCAAGACCAGGCCTCAAGGGGACACCGCGCCACCGTGGATGAAACCTCTGGTAAGTTGGGGGGCAGGGCCGCGAGCCGTCCAGAACCTGATCCTTGGCGCCAAGAGTCGAGCCGCGTTGCTGGGCAGCTATATGGTTCGCATGGAAGATATCCAAGCTGTCGCACAACCCGTCTTGACTCACCGGATCATCACCACGTTTGCAGCGCAAGCAGAAGGAATGTCGGCGAAAAAGATTGTTCAGCGATTGATCGACGAGACGGTAGAGTAGCGAACCATTGATATGATACCGGTATCGCGATCGTTTCTTGATCCCCAAGTTTTGTCCCGACTATCTTCGGTCCCGCTTGTTTCACGCCATGCGATGCAAGGCAGCGTCTCGGGACGCCACGCATCGCCCCATCGTGGCTCGAGCGTGGAATTTGCAGAGTACCGAAAGTATGTTCCTGGGGACGATCTTCGGCGCCTTGATTGGCGAGCCTTTGGACGCACGGATCGATACTATGTCAAAGAATTCGAGGCAGATACCAATCTGCGATGCTGTGTCGTGCTGGACACCAGTGGTTCCATGGCGTATGCATCCAAGAACCAGATGAGCAAGATCGACTACGGTCGCCGAATCGCAGCCTCGCTGGCGTATCTTGCAGCGCAACAAGGGGATGCCGTAGGATTGGCTTGTGTTGCAAATAAGCTGGTTCAAAACATTCCACCGCGTCGATCGGCAGCTCATTTGAAGGTGATGCTGGATACGCTGGAGCAGACACAACCCAAGGGCGAAACGCAACTGCCAGCCATTTTAGACGAGCTTGCCGAAACCATTCGACAACGTGCTCTGATCGTAGTTATTTCGGACTTTTTTGTGGACCCTGCCTTGTTGAAAAACTGCTTTGAACACCTCCGATTTCGCAAGCATGATGTGGCCGCATTTCATTTGCTGGATACCCAAGAGCTCGAATTCACATTTCAGCGCCCTGTTCGTTTCAATGATATGGAGGGCGGCACCCATCTCTTTGTCGAACCTTCCGAAATCGCAGACAGATACCATCGCGCGCTGCAAACGTATTTGATCGATATGCAAAGGATCGTGCTAGAGTCGTCCGTCGACTACCATCGCGTCACCACGTCCGAAGCCTATGAACATCCTCTCATGCGATTTCTCATAAGAAGAACTCAATCGCGAGGGGTCCGATGAGTTTTCTACAGCCTTGGATGCTGATCGCGTTGCCCTTGATCGCGGCTCCTGTCATCATTCATCTGGTCAACCAACGACGGTTTCAAACCGTGCCTTGGGCGGCAATGAGGTTTTTGCTTCAGGCAAGCAAGATGTCCAGCGGTTACAGTAAACTTCGACAATGGTTGATCTTGGCCTTGAGAACACTGGCGATCGCAGCATTGATCTTGTTTACCGCTCGTCCGCTAGCAAGTGGTTTGCTCGGGTTGCTTGGAAACCGAACGGATGAAATTGCTGTGGTTCTGGTGGATCGTTCGCCTAGCATGCAGCAAACGCAGCCTGGTACAGGAATGACCAAGCAGCAGTCGGCTTTGATGCAACTTGCCAGCACGCTCGCGACTTTAGGGGTAAAGCGAGTTGCTGTCTTCGATTCGTTTAGCGAGAAACCAATCGAATTAGAAACCCCCGATGATATCACATCCAATGTCGGACTATTGCCTAACGGAGCGACCAGCGATCTTCCTGGACTAATGGAAAGGGCTTTGGCTTACATCAAGTCCAATCGGCTTGCTAGCACCGATGTTTGGATCTGTTCCGATATGCGAGAAAGTGACTGGAAGAGCCGCGATGGGCGATGGGGCGCTGCACGCGAAGGATTTTTAGATTTGGCTCAAGATGTTCGATTCCATATCTTGGATCTTAGCAGCGGCTCGGATGAAAACTTGGCAATTCGCATTTTGAACGCCAAGCGAGTTGAAGAACCTACCGGTCCGGAACTGTCGATCAGCTTTAAGCTAGAACGCAGATCGCGAGGTCAATCTGCCGAGAAGAATGAAGGCGATACGATTGCTGCATCGGGACCATCGATTCAAGTGCCAGTTCAAATAGAAGTCGGATCTGTTCGCAGCGTGCTTCCTGTCGATTTGCAGTCCGGTCTGGCGGAAGTGAATGACTACCGAATCCCGCTCCTGGCGGACGAGCCAGCCAAGCAAGATGACTCTCGAGAATCACAAGCAGGCTGGGGCGCCATTCGAATTCCTGCCGATACCAACTTAGCCGACAATGCGAGTTTCTTCGTCTTTGAAAGACCAGCGATACGGCGGTCAATCATCGTCAGCGATAACCCCACGCTCATCGAAGCGATCGAGTTATGCACCAACATCTCCCCGGAGCAGTCGATTCGGTGCGCTACAGAAACCGTCACGTCGTCGCAGCTAGATTCTGTCGACTGGAACGCGATCTCACTTGTGATTTGGCACGAACAGTTGCCCACCAATCGATCGCTTGAGCTATTGGCCAATTTTGTGTCGTCAGGTGGGCAGGTTTTGTTTTTGCCACCGGAATCCCCAGACACAACGCAAGCCTTTGGCTTTCGATGGACGACCTGGGAGACTGTTCCGCCGACACTGTCCAGCGCACAATCACAATCACCGGACGAGCCTACGAACGAAGATAGCCAAGCGGCCTTATTGGCTCGCGTGCAACAATGGCGAAATGATTCTACAATCCTCAGCAACACTCTCAATGGAGCCGCATTGCCGGTGGGTCAAATTGGAATCAAACGAATCTGCCGGATTGAAGGGAACGGCACAGCCCTCGCCTCCATCAATGACTCGATGCCTTTTCTATTGAAAATGGATTCAGCCGAATCAGGTATGTCGAACTCGGGTTCCAGAAATGGCGTTTACGTTTGCACCACGACTCCAGCCCAGAGCGATTCTACCTTGGCCAAAGATGGGGTGGTCATGTATGTTGCCATCCAACGCGTCCTGGCTGCGGGATCCGAGCGTGTCGGTGTCAGCAAAATGCGGACAGTCGGCGAATCAGATCGAAAAGATTTGGAACAGGCAACTCAAGAAGTAGGGGATCCAACCGTTTTTTCAAACAACTACGTCGAGCACACTGGCGTTTATCGAACGCCCTATTTATGGATTGCCCAGAACCGCACCATCGAAGAGGACAACAACACCTTCGTTCCAGAGTCAAGTATCTCCGAGTTGTTTGGAAGCCTTCCTTGGTCCCGTATCGAATCTGGTGCAAATGCCAACAGCTTGGTGCAAGAGATTTGGAAGTGGTTCGTAATCGCAATGCTGCTGGCCTTGGTTATCGAAGCTGCTTTATGCATTCCCAAACGGCGCAAATCCGCACGTCCGCTTGACTCGACACAACCCTCGTTACGATAATCCAGCCTACCGATCTCCTGCATGGATAAAAATCCTGCAAAGAGTTCGTTAGCCGGATTTCTTCCAACAATTAATAGAAGGCAAAGTGCTATTCGGTGCTGCTACTCGGTGCTGCTACTCGGTGCTGCTACTCGGTGCTGCTATTCGGTGCTGCTACTCGGCGGACTGCTTCGCATAATCATTTCGATCCCATTCCTCTCGCACGCGGTTTGGCAGCGAATCTCTTATGAG
>Ga0247831_1000892_pt1 | contig 61834 bp, 59 predicted proteins | sample LaCruzMarch2015__9_FD_192406 | JGI IMG/M metagenome (GOLD analysis project Ga0247831, IMG submission 192406) | Freshwater microbial communities from meromictic Lake La Cruz, Castile-La Mancha, Spain - LaCruzMarch2015_1m | ecosystem: Environmental > Aquatic > Freshwater > Lake | place: Spain...
ACGCACCCTCACTCCCCGGTCGTCTCACGGGGCGTGGCAGCCAGCAACCGACCGGCCCGATCCGATCGAGGTGCTGGTCGAATCGAGCCGTACCCGCGACCAGGAGCTCCTCCCGCTCCGGTACGAGCGGATGTCGGCCTCACCGTTCGCGTTCCTGCGCGGTTCGGCGCTGGTGATGGCACACGACCTGGCTTCGGCACCCTCATCGGGCATCGAGGTCCAACTCTGCGGCGACGCCCACCTCGCGAACTTCGGCGTGTACGCCAGCCCCGAGCGACGAATGGTCTTCGACCTCAACGACTTCGACGAGACCTCGCCCGGCCCGTTCGAGTGGGATGTCAAGCGCCTCGCCGCGAGCATCGCCGTCGCGGCGAAGGAGAACGGCCTCGACCGCGTGGGTGCCCGCCGCGCGGTGATGGCGGCCGTCGGCAGCTACCGCGACTGGATGGAGCGCTACTCCGCCATGTCGTACCTCGAGGTCTGGTACGCCAAGCTCGACGCATCCGAGCTGATCGAGCTCCTCCAACCGTCGCAACGACGGGCCACGCTGCAGCGGCTCCAACGGGCGACCGGCAAGACGCACCTCAAGGCGCTCTCGAAGCTGACGACCGAGGTGGACGGGCGCCGAGTCATCGTCGACGACCCGCCGATCGTGCAGCACATCGAGGGCATCAACATACAACGGCGCCTGATCGACGTGTTCAGCCAGTACCGCGACTCCCTGCCCAGTGACAAGCGGGCGCTGTTCGACCGCTACCGCTTCGTCGACTTCGCCCGCAAGGTCGTCGGCGTCGGCAGCGTGGGCACGCGCTGCTGGATCGGCCTGTTCCAGGGCCCGAACGGCGGACCACTGTTCCTCCAGGTGAAAGAGGCGCGGCCAGCGGCACCGCAGGTGGCACTGGGCCGGGCCGGCGCCGAGCACGAGGGTCAGCGCGTGGTTGCGGGCCAGCGACTCCTGCAGGCCACGAGCGACATCATGCTGGGTTGGGCGACCGACCAGCACTCGCCCACGGGGCCGATCCACTACTACGTGCGCCAGCTCTGGGACGCGAAGGGGTCGGTCGACCTCACCGTCCTGCGCCCCAACATGTTCACGGTGTACGGCACCTTCTGCGGCTGGGCGCTCGCCCGCGGCCACGCCCGCAGCAGCGACTCGGTCGCGATCGCCGGGTACCTCGGCACCTCGGCCCGCTTTGCCGAGGCGATCGCCGACTTCGCCGAGGCCTACGTCGATCAGACCGAACGCGATCACGCCGCCCTGGTCAGGTCACTTCCCCAACTGATCGGCTGAATTACGCTCCGCGACGACCGGTCGGGTCCATCGACCGGGTCAGGAGGAATCACCAATGATCAAGGGTCTCATCGGAGCCATCATCGTGCTGCTCATCGCCACGTTCCCGGCGACCTGGCTGCTCATGCTGTTCATCGGCAACATCACCGGGCCGGGTGCCGTCGGCTACTGGGGCACGCTGCCGCTCGGCATCCTCGTGTCGGCACTGCTCGGCGGCGTCACCGGCCCGGTCTTCGTCGTCAAAGACTGACCAGGCACCCGGTCGTCACGGCCGGGCACTCACCATCGTCGACGCCTCCGCTCGCCCGCATGAACCACGCGGTGCGAGCGGAGGCGTCGCTCTTGCTCGATGGCCGCCACCCTCAGCGCAGGAGCGGGTTCACCTTGGGCTGCAGGATCGACTCGATCGGGATGATGATGCCGTTACGGGCGTCGATCTCGGGGGCGATCGTTCGGGTGCCGTTGAGCAGTACCGTGCCGTCGGCGTCGATCGTGATGTCGATCAGCTCGCCGTAGACGGTCTCGATCTGCGTCAGCGTGGCCAGAGCTGCCAGCGTCGCTTTGCCCTCGACCAAGTGGAACGCCAGGATCGCCTGGAGAAGCTCGGGGTTCGCGACGATCGCCTCGAGGTCGGCCGCCGGGATGCCCTCGAACGCGTCGTTGGTCGGCGCGAAGAGGGTGAGCGGCCCGATGATGGCGACGTCATCGGTGTAGCCCGCCTGCGTCAGGACGTCGACCAGCGTGGTGAACCGGCTGTCGGCCCGCAGCGCCTCGAGGATCGTGGGCGCCTGCGGGTCGGGCGGGGCGACCGTGGTCGGCGGCGCAGGCGGCACGGTGGTCTCCGGCGGCACGGTGGTGGCCGGCGGCACGGTGGTGGCCGGCGGCACGGTGGTGGCCGGCGGCACGGTGGTGGCCGGCGGCACCGTGGTCGTGGTGGGGGTCGAGCCGATGATGATGCCCCGCTCGAAGGCCGCCTGGATGGTGGCGGCGTCGATGAGACCGGTCTGGGGCACGCCCAGGTCACGCTGGAACGCTCGGACGGCAGCGACCGTGGCCGGCGAGTACACGCCGTCGATGGGGCCGGTGTAGTAGCCGAGCTGGGTCAGCAGGATCTGGATGTCGATCACCGACTGGGTGAACGAACCGAGCACGTCGCCGTACTTGGCGCGCAGCGCGGCATCGGTCTCGGCGTCGAAGATGCCGGTCACCGGCACGCCGAGGTCGGACTGCAGCGCGCCGACGGCCGCAACCACTGCTTCCGAGTACTGGCCGTCGATCGGCCCGCTGTAGTAGCCGAGCGCGGTGAGCACCTGCTGCAGACGGGCGATGAAGATCGCGCCCGCAATCGCCTCCTGCTGCCTCAGGTCGTCGATGCTGAAGTCCGTTGACGAGATCTCGGTGAGCTCGCCCTTCTGGAAGCCGGCGGTGGTGAAGCGGACCTCGGAGGCATCGCCGTTGTCGTCGAACCGGATGCCGCCGCTGACGCCGTTGTAGTCGATGTCATCGCCTGCACCGAGGTCGGTGACGCAGTCGGCGTAGGTCGAACACACAACACCATCGACCGTGACGGCAGCGATCTGCGGCCCGAAGACCGCCGGGTCCGTCGACTTCGCCGCCGATGCCGCCAGCGCGGCACTGACCGCGCAGTCGTACATCTGGGCACCGAAGACGACCTGCGGCTGCGGTCGTGCCTCGACGAGACGCTCGATGAAGGCCCGCGACCCGGTGGCCCCGATGACCCGCAGGCCGTCGATGCGCGACGGGTCGTCCGGGAACGACTGCGACGCGAGGCGCGGGTTCATGAGGCCGTCGAGGCCGATGATCGTCGAAGACGGCACGCCGGCGTCGACGAGCGAGTCGATCTGGCGGATGGCCTCGCTGTACGAGACCAGCACGACGACGTCGGCCTGCATGGCCGCGATCCGGGTCGCCTCCTCGGTGAAGATGACGCGCCGCGGGTTGTAGCCCACGATCTTCGACTCGATGCCGCGGCCGAACAGCACGGAGGCGAGCCCCGTGCTGACCCCGATGCCGTAGTCGTCGGTGCGGGCCAGGATGGCCACCGTGAACGGATCGTCCGCCGGCTGCTGGGCAGCGAGCTCGGAGAGCGTGTCGGCGACGTAGGTGACCGTGTAGGTGTCGCTCATCGCGGTGCGGTAGAAGGCACCATCGGTGTCGGTGCTCGTGAGCGACGACGCCGTGGCCGACGCCGAACAGGCGATCGTCTTCTTCGCTGCGAGCTGTGGGATGAGTTGCGTCGCCTCGGTCGAACCGGTCGGACCGAGGATGACGTTCGCACCTTGCTCGAGCAGCGCATCGACCGCCGCGCCCACGTCGCCGTCGGCGGGCTCGTCAACACTGACGATCGTGGCCCGGCCTCCGTTCACGCCGCCGGCGGCGTTGATGTCGTCGACGGCGAGCTGCAGCCCGTCCTCCTGGCCGATCGCGAGCTGCGACAACAGGCCGGCCGCGGGCCGGAGGTAGCCGAACACGAACTCGGGCCCGGACAAATCGGTGGGCACCGTGCTGGCGGCGGTGGTTGCCGGCGCCTGCGTCGTGGTGGTGGCGGCTGTTTCGTCGTCGCCGGAGCACGCCGAGCCGATCAGCCCGGCCACGACGAGGCCGGTGACGATGACATGACGGCCGGAAACCCGGGCTTTGGTACGCGCGCGCATAGCACTTCCTCCGGATGAGTGGACACGTAACGCTAACCCAGGATTGCTCACCCGGTGTGGATGAATCCGGCAGATCAGTCGGAACCGTCGTGGGTGCCGCCGACCGGGCGGGGCCGCGCCCGCCGTTGACCGAGGTTGCCGACCACCAGTGCCACGACGGTGACGAGATACACCTGGCCGATCAGGGCCTCGAACGCCACGATCGTGCGGGCCAGGTCGGACACCGGGGTGACGTCGCCGAAGCCCACCGTCGTGAGCGTGACGAAGCTCATGTACTGCATGGTGGGCGGCCGCAGGGTGCCAACCGACGTCTGGAAGGACGCTGGGTCGAAGACCAGCAGCGCCCGGTACACGAAGGCGAAGAACAACCCGAGGAGCACGAAGATCGTGACCGCCCCCACCAAGGTGCGCGCCGTGATCGACTGGTGCCTCCGGATGGCGACGAAGATCGCCGGAGGGCCTGCCGCGACCAAGATCCCGTTCACCAGCAGCAAGATGCCCGTGCTCGTGTCGTTCTCGGGCCTCAGCACGTCGACGATCACGGCCACGACACCGAGACCGACCAGGCCCGCGACGGCACCCCGCCAGCGGCGCGACACCCGGGCGAGGCGGACCGCCAGCAGCAGCGCCGCGCCACCGGCCAGCATCTGGGCTGCCCGCGCTGGCGCCGTGTCGGCGAGCGACGCCTGCAGGACGAAGAGCACCGTCACGGCGCCCAGCAGCCACAGGTAGCCCGACATCGGACCCTGGTCGTCGATGCCGGCAGGCAGCGCGTCCATCAGGTCGCGGCAGGCGGCACCGTCGGACCGGAGTCGAGCGACGCCTCACCTCGTTCGGCCGTGATGAGCGCCCACGCGGCGACCGCGCCGAGGACGAGGGCGATGATGAGGGTGACCACGCCGAAGCCGGCCACAGCGATGAGCAGCACGGCGAGGCCGCCCGACAGGATGGCCACCGCATCGCGGTGCGAGTCGGCCCAGCCCCACACCGAGCCGCCGGACGACCCGGCACGGTTACGCAGCGCCGTGGCGCTGCCGCTCGCCCCGGTGATCCATGCGACGACGACGAGCACGATGCCCACCAGAATCGTCACCTGGACGAGCGTGAAGAGGCCGCTCGCAAGCGAACGGATCGTCGAGCCGATCGCAGCTCGAGCCCCCGGCTGGATCGCCAGCGTGGGTGCCTGCTCGACGACTCGGTTGATGACCGCTCGGGCCACGAACAGCATCGCAACGCTGGCGAGGCCCAGGCCGATGGCCATGCGCCGGCGGCGCTGCGCTACGACGATGGCGCCGACGAAGGTGATCACGGTGAGCGCCAGGATGGCGACGATCGACCGCTTCAGGATGACCACCGCCCGCTGTGCGTTGGCGAGCGTGGCCTGTCCCTGCGCCAGCGCGTCGCTCTCGTACACCACGAGCTGGCCGGCATCGGCCGGCAGGGTGCGGCCGGTCATCGCCTCGAGCTGGGCGATCTGGTCGGCGGGGTCCTGGTCGGCGGTGAACACCGGCACGTCGAGGCTGGTGAACAGGCCGCGCTCCTGCACGGCGAGCAGGCCCCTGGAGATGAGCGGCAGGGTGTTCACCGTGACAGCGCCGTCGACGACCGTGATGCCACCGGACAGCCCGTCCCCCTCGAGCAGCTTCATCAACGCTGCATGACCCTTCACCACCACCGTGTCGATCACCTGGCGGGTCGTCTCGTCGGTGATCAGGATCTCGACCCGGTCGTGCACGAGCGTGCGTGCCCCGCCCACGAGCGCCGCCTCGAGCGGCTGCAACTGCTCGGGCAGCACCTCCGTGACGAACGCGTCGACGTCGACCAGGGTGAAGATCTGGTCGGTGACGTAGGTGGCGAGTGCGTCGGTGACCTCGGGCTCGTCGAGCGCGCTGTTCACGGCCGTCACCATGCTCTCGGAATCGAACAGCACGCTCTGCGCCCACACCGCGACGACGCTGGCGAGCACACCGACGATCGCGATGACCGCGAGCATCCCGGCGACGACCGACCGTCCCTTTCGGACGCCTCCCTTGACTGCGCCGCGACTGCTCATGATGGTCCTCCGGTGTGTTGTGGTGCCGCCCACGTCGTGGGCAGGTCGGCGCCCCCTTCGGGGCTCCATCGTTCACCCATGCGGAGCCGCATGGGTGTGGTGGCGATCGGTCCGGCAGCGAGCATCTCGCCCAGCTGGAACGACCGGGCCTCGGCCACCATCGACCGAGGCACGTGTGAGAACACCGATGCCAACTCGTCGAGGTCGGTGACGGAGTTGACCCGCATGAGCAACAGGTTGTCGCACTGCGAGATCACGTTCCGGTGCACCTTCTGCGGCCGCTGGGTCGACAGGACGAGGTAGATCCCGAACTTGCGGCCCTCGCCGGCGATCCAGACCGTGTGATCGGCGACCGCTCGCTCGAGCCCCGTGTGCGCATCGGGCGAGCACACGTTGTGCGCCTCGTCGATGACGACCGAGATCGGGTGCCGCTCGGGCCGCCGACGGAGCCGGCCGAGCAACGCCAGCGCGACGACCGAGCGCTCGCGCGCATCGGTGAGCGAGCCGGTGTCGAGCACGATGCAGCGGTGGCCGAACGCCTGGTCGCTGAGCGACGGCTCGTCGACACCCGCCCACACCCGCCAACTGCCGATCCGCAGGTTCTGGATGCGCTGGGCGACCCGGCGGCTCGCCTCGTCGAAGCGGTGGGTGAGTACGTCCGACACATCGGCGACCGAGTAGCGGTCGCGACTCAGTGCGGCGGTCGCCTCGACGTACGCGGCGTACTCGTCGGAGTGCTCGATCGGGTCGAGATCGAGCGTCAGCGCCTGCTCGGCGAGCGTGAGGTCGGACAGGTGGATGCGCAGCGGCAGGTCGCCGCCCTCGGCACGGGCGACAGCCACACCCGCGCGAGCCGCGTAGTCAGCCTTCAGCGTTGCGTACGCGGCCGCGCTGAGCGGCGCGCGCCGGTTGCGGTTGATGTCGGCCCGGCTACGCAACGAACCGAGACCCACATAGTCGGAGTTGGGATCGATGATGACGAGCGGCAGGGCGGTCTCGAGCAGGATCCGCTCGAGGAGCGCCCCGAGCGAATACGTCTTTCCCGACCCGCTCTGGCCGCAGAGGAACGTGTGCCGCGAGAAGCCCGATGCCTTCAGGGTCGCGTCGACCTCGGCACGGCTGAGCCGGCCGACCGCGAGGCCCACGCTCGAGCCGAGCGCCGCGGTGGCCATGGACGCGACCTCGGCGTCGGTGGCGGCCTCGATCCTCGCCTCCCCGAACGCCTCGGCGTCGTGACGGACGATCGCCCCGTCGTCGAGCCGACCGAGAACCAGGCCTTCACCCTCGATGAAGCGAACCGCCATCCCGACCTTCGCACTGCGCACGAAGTCGTCCGCGCCGTCCATCTGATCGGTGTCGAGATCGACGCTGATCGCGTCGCGCACCGCCAGCCGCAGGGCCTGCACCTGCACCAGCAGCCGCTCGCCTGTCTGCAGGGTGAGGCTCAGGAACCCGCCGATCTCGGCTCCGAGGTCGAAGCCGGCCAGGAACACGACATCTCGTCCGTTGACCGACCACGCCGATGCAACGGGGCGAAGTTGGTCGATCAGCCCGAGCCGCACAGCTCTGGCGCGGTCATCCTGCGCAGACATGGGCCCTTTCCTACCATCCCACTGAATGGTTGCGCATCGATCCGGCCGAGCACTACGGTGCGCCACCTTCACCTGCTTCGACCTCGGAGGGCACGACATGCTTGCGAACATCGGCTTGGGAGAGCTCCTGTGGAGCCTCCTCGTCATCTACCTCATGGTGATGTACTTCGTCATCGTCTTCACCGTCATCTTCGACGTGTTCCGCAGCGACGACCTGTCCGGTGTCAAGAAGGCTCTCTGGGCCTTCGCCCTCCTGTTCTTCCCGATCATCACGATGCTGCTGTACCTCATCGTCCGCGGCAGCGGCATGGGTCAGCGCAGCCAGGCGGCAGCCCAGGCGGCCAAGGCCGACACCGACGCCTACATCCGCAGCGTCGCTGGCAACACCGGTGGTGCGAGTGTGGCCTCCGAGCTCGAGAAGGCCAAGGCCCTCCTCGACAGCGGCGCGATCACGGCCGAGGACTACGCCAACCTGAAGGCGAAGATCCTCGCCTGATCGCGACGTTCCGATGAGCACTGCCGCGATCGTCGTCCTCGTCCTCTTCGCCATACCGGCACTCGGCCTTGGCCTCTACTTGCTGCTGCAGGACGCCCTCATCCGCATCGACACCGGTGACCTCGGCCTCGTCATCCGACGAGGCCGGCCGACCGAACGCACCCTGCTGCCGGGCACGCACTTCGTCAACCCGTTCGGGCGCATGGTCATCCAGAGCTACCCGTCGCGGGAACTGGTGTACCGCACCACTCGCGACGCTGGGTCAGAGGACGACAGCAACCGCGCCACCGATCCTGCCGTCGGTGTGGTGCTCGGTGACCGCATCCACGCGACCGTGTGCTTCACCGTTCGCTTCACGCTCGACCCCACGCAGTTGCACGAGGTCCATCGGCGCTTCGGTCCCGACGGCGTCTACAGCATCGTCCGCGACGTCAGCGAGCAGGTGGTGGCAGACGGCCTCGGGCGCGACGACGTCGCCTTCGACCACCTCTTCGGCACCCGCCGTGCCGAGTTGCAGTCGTCGCTCCAGTCGGCCATGACCGAGGCGTTGGCGCAACACGGGTTCATCGTCTCGTCGTTCGGGCTGCGCGAGGTCGATCTCGGCGAGGTCGGAGCAGCCATCCAGGCCAAGGCCAAATCGGTGGCCCTCACCGAGCAGGAACAGGTGGCCGCGGTGGCGCGCAGGGCCCGGGCGGAACACGACATCGAGGTCGCCGCACTGCTCGAGGGCATGAGCGATCAGGCGTTGCGCTACCACCAGATCGAGACCTGGCGCAGCCTGGTCGACCGTTGGGACGGGCGCATCGGCTTCCCTGGCCCACTCGCGTCCCGGCCCGCTGCCGACACGAGCGCTGGCGAAGGGTCCATGTCGTGACCCGCCACGCCGGCGGTTCGTCGTCGGTCGCCGACCTCGACGAGCACAGGGGCAGGCTCATCGAGATCGTCACCGTCATCATCCTCGGCGTCGCCACGGTGGCCTCGGCCTGGTGTGCCTACCAGTCGTCGCGATGGAACGACGTCGAGACCGCCGAGGCGCGTGATGCCACCGACCTCCGAGTCGAGCAGAGCCGGGTCTACTCGCAGGCCACCACCACCATCGTCTACGACTCCACCGTGGTCGCCGCATTCGCATCGGCCGTCTCGAGCAACGACACGGAGTTGCAGGACTTCTTCCGGCAGAGCCTCATCCGCGACGGCTTCAAGCCCGTGCTGCAGCGGTGGCGGGCGCAGCTCGACTCGAACTCCACCGAGACCTCGAGCCTGCTCGAGGACAAGGAGTACATCGACGAGCTGTTCGGGCCGTCACGGGCGCTCGACACGGAGATCCAGGAGTCCTCGGTACGAGCCGACGAGGCCGGGTCGAACGCCAACGGCTACCTGCTCACCACGTTGTTCATGGCCAGTGCGTTGTTCTTCGCCGGCGTCGTGTCGTCGTTCAAATCGCGCTCGCCGAAGGTGCTGCTGCTGATGGGTGCCGTCATGCTGCTCGCCGTCGGCGCCGCCCGCATCATCGACCTGCCGATCGCGTAGCGCTCAGTCGTCCTTCAACGCGACGGCGTTGGGGGTGACGTTCATCTTCGGCACGTACTCGGCCACCTCGATCTCGCGTCCCTCGCCCAGGTACTTGGCGCGCAACGCCGAGCGGCACCCGATGCACGGCCCGTAGAACTGCTCGGTCACATGCATGTGGCAGCGCGGGCAGTCGAAGCCCTGCTCGATGCTCGTGTCGCTGTCGATCGACATGCGCTGCCTCCTCGGCGATGACCCGGGTGCGTCAGTGCGACGACCAGTAGGTGACGAGCGTACGCGCCGCGACCTCCGGCGCACCGAGCATCCACCAGTGACCCTGGCCCACCATCTCGACGACCTCGGCGCCGAGCTGCGCCGCCACCTGCGGCGCGAGGTCGAGCGCCCGCACGAACGGGTCGTCGGGCGCCACGATCGCGAGGCCGGGGCGGGTGGCCGCCGGCCCGAGCTCGGCACCCCACCGGGCCATCGCCGGCTGTGCCGCCGAGCGATACAGCGCCAGGATGCAGCGGCTCATCTCGTCGTCGGCCGCCGCCACGAGCTGCTCGCCCGTGACGCGAGGGATGCCGATCGCCTCGAGGAGGGCTATGCGGTCGGCCGCCGGCGTGGCGAGGGACTGCTCGAAGTAGGCCTCGCCATCACCGGGTGTCTGCCAGATCTGTGCGAAGTCGTGCCACACGTAGTCGGGGTGGAACAGGCCGAGCACGTCGCACGCCCACGTGCGCACGAGGTCGGGCCGCAGCGCGACGGCGCGCATGCCGATGCCGCCACCCCAGTCGTGGCCCACCAGATCGACCGGGCCGTCGGCGGCCACGATGCGTTCGAGCTCTGAGATCAGCCAGCCGACGTACTCCTCCTTGGTGGCACCGAAGCCCGCAGGAGCGGTGCAGCCGAAGCCGGGCAGGTGCGGCCGGTGCACCACGATGCCCGGCGACAGCTCGGCCAGCGCTGCGACCAGCGGGTCCCACACCACCGGGGTCTCGGGGTTGCCGTGAACGAGGACGACTGACATGGCAGCGGCCTAGATGACGTTGATCGCGTCGAGGGTACGGGCGGCGCCATCGGGCACCGAGATGCCACCAGCGCGCCAGTCGGCGCGCTTGGTCCCCCACGAGACGAACTCGTGGGCCGTGGTGGTGGCCGTCGCCAACGCGGGGTCGGCCCCCTCGGTGATCGTCCACGGCTCGGTTCCCGGCCGCAGCGCGTACACCGCGTCGATGTCGGTGAACTCGAGGTTCACGCCATCGGTGCACTGCGCCAACGCTGCAGCGCACATCTGCGGCAGACCCATCAGCATCCACTCGACCGTCGCGAACAGCGCGGTGCGGTCGTGCGGCAGGTCGGCGGCGCGGTCGATGGTGGCGCCGATGTCATGGCGCAGGTGGCAGTAGTGATCGAACACGATCGCGTTGCCGAGGATGTGCAACGGGTGGCTGCCGAGGTTGCCCATCGGGATCACCATGCCGGCCGTCGGTGGCTCCTGCATGCCGGCCAGAGCGGCGATGCCCTTGTCGCTCCACTCGTCGTACTCGCTGATCACCTGCGTGGTGCTCCACTCGCGACGCGCCTGCACCGGCACCTCGGCGTCGGCCTCGGCATCACCGGAGCCGCCGCCCTCGATGGTGCTCGAGTCGGCGATGAGGTGAAAGACACTCGCCATGTGCTGAGCGACGTCCTGCACCCGCCAGCCCGTGCAGCCGCTCGGCATCTGCCACTCGTCGTCGGTGAGCGAGGCGAAGAGGGTGCGGGCGCGCTGCTGCTCGTTGCGCAGGGCTTCGATGGCTGCCTGGGTCATGACCGAAGTGTTGCCGATGACCGTCGGGTCCGCCAGCAGCGAACGAGCTCGGGCATCACGATGTGAGCGCGTCGATGTGGCGCAGCGTCAGTTCGACGAGCTCACTGTCGGTCATCGACGCTCCGTTGCGGACCGCATCGGCGAAGGCGTCGGGGCCGAGCAGCGACCGCAACTCGTCGGCCACGCTGCTGAGCCGTTCTGCGTCGCCCGGCTCGAACGGCAGGGCGTGTGCGGCGCCCACCGCGGTGAGACCACCGTGGAGCACGGCGGCCTCGCGGAGCGCGCCGAGGTCGATGAAGATGCCGAACACGTGCCGCAACGACAGCCACTGGTTCGCCCAGTCACCGCCTCGATACCAGGTCCGCACCACCTCGCCATACCCCCGCAACGCCACCAGGTGATCGCCCGCGCGGGCCTCCAGCCAGTGCACCTCGGTCAGCGCGAAGGCCTCGATCCAGCGGTTACCCGCGGCGCCCCCGCGTGCCGCCGAAGCCTCGAGGTGCTCCAACGCCTCGTGCCGATCGGTCCCCTCGAGCCCCAGCCCCAGCGCGTAGTCGGCCTGCGCCAGGGCTGTCGGCGAGCTCGTCCGTTCGGCGGCAGCTCGGGCCTCGCCGGCCAGGACCGCACCACGGACCGAGTCACCCAGGCTCGTCCGGGCGACCGAGCGCATGTACAGCCCGTGCACGCGGCGCGCCTCGTCACCCGCGTGCGTCGCCGACGCCAACATCCGGTCCATCCACATCAACGCCGCGTCGTGGTGGCCGAGGTAGAAGTGAGCGTTGCCGAGCACGCGCTCGGCCAGCCCGCTCGGTGACGGCTCGTCGCCGGGTACCGCATCGAGCGCAGCGTTCGCCTGACGGATCGCTGCGTGCACATCGCCTCGCACCCAGTGCCGGTAGGCCACCATCGCCAGCAGCGTCGAGATCTCCGGGTGCCCCGACGCGCCGGGCAGTGCACATGCCTCCTCGGCCCACACGGTCGTCTCGTACTGCACGCGCCGGAAGCCTTGCTCGCGCAATGCCGCCACCATGCCGACGACCAGGTCGGTGGCACCGACAGCGCAGCCCCAACGGTGCGCTGCGCGGAAGTTGTCCAGATCGCGTTCGAGCTGGGCGGACCATAGCCCTTCGTCCGGCGAGTCGAGGCCGAGCGCACCGCGTGCGGCCACATCGTGGAACCAGCGCAGGTGACGATCGCTCACCAGATCAGCCGGACCACTGCCCGGCCCACCGCCGGGCACGCGCTCGGCCAGACGGTCGGCGGCGAACTCGCGCAGCGGCTCGAGCAGCCGGTACCGCGGGATGGCCAGGTCGACCACCTCGACCATCGAGTGGTCCACCAGCGTCGCCAGCGAGTCGATCACGTACTCAGGCCTGCCGCCGTCACCGCGGTCGCACACCGCCTCGACCGCCTCGAGGTCGAAGCCGCCCGCGAACACGGCGAGCTGCTCGAAGACCGCACGCGTCGCCTCGTCGAGCAGCTCGTACGACCAGCGGACCATGCCCTCGATCGTGCGTTGCCGGCCGTCGCCACCGCGCTGCGCCCCGAGCGACAGCACCCGGCGGGCCAACCGATCGGCCAGGGTGTCGATGCCGACCGTGCGCAACCGGGCGGCGGCGAGCTCGATGCCGAGTGGCAGCCCGTCGAGACGACGGCAGACCTGCACGACCGCACGGACGTTGCCGTCGTCGAGTACGAATCCCGGCACCGATGCAGCAGCGCGCGACACGAACAGCTCGACGGCCGGCGAACGCCGCGCATCCTCGACCGTGATCTCGTCATGGTCGGGCACCTCGAGAGGACCAGCGGCCACCACGTGCTCACCCGGCAGGCCGAGCGGCACGCGGCTGGTGGCGAGCACCACGAGCGACGGGCAGGCGGCGCAGAGCCGGTCGACCATGGGCGCCACCGCATCGATGACGTGCTCGCAGTTGTCGAGGACGAGCAGCACCCGCCGGCTCGCCAGGTACTCCTCGAGCGTGGCCTCGAGCGTCAGCTGCTGACGCTGCTGCACGTCGAGCGCATGCGCGATCACCTGCACGATCCCCGACGCGTCACGCAGCGGCGCCAGCTCGACCACCGTCACGTCGCGGTCGCTGTGCTCGGCCACCGCTGCCGCGGCACGCAGCGCCAGCCGGGTCTTCCCGACGCCGCCGGGACCGGTGACCGTGACGACCCGCTCGACACCGACGGCCGCCATCACGTCACGCACCTCGGGGTCGCGGCCCACGAACGACGTCGTCCCGATGAGCATGCCGGCTGCACCCGAGCGGCGGGCACCGGCCGCAGGGGAGTGCGCTGCGGCCAGCAGCACGGGATCCGCCACCAGGATCTGTTGCTCGAGCTGACGCACGGCCTCCGACACCTCGAGGCCCGCCTCCTCGGCCAGCATCTCCCGCAGCAGTTGGCCGCGACGCAGCGCCTCCACCTGCCGCCCGTTCTGGTGGAGCGCACGCATCAGGAGGAGCCAGTACCGCTCACGCAGTGGGTGCTGGAGCACGAGCGCCTCGAGCTCGCCCACCATCTCGGCGGCGTGCCCCAGGTCGAGCCGCAGCGCCGCCCACTCGTCGGTCACGACGAGTCGGAGTTCGTCGAGTCGCGCCGCCTCGGCACGGACGTGGTCGAGGTCGGCATGTTCGCCGAAGGCCCTCCCGTGCCACATGCCGAGCGCCTCCGCCAGCAGGGCACACGCTGCGGCCGACGGTGCCGTCCGCGACCGGGCGAGCCGATCCTCGAATCCGACGACGTCGAGCGCCTCCTCGGGGCAGTCGATCCGGTACGCATCGGACTCGCGGGCGATCACGATCGACGGGCCCAACAGTGTGCGCAGGCGCGAGAGGTGCGAGTGGATCGTCGCCGTGGCCGAGGCCGGCGGACGCTCGCCCCACAGCGTGTCGGCCAGCCGATCGGCCGAGGTCGGCCGGCCGTGGTTCGCGAGCAGGACCGCCAGTACACGCTCGGCCTGAGGCCCGCCCAGGCCGACTCGCGCCCCGTCACGCCACAGCGAAACCCCACCCAGCACAGCGAGTCTCACGTCCGTCACCGCCCCATTATCGCCGTTCGGAGAGAGCCCTCGTTCCACGACCCCTCCCGCTGCAAGGCGTTCGCCAGCCGGCTGCAAGGGCAGCGACGCATCGTGTGGATGCGGCTCGACCACCGACCGCCAGACGAAAGCAGGAATTCGATGCACATCGACAAGGAATCCGTCCCCGTGAAGATCGACGTGCCGGGCGCCCTCGCACGGCAGCAGACGGACTTCGGTGACGCAACCGGCTTCGGCCGGATCGGCGCCGAGTACTTCACCCTCGGCGCCGGCACCGACATCGCCCCGCTGCTCACCGGGCTCTCCGGCGACTGCTGCCACGCGCCGCACTGGGGCTACATGATCAGCGGCACCGTGATCGTCTCGTACACCGACGGCACCGACGAGACCTGCAACGGCGGCGACCTGTTCTACTGGCCGCCCGGGCACAGCGTGCGCGTCGCCGCCGATGCCGACGTCATCCTGTTCAGCCCCGAGGCCGAGCACACCCAGGTGATGGACCACATGCTCGCCAAGATTGCGGGTGCGTGATGGCGCCCGGACCGACCGAGCAGCTCGCGACGTTGCTGCCGATGCTGACCCAGATCGTCGGCCACATCCGGCCCGACCAGTTCGACCTGCCGACGCCGTGCAGCAACTTCACGGTCCGCGAAGTCATCGACCACATGATCGGCGGGGCCGAGGCCTTCGCCCCTGCGTTTCGAGGAATCACCTCCACGCATCAGAACATCGACACAGGGGCGCACCCCTCGGCACGGTTCCGCGCCGCGATGGCCGACCTGCTCGACGCCGTGCAGAGCCCTGGCGCGATGACCCGCACCGTCGAGGCGCCGTTCGGCACCGTGTCCGGTGAGGTGTTCGCCCGCTTCGTGGCTTTCGACGGCCTGATCCACGGCTGGGACATGGCCACATCCACCGGCCAGGCCTACGACCCTCCCGCTGACATCGTCGGTCAGGTCGCTGCGTTCGCACACCAGGCGTTGGTGCCCGAGATGCGTGACGGCGAGACGTTCGCCGACGCGACCACCGCGCCGCAGGGCTCGGGTGAGCTCGCGCAGCTCGTGGCGTTCTCGGGCAGGACCGTCCACCAGGGATCCGCTGCCTGACAGAGGCCCACGCGGGTGAGGCCGTCGTGCCAGGCGAGCGAGCGGCGTATCGTCGCACCATGGCACGCAACGACCTCATCCGCATGGGACTCCAGATCCCACTGTTCACCTACCCGGGCGTCGACGATGCCGACCTCTTCGAGCGCATCGCCCTCATCGCCACCACCGCCGAGGCCAGCGGCTTCGACAGCGTCTGGGTGATGGACCACTTCTACCAACTGCCCGGCCTGGGCAAGCCCAGCGAGCCGATGTTCGAGGCGTACACACTGCTCAGCGCCCTGGCGGCGCGCACGTCGACCGTGCGCCTCGGCGCCATGGTCGGCGGCATGACCTACCGCAACCCCGCCTTCCTCGCGAAGACCGTCACCAATCTCGACGTCATCTCGAAGGGCCGCGCGATCTGGGGAATCGGCGCCGGGTGGTTCGAGCTCGAGCACCAGCAGTACGGCTACGAGTTCGGCACCTTCACCGACCGCTTCGAGAAGCTCGAGGAAGGTCTCCAGATCGCGAAGAGCATGTTCGTGAACGACACGACCAGCTGCAACGGGAAGTGGTTCAGCACCACCGACGCGTTGAACGTGCCGAAGCCGGTCCAGGCCGGTGGCCCCCCGATCCTCATCGGTGGCAGTGGTGAGAAGAAGACCCTGCGCATGGTGGCCCAGTACGCCGATGCCTGCAACGTGTTCGGTGATGCGGCCCAGGTCCGTCACCTCATGGGCGTGCTCGACGGTCACTGCGAGACGATGGGCCGCGATCCCGGCACCGTCTGCCGCACCCGGCTCGGCACCCTCGTCGTCGGTCGCACGATGGAGGAGGCGCAGGGCAAGATCCTGGCCCGCTTCGGCGTCTCGAGCCTCGACGCCCTGCCCGCCGACATCCAGGCCCGCGTGAAGGGGATGTTCGTCATGGGCGACGGCCCAGCGATCGCCGAGCAGGTCCAGGAGCTCCTCGACGCCGGCCTCGACGGCATCGTCTTCAACATGCCCGACGCCCACGACGTCGAGCAGGTCGAGCTCGCCGGTGAGGTCCTCCGCCCGCTGCTGCTCGGCTGAGCTCGACACGACGTCCACGACACGACGTCCGAAACACGACGTCCGAAACCCACCGGGAGCGGTCGACGGCGACGCGTAGCCTGGGCCCCATGACCGCGGTCGACGACACCACTCACATCGTGCACGGCACCTGTCACCACGACTGCCCCGACAGCTGCGGCTGGCACGTCACCGTCACCGATGGCGTGGCCGTGCAGCTGCGCGGCAACCCCGCCCACCCCTACAGCCAGGGCGAGCTGTGCCCCAAGGTGAACCGGTTCCTCGATCGTGTCTACTCGCCCGACCGCGTCACCACGCCCCTGCGGCGAGTCGGGGCGAAGGGCGAGGGCCGGTTCGAACCGATCACCTGGGACGAGGCGCTCGCCGAGATCGCCGAGCGGTTCCACGGCATCATCGCCGACCACGGCGCCGAGGCGATCATGCCGTTCGCCAGTGCCGGCAACCAGAGCTCGCTGTCACTGTTCTTCGGCGATCGGTTCTGGCACCGCCTCGGCGCGTCGACGCTGTCCGGTGCGCTCTGCGGGCTGACGGCCGGCGCCGGCGCGGCCATCACGAACGGCACCGGCAAGGCGCTCGACCCGTCCGAGCTGCGCCATTCGAAGCTCATCCTGCTGTGGGGCACCAACACGCGGCTCACCAACCGGCACCTGTGGCCGATCATCGAAACGGCCCGTGCCGCCGGCGCGCAGGTGGTCGTGATCGACCCCATCCGCACGATGACCGCCGAGTCGGCCGACTGGTTCGTGCAACCGCTGCCCGGCACCGACATCGCGCTGATGCTGGCGATGATGCACGTCCTCGTCCGCGACGGCCTCACCGACGCCGCATACGTGGCCGCCCACACCCACGGCTTCGACGAGCTCGCGGCGCACGTGGCCGATTGGACCCCCGAGCGCGCCGCCGCCGTCTGCGGTCTCGCCGTGGACGACATCGAGACCCTCGCCCGCATGTACGGCACGATCCGGCCCACCGGCATCCGCACGCTCATCGGCGCCGAGCACCACGAGCAGGGCGCGATGTTCTTCCGCACCCTCGCCTGCCTGCCCGCCCTCGTGGGCGACTGGCAGCACCGCGGCGGCGGGTACGCCCGCAGCGTGGGGGTGTGGGGCGACGCCCTCATCGACTTCGAAGCGCTCACCCGGCCCGACCTGATGCCCACCCCCCGCCCGCGTTCGCTGCCGATGGTGCGCCTCGGCGAGGTGCTCACCGACACGACGCTCCAGCCGAAGGTGCACGCCCTCGTGGTGTACGGCGCGAACCCCGTCGTCGTGGTCCCCAACAGCGACCTCGTCCGGCGGGGTCTCGAGCGCGACGACCTGTTCACCGTGGTCCACGACCAGTTCGTCACCGACACCGCCCGCTACGCAGACATCGTCCTCCCCGCCACCACGCACATCGAGGCCGTCGACATCGTCCCGTCATGGGGCCACCTCAACCTCGGCTGGAACGAGCCGGCGATCGCGCCGGTCGGCGAGTCGGTCAGCAACAGCGAGCTTCACCGCCGCCTGGCGCGGGCGATGGGCTTCACCGACCAACCACTGCTCGACGACGACATGACCGTCATCACCCAGATCCTGCCCGAGGTCGACGTCGAACTGCTCCGCCGCGAGGGCTGGGTCCGCGTGCCGTACCCGGCCGACGGTCGGCCGTTCGGCGACGGCGTCTTTCCCACGAAGACCGGGAAGATCGAACTGGTCAGCGATGCGCTCGTGTCGCTGGGCCAACCGGTACTCCCGACGTTCGTCCCGGCACGCGAGTCGCACGGCGGCGACGCCGACCTGGCCGCCCGCTTCCCCTTCGCGCTGCTCACACCCAAACAACACACCCGCTTCCTGAACTCGAGCTACTCGCACCTGCCCAAGCACGGCCCGCTCGAGGGTGGCCCCTACGTCGAGGTGGTCGATGCCGACGCACGGCGGTTGGGTCTCACCGACGGACAGCTGGCCCGTGTGTGGAACGACCGCGGCGAGGTCCGCGTGCCCGTGAAGGTGACCGAGCGCCTGCGGCCCGGGGTGGCCGCCATCCCGTACGGCTGGTGGAGCTCGCAGCACGTCGACGGCGGCAACGCGAACGTCCTCACCAACGACTCGCTCACCGACTGGGGCGGCGGTGTGGCCTACAGCGACACGCTCGTCGCGATCGAGGCCGCGACAGCTGTCTGACCGCTCACTTCGCGTCTCGACCTGAGGGGTAGCCTGACCCGTATGGCAGGCGATCTCATCTATGCGTTCAGGGTGATGCGCCTGCCCCTGCTCGATGCGGGCGGTGCGCCCATCGGCAAGCTCGACGACATCGTGCTCGTCCCCGGCCAGGCCGGTACCGCGCCACGCGTCCTCGGCTTCGTCGCCACCAGCCAGCGCAGGCGCATCTTCGTCAACGTCGGCCGCATCGGCGCCCTCGACCCCGACGGCGCACGACTGCGCAGCTGGGACGTCGACCTCAACCCGTTCAAGCCACGCCCGGGCGAGCGGCTCATCGGTCGCGACCTCATCGACAGCCGCATCGGCGACGAGACGGTCAGTGACGTCGCGCTGCGCCCCAGCGGTGACGGCCGCCAGACGTGGTGGGAGATCTCGAAGGTTCGCCTCGCCCGTCGCACGGCGCTCCGCCGCCGCCCCAGCTATCGCCTGCTCGACTGGGACGAGGTGCCCGAGCTGTTCCCGATGATGGCCGGCAGCGAGATGGCGGCCGAGGCAGCACGCCTGCGCGACATGCACCCCAGCGACGTGGCCAGCGTGGTGCGCTCGTTGCCGCTCCCGAGCCGCAAGCAGCTCGCCGCTGCCATGGACGACGAGCGCCTCGCCGACCTCCTCGAGGAGTTGCCCGAGGCCGAGCAGCTCCGCATGATCGAGGGACTCGACCTCGACCGCCTCATCAACGTGCTCGAAGAGATGGAGTACGACGACCTGGCCGACCTGCTCGCCGAGATGCCCGGCGAGCAGCGCACGCGCATCCTCGACGCCATGGACGACGAGGACGCCGACGTCATGCGCCGCCTGCTGTCGTACGAGGAGGGCACGGCCGGCTCGCTGATGACGCCCGAGATCGTCATCCTCGGGCCCACCGCCACCGTCGCCGATGCGCTCGCTCAGATCCGCGACCCCGAATGGCTCGTCTCGATCGCCGCTCAGGTGTTCGTCGTCCAGGCACCGTACAAGCCGCCCACCGGCACATACCTCGGCGTCGTCCACTTCCAGCGGCTGTTGCGCGAGCCACCGAGCATGGAGCTCGGCCGCTGCATCGAGCAGGAGCCGACCATCCTCCCGAGCCTGAGCGAGCGCGAGGTCGCCGAGCGGCTCGCCAGCTACAACATGCTCGCTGTCGGCGTGTGCGACGAGGCCAACCGGTTGCTGGGCGCGATCACCGTCGACGACGTCCTCGACCGGACCCTGCCCACCGGGTGGCGCCAACGGAGGCGGGTGACGAGTGCCAGCTCCAGTGGGGTGGTCTCATGACCCGGCGCGACGACCTCACCACACCCCGCCAGCGCCGGCTCCTCAGCGTCCACTACGACCAGGACGCGTTCGGCCAGTTCTCCGAGAGCGTCGCCCGCTTCATCGGCACCGCTCGCTTCCTCGTCTACCAGACGGTCTTCTGCTTCCTCTGGGTGCTGTGGAACGCGTTCGGCCCCGATGCGTGGCGGTTCGACCCGTGGCAGTTCATCGGCCTCACCCTGCTGCTGTCGTTGCAGGCTGCCTACGCAGCGCCGCTCATCCTGCTCGCCCAGAACCGGCAGGAGATCCGCGACCGAGCGCAATCCGACATCGACCGGCGGGTCGCCGAGCGCACCCAGGCCGACACCGAGTTCCTCGCCCGCGAACTTGCGAGCATCCGCCTGTCACTGGCCGACGTCGCCACCACGAGCGAGGTCGGCGACCACCTCGACCGACTCACCGCCGCCATCGAGCGGATGAGTGACCGGCTCGACGACCTCGAGATCCGGTCGGCGAAGGACGGCGACGACCTCGTCTGACCCGGCGATGCGTTCGACCACGTGCTGGACCATGGCGACCGTGGCATCGCTGTAGGCGCGGGGCTGCTCGAGCGTGACGAGGTGGTCGCCGTCGAGCTCGACCACGTGGGCGCGCAGTGCCCGCGCCAACTCGTGCTGCTTGCGGGGTGGCACCAAGTGGTCGCGGGTGGTGATCAGCGACGCTGCCGGCTTGCCGAGTGACGAGGCCCACGGGCGCGCGTCGTAGCGGCTGAGCGCCCGGCCCGCCTGGACGATCGCGAGTGCGTCGCCACGCCTCGTCTCGGCCTCGATCCAGGGGATGAACGCCTGGAGCTCGTGACCGACACCGAGCAGCGTGCCGATCGCGAACCGCAGCCAACGCGGATACGCCCACGACCGCATGACCGGCCCGATGAACCGGACCGCCTTCCAACGCAACCGTTCCGATCGGTTGGCACGCCACTCGAGCGCCGTGGCCTGGACGACGTTGCCCGCGACCGCCTGCGGGTGCCGCTTCGTGAGCAGCAGGCTGATCGGCCCACCCATCGAGTAGCCGACAGTGACGACCGGTCCGACACCCAGGTGCTCGACCAGCGCGGCGGCATCATCGGCGGCATCCTCGAGCTCGAACGGCCGAACGCTGCGCATGCCGCGCCCGTGGCCGCGGTGGTCGATCGCCACGAACGACCATCGCGCTGCGATCGCCTCGAACGCCGTGAAGAACTGCAGGTCGGCGCTCGCCGTCCATCCGTGGAGCAGCAGGAGCCACGGCGCTGACGGGTCGGGATGCCGGTGGACGCGGGCGAACACCTCACCGCGGCCGGGCAGCATGAACGTGCGGCCCTCCGGCAGCCACGGGATGTGGACCGCAGGGATGGTCACCAGCTGCTCGCTCTCGCCACGCCCGTGTACTCCTGCATCATCACGCCTGCATCGGCCACGGCCGCCAGCATCCATGCGTCGAGGTGGGGCTGCTCACCGGCCACCGTGACACCGGGTTCCACACGCCGCTGGATGCACGCCTGCGCGTAGAGCCCCGCCACCGTGCCGGCCAGGTCACCGGCGCGACCGACGGCACCGACCACATGGGTCACCCGCTCGCCGGTGGACAGCGCCCCGCGAACCTCGACACGGACGGCGCCACGGTCACCCTCGGCGTGAGGAGGTGACAGCATCGGCAGGCGAGCCGTCAGCCGGTCGCGCCGGGTGGCCGACACGCGTGCCGAGATGCGCTCGACGCCGGGGAACGCACGGTGGAGCAGTACCGGGTCGGCCAGCGCAGCGCGGTAGCAGTCGGCAGGACCCACCGGTTCGGGGAACCAGCACAGCTCGCGCCCGCTGCCACCGGGCCGTTCGATCCACTCGCCATCGTGCCAGCCGACGGCCGTGTCGCCGAGTGCGTCGTGGTGCTGGCGGGCACACGCAGGCCCCGCGGTGCCGTGGGTGGCCACATGGATCTCGTCGGCGACGTCGAGCCGGCCGACGAGATGCCGTGCGAGCACACCGGTGAGCCCGGGGGACAGCCCGGCGCCGACCACGACCCGCACACCGTGATGCCTCGCGAACTCGTCGAGATGAAGGAGCTCGCGCACGTCGCCGAGGTCGTCGCTCACGCTCACCACGTCGCACCCCTCCGCGATGAACGAACGCACCGCCGGGGCGTGGGCCGGCGGCGATGCCACCACGATCACGTCGACGACCGCGAGCTCGGCCACGTCGTCGAGCACGACACCACCGAAACGCCGTCGGGCACGTTCCGCTGCGCCGACGGCCTGGTCGAACCACGCCTGCCGGATACCGATCGACCGGAGCACACGGCCCGCTGCCTGGCCCGTGACACCGCACCCGTGGATGCCGGCGATGGGCGTCTCGGTCATCTCGGCGGCACGCGCAGCTCGGTCCAGCCGCCCTCCTGCGGGGGCACGCCACCCTTGCCACGGAGTCGGAGCGATCCGGCGATGACGCTCGCGAGTGACAGTGCGAGCAAGGCGCGCCGGAGCAGTTTCACACGGCGGAGGCTACCAACCGCCCCGGAGAGGTCGGACCGCAGCAGACCACGAAGGCCCTGTCGAAAAGCACGAATGCCCAGGCGAACGGCCTGGGCATGTCGTTGGTGGGGCTAACAAGAATCGAACTTGTGACCTCATCCTTATCAGGGATGCGCTCTAACCGACTGAGCTATAGCCCCTCATGACGGCGACTGAGCACGCTATCGGCTCGGCCATCCACACTCAACCGCAGGCGCCCACGTCACTCGGGGGCTGCGGACGGCACGGTGCGATTCGACGAGCGAGCCGGGGCCTGCGCGACGACCTCTTCCTCGAGCACGCTCACCCGGATGCCACCGACGAGATCGGTGATCAGGTTGAAGATCGTGGCGAGGAGCACGGCGAACCCGGTGAGGCCGACGGCGACGAAGAGCCCGCCGATCCAGAGGTTGTGGTACAGCTCGCCACCGTTGAACTCGAAGGTCTCCCAGCCGAACTGCTCGAAGAACTTCTCGAGGTTGTCGATCGTGCCGGTGGAATAGGCGACGTTCCACAGCAGCACCCCGGCCGTGAGGCACACCAGATAGAGCACGGCGTTGAACACGAGTGCGACCTTGAAGACGCTCCAGGTGTCGACGTGCCTGACGACGCGGGTGACACGGCGGACCCGGGGCTTTCGCCGTTTGAACGTGACGGGTCGCGGGCTCTGCCGCGAGGTGACGACGGCGATGGGTTCGGCCTCGGGCACCGGGTACGGGGCGACGGCCGCCGGCACGAACGGCGGCTCGATCGCCGGCGCCCGGACCGGCGGCGCGTCGGGAACGGTCTGCAGGTCGTCCAGCAGGGCCATGCCGGCCAGCGGAGCACTCGCCACGGCGAGCGGCGGATAGGTGGGGTCGGCCTCGACGATGGTGGGGATCCCGGCACCAGCATCGGGTAGCGGCGCCCCCTCGCCGAGGCGAAGGAGCCGATCGAGCACGTCGTCGTCGGAGGCGGCGGCGGCCGTGTCGGACGGGGCGGCACGGCCACGCGACGGGGCAGACGAACCCGTGCGCGACGTGCCACGCATGAACGTCGACGCCTTCGGTCCGCTCGGGTCACCCGTGGTCACGCACCGAGCATAGAGAACATGCCTCCGTTCCGGGGCGCGCAAGGACACGATGGCATCAGGGGCCGTTCGTCGCACGAGCGGTGGCAACCGCGCCACCGAGTTCGACGGTGACGGTGACGGTGACTGCTGCGGGAGGTCCGGAGCGCACGAACGACCGCAACGCACCGCCATTGGCTACGGCGAACCGCGAGGCAGCGACTCGCCCACCGGACACGCCGGCCAGGGCCGCGGCATCGGCCGCGGTCTGCGCACGCGCCCGCTGAGCAGCTGTCACGCCGAGCTCGGCGACGGCGAACGCCATCAGGCCGGCCAGCACGACCACCGCAGCGACGAGCACCACCGCCGACCCACAATCGACCCTCGTCCTGCGCATCTGACACCTCGGTTCGTCTGGCTGACCTGCGGCGTGGTGACCCACACGAGACGGCGCCGAGGCGCGAACGGAGGTGGGTCAGCGGCCGGGTACGGCCGCCGACCCCGGGATCACTCGTCGTCGTCGTCCTGCGCGAGGATCAGGGCCACCGAGGCCAGGCTCTGCCCGTCGGGGATGTTCATGATCGACACACCGGTCGCATCGCGGCCGATGTGCCGAATGTTGTGGACGCCGAGGCGGATGGTGGTGCCACCGGAGGCGACCGCCACGATCTCGTCCTCGTCGCCGACCATGAACGCGGCCACCACGCTGTTGCCCTTGTTGCGGACGAACTTGATGCCCTTCACGCCCTGGCCGCCACGGGACTGACGGTTGAACTTGTCGAGCTGCACGCGCTTGCCGAACCCGAGCTCGGTCATCATGAGGATCGAGGTGTCGTCCTTGGCGAGGTCGACGCTGACCACCGTGTCGTTCGGCTTCAGCTTCATGCCGCGGACACCCGAGGCGGCACGGCCCATGGCGCGCACCTCGTCCTCGCTGAAGCGGATCGTCATGCCGGACTTGCTGACCATGAAGATGTCGTCGCCGCCAGTGGTCTCGATGACACGCACGAGCTCGTCGCCGTCGCGCAGGTTCAACGCGATGAGGCCGTCGCGGCGACCGTTGTCGTACTCGTCGATCGAGGTCTTCTTCACGACACCGTTGCGCGTGGCAAAGAACAAGAAGCGCTCGGCCGCGAAATCGCGGGTGTCGATGATCGCCTGGATCGTCTCGCCGGCCTGCAGGGGCAGGAGGTTCACGATCGGCATGCCCTTCGCCGTGCGCTCGCGTTCGGGGATGTCCATCGCCCGCAGGCGGTAGACCCGGCCGCGGTTGCTGAAGAACAGCAGGAAGGCGTGCGCTGTCGTGAAGATGACGTTCCGCACGATGTCGTCGGACTTCATGCGCGCACCGCTGACGCCCTTGCCACCGCGACCCTGGGTCTTGAAGCTGGCGGCCGAGACGGCCTTCACGTACTGCGCCTCGGTCATGACGATGACGAGCTCTTTGTCGTCGACGAGATCCTCGATGCGCATGTCGCCGCTGTCGAAGGTGACCTGGCAGACGCGAGGTGTGGCGAACTCGTCCTTGATGGCGCTCATCTCGGTCTTGATGACCCCGCGCAGCTTGGCCGGGTCGTCGAGGATGCTCTGCAGCTCGAGGATGCGCTCACGCAGCTCCTCGGCCTCGCGCTCGAGGTCGATGCGGCTGAGCCGGGTGAGTTGGCGGAGCTGCATGTCGAGGATGTCGATCGCCTGGATCTCGCTGAACTCGAACGGCGCGACCATGAGCGCTTCCTTGGCAGCGCCGGCATCCTCGCTGCCGCGGATGAGGGCGATGATCTGGTCGATGACGTTGAGCGCCTTGAGGCGACCCTCGACCTTGTGTGCCCGCTCGTTCGCACGGCGAAGTCGGTACTGGGTACGCCGGGTGACGACCTCGACCTGGTGCCGGATGTAGCCGTTCAGGGCATCGGCGAGGTTCAGCGTGCGCGGCACACCATCGACGAGCGCCACCATGTTGACGCCGAAGCTGGTCTGGAGCTGGGTCATCTTGTAGAGGTTGTTGAGCACGACGTTGGGGTTGGCGTCGCGCTTGAGACCGATGGCGAGGTTCGTCTTACCGCCCGACGAGCCGTCGTTCAGGTCGCTGATGCCCTCGAGTTCGCCGCTGTCGACGAGTTCCTTGATGCGGGCCGCGATCGACGAGCAACTCGTCTGGTACGGCAGTTGGGTGACCACGATCTGGTACCCGCCGCGACGGGTCTCCTCGATGGTGGCAGTGGCGCGCATCTTGATGCTGCCGCGCCCGGTGCGATACGCGTCGATGATGCCGGCGCGACCGAGGATGCTGCCCCCCGTGGGGAAGTCGGGGCCCTTCACGAACTGCATCAGCTCGTCGGAGTCGGCGGCCGGGTTGTCGATGAGGTGGATCGTCGCGTCGATGACCTCGCCGAGGTTGTGCGGCGGGATGTTGGTGGCCATGCCCACCGCGATGCCCTGGCTGCCGTTGACCAGCAGGTTCGGGAACCGGGCGGGCAGGACGACCGGCTCGGTGCGGCTGCCGTCGTAGGTGGCGATCATGTCGACGGTCTCTTCGTCGATGTCGGCCAGCATCTGCATCGCCAGCGGGTGCAAGCGGCACTCGGTGTAGCGCGAGGCGGCCGGACCGAAATCGGGAGAGCCGTAGTTGCCGTGGAAGTCGATGAGCGGGTGGCGCAGCGAGAACGGCTGGGCCATGCGCACGAGGGCGTCGTAGATGGCGCCGTCGCCGTGTGGGTGGTACTTGGCCATGGTGTCACCGCTGACGCGGGCCGACTTCACGAACGGACGGTCGGGTCGGAAGCCCTGCTCCTCCATGTCCCAGATGATGCGGCGGTGCACCGGCTTCAGGCCGTCGCGCACGTCGGGGAGCGCTCGCGACATGATGACCGACATCGCGTAGTCGAGGAAGCTGCGCTCCATCTCGTCCTGCAGCGCGACCGGCTGGATGGACAGCGACGGATCATCGTCGGGGGTGGGGGTGTTCGGGGTGTCACTCATCAGAAGTCGAGGTTCCTCACGTCGCGGGCGTTGGTGGTGATGAACTGCTTGCGGAGGTCGACGTCGTCACCCATGAGCACGCTCATGATCTCGTCGGCCAGAGCGGCCTCCTCGACGGTCACCTGCAGCAGGGTGCGCGTGACCGACGACATGGTGGTGGAGCGCAGCTCCTCCCAATCCATCTCGCCGAGGCCCTTCAGGCGCTGGAACTCCTTCTTGTGGTTCGGACGTTCCTCGAGGAAACGGGCCTTGGCCACGTCGTCTTTGAGGTAGGTCTTCTCCTTGCCGATCTCGGTGGAGTAGAGCGGCGGCTGGGCGATGTACACGAAACCGGCCTCGACCATGGACCGCATCTGCCGGTAGAAGAACGTGAGCAGCAGGGTGCGGATGTGGCTGCCGTCGACATCGGCGTCGGCCAGCACGATCACCTTGTGGTAGCGGGCCTTGGCACTGTCGAACTCGTCACCGACGCCACCACCGATCGCCGTGATGAGCGCCTGGATCTCGTTGTTCTTCAGCATCTTGTCGAGCCGGGCTCGCTCGACGTTGAGGATCTTGCCGCGGATGGGCAGGATCGCCTGCGTGCGCGGGTCTCGCGCATCGAGCGCTGTGCCACCGGCGGAGTCACCCTCGACGATGAACAGCTCGCTCTCGGCCGGGTTGCCGCTGGTGCAGTCCTTCAGCTTGTCGGGCATGCCGGCGCCACCGAGCGCCGTCTTGCGGCGGATGGCGTTGCGGGCGTTCTTGGCGGCCATGCGGGCCTGCGCTGCCGACTGTGCCTTCTTGACCAGGCGGTTCGCCTCGGCGGGGTTCTCCTCGAGCCACTCGGCCAGGCGCTCGTTCGTGGCCTTTTGCACGAACGACCGCATCGGGACGTTGCCGAGCTTGGCCTTCGTCTGACCCTCGAACTGCGGCTCGCGCAGCTTCACCGACACGATCGCGGTGATGCCCTCGCGGATGTCCTCACCGAGCAGGTTCTCGTCTTTTTCCTTCAACAGGTTCTTCGCACGGGCGTACTTGTTGACGACGCTGGTGAGCGCGGTCTTGAAGCCCTCGACGTGCATGCCGCCCTCGACGGTGGAGATGCCATTGGCGTAGCCGTGGATCCCCTCGTGGTAGCCGGTGTTCCACTGCAGCGCGATGTCGAGGGTCTGGCCGCCCTCGGTGTCTTCGTCCTCGTAGTGGGCGACCTTGCTGAACAGCGCCTCCTTCGAGGCGTTGAGGTGCTTGACGAAGTCGACGATGCCGCCCTTGTACTGGTACGTCATCTCCTGTTCGCGCCCCTCGCGCTCGTCGGTGAAGACGATCTCGAGGCCCTTGTTCAAGAAGGCCATGGTCTGCAACCGCTCGAGGACGGTGCGGGCGACGAACTCGGTGCCCTCGGCCACGAAGATGCTGGGGTCGGGCCAGAAGCTGACGGACGTGCCCGTGGTGCGACCACGAGGCGGTGTCGGCCCCGTCTCGGCGAGCTTGCCCTGCGGCTTGCCGCCCTTCGCGTACTCCTGCTGGTACCGCTTGCCGTTGCGGTCGATCTCGATGAACAGCCGCTCGCTGAGCGCGTTCACGACGCTGACACCCACACCGTGGAGGCCACCGGACACCTTGTAGCCCTCGCCGCCGAACTTGCCGCCGGCGTGGAGCACGGTGAGCACGACCTCGGCCGCGCTCTTGCCCTTGTGCGGACCGCTGATGAACGGGTCGACCGGCACGCCGCGACCGTTGTCGTCGACACGGCAGCCACCGTTGGCCAGCAAAGTGACACCGATGCGAGTGCAGAACCCCGCCATCGCCTCGTCGACGGAGTTGTCGACGACTTCCCAGATGAGGTGATGGAGACCCTGGAGACCAGTGGAACCGATGTACATACCAGGGCGCTTGCGGACGGGATCGAGCCCCTCGAGCACCTGGATGGCATCGGCGTTGTAGTTGCCCTGTGGCTTGTTGGTGTCAGCAGACACGCACACCTCGATCGTTCGGCAGGAAACAGGCGTTGACCTGCGGTGATGGCGGCGACAGCCGGGCTGCGGAGAGTGGCGCCGGAGGCGCAGCAGCCGTGGTCGCGAAGTACCCGCATCCTACCGTGGGGGTGTGACGCAACGGTGGACGCCCACGCACCGGAACGGGTCAGAGCAGGGTGTCCGACCAGGGCCGGGACGACTCAGCGGCCGGAGCGCTTCACCCTGACGTCGAAGTGCTCGATACGTGCGCCGGTCACCTCGAGGAGGCGATCGCGCAGGTTCGCCTCGAGGAACTTCAACTGGGTCGCCCACGCCGGGTCGTCGACCTCGACCACGAGCCGCGTGCCGTCGAGCTTCACCGGCTGCACGTGCCGCGCCACCGCCTCACCCACGGCCTCCTGCCACCTGCCGAAGACCCCGCCCATGGTCGAAGCGGTCGATGCCGAACCGGCCGGTTCAGGGCCGCGCAGCGACCGGACCACGCCGGTGAGGCTCTCGCCGAGCGGGATGGGGTCGCGGCTCACTCGCCGGCCACCGTACCGGCCACGATCCGGACGATGGCATCGGGCCGGGCAGCCTCTGGCAGGGCCGATGCCGTCGTCAGCACCACCTGGCCCGGCGGCAGATGGCCGAGCAACGCGGTCGCCCGTTCGACGTCGAGCTCGCTCAGCACGTCGTCGAGCACCAATACGGGGGCACTGCCCGATCGTTCCGCCACCAACCGGTGCGCGGCAAGGCGCAGCGCCAGCGCGAGTGTCCGTTGCTCGCCCTGCGAGGCGTGGGTGCGAGCCGGCATGCCGTTGATGAACAGTTCGACGTCGTCACGGTGCGGGCCGACGGTCGACACCCCGCGGCGGATGTCGTCGCGGCGCGACTCGGCCAGGGCCACAGCGAGGCCGCGCTGACGCCAGGCCGGCTCGTACCGCAGCTCGATCGGCGTGCTGGTGCCGGCGAGCTGCTCGTACGCCTCGACCACCATCGGATCGAGCTTCGCGACCAGCACCGCCCGGGCATGCCCGAACTGGTCACCGAGCTGGGCGAACTTGGCATCCCACACATCGAGGGTCACTTCGGCCGCATCGTCGAGACGGCCCCCCGCCTGCTTCAGCAGGGTGTTGCGCTGCTTCAGCACACGGTCGAGCTCGAGGCGCATCGCGTCGTACTTCAACGCGAGCGCGACCAGCGTGTCGTCGAGGAACCGGCGCCGGCCACCCGGCCCTTCTTTCACCACCACCAGGTCGTCCGGCGAGAACACCGTCACCCGCACCACACCGAGGAGATCGCGTGTGCGGCCGAGCTTCTGGCGGTTCACGAGCACGCGGTTGCGGCCGTTGCGGTTGAGCTCGGCCTCGACCAGCACCTCCCGACCATCGTCCTGCACCACCCACGCCCTGATGACGGCGGTGTCGGCGCCCATGCGCACCATCGCTTCGTCAGGGGCGCCGCGGAAACTGCTGAGTGTGGCGAGGTACGCCAATGACTCGGCGAAGTTGGTCTTGCCCTGCCCGTTGCGGCCGATGACCGCCGTCGTGCCGACCTGCAGCTCGAACAGGGCGGTCGTGTAGTTGCGGAAGTCGACGAGCTCGAGCCGTGAGACGATCACAGCGACAGCCGAGTCACGATGCGCAGTGCGAGCCCTACGGCACCCGCACGGGCATCAGCAGGTACAGGTACTCGTCGCTACCGACCCCGCGGACGACTGCCGGCTTCAGGCCATCGATCGTCGACAGGGTGATCTGGTCGGTGCCGACGGCCTCGATGCCAGCTGCGAGGTAGTCGGGGTTGAACGCCACCGTGAGGTCGGTGCCGGCCGCGGTGGCATCGAGTTCCTCGACGGCGTTGCCGACGTCCTGCGTGATGGCCGTGAGCTTCAGGCTGTCGGATGAGATCTGGAGCCGAACCGGCGTGGCGTCCTTGGCGAGGATCTTCACACGGCGGATCGCCTCGAGCAACGGCTCGCGATCGACCGTGAGCACGTTGGGGTGACTGGCCGGGATGAGCTGGCGGTAGTTGGGGAACTCACCCTCGATGAGGCGAGTGGTGAGGCGAGTGGTGCCGATCTCGAAGGTGGCGTCACGCTCGCCGAGCCGGAGGACCACCTGGTCGCCCATGCCCATCAGGCGTTGGAGTTCGGTGAGGGCACGCCCGGGCACGAGCACCTTCTGATCGGCGCCGAGCACGCTGACACCGGGCAGGTCGCGCACGGCGAGGCGATACGAGTCGGTGGCGACCAGACGGAGGCCATCGTTCTCGGCCGTGAGCAATACGCCGGTGAGGATCGGCCGGGCCTCATCGGTGCTGGCGGCCCGCACCACCTGGCGCAGTGCCTCACCGAAGGAGGCGGCGTCGATGGTGACGGCGCTGGAGGACGGTGTCGTGAGACGCGGGTAGTCGTCGAGCGACAACGGCCGCACGGTGAACTGCGAGCGTCCACCGCTGATTCGGACCTCGTCCTCGTCGACGGCCACCTCGACCTTGCCACCCGGCAGGGCACGCACGATGTCACTGGCGAGACGTGCGGGCACGACCACCCCGCCGTCGACGTCGCCACCGACCGCAACGTCGAGTTGGATCGTCAGGTCGAGATCGGTGCCGGTGACCGTGAGACGGTCGCCGACCAGCTCGAGTCGCACACCGGACAGCACCGGCAGGGTGCCCGTCCGGCCAGTGGCAGCACGTCCGGCAGTGGTGAGCGCCTCGGCCAGGGTCTCTCGTTCGCAGCGGAACTTCACAGGGTTACCTTCCTCATCAGACGGTGGTGAAAGAACTAATAGAGGTAATAAGGGCTGTGGATTGTGCACAAGTGCCCGTCGCCGCAGCGTAGGGGCCGTTTGGTCGTGCACAGCACCATCCACGCGCGTCCCCAGCCCGGAAATGACACGTGTGTGTTTCGGTGGACGACGGGAGTGTCGTCCACCGTTGGCGGTGGTGTGTCCCCATGATGTGCACAGGCCCGCGCGCCATCAACTGGTCTTCAACCGTTGGATCAGATCGGTCACCTGGTCGTAGACCTGCTTGCGTTCTTTCATGAGGCGCTGGATCTTGTCGACCGCATGGATGACCGTGGTGTGGTCGCGACCGCCGAACAGACGGGCGATGCTGGGGTAGCTGAGGTCCGTGAGCTCGCGGAACACGTACATCGCCGTCTGCCGGGCCTGCACCAACGGCCGCTGCCGGCTCTTGCCACGTAACGCCTCGACGCCGAAACCCAGGATGATCGCGATTTCGCCCAGCATCTCTTCGTCCGTGCGGGTTTTGACCTGGGAGCCGTGCAGCAGATCGCCGAGCAGTTGTTCGGCGAGGTGGGTGCTGATCGGGACGTTGTTGAGGCTGGCGTACGCCGTGACGCGGATGAGCGCGCCCTCGAGCTCGCGGATGTTGCTGGTGATGCGCGACGCGATGAACTCGAGCGACTCGGCCGGGACCGGGCTGTTGTCGCGCTCGGCCTTGTTCCGGAGGATCGCGAGACGTGTCTCGAGGTCGGGTGGCTGGATGTCGGTGATGAGCCCCCACTTGAAGCGGCCGCGGAGTCGCTCCTCGAGCGTGGGAATCGCGTCGGGCATCCGGTCGCTGGAGATGACGATCTGCTTGTTCGCACCGTGGAGCGAGTTGAACGTGTGGAAGAACTCCTCCTGGAGTCCTTCCTTGCCCTCCATGAACTGGATGTCGTCGATGAGTAGCACGTCGATGTCGCGGTAGCGACGCTTGAAGTTGGCGATCGTGTTGGTGCGGATGCCGTCGACGTACTCGTTGAGGAAGGTTTCGGTGCTCACGTACCGCACGATGTCGTGCTGGTAGTGGTGGTGCACGTAGTGACCGATCGCATGAAGCAGATGGGTCTTGCCGAGACCGGCGGCGCCGTAGATGAACAGCGGGTTGTAGCTGCGGCCGGGCGTCTCGGCGACCCTGAGCGCTGCGGCGAGGGCGAACTGGTTCGAGGCGCCTTTCACGAACGTCTCGAACGTGTAGCGGGGGTTGAGGCCGGCCAGGTCGAGCGAGCTCGGCACACGGTCGCGATAGTCGCCGTCAGAGCGGCCGCTCGGACCGTTTCCGTAGCCGGTGCTGGTGGTGCCTGGCAGCGTGCCCTGCCCACCGGCCGGCTGCTCGTCGATGAAGGTGTCGACCAGCTGGACCTCGACCACGAGTTGGTGGTTCGAGGCCCCGATCTCTTCGAGGGCGTCGCGGACGAGGGGGAGGTATCGACTCAGGATCCGGTCGCGCGTATGGCTGTTCGGTGCGCTGAGACGCAGCATCGACGGATCACTCTCGAGGGCGACCACGTCCTGAAACGTGGAGAACCACACGGCCTCGGACACCTGTGCCCGGAGGAGCTCGGCGACTGCTGTCCACATCTGTTCAGCGTCGTTCACCTGCATCTCCTGCCTTTGGGACCTGACTGTCCACATCATTGCCCACAGGGTGTGGACGGTCGCAATCGGGCATGTCGCCGACGGGAGAACGCCACGCTAGCAGGTGTCATCGACCTCCCTGCCCGGGCACCCGTGTTGCCGTCATCCCTGCACAGCCCTAACCTGTGCAGGTTCGCGTCCTCGCGGCAGGTCGTAACGCGGCCGGCAGTGAGGTAGCTCGATCACCTGTCTCCCACAGTTTCGGCTGTGGCCTGTCCGAGGAGGGCCGCGTGAAGCGCACCTTTCAGCCAAACAACCGTCGACGCGCCAAGAAGCACGGCTTCCGCAACCGCATGAGCACCGCTGGTGGCCGTGCCGTCCTGAAGGCCCGCCGCGCCAAGGGCCGCCACCGTCTGTCGGCTTGATCTGGCGCATCCGGGAACGGAGCGTCGTCGCGCGCGTCTCGCGAGACGGCCGCCGTGTCCGGGCCGGAGTGCTCTGGTGCAACTGTCTCTTCGATCCCGAAGCATCGCCCCCGCGAGTGGCGTTCGCGATCGGACGCGCCATCGGACCGTCCGTCGTGCGCAATCGCGTCCGGCGGCGGCTGCGCGCAGCATTGTCGGCGACTGCACTGCCCCCGGGCTTCTACCTGGTCGGAGGCCGTCCCGACATCGCCGCACGATCGTTCGACGAGTTGATGCACGACGTCACTGCGCTGGTGGCATCCGCCCAGCAGGCGTCCGTGGGCGCGCCGCGTCGTCCGTCCACACCTGCGGTCACGAACACACGTTCGTCGCGTTCGAGCACCGGACCGGCGTCCTCGTCCGGCTCGTGACCTTCTACCAGCGAGCGGTCGAGGGCCGACCCTCCCCCTGCCGGTTCACCCCGTCCTGCTCCGCGTACGCAGTCGAGGCCCTCGAGGTCCACGGCACGATGCGCGGGTCGGTGCTCATGATCCGGCGGCTCGCTCGCTGCCGGCCGTTCGGTCCCTCCGGTTGGGACCCCGTTCCCGACATCTCCTCACGAAAGCGAGCGGCCACATGACCGCGTTCCTCTTCGAAGGCCCCGCCTGGTTGCTGGCGAAGTTCTACGACTTCTACCCCAACTACATCGTGGCGATCTCGCTCATCGCCCTGGTGGTGATGATCATCACGGCGCCGCTGCAGCTCAAGGCCACCAAGGGCATGCTCGAGATGCAGAGGCTCCAGCCCGAGCTCCGCAAGTTGCAGCAGGAGCACCGCGGCGACCGCCAGAAGCTCAACGAAGAGATGATGAAGCTGTACCAGCAGCACAAGGTGAACCCGCTGGCATCGTGCTTCCCGCTGCTCCTGCAGTTTCCGGTCTTCATCATCATGTTCAAGGTGTTGCACGGCCTGACCACCGAGATCACGTGTGGTGTCGCCGGCCTGTCGGCCGGAGCCCAGGAACTGTGCGTCGGACAGGCTGCCGGCACGAAGGTGTTCTACCCGGACTACATCCCGGCGTCGTCCGACCTCTACCAGTCACTCGCCGGTCAGTCGACGATGATGTCGTGGGGTCTCGATCTGGCGGAACGCCCGATCGACATGATCGCCAAGGGGTTCAGCACCGGCTTCATCTACGCCCTGCTGGTGCTGGTCCTCGGCGTGCTCTACTTCGTGCAGCAGAAGATGGTCGCCGCCCGCGCCACGATGAGCCCGACGATGTCGGCCTCGCAGCAGAAGATCATGCAGTACCTGCCTGTGGTCTTCGCCGTCTTCCTGGTCTTCTACCTCACCGGTCTGGTCATCTACTACATGGCGCAGGCGATCTTCCGCATCGCGCTCCAGTGGTACATCACCAAGCGGTTCTACGCCGGTGAGCACTCGCTGGGTCAGCAGGCGCAGAAGGCCAGCGAGCATGCCCGCGAAATCGCGAAGGCCGACCCGAACGGCGGGGGTGGCCTGTTCGGACAGGCGAAGAAGGAACTGGCCGCCGCCAAGGACCCGAAGGCGAAGGGTTCGCCGGCCAAGAGTGGCGCCGCGTCGAGCAGCACCACCGTGAGCAAGCGGGTCACACCGCCGAAGAACAAGCCCACGCCGTCCGGGTCCACCGGTCGGCCCCCCTCGAGCGGCCGATCCGGCCGCCCCACACCAGATGCGTCGAATACGCAACGGAAGAAGTGACAGCCATGGAATGGGTCGAAACCACTGGTCGTATTGTCGACGAGGCCAAGAGCAAGGCGCTCGATCAGCTCGGCGTGGCCGAGGACGATGCCGAGATCACGATTCTCGACGAGCCGAAGCCCGGCCTGTTCGGTCGAGTTCGTGGCGAAGCACGAGTCCGTGCCCGGGTTCGCCCGACGCAGCCCCGCCCGAAGGCCGATCGTCGTGAGCGCAAGAAGCGCGGCGACAAGGCCGACGACGCCACCGGCACGGCAACCACGGCCGACGACGACGGTGTCGAGAGCACGGTCGAGACCGAGCCGGCGCGCAAGCCGGCCGCACGTCAGAGCGGGTCGGCAGAGCGCCGTCCCGCCCGTAGCGAGGGCTCATCCAGCCGTCGTGGTCAGGCCGCCCCGGCCACAGCAGGCGATGGTTCGGCGGAGTCCGCCGAGAAGGAGAACACGGTGGATGCAGAGCAGGTCGGCCAGGAAGCACAGCGGTTCGTCCAGGGGCTCGTCGACGCCTTCGGCATCGCCGGCATGGCGTCGGTCCATCGCGAGGACGACGACATCGAGGTGAAGGTCGACGGCACCGACCTCGGTCTGCTGGTCGGACCGCGCGGGTCGACGTTGCAGGCGGTCCAGGAACTCACCCGTGTGGCCTCGCAGCGTCGTCTCGGTGACCATGACACCCGCCTGCGGGTGGACGTTGGCGGCTACCGCGAGCGTCGCAAGGAGGCGCTCTCCGCCTTCGCCCAGCAGGTCGCTGCTCAGGTCGTGGCCGACGGCATGGCGAAGCGGCTCGAGCCGATGTCGTCCTCCGATCGCAAGATCATCCACGATGTGCTGTCCGAGTACGACGGCGTGGTCACCCGCTCCGAGGGTGACGATCCGCGCCGGTGCGTGGTCATCGCCCCGGCGAATGACTGACGACGCAGCCCTCACTCGAGTTCTCTCCGAGATCCAGCGCCGCGGCGCGATCGGCCGCGGGCCGATCGATGCGGCAATTGCGCACGCCCGTCGTTTCGTGGGCGCACTGCCCGAACCGGTGTCCGGGGTCGACGTCACTGTCGTCGACCTCGGTTCCGGCGGGGGGCTGCCCGGCCTCGTGATCGCCGCCGATCGGCCGGATCTCCACCTCACGCTCATCGAGCGACGTGAGAAGCGAGCAGACCTGCTCCGGTACGGCGTCCGTGCGCTCGACCTGGCCGATCGGGTCGAGGTCGTTGCAGCAGATGTGGAGACCGTGATCACCGCCGGCGACCGTGGCCCGACTGACCGTGGCCCGACTGACCGTGGCCCGACTGATGTGGTGACGGCCCGGAGCTTCGCTCCCCCGCTGGTCGTTCTGGGGATCGCTGGCCGGTTGTTGCGCCAAGGTGGTAGCTGCATCATCAGCGATCCTCCTGATGGCCGCGATCGATGGACGCCTGGCGACCTCGCAGCACTGGGGTTCGACGACGATGGTCGTCATGACGGTGTGCACCGGTTCCAACGCCGCTGAGCCGCAACGGGGCACGTGGCGTGTGTTCCACGTGGAACAAGCCGGTCCATGCTGTGTCCGACCCGATCGGTTGGGACACCGGCTCGTGGACCGTGTGCGCGGACGATGCGTGTGGACCATGTTTCACGTGGAACGAATTGGAGAAGTCGGAGAAGAGGGACAGGGTCCACCGTCGTTGGCGTGAGGGTTGGTATCGTGTGGCTCGTTGCGCCGCGATCGGCTGTGTCTGGTCGCCTTCTTCAGGAGTTGAGGCCACATGACGTCGAGCTACGTGCCCGATGACGTCTCCCCCGAACCGGTCGATTCGACCGTGCTGGCATCCGAGTCGATCGTCACCCATCCCCAAGACCCTCCCGTGCCGGTGACGGCTTCGGCATCGTCGTCCGACGACCCATCGGGCCCCACGGGCCGAGCCCTGCCACGGGTGATTGCCATCGCGAACCAGAAGGGCGGTGTGGGTAAGACCACCACGACGGTGAACCTCGGGGCCTGCCTGGCCGAACTCGGGTTCCGTACCCTGGTGATCGACCTCGACCCGCAGGGGAACGCTTCCACCGGGCTGGGGATCGAGAACCGGGGCCTCGAGACCTCGATGTACCACGTCATCATGCACGAGGTGCCGCTCGAGGACTGTATCGAGCCCTCCGCGGTCAAGAACCTGTTCGTCGCCCCGGCCTCGCTCGACCTGGCCGGCGCCGAGATCGAGCTGGTGCCCGCCTTCAGCCGCGAGAACCGGCTTCGTCGGGCGATCGAGGCCGTCCTCGACGACTACGACTTCGTGCTCATCGACTGCCCGCCCTCGCTCGGCCTGCTCACCGTGAACGGCCTCAACGCCGCACACGAGGTGCTGGTGCCGATCCAGTGCGAGTACTACGCGCTCGAGGGCCTCGGACAACTCCTCCGCAACGTCGACCTGGTGAAGCGCAACCTCAACCCGACACTCGAGGTGTCGACGATCGTCTGCGTGATGTACGACGCCCGAACGAAACTCTCGGATCAAGTCGTGCAGGAGGTGCGTGAGCACTTCGGCGAGAAGGTCTGTCGGACCGTGGTCCCCCGGACGGTGCGACTGTCGGAGGCGCCGTCGTTCGGGCAGCCGATCATCACCTTCGACCCCACCTCGCGTGGGGCTGTGGCATATCGGGAAGTGGCGAAGGAGGTCAGTCGTGGCTCGGCTCGGCGGTCTGGGTAAGGGACTCGGGGCGCTCATCCCCGCCGGAGAGGCGGGGAGTGACGACGACGGCACCGACGCGCCCGTGTTGGCCGAGCTGCCGATCGACAGCATCGTCCCCAATCCGCATCAACCTCGCGTTCACTTCGACGAGGAATCGCTGTCGGATCTGACAGCCTCGATCCGTGAGATCGGGGTGATTCAGCCGGTGCTCGTGCGTCCGGTCGGTGACCACTACGAGCTGCTTGCCGGAGAGCGCCGCTGGCGTGCGGCTCGGCGTGCCGGCCTCGCCACGGTGCCGGCGGTCGTCCGGGCCACCGACGATCTGGGCTCGGTCGAGCGGGCCTTGATCGAGAACCTGCATCGCCAGGACCTCACCCCGCTCGAGGAGGCAGCTGCCTATCAGCAGCTCATCGAGGACTTCTCGCTCACGCACGAGCAGGTTGCCAGCCGCGTCGGCAAGAGCCGTTCGGCGATCACGAACACCTTGCGGCTCATGTCGTTGCCGCCGTCCATCCAGCACCTGTTGGCAGACGGCCGACTGAGCGCTGGCCATGCCCGCGCGCTGCTCGGCACCCCGGACAGGGCCTTCCAGGAGCAGTTGGCGCGTCGAGCGTCGACCGAGGGTTGGTCCGTCCGAGCGGTGGAAGAGGCCGTTCGCGATCGTGCGAGTGGCTTCAGCCCGCTCGCCGACGACGGGTCCGAAGCGGCCGACGGCTCGGCACCGTCGGCACCGGCTCCGGCGGGGACCAAGCGCACGAGCCGGCTCCGTCCACCCGGCCTGCTCGAACTCGAGGATCTGCTCGCCGAACGGTTGTCCACCAAGGTGAACGTGAGCATGGGGACAAAGCGCGGCAAGCTCGTCATCGAGTTCGCGGATCTTGAGGATCTCGAGAGGCTGTACCACCTGATGAACGGCGGCGACAGCGGACACTCGACCACAGTCAGTGACTAACAACCACTATCTGCGATCTCTCAACCAGAGAATCTAGTCGAGGGTTACGCACACCCAGTGGACAGAGTTGTGGATAAACCCTCTAGTCGACGGCGAGTGTGCACAGCCTGAGCCACGACTCGAGCGAGGACACCACGGCCTGAGCGATCGCGGTGGCAGCGTCGACGGCGGGGCGAACTGGGGCGATGGTGCAGAGCACCGCTGGCATCTTCGTCTCACGCAACACCGGGAGTCGCATGCCCACCGGCTCGTCCATGGCGATGCCGGCCGCCAGCGCATCGGTGAGGCAGCGTGACAGGGTGCGTCCGCCGAGCGACTCAAAGGTCGGCACCTGGTAGTGGTGGACGACGGAGCGATCGCCGGTTCCGGCCTCGAAACCGAGGTAGAGCTGCGCCACGAACTGGTTCGCGGCGAGCGCTTGCACCACGGGATCCGGCTCGTCGAGTGTCATCACGTGGGCACCGGCCAGGCGGAGCTCGCGGCTGACGTGACGACCGATGGCGCTGAGGCCACCGAACTGGCCGACGACCACCCGGACACCGGTCAGTGACGTCGGCGCGTGCCGGAGTCGCTCGCGCTCGCGCACGGCGGCCACGCCCGGCCCCGACCCGGTGTGGGCCTTGACGCGCGACAACGCCCGAACGGTGTCGGTGCCGCAGATGCCGTCGGACGCGAGGCCGCAGTTCGACTGGAAATCGGCCAGGGCCCGTGCCGTCAGCGGGCCGAAGATCCCGTCGACACGCCCACAGTCGAACCCGAGGCGCGCCAACAGCCCCTGGAGCTCGGCGACGTCGTCACCGCGGAGGTTCGGTGAGGTGTGCACCAACATCCGGTCGCCGAGGCTCCAGCTCGCCTCGACCAAGGCGCGCCATGTCTCCTCGTCGCACACGGCGGTGGCCCGCAGCCCACGGGCGTGCTGGAACCGCTCGAGGGCATCGACCGTGCCGACGCAGAACGTGCCCACCTGCGACGAGGGCCCCGGAGGGAACCCTGCCGCTGTCAGCCGTCGCTGCAGGTCGCGGACCGACTCACCGCGCTGGCCGGGCGTCAGTGGGACGAAGGCAGGAATTCCTGCAGCTCCTGCAACAGGGCACCCTTGCCCTTGGCACCGACGAGGCGCTTGGCCACCTGACCCTTGTCGAACACGAGGAGGGTCGGGATGCTCATCACGTTGAAGCGCATCGCGAGGTCGGGGTTCTCGTCGACGTTCAGCTTGGCGATGGTGATCTTGCCGGCCTGCTCGGCGGCGATCTCACCGAGGATCGGAGCGATCATCTTGCACGGGCCACACCACTCGGCCCAGAAGTCGACGACGACCGGGGTGTCGCTCGCTGCGACCAACTCGTCGAACGTCGACGTGGTGAGGGTGACGATGCCATCAGACATGATGGGTCCTTTCCCGTAGGGAACTTCGAGTGTAGCTGTTGCAACCGGGGGGTCCGGGCAGGCATTCCCCCGTCGCTGGTCACGGGTCGCTCGTCAGTGGACGTGCTGCGCCTCGAGCCAGCGCTCGGCGTCGATCGCCGCCATGCAGCCGGAACCGGCCGCCGTGATGGCCTGCCGGTAGGTGTGGTCCTGCACGTCACCGCAGGCGAAGACACCGTCGATGTTCGTGTACGACGACCCTGGGCGAGTGATGAGGTAGCCGGTGTCCTCCATGTCGAGGACACCCTGGAACAGGTCGGTGTTCGGGCGGTGCCCGATCGCGACGAACAGCCCGGTGACCGGCAGCGTGCGGGTCTCGCCGGTGTGCACGTCGCGCAGCACGGCCCCCTCGAGCTTGTCGGTGCCGATGAGATCGTCGACGGCGGTGTTCCACACCATCTCGATTTTCGGGTTCGACAGCGCGCGGTCCTGCATGATCTTCGAGGCTCGCAACGAATCGCGGCGGTGGATGAGATACACCTTCGACGCGAACTTGGTGAGGAAGGTCGCTTCCTCGACAGCCGAATCACCACCGCCGACCACGGCGATCTCCTGGCCGCGGAAGAAGAAGCCGTCGCAGGTGGCGCAGGTGGACAGGCCGTGGCCCAGCAGGCGGGGTTCGGCCTCGAGCCCGAGCATCAGGCTCTGGGCGCCGGTGGAGACGATGATCGAGTCGGCGAGATGCAGTTCGTCACGCACCCACACCTTGAACGGCCGCTCACTGAAGTCGATCGAGGTCGCCTTGGCGGTGATGAACTCGGCGCCGAAGCGGACGGCCTGCTCGCGGAAGCGCATCATCAGCTCGGGGCCCATGATGCCCTCGGGGAAGCCGGGGAAGTTCTCGACCTCGGTGGTGAGCATCAGTTGCCCGCCGGGCTGGTCGCTCGTGCTGGACGGCTCGCCTTCGATGACGAGTGGCTGCAGGCTGGCTCGCGCGGTGTAGATCGCGGCGGTGAGACCGGCGGGGCCGGATCCGATGATGATGACGTTGCGGTTGGACACGGTCAGCCTTCGAGGTGGGGGGAGTGACGCTTGTGCATGCAGAACGCCCCGGCCAGGACGAGAATTCCGCCCATCAGCATGTACGACACCCAGACGCTGGAGTCGCTGTCGACCCAGCCACCGATGTTGACCAGGGTCTGGAGCAGCTTCGTGCAGAGGATGATCGTCAACGCGAACGCGGCCAGCCCGACGAGGCCGCACACGATGCCGAACACGAGCCCACGGACGACGACGACGGCCTTGGTGGTGGCGGTGTCGCGTACTTTCCCGACGACCCGCTCGACCGTGTCGGCGAGCTCTGGGGCCCAGTTCGGATTGGTGAGCGGGTTGCCTGACATGCGAGGTGACTCTAGTGGGGCTGCGACGACCGAGACGTTCCGGCCTGTTCGGCCGGTGCGGGTGATCTCGGGCGGGTCAGGGTCCGGCCTGCACCAGCGCGGCGCAGGTGGTCAGGTCGAACGCCGTCAGTTGGCCGGTAGCCGGGTCTCGGGTGACGATCGCGTCGACACCCTGGTACCTGACGGTGCCGATCGCTTCGGCACCCTCGGTGACACAGGGGAACCCGACACCGTCGGCGAGCGCCATCGCCGGCTTGCCCAAGGCGAAGTCGACGAGTTCCTGCGGGGTCTGGAGGTCGGAGCCGACCGTGGCTCCGCTGACGCCGATCGTGTAGGCGGGTGCCGCCGTCGTGTCGGAGGGCGCAACCGACTCGGCGCCCATGGTGGTGTCGGCGACGGCATTGGCGTCAGCCTCGTTGATGACGCCGCTCTCTGCTGACGTCGCGGCACGCGCTACGGTGGGTTCCGTGGTGTCGGCCTTCGCCGACACCGCCATGGGTGTTTCCGGCGACTCGTTGTCGGAGCCACCAAGACCGCCCACCACCGCCACGCCCACGAACACGATGGCCACGGCGGCAGCGGCACCCATGAGGGTCTGGTAGGTGCGGCGGCGCCGCTCGAACCGGAGCACCGTCGCGTCAGTGGGGGCAGCGGGGGCAGCCGCGGCGGCAACCATGCTGGTGGCGCCGGCCAGCATCTGGTCGTAGGCGCCGAGCGCAGCGGCGATCGACCACTCGCGAACCTCGGTGGTGATCTCGATGTCGGACACGTCGGCGATGGCCGCCTTGTCGGCCGCGAGGTCGGCGAGCAGCGCCTGCAGTGCGGGTGACGCATCGACCAACGCCTGGTCGTCGGGCGTGGCGTTGCCGTCGAGCACAGCGGCGACTGCGTCGAACTCGGGGCTCGGCGTCGGGAGGTCGGGGGCGTCGTCGTTCATGGAGCAGTCGTTGGACGATCGTCCGGGTCGGTCTGGTTCCCGGCCCGCAGGATGTGGGCGAGCGCACCCCGCCCGCGGGCGATTCGGCTCTTGACGGTGCCGACCGGGATGTCGAGCGTCTTCGCGATCTCGGCATAGTCGAGGTCGCACACGTCGCGCATCACCAGCGGCACCCGGAAGTCCTCGGGGACGAGCCGGAGTGCGGTATCGATGGCCATCCGGTCGCCGAGGCCGTCGATGCGATCGCCACTGTCGTGGTCGGGCAGTTCGTGCGAGACCGGATCATCGACGATCACCATCGGCCGTCGCTTCCGCCGGCGCAGCTCGTCGAGGCTCGCGTTGGTGGCGATGCGGTACACCCAGGTGCTGAACGCCGAGCGTCCGTCGAAGCGACCGAGGCTGCGAACGATCGCGATGAGCGCTTCCTGTGTCGCGTCTGCCGCATCGGCGTCGTTGCCGGTGATCCGCCGGCAGACGGCGTAGACGCGGTCGTGATGCGAGCGCAACAGGGCGTCCATGGCGGCACGGTCCCCCGCCATCGCAGCGGTGATGAGCTCGGCGTCGGTCCTCATCGGTGGTCAGCCGCCCGGAGCGAAGTCGACCTCGCTGATGGTGCCGCGGAAGGGGTTGTCGTTACTGCAGAACCCAGACGAGCCGAGCTGCCGCACGAGCACGAGGACGTGCGTGGCGGGCGCCGTGATCGGCACCGAGAGGACCTCGGGCTGCAGCGAGTCGTCGGAGTTGACGGCAGGCCCCCAACCGCTGATCTCGGTGGGGGCGGTGTCGTTGGCCGAGGTGTGCACGTCGACGATGAACGGGGCGCTGTCGACGTCGATGGTGAGCGTGCCGGTGGATGGTGCGTCGAGGGTGATCGCGAGCCCGACGCCGCCCTTGCCGCCGAGGTACTCGGACGAATAGCAGACCGTGTTCCACTTGGTGGACGGGTCACCGTCGATGGCCGACGCGGCCTGGTCGTCGTTCTCGACCCCGTCACCGTCGGGATCGAAGGCGGCGATGGAGAGGATCGTGCCGGTGCCTGTGACCGGCGCAGCGGTGCCGGCATCGGGCAGCGAGGGTGCGACAGGTGCGACGGGTGCGACGGTGGTGGGAACGGGGAAGTCGTCGCCACCCTCGGCGCCGAGGGTGGTCCAGAGCACGCCGACGAGCACGAGCGCAGCGCTCATCAGCCCGGCCACCACCACGAGCGAGGGCATCCGCCGCTGTTCGAAGCGGCGGTTCGGGCGTGCCTTGGCGCGGCGTTGGCCGGTGGGTGTCCGGTCGGGTACGAGCGGCGGCCCGGCCGGTCGGCCGCCGGTGCGGACCGGTGTGTACCCGGTGGCCGGGGACACCGGCCTCGCAGGCGTGACCGGCACGCTGCCGGTGATGCGCAGCGTGGGGTCGATGATGCGGGGCTGCTCGCCGCTGGCCGTGCTGTCACCGGGGACGGGATCGTGCGCTCGGGCGGCGATCTCGGTGAGCGCCGCACGCACCTCGGCACCCGACGCGTACCGTCGGTCGGGGCGCCGCGCCAGGAGCCGGTGGATGAGCTCGGGCAGCCCGGCAGGCAGGGTGGCGCGCAGGCTCGTGATGTCGGTGGGGTCGCGTTGGAGTCTGGCCAGGGCCGTGTCGGCGTCGTTCTGGCCGAGAAACGGGACCCGGCCGGCCAGGCACTCGTAGAGCACCAGACCCAGCGAGTAGAGATCGGCCCGACCGTCGAGCCGCTTGCCGCGCACCTGCTCGGGTGACAGGTACTTGGCCGTGCCCATCATGATGTTGTCGTTGGTGAGGTCGTCGCCGGTGGGCTCGAGCCCCTTGGCGATGCCGAAGTCGGTGAGCAGCACCCGACCGTCGGGCGTGATGAGGATGTTGCCGGGCTTGACGTCGCGGTGGACCATGCCGGCCTGGTGCGCCGCATCGAGTGCGCTGGCGACGCATGAGCCGATGTGGATGGTGAGTTCGGGGCTCAGCTTCTTCTGCTCGTCGAGCAGCTGACGCAGGCTCTTGCCGTTGATGAGCTGCATGACGACGGCCTGGCGGCCGTTGTCCTCGATCGCGTCGTACACCGCGACGATGTTGGGGTGGCTGAGCTGAGCGACAGCGATCGCCTCGCGGCGGAACCGCTCGGCCACGATGGGGTCGCTGGCGAGGTTCGGCTTGAGGAGCTTCACCGCCACCTGGCGGGACAGCGAGAGGTCGGTGCCGAGCCACACCTCGGCCATGCCTCCTTGCGCGAGCCGACGTTCCAGCCGATAGCGCTGGGCGAGGACTCCGGGGGGGAGTGGCGGAGGCGAGGTGGTGGTGGACATGTCCGCCGGTGAACGCTAGTGGTGAACGGCCCACCGGGACCGGCAATCGAACCGAAGGGTCGCTCAGCGCTGCTGGAAGGCGATACCGATGGTGCCGCGACCGGCGTGGGTGCCGACCACCGGGCCGATGTCGCCCACCACGATCTCACCCGAGTAGTGCGGCCGCAGCATCTCGACGAACTGGTCGACGTCGGAGCAGTCGGCGTGCAGCACGGCGAGGTTCTCGACCTCGCCGTAGCTCTGCAGCTTCTCGACGAGGAAGGCCAACGCCTTCGACCGGGTGCGCTGCTTGCCGCCCTGCTCGACCACGCCGTCACGCACCTCGATGATCGGCTTGATGGCGAGCGCCGACGCCAACATCGCGCGTGGCACCGCCGATGCGGCCACCCTTTTTCAGGTTGTCGAGCGTGTCGAGCGCCCCCCACACGTGGGTGCGCGCCACCAGGTCGGCGGCGCGGGCGACGACCTCGTCGGCCGTGGCACCGCTGCGGGCCAGCCGGGCGCAGTCGGCGACGATGCTGCCGAGGCCCATGGTGCAGTTGCGGGAATCGACGACGGTGACCGTCGCCTCGGTGAACGACCGTGCGGCGAGCTCGGCGCTCTGCATCGTCGCCGAGAGCGCGGCGCTGAGTGAGATGACCACGATCGCCGTGGCGCCGTCGGCGACGAGCTCGCGATAGGCCTGCTCGAACTGGCCGGGCGCCGGCGCGGCGGTCTCGGGCAGCTGGGGCGACGAGGCGCACCGCGCCCAGAACTCGGCCGGAGTGAGGTCGCGTCGGTCGACGAACTCCTCGCCACCGATGCGGATGGTGAGCGGTACGACGATGATCCCGAACTCGTCGACAACCGGCTGGGGAAGGTCGCACGCAGAGTCGGTGACGATGCGGACGTTGGCAGGTGCGTTCACGACGGAGGAAGGGTACTCGCCGCCGCGTCGGGCGAGAGTTCGTCGGACGTGCCGGCCCCGCGACGTTCGGCCGCCGCACCGGCGGGGTGTCGGCCGGCGTTCTGCGAGGCGAACTGCTTGCGACGCGCCTGGCGCCAGTGGCGGACCCACCACGTGAGCACGAGCAAGAGCGCTGCACCCGTGACCAACTGGCCGGCGCCGGCGAACGAGGTGACCCGTGCGGTGAGCACCACCTCGGGCACGAGGAACACGTCGGCGTTGGGCGTGTAGACGCGGAGGAAGACGCTCGACTTGCCGTTGCTGAGCGCGACCGCGTCGACCGTAATGTCGGTGACCGTGCCGGGTGCGAGCGTTTCGATCCGGTCTCCCTGCGGGAACCGGATCTTCGGTGAGCTCAACCTCACCCGCACGGTGAGCGGCGTGTCGCTGGTGTTCTGGATGGCGAAGCGCACCTGGCTGCTGCGGCCGGTGAGGGTGAAGTTCGACGCGTCGACACGCACCGCGTCGCGGTACGCCACGAAGTCGTCGTCGAGCACCGCTGCCATGTCGGCGGCCTGCTGGTCGTCGATGGCCGTGGTGGGGAGGGTGTCGAGCACCGAGCGCCAGCGCGCGACGGTGGCGTCGTCGTCGGCGAGCATCGAGCTGTACGCGTCGACGTCGGCGGTGACCCGGTCGATCAGCGCGAAGCGCTCGGTGAGGTCGACCGACGGGCTGGTGGGCAGGGTGAGTTGCACGGGCCGGCCGTCGATGAGCCAGCGGTCGACCACGCTGCCGATGTCGACCGGGTCGATGAGCCGCAGACCCGGTGTGGTGAGCAGGAGCCCGGTCAGGTCGCCCAGCAGGGTCGGGTCGGGCACACCGAGGTCGGAGAGGCCGAGCACCATGCCGTGGCGGCTGACGATGCCACCGCTCTCGCGGATCTCCTGTGCCATCACCACCAGGTCGGCGACCACGTCGATGCTGGTGGCCAGCGGCGTGCCGGCCCCACCATCGAGGCGTTCACCGATGTAGGGGTCGATCACCGCGGTGGGCAGCGTCGAACCGTCGGACAGCCCGACGGTCATGAGTTGGGTGGTGTCGGTGTAGAGGCCGGTGTTGCCCTCGGTGGCGGTGAACACGTCGAACGGCATGACGAGCATGCGGGTGCCGAGGTTGCGTCGCAGCACGGCGCCGGCGTCGGAGAGCGGCCGGTCGACGACCTCGATCGACCGGTCGACCACGGTGCTCGGCAGTTGTTGGTCGAGCAGGTCCTCACCCTCACGCAGCCAGCGGGTGTACAGCGGCTCGTCGGCCGCCCCCGGGTCGAGCGGGAGGCGGGGCCGGGCGATGACGTCACCTGCGGCGACCACCGGCGCCAGACGGGCAGCAAGTTCGGGGACCTCGGTGCCGAGGGCTGCGAGGGTCGAGGGCTCGACGCCGACCGCGCGTGGTGGCAGGGTGGCGGGGTCGAGCCCGACGTTCGTCGGCGCTGCGTCGGCAGCCTCGAGGGCGTCGGCGAGGCGCTCGAGCTCGGCGATCTCGGCCTGGCCGGCCTGCACGGTGGCGGTGCTGTCGATGGAGGGTGGCGTGGTCTGACCCATGATGAGCCCGATCGACATCGACCGACCCGCATCGACGCCCGGTTCACTGACAGCAGGCAATCGGTTGACAAAGGTGGTCGTGCTGTAGCGGCGCGTGCCGATGCGGAGCTCGATGACGAGCGGGTGAATACCTGCCTGCGCCATCTGCAGCGCTGCGCTGGTGCGGTCCGTCGACTCGGTGGGGATCCGGAGCATGAGCGTGCCCGTCGTCGGCATCGCGAGCAGCGTGCTGGCTGCGGCAGGGTCGAACGAGATGTCGAAGGTGTCCTCGACGCGGGGCAGCGTGCCGTTGATCGCCTCGAGGAAGGCAGGCCGGTCGGTGACCACCCGGTGGCTCGACACGACGAGGTCGGTGTCGGGGCCGAGGTCGGCGGCATCGACACCGGCCGGCAGGGCGATCGTGATGTCGAGCTCGCTGTCGACGTCGAGGTTGAACTCCTGGCTGACGAGCGCCATGTCGTCACGAACCGGGTTGCCGAACGGCGCGGCGGGCGCCGATGCCGGCGCGGCGCTTGCTGGGCCGGTGAGCGGCACGCCGAGGACGACCGCCAACGCCGCTGCGGTCGCGCCGGCCCGGCGTCCGGCGGGGGTGCGGCGTCGGCCGGGCGTGGCGATGGCGGTCACAGTGCCGTGGTGCTCTCGTACACCCGGAGCCGCTCGGGCATCACCGTGAACCCGTGCCGGCGGTAGAGCTCGAGTGCTGCGGCGTTCTCGACGTGGGTGTTCACGAACACCCGCTCGAGCCTCGAGCGGTGCATCCATCGCAATGCGTCGGCCATCAGGGCTGTCGCGACTCCCGAGCGCTGGGCGGACGGGTGCACGGCCAGCCGCTGGATGTACCCGGTGCGCCCGGCACGTCCCGAGATGAGGAACCCTGCTGGACCGGTCGCCGCGGCACGGAGCAGAACGAGGCGCGACCGATGCGAGGGCGTGGCCCGCCGGACATCGGTGATCATGTGCTCATCGAGGCACCACCGCTCACCGAACGCGGCGCGGTCGACGACCGCCATGGCGGGGAGGTGCTCGGAGCGAACCCGACGCGTGCGGTGCCCCGGCCGTGGGAGCGTGGCAGGCCGGTGGAGATCGAGCAAGGCGAGCTCCTGGACGCAGCGCATGCCGGCCGCTTCGGCCTGGTGCGCCTGACGCGGCGAGAGCGCACCCGTGCGCATGGTGGCGTAACCCGCCTCGGCGAGCGAACGCCCCCAGCTGCGCCAGTGCTCGGGCGCCGGCACCACGAGCCCATCGAGCACGACGACCTGCGCCATGGTGCGGTCGCCCGGGCACGGTTGGGCTCGGGCCGGGACGGTGGAGGGTGTGAGGCGGATGTGCCCGGTGGGTGTGAGGCCGGTACGCACGGCGGCATCACCGCCGCTGGTGTTGCGGGTGGTGTTGTGGGTGGCGTTGCGGGTGGATCGGAGGGCCGGGCACATTCGCCCTGGACGGTAGCGTCGGGAGGATGGCCGTGCTGTTCAGTACCCACGCCGCGTACCTCGAGCACCTCGCTGGTCCGCGTCACCCCGAGCGGCCCGAGCGGTTGCAGGCAGTCCTGTCGGGCATCGAGCGCGACGGGATCATGGACGCTCTCGTTCCGCTCGAGCCGATCGCCGCCACGCGCGCCGACCTCGAGCGAGTGCACCCGGCGACGTATCTCGACCGCATCGAGCGGCTGTCGGCAGCCGGTGGTGGGCGACTCGATCCCGACACGTACGCATCGCCGGGCACCTGGCGCGCCGCCTCGCTGGCGGCCGGTGCCGGGCTGACGGCCGCCGAGGCGTTGCGGCGCGGCGAGGGCGACGCAGCGTTCTGCGCTGTGCGGCCACCCGGGCACCACGCCAGCAGCAACGAGTCGATGGGGTTCTGCCTCATCTCGAACGTCGCCGTGTTGGCGGCATCGTTGGCCGCGCAGGGCGAGCGCGTGCTGATCGTCGACTACGACGCCCACCACGGCAACGGCACGCAGGACGTCTTCTACCACGACCCCCGAGTGCTGTTCGTCAGCTTCCATCAGTGGCCGCTCTACCCGGGCACGGGCCGCCACACCGAGATCGGTGCCGGTCCTGGCGAGGGCCACACCGTCAACATCCCGTTGCCGCCCGGCACCACCGGCGACGTGTACCTCCGGGCGATCGACGAGATCGTCGCCCCGAGGGTGGCGGCGTTCGAGCCGACGTGGCTCATCGTGTCCGCAGGGTTCGACGGTCACCGCTTCGACCCGATCACCGAGCTCGGGCTCACCTCGGGCGACTACATCACCATGACGTCGCGGATCCTCGAATGGGTGCCGGCCGGCCGTCGCATCGTGATGCTCGAGGGCGGGTACGACCTCGATGCGCTCGCGTGGTGCAGTGCCGGGGTCGTCCGGGTGCTCGCCGGTGAGTCGGCCGAGCCGGTCGACCTCACCGAGAGCGACACCTCCGGCGGGCCCGGCCGAACACAGGTCGAGGCGATTGCCCGCTTCTGGCGTGAACGAGCGTGACGCCGTCATGATGCCCGAGCGGTTCGAACCGGTGCTCCGCGAGGTGCGTCCGTTGGTCGAACGATTTTCCGCCGCCGGCGAGCGGCTCTTCCTCGTCGGTGGCACCGTGCGCGACCTGATGGCGGGCGACCAGCGGCCCGACTTCGACATCGACGCCACCACGCCGGCGCGCCCCGAGCGGATCAAGCAGTTGCTGAGCGGCTGGGCCGACGCGCTGTGGACGCAGGGCGAGCGGTTCGGGACCATCGGGGCGATGAAGCGATTCGTGGGCGACGACGGCCAGGTCGTCGAGCGCACCTACGAGATCACGACGCACCGCGCCGAGGCGTACCACGACCATTCGCGCAAGCCCGACGTCGCGTTCTCCGACGACATCGAGGCCGACCTGTCGCGGCGCGACTTCACGGTGAACGCGATGGCGCTCGAGCTCACCGCCGCCGAGCCCATGTTGGTCGACCCGTTCGGGGGTGTGGTCGATCTCGCCGCCCGCGTGCTGCGCACCCCGCTCGCACCGTCCGAGAGTTTCAGCGACGACCCGCTGCGCATGCTGCGTGCCGCCCGCTTCATCTCCCGATACCGGCTGCAGCCCGAGCCCGAGCTGGTCGCAGCTGTGAGGGCGATGGCCGAGCGCCTCGAGATCGTCTCGGCGGAACGCATCCGTGACGAGCTCGACAAGTTGCTGACGGCACCGTCACCGACCGCCGGACTGTGGTTCTGCGTCGACACCGGTCTGGCCGACCACTTCCTGCCCGAGCTGCCGGCGATGCGGCTCGAGCACGACCCGATCCATCGCCACAAGGACGTGCTCACCCACACCCTGGCCGTGGTCGAGAACGTTCGCCCGCGCGCCGAGCGCCCCGAGCGTCCGCCGTACGACTTCCGGCTCACCCGGCTCGCCGCGCTGTTCCACGACGTCGGCAAGCCGCGGACCCGCGGCTTCGACCCGGCGCGCGGCGGCACGACGTTCCACCACCACGACGCGGTCGGTGCACGCATGACGCGAAAGCGGCTGCAGGCGTTGCGCTACTCGAACGACGATGTCGATGCGATCACCGAGCTGGTGGCGCTGCATCTGCGCGTCCACACCTACGAGATGGGCTGGAGCGATTCCGCGGTGCGCCGCTACGTGCGCGATGCCGGGCCGTACCTCAACGAGCTGAACGAGCTGACGCGCTGCGACTGCACCACGCGCAACGAGCGCAAGGCGGCGGCGCTGTCGCGCCGCATGGACGAGCTCGAATTGCGCATCGCCGAACTCCAGGAGCGCGAGGCGCTCGACTCGATCAGGCCCGAGATCGACGGCGTCGGGGTGATGTCGCTGCTCGGGCTCACGCCCGGCCGCGCCGTCGGCCAGGCGCTCGAGTTCCTGCTCGAACTGCGGCTCGACGAGGGCCTCATCGGCGAGGAAGCGGCACGGGAACGGCTGCTCGCCTGGTGGGCGACCCAGCAACACTGAGACCGGCGGCGCCGACAGTGTGAGCCGGTGTCAGACGCCCTGTTTGCGGGCCCTGATCAGCAGCAGCGAGGGTGCCATCGCCGACCGGTCGGCGATGGGCGTCGGTTCGTGCATCACGTCGATGCGGAAGTTGCTGCGCTCGAGGCTCATGAACAGCTCGCTGATCGAGCGGACGTCGCTGCCGTAGCGCGACGTCGGAGCACCGGGGCCATCGAACATCGCCGCCACCGGGTGCGTGAGCGAGACGACGAAGGCAGCATCGGGGCGCAGCACGCGGTGGACCTGACGGAGCAGGCGGGGGAGGTCGTCGACGTCGTCGAGCGTGCCGCTGGCCAGCACGAGGTCGACCGAGCCGCTGGTGGCGAAGCCGAGGTCGGCGAGCTCGCTCTGGTGGCACTCGACGCGTACCTCGGCATCGTGCGCATGCTGTCGTACGGAGGCGATGGCGTCGGCGCTCGGGTCGACGGCGATCGTCTTGGCGCCGGCCCGTGCGAGCGTGATCGCGTTGGGTGCCACCGATGCCGGCGTGGCGGCGACGCCGAGCTCGATCGCTCGTTTGCCGGCCACGTCCCCGCAGAGGCGGAACTCGCTGTCGTCGGCCACTCCGGGCCCGTACCAGACGCTTGACATGCCGTCAGTGTGTCTGATGGCGCGCCGCTCGGCGCGCATCCGCCCGCACGGGTGACCGTCGCCGTGGGGTGGGTCGCCGTGGGGTGGGTCGCTAGCCTCCGGAGTCATGTCGGTGCAGGGCCAATCGGGGGCTTTCTCGGCCGGGGCCCTGCGGGGTGGCGGTCGCGGCGTGGTCGACCACCGACTCGCTCGTCGGCACCTCATCAACGAGTATCACCGAGGTCGGCTCCGCCAGCACGAGGTCTGCGACGCGCACCCCGAGCTCATCAGGGCGGCCCGCAACATCGGCTCCGAGAGCCGCACCACGTGCCCGATCTGTCGAGACGCGAAGCTGCGCCTGGTGACGTACGTGTTCGGCTCGCGACTGCCGTCGCACGGCCGGTGCGTGGGCACCGCCAAGGAGATGGCCGCTCTGAACCAGCGCTCCGACGACCTCACCGCCTACGTCGTCGAGGCGTGCGTCGAGTGCAAGTGGCACCACCTGCTCCGGATCCTGCCGGTGGGTGGCGTCACCAAGCGGCGTGCGCTCGGCTGACCGGGCCCCGAGGCGGGTGTCTGTTCGAAACCCTGTGACACCCCGCGCCTACAACGGGTGACATGTCGCCGATCAGCCGTTACGCTCGCATGGTCATATTCACCCTGCCCCGCCACAGGGGCCCCGAGCTGCAGGAACAGCATCGGGTCCGAAGGGAGGTTCCACACGCATGATGCGTGCCTACGAACTCATGGTCATCATCGATGGTGACCTCGACGACACCGCCTCACGGGCGTGGATCAAGTCGATCACCGACTCGATCAACGCAGCCGGTGGTTCGGTGCACGGCAAGCCCGACTGGTGGGGCCGTCGCCAGTACGCCTACCCGATCAACAAGAAGGAGTACGGCTACTACGTCGTGTTCCACCTGTTCGCCAAGGGTGGCGCTCTCGACGAGCTCGAGCGCTCGTTCCGCATCGCCGACGACATCGTCCGCCACAAGCTCATCCGTCTCCCTGATGCCGAGGCGGCTCGCCGCGGCATGACGGAGTCCGCAGCCTGACCCGGCTGCTCGTCGTCAAAGGAGGCCACCATGGCCGACAACGAGATCACCATCACCGGCAACCTCACCCGTGAGCCCGAGATCCGGTTCACCACCACCGGGACTGCCACGTGCAGCTTCGGTGTGGCCGTGAACCGCCGTTACATGCAGAACAACGAGTGGGTCGATGCACCCACGAACTTCTTCAACGTGACGGTCTGGGGCCAGTACGGCGAGAACGTCGCGGCGTCGCTCGCGAAGGGTGACCGCGTCATCATCAAGGGCCGGCTCGACTTCCGCAAGTACACGAACAAGGACGGCATCGAGGTCACGACCCACGACATCGTCGCCGACGAAGTCGCGCCATCTTTGAAGTACGCCACCGCAGCCATGACGCGCATCCAGCGCGACGGCGGCGAGGGTGGCGGTCGCGGCGGTGCCCAGGGTGGCGCTCGTCCGGGCGGGGGCAGCTCCTTCGGGGGCGGCCGGCCGGCCGATCCTGTGTACGGCGACGAAGAGCCGTTCTGATCGAACATCGAACCATCGTCTGAACTGAGAGACCTATGACCAGCAAGAAGAACAAGGCTCGTGCGCCGCGCGAAGCCAACCCGAAGAAGTTCAAGAAGAAGACCAGCGTGCTCCTCACCGACAAGGTGGAGTTCGTCGACTACAAGGACGTCAACCTCCTGCAGCGCTTCGTCAGTGACCGCTCCAAGATCCGCAACCGCCGGGTCACGGGCAACGACGTGCAGCAGCAGCGCGACATCGCCAACGCGATCAAGAACGCTCGCGAGATGGCGCTGATCCCGTACTCGAAGCGCGTGTCCCAGACCCGTGCGGGTCGTCCGCCGCGTGACGGTGACGATCGTCGCGAGCGTGGCCCGCGTCGCGACGAGGCCGCAACGACCGAGGTCGAGGCAACTGTCGACACGACCATCGAGTCCGTCGAGACCGTCGAGGTGGAGGCCTGATGCAAAAGCTCATCCTCCGCTCCGACCTCGCCGGCATCGGCAAGCGTGGCGACATCGTCGAGGTGTCCGACGGACACGCCCGCAACTACCTGATCCCGCAGGGACTCGCCATGGCGGCCACCGACGGTGCCGTCAGCCAGGCCAAGGCGATGCGCCGTTCGCGCGACCTGCGTGACGCGGCCGACCGCGAGTCGGCTCAGACCGTGGCGTCCGCGCTGGTTGCTCGCACCATCACCATCACCCAGAAGGCCGGCGCCGAAGGCAGGCTCTTCGGTTCGGTCACGTCGGGTGACATCGCGCAGGCGATCCACGCGCAGGCGAACATCTCGATCGACCGCAAGAAGATCCACGTCGAGCCGATCAAGACCCTCGGCACGTACAGCGTGGCTGTGAAGCTTCATTCGGATGTGGAGTTCCCGGTCAACGTCGAGGTCGTCAAGGCCTGATCCTTCATCGACGTCGGTCATTCCCGGCGTCCACAACCAGCGGCACGGTCGTCAGACCGTCCACAGTGCGACTTCGGCCGTGCTGGTGAGCACACCATCGCAGGTGACCGAGCACGAATCGGCTTCCTGTTGCTCACCGGCACGGCTGTTGTGTCCACAGGGTCGGGACGTTGTCCCCAGGAACCTCACAAGTAGTTGGCACTAGCGATCCACATGCCTGAGCGACGAAGGTGGGCAGCCCATGGCAGCACGAGATGACGAGCGCGGCTCCGCACGCGCCACCCCCCGGCGTTCCGCCGGACGAGTTCCCCCGCACAACCTGAATGCCGAGGAGAGTCTGCTCGGCGCCCTGCTGTTGTCACGCGACGTGGTCGGGCAGGTGGCCGAGGCCGGTCTCCAGATCGAGCACTTCTACAAGCCGGCGCACCAGCACGTGTACGGAGCGATCCGGGGTCTGATGACCACCGGTCAGCCGATCGACGTGGTCACCGTGGCCGACGAACTGCGCCGCAACGGCCTGCTCGAAGAGATCGGTGGCGCGTCGTTCCTGCTCGAACTGCAGAACGCCACGCCGGCGATCTCGAACGCCGGCCGCTATTCGAAGATCGTGCAGGACACCGCTGTCCTCCGGCGGATGATCGCGGTCGCCAGCGACATCGCCGAGATGGCGTACATGGAGCCTGACGACGTCACGAAGGCGCTCGATGAGGCCGAGACGAAGATGTTCGAGGTGGCCGAGGACCGTGTGATCGACTCGACCCGCCCGCTCGGCGACCTGTTGCCGCTGGCGATGGACAAGCTGCAGGAGACCTTCGACCGCGGCGACACCATCACCGGCACCGCCACCGGCTTCAACGATCTCGACGAGATCATGTCCGGCCTGCAGCCGAGCACCCTGAACATCATCGGTGCGCGGCCCGCGATGGGGAAGACCTCGTTCGGGCTCGGGATCGCCACGCACATCGCGATGACGGCGAAGAAGCCGGTGCTGTTCTTCTCGCTCGAGATGGGTCATGCCGAGCTCACCCAGCGAATCCTGTCGAGTGAGGCGCGGGTCGACTCGCAGAAACTGCGCACCGGGCGACTGGTCGACAACGACTGGACGAAGATCGGCAAGGCGATCAACCGCCTCGAGGTGCCGCTGTTGCTCGACGACAACCCGCGGGTCACGGTCATGGAGATCCGGGCGAAGGCCCGGCGCATGAAGGCGCGCTACGGCGGACTGGCGCTCATCTGCATCGACTACCTCCAGCTCATGAGCGGCGGCACGAACTCCGAGAACCGCCAGCTCGAGGTCAGTGAGATCAGCCGTGGTCTGAAGATCCTGGCCCGTGAGCTCGAGGTGCCGATCATCGCCCTCAGCCAGCTCAGCCGAAACCTCGAGACACGCGGCGACAAGCGCCCGATGCTCGCCGACCTGCGTGAATCCGGCTCGCTCGAGCAGGACGCCGACGTCGTGATGTTCCTGTACCGCGACGAGGTCTACAACCGTGAGTCACCCGACAAGGGATCGGCCGAGGTCATCATCGCCAAGCATCGTTCCGGGCCCACCGGAGTGGTGCGGTTGGTGTTCAACGGTGCCTACACCCGTTTCGACAACGCCGCGAAGGGCTTGAACTGAGCTGTAGGGAGCGTGCCTACTCGGACAAAACCGTTCCGACGCTGCCAATCGGTTGCCGATGAGCCGGAGCGGAGGAGCGGCGAGTCAGCGAACATCCGGGAGTGGGTCATCATGCGTCACCGATGGAGTGTCGCTGGGCCTACTCGAACATCGGTGGCGGTCCGTAGCCGCTGCCGAGGCGAACGGTGCGCGAGGATGCGGCACCTGCGTCGAGGAGGCATCGATGTCCACCACCCTGTCATCACCGGAATCGGTCGGCATGAGCGCCGAGCGGCTGGCCCGCATCCGGCCGCTCATGGAGTCGTACGTCACCGAACGCGGCGTCGTCGGCATCAGCACGATGGTCAGCCGCCGCGGCCGGATCGTGCACGCCGAGCAGTTCGGCCACCAGGACAAGGAAGCCGGCACTCCCATGGCTGCCGACACCATCTTCCGCATCTACTCGATGACCAAGCCGGTGGTCTCGACCGCGTTGATGCTGCTGCACGAGGAGGGCCGCTTCCAGCTCGAGCACCCCGTCGCCCAGTACCTGCCTGCGTTTGGCGCCACCAAGGTGCTCGGCCCCGACGGCTCGCTGGTCGAGCAGGCCCGACCCATGCAGGTGCGAGACCTGCTGATGCACACCAGCGGTCTCACCTACGACTTCATGGCCGATAACCCCGCGGCCGAGCTCTACCGCCAGGCCCGCATCATGAACGATGCGACCCGGTCGCTCGAGGCCGTGATCGACGAGCTCGCCACCTTGCCGCTCGCGTTCCAGCCCGGCACCAAGTGGCACTACAGCGTCGGCATCGACGTGGCTGCGCGGCTGATCGAGGTGCTCTCGGGCCAGGCGCTTGGCGACTTTCTGCAGGACCGGTTCTTCGACACGATGGGCATGGTCGACACCGGGTTCGGCGTGCCGGACGACCAACTCCACCGCCTGTCGGCGATGTACGGCCTGCCCGACCTCATCGGTGAGGGCTACTCGTTCGTGCAACTGGTCGAGGCCGCGCTGTCGGGCTTCAACGAGCGCATCGATGTCTCGGCCACCTACCCCACGAACACGCCGCAGGTGTTCCAGCGAGGTGGTGTTGGCCTGTTCTCGACGGCGGCCGACTACATGCTGTTCGCCCAGATGCTGGCCGGCAACGGCCGCCTCGACGGGCGGCGGATCATCGGCCGCAAGACCCTCGAGCTGATGCACGCCAACCACCTTCCCGCCGAGCTGCTGCCCTACGAGCTGCTCGGCATGCCGTCGCCCGGCATGGGCTTCGGGCTCGGGTCACGGGTGATGCTCGACGTGGCGGCCACGGCCGGCAGCGGGTCGGCGGGCGAGTACGGCTGGGCCGGCGCGGCGAAGACCTACTTCTGGGTCGACCCGGCCGAAGACCTCGTCGGTGTGTTCATGTCGCAGTACATGACCGGCATGCAGCTGCCCGAGCGCGACTTCCGCTCTGTCGTCTACCAGGCCATCGACGACTGACCGCCGCCCCGAGGTTCTGGTCGCGACCTCGTGGGGTTTCCGCAGGAGATCGCAACCGAAAGCCCTCCGTCTGGATGCGCACGGGCCGACGCGGCCCACCCGGGTCACGGCCCGGTGAAGAGCGAACCGCGCGACGCGTTCGACGCGGCGGCCGAGCGCTCGGCCTCGCGGGTCTTGGCCTCGGCGCGGCCGACAACCTGGTGGTGCACCTCGTCGGGTCCGTCGGCCAGACGCAGCGTGCGCTGGCTGTGGTACATGTCGGCGAGGGGGAACCACTGGCTGATGCCGGCGGCGCCGTGCATCTGGATCGCCTCGTCGATGATGTCGCAGCACTTCTCGGGCACCATGGCCTTGACGGCGCTCACCCACACACGGGCCTCGGCGTTGCCGAGCGTGTCCATCGCCTTCGCGGCCCGCAGCACCATGAGGCGCATCGCCTCGACCTCGATGCGGGCCCGCGAGATGACTTCCATGTTCTTGCCGAGGTTGATGAGCTTCTTGCCGAAGCCCTCACGGCTGAGGCCGCGGTCGACCATGAGCTCGATGGCACGCTCGGCGGCGCCGATGGAGCGCATGCAGTGGTGGATGCGGCCAGGCCCGAGGCGGACCTGCGAGATCTCGAACCCGCGACCCTCGCCCCACAGGACGTTGTCGCGGGGCACGCGCACGTCGTTGAACCGGATGTGCATGTGGCCGTGCGGCGCGTCGTCGGCGCCGAAGACCTCCATCGGACCCACGATCTCGACGCCGGGGGCGTCGGTGGGCACGAGGATCTGGGACTGCTGCTTGTAGGTGTCGGCGTCGGGGCTGGTGCGCACCATCGTGATCATGATCTTGCAGCGGGGGTCGCCTGCGCCGGAGATGTAGAACTTCTCGCCGTTGATGACCCACTCGTCTCCGTCGAGTACGGCGCTCGTCTGGATCTGCTTGGCGTCGGAGCTCATGATGCCCGGCTCGGTCATGGCGTAGGCCGACCGGATCTGGCCGTTCAGTAGCGGCTCGAGCCACTGCTTCTTCTGCTCGGGGGTGCCGACCCGCTCGAGCACTTCCATGTTGCCGGTGTCGGGTGCCGAGCAGTTCAGGCACTCGGACGCGAGGCGGTTCTTGCCGAGCTCGGTCGCGATGTAGGCGTAGTCGAGGTTGCTGAGGCCGACGCCGGTCTCGGCGTTCGGGAGGAAGAAGTTCCACAGGCCCTGCTCGCGGGCCTTGTTCTTCACCGTCTCCAGCAGTTCGAGTTGGCCGACGCCCCAGCTCCAGCGGTCGGCGCGGCCCTCGCCGAGTCGGTAGAACTCCTCGGTGATCGGGTCGACCTCGTCACGGATGAAGGCCTTCACCGCCTCGTAGAGCGGCCGGACCCCCTCGGACATCCGCAGATCGAAGTCATCCATGCTCGCCGTCTTGAGCGCTCCACCAGCCATCAGTCGCACCTTCCCAGAGCTCGTTCGTTCGATGGGAACGTACCGCGTGAACCGCTCGACGTCGCAGCCCAGCAGTCAGCTCACGCGGTAGCGGTCGCGCCGATCGGCTGGTGGATCGTGATCCGGGGTTGGTGCGGCTCGTGCTGCGGTGACGGGTCGGCCAGGATCGCCGTTGCCTGACCGCGCTCGTCGGCGGTGAAGTCGCGCACGGTGTGGCAGAACTCGACCATGTTGTTGTTCGGGTCCTTGATGTAGATGCTCACGCAGAAGTCGTGATCGACCTCGAGCACCATGTGGCCGTGCGCACGCCAGCGCTCGCGGTGCGCCTCGAGATGCTCGTACGTGGGGGCGTCGAACGCGATGTGGTTGACCCACCAGGGAAGGCCGGCAGCGGCGTTGATGTCGACCGCGAAGTCGGTGCCGATCTGGTCGTCGTGGATCTCCCAGAAGGCGATCATGCCGTTGTCGGCCGAACCACCGAGCGCGCCGCTCGTGTCGTAGAAGTAGTGCTTGCTCCAGCCGCCGTGCTCGCCGGGCGTCGGCCCGACGTTCACCTTGACGAGCTCGAAGCCCATGACCTCGGTGTAGAAGCGGTGCGTTGCCGCGGAGTCACGGGTGGCGAGGGCGACGTGGTGGAATCCCATGGCGGCAGTCTCGCGCGCCTGACGACCGACGCGCGCCGGCTCGGGGTGTCGTCGTGCGCTTCGTTGTCGGGCACACTGTGGCCGTGCTCGCGGCTGACGGTTTCTTCCTCGGTGACGATCTGCTCGTCTGGATCCTGCTCGCCATGGGCGGCGCGCTGTTCGCCGGGAACGTGATGGCGCTCGTCCGCCCGCCCGAGCGGCCGCGCGACGAGGGTGACCTCGAGGTCGCGCCACGCGGGCGCAGTATCGCCATGGCGGCCATCGGCCTCGTGGTCGCCGTCGCCGCCCTGGCTGCACTGCTCACCTGACCGGCCCGTCCGGCCCGTCCGGCCCGTCCGGTCGAGGGTCGCGTCAGCGCAGTCGGTGCAGTTGGTGACCAGCGATCACCTCGACCGTGCAGGGCGAACCGACCGCCAGCATGGGTGTGCTCGAGGGCACCTCGGCCTGCACCGTGGTGCCGTCAGACCTCGCGATCTCGTAGCGACGGACCGATCCGAGGTAGCGGTGCGCGGTCACCCGGTCGTCGCCCCCCGCCACGATGGTGAGGTCGTGCGGCCGGGCCATCGCCACCACACCGGCCTCGTGGTCGGTGTCGCTGCCGGCATCGCTGACCGGCAGGAACGCCGCATCGCCCAGGAACGCAGCGACGAACCGGTCGACCGGCGCCTCGTACACCGATTCGGGGTCGCCGACCTGGAGGATCCGGCCGTCGCGCATGACGGCGACCCGGTCGCCGAGCTGGAGCGCCTCGTCGCGGTCGTGGGTGACGAGGACGGCGCTGGTGCCGCGGGTCCGCAGCGCGGCCACGACGTCGGCCCGCAGCTCGTCACGCAGCGATGCGTCGAGGTTCGCGAACGGCTCGTCGAGCAGCACCACCGGTGGTCGCGGCGCCAACGCCCGCGCCAGTGCGATGCGCTGTTGCTCGCCACCGGACAGCTCGTGGGGGAACCGGCGGCCGACACCCGGGAGGCGGACCAGCTCGAGCAGCTCGCCCACCAACGTCGACCGCTCGGCCCGCGACAGCTCGCGCACACCGAAGACCAGGTTCTGCTCGACCCGGAGGTGGGGGAACAGGGCGTGGTCCTGGAACACCAGGCCGACGTGGCGACGTTCAGGGGGCAGAGCACTCACGTCGCGTCCCGCGACCACCACCTGACCGTCGACCGGGTCGAGCCCGGCGATGCCGCGCAGCAGGGTCGACTTGCCGCAGCCGCTCGGCCCGACGAGGGCCACCAGCTCGCCGTCGGCGACGTCGAGGTCGACGCCGTCCACCACCGGACGCCCGGCGATCACCCGGCGGAGGCCGCGTACCGACAATGCGGGTACGTGATGCGGGACTGTGCTCATGGCGCCGACACGTTCATGACGTCACTGTCGCACCGCGCTCGAGCGCCCAGAGCAGCACCGCCACCGGCACCATGCCGACGGCCACGATCGCGAGTGACGGCACGGCGGCCTGCACCCACAGGCTCTCCGACGTCGCCTGCCACACCCACACCGACAGTGTGTCCGTGCCGAAGGGCCGCAACAACAGCGTGATCGGCAACTCCTTCAGTGTGTCGATGGCCACGAGGGCGGCAGCGGCCGCCAGCCCCGCGCGAACGAGGGGGAGTTCGATGCGCCAGGCCACGCGGGCGGGTCGGGCGCCGAGCACTCGGGCGCCGGCGACGAGGTTCGTCGGCACCTTCGACATGCTCGCCTCGACGCCCTGGTATCCGACGGCCAGGAAGCGCACGGTGAGCGCGTATACGAGGCCGACCAACGATCCCACCAGCAGCGCACCACTCGGAAGCCACCCTCGGCGATCGACGGCGGCGAGGGTGATCACGACCCCGACCGCCACGACCGGCCCGGGCACTGCGTAGCCCAGCGTGGCGATGCGCCCCAGCACCTGCCCGGCTCGACCTCTGCGCCGGGCGAGCCAGGCCATCGTCACACCGGCCACCATGCACACCAGGGTGGCGGAGCCTGCCACCACGATGCTGTTGCGAACGTGCTCGGCGAGATCGCCGCCCACCGTGACGGTACCTCCGGTGCGCCGGGCCTCGGCGGCCCACCGGACGAGCCGGACGAGCGGAACCACGACGGCCACGGTGACCAGCCCCCAGCCGACGATCGAGACCGCCACTGTTCGTCCGACACCCATCCGGCGCGGTCTCGGGGCGTCGGGGCGCCCTGACTGCGTGAACCGCGCCCGACCGCGGAGCACGCGCTCGACGAGCACGAGTGTGACGGCGACCCCGATCAGCAACGTGGCCAGCTCTGCAGCGGCGTCGCGATCACCGGTACCGAACCACACGCGCAACACACCGTCGGCGATGGTGCTCACGTTGAACAACCGCACGGTGCCGACGTCGGTGAGCACTTCCATCGACACGAGGGCCGCACCGGCGGCGATCGACGGGCGAGCCATCGGCAGGGTGACGCGCCACCACGCCTCCCACGCCGTGCAGCCGAGGCTGCGTGCCGCTGCCGCGGCGTCGGGGGACCGCTCGCGGAAC
>Ga0247831_1000895_pt1 | contig 61696 bp, 48 predicted proteins | sample LaCruzMarch2015__9_FD_192406 | JGI IMG/M metagenome (GOLD analysis project Ga0247831, IMG submission 192406) | Freshwater microbial communities from meromictic Lake La Cruz, Castile-La Mancha, Spain - LaCruzMarch2015_1m | ecosystem: Environmental > Aquatic > Freshwater > Lake | place: Spain...
AAGCCATTTCAAAAAGTATAAAAATGTTAGCCAGGAATTATTTTGCCTTTTCTAAATCCTTCAATAGCCAGCTATAAGCCATTTCAAAAAGTATAAAAAAGTTAGTCAGGAATTATTTTGCCTTTTCAAAATCCTTCAATGGCCAGCTATAAGCCTTTTCAAAAAGTATTAAAAATTGGCCAGCTATAAGCCTTTTCAAAAAGTATTAAAAATTAGCCAGCCATTTTGCCTTTTCCATCCTCTCTATATTTATTATAAAATACTTAGACACAGAGCAGATAGAGACACTAGAATATTCTTTTTTTACCATTTTCGATTTTGAGTACATCTCTCGGTTTTTTCAAAAGTTTTTAAAGTTTTTTAGAAATTATAATATATTTCAAGAGATGTACTCAAATTATTCTTTTCATTTTTATAAAATATCTGGTTCCTCCTAGCTATCATGGATGTATCTTAGCCTCTCCATCATTCTTTGTTATATCGCATTATTCCTCTATTCAATTGTTTTTCCCACACCCTATATCATCGACAATAGCCTGTAATTAAGCCTTTCAAAAAATATAAATATTTCCCCTTTATCCCACATCTCCTCTTTTCTTATTTTATTCTTCCCTCTTTATAAAATATATATCTCTTTCATATATACATCCTTTTTAGTCTACTAACTATTTTAAATTATTAATTTTTCTATGTTTTCTAGATCACTGTCTATATCCTCAATTTTTTCTATTAAGTTTTTAACAGCACCATAGAGTGTGTAATCTATCTGTGTTGTATTCAATGTTAGTATATCATCTATTGTTTCATTAGTATTTAATATCATCTTATTAACTTCGACAGCCTTAGGATATACCTTCTGTACTTCTTGTGCTATGAAGCCTAACTGATGCTTGTCGTTAGTATTAACACAATTGTCCTTGAAATTAAAATTATACAGCTCAATATTTTTAACATTCTCCAAACATTTTTCATAAGAAGCTTTGACAATATTATCCTTTATTCTCATATCAGAAGTTATCGTCCATGTAGTTAAACCGGTTTGCGTATATCCGCCCACAGAAGAATAAATAGCACCGCGAGCATCAAGTGAATACATCGGGTTTGTAGTTCCTACTCCAACACTTCCTAAATGATATACATTGGTATTAGAAGAACTGTAAGTCCATTGTGCGCCTATCGGATCTAATATAGGGTTCGCTTGATGATAGCTTATTGATATATTTGAACTAGCTATTATAGTATCTTTTAACTTTTGATTTTGTGTTGATATTATTGTAGATAATGAAGACCCCGCATTTAATGTATAAGACCCATTAAATAATTCATCTCCGCTATTATTTATATTTGCCATTGTTCTTGTAGGAAAATTTGCTGTAAATGTATTTGCCATATAACCAATATATAATGCAGTAATTTCATTTTGTGTCAACGCCCTATCATATACTCTAAAATCACATATATCAACATTACCCAACCTCAATTCTAGATTTCCAACTCCAACATAGGCTGATGTATTAAAATCAGATTGAATTAATACACCGTTTTTATATAGCTTTCTATTGTTATTGCTCTCAACAATTGCAGTAAATAACACCCAATTATTAACATCTTCGTGATATCTTATTGGGGAATCAATATCATTATTCGTAAACCCCATCATATAAACATTGTTTCCCCTCGAACCAATATGTAAAGTATTATTAGTTGTCGTAGCACCTGATGTATATATATAATATATTGCGTCATGATTATATAATCTAAATAAATACGAAATTGTAAATGGTCTATTATTTAATTTTAAAGTACTGTTTGATAAAGAACCATTAAATAAGTTTAAATAAGGTTTGTTTATTATTGAATCTCTACCATATGTTATTGTTCCACTCAATGTTGAAAAATTATGTTTAACAGATGTTGGATTACTATCATTGGCATTTCCATCAAACTTATACCAAGCTATCAAATTAGTTGTATCTGCTGGAATATAGGGGTAAGATGAAGAATTAATTAAATAATTCAAATTTTTAATTAAAGGAGTATAATAAAATGTCTCAATTACAGATTTTATTTTTAGAATTACTATTCCAGAACCTCCATCTGAAACAGCAGTTCCACCACCTCCTGTACCAAACGAACCTTTAAAAATATTAAATATATAGCTTTTATTATTAACATCTCTGAACTCTATATATCCTCCTCCTCCCGTAGAGATTCCATATATTGTACTTTCGAAACCTCCATTCCATCGAGAACCTGAACCTCCGCTACCATATTCTATCGGAAGCCCTGTAATTGTAGAAATTATACCAGCTCCTCCGTTTCCCAAAGTACCTATGCTACTAGATATAAAAGAGTTTCCCCCATTTCCTCCCAAACTATTAGGAGCAGCTCCGCCACCCGCTCCCCCTGTTTCGCCATTATTATCTGTATTTATTCCGCCAATTCCAGACAAAGTACTATCAAATGCATATGGAATAGAATTAAAACGAACGCCTCCACCTCCACCTTGGGACCTAGTAAGTATATTTGTTAAAGGATTAGTATACGTAATTAGAGGGGGCGTTGGTGCAAGATTTGCCGTGTATTGTCCTCCTCCTCCACCGCCAGCAGCTGCTATATCAATATTATTACCTTTTATCGAACTATTATTTCCATTAAAACCAGATATACCATTATTATGAGGACTGCGTAATCCTCCGTATCCTACAAGAATAGTATATGTTCCCGCCGAAAAGTTTACATTATTAAGCTCGACAACATCTCCGCCTCCACCAGACCCACCCGCACCCCCGCCACCTCCACCTCCTCCAACAACAAGTAAATCACATATTGTATTTTTTGTAAAAGTATAATTATATCTTGTTTGAAGTTCACTATAATTTTCACTATGTCTAAATGTTAATATATTTTTATCAATAACTTTTTGATATGCCCTTATTATTACAATACCCGAACCTCCTCTTCGCGGATATCCGCCTGTACTTGAATAATGAGCTCCGCCTCCTCCTCCTAAATCATTCGTTCCTTTTACACCTAATCCGCCTAATGCTCCTATTCTAGCACTTCCGCCACCACCTAATCCTCCTGCTCTTCCACCAGCTCCTCCACCTGCCCCGCCTCCACCACCATAATATTGATTAACACCTGTTATAGTTACTAATCTTCCATGACCTCCTTCACATCCTAATGCAGTAGCTCCTGCGCCACCGCCTCCACCGCCATTGTTTCCTGTAAAACCAGCAGGATTTCCTCTACTTCCATTGAAACCTCCCGCGACATATTGTGTTCCATCCCAAAATGTATTGCCTTGTGTTGCAGTACCAAATGTGGTAAAACTATAAGAACTACCTCCTCCCGAACCTCCATTTGCACCTACTAAATTACCTCCTCCTCTTCCTCCTCCTCTGCCTATTAAACTAATACCGTCAAAAACAAGTGCCGTATTAGTATCATTATTTCTAATCTCACTATCTCCACCATTAGCATTATCACCACCTATACCAACAAATATAGAATATGTACCTTTTACTAATGTTTTATTAACCATATATACAATCCCTCCGCCTCCGCCTCCGCCTGGTTCATAACCGCCGCCGTCATTTCCAGAAGAACCACCGCCACCAACTATTAAAATATCACACAAAATATCAGTATCAAAAGTTATATTATATATTTCTTGTGTATTTGTGCCTCTTTTATGTTTAAAAGTAAATAAAGTAGGTGTTGTTTGCGGTGTTATGCTCGATGTAAATGTAGGTTCATTTGTTAAAAAAAGATTATTAATAGGAATGGTACCTAATAAATATCTTATTATTACTATGCCTGAACCTCCGTTACCAGCGTTATACACTCCACTATTCCCATTATAACCTCCGCCTCCTCCTCCGGAGCCTGTATTTGGCGCACCATTTCCTCCATTTTGCGGACCAATATTTGAACCATTTATACCATTATTAATACCGTCTTTTCCTGCAAATCCAAAGATTAAAGTTCCAACAACTCCTTCTCCTCCTCCTCCGCCTCCGCCTCCTAAACCGCCATCACCAGCATGAGTAAGATGACCAGAACCACCTCCGCCAGCCCCCCAATAATATGTAGTCCCTGTTATATTAATTGCCACACCATCCCCTCCTTTTGATGGTCTTCCTGCTGCAATCCAACTACTTCTTGTAGTATATTGTGTTTGTGATGAATTAAAACCCGCTGTTCCAGCACCCCCACCTCCGCCAGAACCGAGATTACCAGCTGCAGCTTGCGGCAATCCGTTACCACCAACATTACCATTATACAAGGTTCCAGAACTTAACAAAGCCCCTTTTGTTGATACTCCAACCGTACCACCGGTAGCAGTAGCTGTTGAAGGTGAACCAGAACTACCACCGCTACCACTTCCTCCGACCGTTCCATTATTTTGCGTACCCCATCCAACAAATGCAGTAGAGCCACCTCCAAGACAAGTTGCTCCAAACGCTTCGCTATTACCTCCGTTTCCAGCCTCGCCTCCTTTTCCAACCTTTATTGTATAGGTATTTGCTGGTATTGTAATATTTGTAGCATGTAAAACAGCTCCACCTCCTCCACCCCCTCCAATCTGTCTATCTCCTGCACCGCCACCACCAACTATTAAGATATCACATACAGTACTCTTAGTAAAAACCCTTGTATAATCTGCTGTATTTGCAGTTCCATTGTATGTATAGGATTCCACTGCATATACATTACCACTATTATCAACATATGTATTAGGAGTTACAGGAGCAACCTGTATATTATTCCTTATTATAGTATCTATATTTTCATTTTTACGATACAAATCACTCTTAACAGTCTCAATAATATAATTACTGCCAGAACTGTATTGAACCTCTATATTACTGTGATTCAAAGTAATAGGCATATATATTCAAGATATGCTTAGATGCTCTATAATAATAATTATAAATAATTATAGCTATAAAAAACAAAGGAATATTAGGCAATTTGCACATACACTAAGACGATGCTGACGGTATAGCAAAATATATATATTTAGTTGCGCTATCTAAAATATTAAATTGTGTATTACGGTCACCAGGAACCTTTTTAGTAGAAGATTCATAAGATATATAGTCTTCTATGCTATAATCAAGAATAGGATTTACATTAGTACTCAAAGGAAATAATTCAGTAGATGATATAGAAACGCCTTCTCTAAATAAAGGAGTGCTAGATGTTTCCGTTGCTTCATTTATCGCTTTTTTAATTTCTACAAGTCTATTTACATCGCATATTCTTGTTGATTGGCTATTACATTTATTTGCAACATTATTTTCTGTAATAATAGCTGAATTTAATATATCTATTTCCCCATCTTTTGCTACAATACCCCAAACATCTTTATCGGATAATGATTTGGTAAAATTAGTAATATTATTAAAATTGTTAATAGTTGTTGAAGCAACAGAACCTACTAATGTAGTTATTTCAGTATTTCCTATAAAAGCATATAATTCAGCATCATCTCCGCCAGAAGATGTTTTCGAATAAGTTTTTACAGTAAAACTTGTGTAAGCTGTGTCTGTGGTTATTGGTTTAATTGTCAGATATATATCGAGGGGTATTATTACGTCTGTATCTAAAATTGATTGTGAATATTTATACCTGATACTATAATCATCGCTATTTATTAGATCACCAGTATTACTATATAAATTAATATTAAAATTAATACCATCAACACCATTATTAGCTGTCTTATATGTTCTAGATATATATGTGCTAATTTTATACCTGTTATATTTAGTATTATTGTAAGGTATAGTATTTTCACCAGTATATATATTTGTATTAGTATTTGCTAATTTTATGATATCAGTATTATTTATATCATTGATTGATTTAAATATATTATATACAATATCTATTTCATTAGAATCAAATCTTAAAATACCATTAGTAGCACCTACAATATCTAATGTTATAATTCCTGATAAATTGGTAGGATCTTTCATTAATGTAGAGGTTGTTGCTGTAATAGTTATTCTATATGCTCCGTGTAAAAATAGCGTTTTTGTAATACCACCACTTATTATTGTAAAATAAGTTTTTACTCTTACACTCAATTTGAATGTTTTAATATTTGTATTATTATATTTAATTACAACAATACCAGAACCACCTTTACCACCGTAAGTATCAGCCCAAGCTCCGCCTCCGCCCCCACCTCCTGTATTATCAGCGCCTTCTCCACCGTTACCACTCGCTGAACCATTTCCCCCTCCTCCTCTCCCCCCTGCACCTGCTGTATGATGACCTCCTCCACCACCTCCACCTCCGTAAAAAACGTTAGTTCCAGTTATATTAAACTCTTTACCAATGCCTCCGTTGCCTGGCTCTCCGCCAATTTTTTGAACTACAAGACCCGATGCTTGATTATCCATCCAGGATAATGTTGGTGTATCTGCGTCCAATGTCATTGTAGAACCACTGAACCACCCATGATAATATAAAATAGCTCTATAACCATTTGGAACACGAACTGAACTTATAGTATCATTTGGTAATCCCATATCCCATAAATTGTACCATCCTTCTCCTCTAAAAGCCCTATCTCCACCATACCATTGTCCAGTATAAATAGTAACACCATTAACATCGCCGCTTGGATTTGTATTGGAAGCAGCAGCTCCTGCACCTCCTCCTCCTGTTGCGTTTGTAACACCGCCATTTCTAGGAGCAGTATTGTCCCCGCCTTTATTACCATATATTTTACCACTAAATCCACCTAATGAACTTGATGTTCCCGCAGCCCCCCCTTTATTTATAATACTATTTGGACCAGCTGCTCCTCCACCTGAACCACCGACTAATCCGTCGCCGTGATCATGCCCTCCTGTTGTTCCACCACCACCCTCTGCTATTATATTTAAAGACCTACCAATTATTGATGAGTTTGACCCTTTATTGCTATGAGAACCTCTGTGACTTCCCAAACCACCTTCCCCGACATTTATAGTATATTGACCCGTTGGAATACTAGCCGATTCTATATGAACTACAGCTCCTGCTCCGCCCCCACCACCTATACCTCCGCCTCCTCCACCTCCTCCGCCTACAACTAATATTTCTGCAGTTATTGAAGAATTTAATACTAGTGTCCCATTCTGTTTATAAATATGTGTAAAACTACTTTCATTTCTTAATGTGATTTTTTTACTAATATTATTAGTCTGTATTACAGCATTTTTTTTATATCTTAATATTACAATACCCGAACCACCATTACCGCCTTTTATTTTATTGACAGTAGCCCATTTTCCTCCTCCACCACCACCTCCTGTTCCGTCAATACCATCTTTAGCTGGTAATCCAGGGTCATATCCTCCGTTTCCACCTCCTCCTAATAATCCATTACCTCCATTTCCATATCCTGGATTACCAGCGCCGTAATATGTATTACCGCCACCACCGCCAGCAAACCACCCATTATGTCCTACAGAAGATCCAAATATTGAAATAAACTGCTTTCCGGTTCCTCCATTCCCACCTCCATTTGAATTAGTAGCATCGCCGCCAACACTTCCGGAACCACCTCCTCCCCCTGATGCATGAGATGGTTCTCTGCCCCAGAAGCCACCTTTTCCTTTACCTCCTGCATTTCCGTAAGATTCCCAGTTAGCATATGTGTTTTTATTGCTAACACCGCCTTGTCCTTGATTACTTGGATCATTTGAATGGGAACCGCCTCCGCCACTTCCCCCTGGATTTCCATTAACACCGCGACCCGCGTGCCACTTTCTCGTTCCACCTCCGCCTCCGCCCTTAGCAATATATGTCTCGCTTGCTACATTAAATTTTTGAAATAAACTATAATGTCCATCTTCTCCATTTACACCAAATCTATCCCATTCTTGTCCTTTACCTCCTTTACCTACTCTTATAACATATTTTCCATCTAATATCAAATTATCCTTAAATAATATAGCTCCTCCTCCACCTCCTCCTCCAAATTGACCACCTCCTCCTCCTCCGCCGACTATCAATATTTTACATTCGGTATTAGGAGAAAATGTAACATCATATTCCTTAAAATCACCAGAACCATCATATTTATACACAATAGTTTCATATACATCTTGTTCTCCCGCTGAAAGTAATTCTTTAAAAGTAGGTTCGTCGCCTGAAGCTATTTGTATATTTTTGCTATTAGATTCAATTGATTCGTTAATATAATTAAACTGATTTAATTTTAAATTATAATTTTTCTCATTAAGAAGGCTGTTATATTTTGAACCCGTTGAATTATAATTATTCTTTATTATAGCATTATTGATAAAAATCTGTTTAGTATTATTGTTTGTTATAAAACTTTCCCTATTGTCTACTAGTGTTTTTCTTTCATCTACCTTATTTATAATATCTTTATTCGTTGTTTTATTAACAATGATTAATTCTTCTTTTATTATGCTATTAATATTTTTAATTAAAGTATCTTTTGTAAAGTCACCAGTTGTAATATTTATTTTACTACCACTGATATTATAATCTTTATAGTCATTTGGAATAGTAGTATTTGTAATTTTAATAGCAGGTGGCAAATTGAAATCTATAAGTTTAGAAACATCGATTTTAGCACTATTTAGTTTTTTATACGTTTTTATATTCTGATAAGTTGTAGTCCCAGAAGTTTTATCGCATAGTAAATTTCTATCAAACTGATATAAGTTAATTATAGTTATAAGACCAGATGCTGCTGAATTAGTAGTAACATACTCATATAATTGCAAATCTTGGTTATATCTATAATTACCAGAATTACCGCCTGCTATTAAAGTAGAAATAGTAAACTCATTATCTATATTGAAAATATGATTATTAGCAGAATCTATATTAACTCTCTTTATTTCATTAATTATATTATCGGCATTTAATGTTAATCTTATTAATTTTCCGCTTAATCCCGAAACTGTATCCGCATATTTTAAAGAACATATTGAGTTTTTTAGATTATCATAATATGTAGAACTGTTTTCTGGTAGCAAATCAAACTCCATTTGCATATATTTTTCAGACGCACCTTTGGCATCAAGTTTTAATTCTACATGATTGTCTGTGCTATATTTTATTAAATTATTACCTTGATATCTATACTTATTATCTGATCCAGATATTTTTTTGAAACACTTAGAATGTTCTGAATAATTTACAAAATCTTTTACTCCTTCTGCATTAACATCATTTTTATTTGTTTCATTTTTACTAGATATTATTTTGTTTGTTATTTTTATAGGCGAGGAATCGCTCGTTTCTTTAAGTGTCGCTATCTCTTGCCATCCGTCTTCGTAAACATATTTATGAGTACCTGTACCGTCAGCGTCAAAAGTATTATTAAATTGAACCTGGCAAGGTCTTAAAGTAACAACAGTCCCATCTGTTGGAAATTGACTATTTTTAACGGAATCAGTTACATTTGTGTGGGAAGTATAGCTTGTTGTATTAATATTGGTATTTGTAATAGTAGGTTCTGGTGTTGACTTTGATGAACCCGCTGTGTATTTCTCAATTAATTCATCATGTTTTGTTGTGCTATTTCTAAGATAATATATTATAACTATGATTAATATTAATATTAATATTATTAATGTTATATTTTGAATATTATAACTCATATTACCAATAGAACATTTTTCTATCATATTGAATATTTTTTCTTAATCTATTATAATTAAGTATTATAATTATTGTATTTTTAACTTTTATAAAACCGAAACTTATTCTAAATAAATATCTTTCATATTATTATTCTTAAACACATCATATTTCTATATATCAGCAGTCATATCCCTTTGTTTTTTATAGCTATAATTATTTATAATTATTATTATAGAGCATCCAAGCATATCTTGAATATATATGCCTATTATTTTGAATCACAGTAATATAGAGGTTCAATACAGTACTGGCAGTAACTATATTATTGAGGCTGTTAAGAGCGAATTGTATCGTAAAAATGAAAATATAGATACTGTAATAAGGGATAATATACAGGTTGCTCCTGTAACTCCTATAACATATATTGATAGTGGTAATGTATATGCAGTGGAATCCTATACATACTACGGGGCTGCAAATACAGCAGATTATACTAGATTTTTTACTAAAAATACAACTTGTGATATATTAATAGTTGGAGGGGGTGGTCCCGGCGGTAATGATAGAGGTGGTGGGGGTGGTGGTGGAGGTGTAATTTTTTCACAAAATATTACTTTAAACGGCACATATACTATAAAAGTTGGCATGGGAGGATTAGGTAGTACATCTGGAACTACCGGTGGTTCTGGAACAAGAGGTATAAATGGAATGAACTCGTCTTTTAGTGGTACAGGATTAACAACATTAACTGCAATAGGTGGTGGCGCCGGCGGTTCTTGTGCTGTCGGTGTTACAAGAGATGGTGTATCTGGTGGTTCTGGCGGTGGAGCATCTCATTATAACGGCGCAGGTGTAGCGGGAAGTGGTACCGTAGGGCAAGGTAAAAATGGCGGTATCGGTTTTGAATGGGGTGCTGGCGGTGGTGGCGGTGGATATACGACTGCTGGTACCAATGCAAGCTCGACAAATGCTGGTAATGGTGGTGTAGGTCTATCAAACTCTATTACAGGTATAACAATTATATATGGTTCGGGAGGCGGAGGAGGAAGTTCTGGAAATGGTTCTGGTTCCGGAATAGGTAATCAAGCAATAGGAATAGCAGGTTCAATTGGTGGTGGAAACGGAACTATTCAAAACGTTAACGGATATGATGCTACTGTTAATGGTTGTGGCGGAGGAGGAGCGGGACAAAGCAATGGTGCAACTACAAAAGGAGGCAATGGCGGTTCAGGTATAGTAATTATAAGATATTTATTGGGAACTATCCCTTCTAATAATTTTTTAACAACAGTTCCTATTGTATCTCCGAATATATATACATCAGGATATTTTACCGAAAGTACTAGAATGTTTGTACATAATGGTTCTTCTGAAAATCAATCCACATATTATATTAATATTCCCGAGGATACTATATGCGATATGCTTATTGTTGCAGGGGGTGGTGGTGGAGGTATGGACATGGGAGGAGGCGGTGGAGGTGGTGGCGTTATTGAATTAAATAATGTTCTAGTTACGGCCGGAACATATACTATAAAAGTTGGAAAGGGAGGAGATGGTGCGCCAGCTGCGGGAACAAACGGGCAACCATCCGCTCATCCTTATAGAATTAACGGCAAGCAAGGTTCTAACTCTTCGTTTGATAATTATATTGCTATTGGAGGTGGATATGGAGGTTCTAGTCATCAACAACATAGATTAGGGGGGCAAGGTGGTAATGGTGGTTCTGGTGGTGGTAGTTCGGGATATGACCCTGTAAATACCGTTTCAAAAGCAGGAACGGGTGTACAAGGACAAGGATTTCGCGGAGGTTATGGTGGGCAAAATTATTATAGTGGAGGTGGCGGAGGAGCAGGAGAAGTAGGAGGAGGTCCTTCAACCGCAGCAGGAGGAGCATATGGTGGAAGAGGAAAATTATCATATATTCTTACAACACCTTATTATTGGGGAGGTGGCGGTGGAGGAGCAGGATATTCTACAACAGGAGGAAATGGTGGATTAGGTGGAGGTGGTGGTGGTGCTGTTGGAGTAACAAGTGGAGGTATAGGATATTTTAATGGATTTGCAGGTGGTGGAGGAGTAATAAACGCACAAACAAATACGCCAGGAGGAAACGGAGCGCCGCATACAGGAGGGGGAGGTGGTGGAGGAGCGCATTATCAGGGCAACAACAAAGGAGGCAACGGTGGCTCAGGTATTGTGATAATTAAGCTAAAATCACTTTCAAAAACCGGAAAAATACCTGACGAAAAATCATTAAACTTTTCTTATGACCCAGTAATTTCTTTTGATCCTGGAAAAAGAGCAGAATATCAAGCACAACTTAAAACAGGAGTAGGAGGCTGGAGAATTGTAAGATTTTTACCTGCAACATCGACAGCTTCGTGGTATCCTATAACTGATAATTTAACAGGAACTACACAATCCGGAATATCATATTCTTATACTAACTATTGGACTGTTCCTTTTGGAACGTTTGACGAGTTCGTATTTGCAACTTTAAATATGAATCATTGGCTATATTGTACAAAAACAACAGCATATGCTTCATATAATAATACAGCAGCTAATATAATAAAATCGTCTATATCATCAGTGCCTTATACTGCTTTGTGGTATAATAGAGGTTCAGGAACTCCCGAAGACCCCCTAATTTCAATACAAAATTATGGAACACAAGTTGTCTATGCAGAAAATGGCGCATCAAATCCTAATCCAAAGGATATGATACCGTTAGATGGTGGTATGTGTGTATTAGTTAGAGATTCTACTGCGAACACAATAGTACCTAGTACAATATATACATTAAACTTTCCAGTTCCTACATTAGCAAATATCAATACTATTAATAATGTTTTATTAGAAGGAGAGTATGATATTACTATAAATAATAATTCTTCTTCAATTGTTTCGAAGACAGGGAAACATATTCCTAAGTTAGCATCTCCTATTTCTTCTTCTACAATAGGAATTAGTTATAATGTTTTAAAACCAGTAATAGATCCAGTTGGGGCTCAATGGACTTACAACTCTTCTAATACAAATGTGTATCATATGGGTAGTGTTGGAATAGGAACTATGAGTCCAGAGTATCAACTTGATGTTCGTGGTACTATATATTCATCTCTTGGCGGATATACATCAAGTACTTTAACTAAATGGTCTGTTCTGTCGGACAGAAGAATAAAGGAAAATATAGTCAAAGCTTCTTATGAAAAATGTTTAGAGAATGTTAAAAACATTGAGTTGTACAATTTTAACTTCAAGGATAATTGTGTTAATACTAATGACCGGCATCAATTAGGCTTCATAGCACAAGAAGTGCAACAAGTGTATCCAAAAGCAGTTGAAGTCAGTAAAATGATAGTGAATCTTGAAGAAAAAATAGATGATTTACTAACATTAAATATAACTCAGATAGATTATACACTCTATGGGGCTGTAAAAAGCTTAATAGAAAAAATAGAAAATATCAAGATAAAAATGGAACACATAAAAACAACCTATGACATTCAATAAACAATTTACATCTTAATTCTCCTTTGTTTTTTATAGCTATAATTATTTATAATTATTATTATAGAGAATCTAAGCATATCTTGAATATATATGCCTATTATTTTGAATCACAGTAATATAGAAATTCAATACAATACGGGCAGTAATTATATAATAGATACTGTTAAGAGTGATTTGTATCGCAAAAATGAAATCTATGAAAATATAGTCCGGAATAATATTCAAACGGCTCCTGTAACTCCAATGACATATATAGATAATGGTAATGTATATGTTGTCGAATCTTATACATACTTGTCATGGTCAACAGCAAATACAACAGATTATACAAGGGTTTTTACTAAAAATACAACCTGTGATATCTTGGTTGTTGGCGGTGGTGGTGGCGGAGCAAGAAGAATGGCGGGTGGTGGAGGGGCGGGTGCATTAATATTTTATCCAAATTATACATTTGCATCAGGAAGTTATAATATTAAAGTTGGAAAGGGCGGAAATGGTTCTAGTGTTTCCGGAAATATTAATACAGATTTGAGTAATATTAATGCTAAAAGAGGACAAAATGGTTCAGATAGTGAAATAATACTACAAGGTAACACATTGTTTAGATCTAAGGGCGGTGGTGGTGGTTTAGGCGGCAATACAAATTATACTAATCCATCTCAGCAAACAGCATTAGCTGGTGGTAGCGGTGGAGGTAATGGTGGAAAAGATAATGCGCACGGTGGTCTTCTAGCAACAGATAATATTGTTATAAGTAATATTGTACCTGTATTATATAATACGTATAATAGAGATGTTTCGACCCCTGTATATAATAGTTTATTTTGTTATGGTAATGAAGGTGGTATTGGAGGAGGCGATAATCCATGGTATGGTTCTGGTGGCGGAGGGGCCGGACAAAGAGGTAGAGATGTTGATACAATAAACACGATTGCTACTGCAAACGATATGATTGGTGTTGGAGGAAATGGATTGTGTGAAGTTAATATTAACGGGACTATATATAATTTTGCTAAAATATTTGGAAATAATATAAATTATATAAAAGGCGAATTATCAGGAGGTAACATATATTATGCTGGCGGTGGCGGCGGTGGTAGTGCCAATTTTAATGATAATACGAGTCCTTATTATAACAGCGGAGGTTTAGGAGGTGGCGGTAGAAGTGGTACATCAACTGTTTTACCCCAAAATGGAATAGAAGGAACTGGGGGTGGTGGTGGAGGAGATGGATTGGATGTATACGGGGGAGGTAATGGAGGTTCAGGCATAGTTATTATAAGATATTTATTAGGCACTATTCCTACTAATAATATTTTGGCTACGGAACCAATTGTTAACCCGTCTGTTATTGTAGCAGACGCTTATTATCCGAGAACGCCATCTACTACATCACCATCTTGGGCGGATAATGGTTATAATGTGATTGCCAAAGTATCTGATCCTATATTAGGTACTGAATATGTATATAAAATATTTAATAATATAATAACTTCGCAAGACCATTATCATTCGCAACTAATATATAATGGTGCAGGCAATACATATACCGGCACTACAAGATTTAAAACATTTGCGGGTATAGCAATAGGTGTAGATTTTGGAAGGTCTATATATCCAAAAAGAATGAGAATTGCTCCGCGCCCTCTTCAATCTGGATATACAGGTAGTACTTTTATAAATGGAGCACCTAATGCATTTAAAATATTTGCGTCAGATGATGCTTCTTGTTGGAATGATAATAATCATTCTTCTTGGACACAGATACACGACCAAACAACATCACTAACATATACTAATGAACAATATACAATAGTCAATTTTACAGCAAATCTACCAAAATATCGTTATTATACTATGGTGGTATTATCAACAATAGGAAGTTATTCTGGTGGATATATGATGATTTCTGAATGGAATATTGGCGGTGATGAAAAGATGGTATTTGAGCTTGATGGTGGGACGCATAAAAAATTGGTTTTCGATTATCCAAAATATGGGGCTATTAGTGAAATGACTGGAATGACAAATTGGGTAAAAATAAAACACAAGCCTGCTTCATGGACAACTGTGTATTCCGGAAATACTTTTAATGGTTCTTCAATATCAGGAACATACACACTAGGTAATAGCAGTGATAATTCAAATGAATGGGCGGTTCCTTTTAATGAACCAGAAGTTAAATACTATTTATTTGTTATGCACATTAGTCAGCTAAATCCTGATTACAAAGATTTGTGGATGGTATTTGAAGCAAGTGAAATGAAAAAAGCAAGTACATTTACAACAAATTATAATTATCAATCAGTATATGTTCACGCTTATAAAACAACAATGAAACCATTAGGATTTGCAGCTAAAAACTCTACTAATTATCAAGGCCCGACGTACGATCAAGTTATATATAATAGAGTAGGAGCTTCCAATCCAGACCCTGTTATTTCAATGTATTATATATATGATGACGGGAATTGGAATGTTAATATATCTACAAATCTCTATGCAGAATGGGATTTGGGCTATGATCTTCCAGCAGTTGAAGGGGGCGTATATGTTAAATATGATAATGATGTTCCATTAGTATATCCGGCAAACTCATCATATACATTAAACTTCCCTGTTCCTACACTAACAGACATTAATAACCATAGTAACATAATATTGCAAGGAACATATAATATTAATGTGAATAACTCAAATATATTAATAACTCCTAAACCTTCGACATTTATTAATACTATTAATAATTATAATATTGAAAGAATGTATCCGCCAATTAGAAACTTTACAGCAGCCACAACAACAGTATCTGGACAAGTTTATGGTAACGGAACTTATGTTGTATCATTTTCTGCTACATTTGGAAATGGATTAGACCCATGGACTTGTTTTAATACAAGTATTGCACCCGGTGGTCATTGGACTGACAGATATACCGCTGGCACTTTTAATAGTACAAGTTTTATAGTATCAGGATATTTGGGCGATTGGGTAAAGATACAATTGCCTGTTGCTATTAAACTTACTCGATTTGAATTTTTAATGAGAAATGAAGGGGTTCAAGCACTTCGTGATAGAGCACCAAAAGATTTCAAAATATATGGCTCAAACGATAATATTACTTGGATTGAACTTGTAAATAAAATAGATGCCGTATATAATGCTTCTTTTAAATATGAACAGACAACTCCTGAAATAACAAATACATACTCTTATTATGCTCTTGTAGTTAATAAATTATTTAGTACTGGCACAGTTCTGAACTTTAACGAATGGTATATATACGGCCAAGAACTTTTAGCTAGTCCATTATCAATCCGCTATAATATCATAAATCCAATACAAGACCCAGTAGGCGCTCAGTGGACATACAACTCTTCAAATACTAATGTGTATCATATGGGAAATGTTGGGATTGGTACTACGAGCCCTGAGTATTCGCTTGATGTCCGCGGTTTTATATTTGCATCAGGGGGTGGATATACACAAACAGGTTCAGAAAATTGGGTAGTTCAATCAGATAGAAGAATAAAAGAGAATATTGTTAAAGCATCATATGAAAAATGTTTAGATAATGTAAAAAAAATAGAGTTATACAATTTTAACTTTAAGGATAATTGTGTTAATACAAATGATAAGAATCAATTAGGATTCATCGCACAAGAAGTACAAGAGGTATATCCAAAAGCCGTTGAAGTTGGTAGAATGACATTAGATAATGACCAAGGGATAAATGATTTACTAACATTAAATACGACACAAATTAAATACACACTATATGGTGCAGTTAAAAAGCTAATAGAACGAGTAGAAAATATAGAATCTCGTGTAGAACAAATATATAACATGGCAATATCTTCAAACATCAAGAGTTCCTCTTCAAATATATCTATTACTGTAATTGCACCAACAAACCCTTTAACATAAAATAAATCTACTAAATAGTTCTTATTATTGTTTAGAATAAATATGTTATAATTTAAAAACTTTTAGATAAAAATTGACACCAAAACAAACCAATAATATTACTATCACAGTCAAGTCAAGTCTCAGTCTCAGTCTCAGTCTCAGTCTCAGTCTCAGTCTATCAAACTTCAAAAAGCCTTTCTAAGTTTTACCCAGAACAGTTTTAGGAGAATGTCCGCTGCTCAGACCTTTCAGACCTTCGCTGTCATTTACAAGGAGCGTATGATGAATATGCCTGACGAGCTCAATGCTAAGAAGGATATTGATGAGTATTCCAAGAAAATTACCAAGGAAATCAAGGAAGAAGCCAAGAATTCCAAGATTGAGAAAGCCGAAAAGAAGAAGGACGACAAGAAAAAGAAGAAGAACAATCTGGACGAGAATGGCAATGAGAAGCCTAAGAGGGCTCTCACCAAGTATCAACAGTATATCAGGGACAATCAGCAAAGGATTCGTGATGAGTTTCCTGAGCTTTCAAATACTGAAAGATTCTCCAAGTTGGCCGAAGAGTGGAAGGCTTACAAGGCGACTCTCGAAGATGTGGAAGAAGCTGGTGAAGAGGCTACGGCTACGGATATGGAGATTGCCAATGTGTCCGAAGATGAAGAAGACAAGCCTAAAAAGCAAGTGAAAGAGGCTAAAAAGCCCAAGAAGGAGATAAAGCCTAAGGCAGCAGCTAAGACAGATGCCGATGAGTAAAATAAGGGTTATATGATTGATATAATTATGTGTATGTATATTTTTATATTTTATTTCTTGGCTTTGGCTCTTGGTTTTGTTTTTGCCATTGCTTTTTGCTTCATTAGGCTTTTGTACTCAGATATAGGATGCAATTCGCCCTTATATTTGACATATTCTTTTCGAGAATCTGGCATTTTATAGATTTTCATTTGTTTCCCAAAAATCTCCTTATATACACTTTGCTTCTTTTGAGATACAACAGGTTTTTTAGCAACCTTATTGCTCTTGCCTTTTGACTTTCGTTTCCCACCTAATGATGTTAATGATGTTATAGGAGGATTATATTTGTCGTATGCCTCAGACAGGTTGGCGGGGATCTTAATTTCTTTTATATATATTCCAGTTTCTTCTTCTGCTTTTTTTATCTCTCTCTCTTCTTCTTCCTCTCTCTCTTGTTCTTCTTCTATTTCTTGTTGTCTCTTGTCAGTATTATTATTTAGATTTATTAGTGTACTAGTATATATTTTTGATATATTTATTTTATCATAATAGTATACTTGACCACCTTGTAGTTTTGCTGTTTCAGCATATAAATTAAATTTAGCTCCATCCATTAGTTGATCTATTTTACGATGATCATCGTAGGTGTTATATTTATTAATTAAGCTAAATTTACCATTTTCATTTTTAACCAATTTTATAACTTTTGTACAATCTAAATCTTCGTTGTAAGTTTTATATCCGTCAGACCGCGTGCGTAGAACTCCTGTTAATTTAAAATACAAATCTACATATTTATCTGATAATAAATTATTATTTTCAAAAAACTCATAATATGTCATTTTATGTTCACCACTACTATTTAAATATTGAAGCCCCTTGATTTCGATACTAAGTCCATCAATATCAAATTCTGAATGTTCTCTTTTATCAGGCTGGTTCATAGGATTCTTAGGAAACATGTAGCTAGAATACCATGGTCTACGTGCTTGTGGCTGTGTCTGTGTCTGTGGCGGTGTCTGTCTCTGTGTCTGTCTCTGTGGCTGTGTCTGTGTCTGTGGCTGTGCCTGTCTCTGTGGCGGTGCCTGTGGCTGTGTCTGTCCTTTTAAAATTTTATTAAGAGTATAATCACATCCTAGTCCAAGGACTTTTTTTAATTTATTAATCTCAATATTTTTTTTTTCAGAATCATTTATTGTTGGATCTAAATTAATATAGTTTACCAATTTTTTTAAAATAGAATACTTTTCATTGCTTTCACAAAAACCTAATCCATTCATATTTCTATAATAATTCTATATATATTATAGAAATATATATACATATAGTTAAATAACAAGAAAGTAGGAATATAATATGTATATTTTATATTACATAAAATAAAAATTGACTGTGGCATATGGGACAATTTTTGTAAAACAAAGTAACATAGAGCTATGACGAAGTTTGCTTATGAGTATGAGAAGTACTTGTGTGATGCTGAGAATATCAAGGAAACTGTTATTAAATATGGTGTAGCAATATGTCCCATATTAAACACGGAAGAATGCGACAATATGATACAAAATAAATGGGAAGTATTGGAGAAATTAACAGCAGAGTTTGAAGTACCTATCGATAGGAATAATAAAGCTACTTACAAGCAAATTACGGAATTATTTCCAAATCACAAGATGTTGATACAGCATTGGAAAATAGGACATTCTAAATTGGCGTGGGAAGTAAGGCAAAATAAGAAAGTAATAGAGGCTTTTGCAAAAATATGGGGAACGGAGGATTTAATTGTTAGCTTTGATGGTGCGAGTATTTACATTTTGGATAAACCGAATCGCGAATCTAATTCGTGGTTTCACGTAGACCAGAGTTATACGAGAAATAATTTTGAATGTATTCAGAGTTGGGTAAATGCGTATGATACAAATGAGGGTGATGCTACGCTAGTAATATTAGAGAATAGCAACAATTTACACGAAGAGTTTCAGAAGGAGTTTAAAATTACTGATAAAAAAGATTGGTATAAATTGGCGAACAAAGAGCAGTATGATTTCTATATAAACAAAGGGTGTAGAGAGGTAGCTATAAAATGTCCTCGGGGATATGGAGTATTTTGGGATAGTAGAACATTACATTACGGAAATCCTGTGCAAAAAACGGCGACTGATAATTATAATTATAGATGTGTGGTATATGTTTGTATGGTTCCACGAGCATTTGCGAAAAAGAAGGATTTAGAAAAAAGAGTTAAGATATTTAATGAGTTGAGAATGACTTCACATTGGCCTAATAAAGCAACGTTATTTCCTAAGCTTCCAAGGACATATGGAAAACCCATAAAAAAAATCTGCGATATCAACATGGATGAAGTAAGCGCATACATAACGAACGACGGAATGCGCCTAATTTAATATATGTTAATATATTTTAATTCTTAATATATTATAGTATAATGACAGAAAGCGATGATAAACCAGAACTTGATAAAGTAGCAGAACTAATAAATAAGATAGAAGAAAGTTCTGATGATGATAAAGAGAAAACTATACAATTTAAAAATGCACTAAATAATCTTCTTAAATTAGCAAAAAAATTAATAACATTAGGAATAAAATATGATGATAAAGGTCCTCATATAATGTATAAAGATAAGAATTATTATTTTTATAAAATAAAAGACAGAAGAAATATAACCTACTTAGACATATATGAATCACATATATATAATTTAAAAGCTATAATATACAATCTTGAAAGTGAAGAAAAATTGGACAGGGATGCTGCAATAAATATAATAAAAAGATTTAGAAGTATTAGTGTAGTATCGCCAGTGTATTCTCAAAATATTAATAATTCCCTTTATCGCGAGTACTCTTTATATTATGATGTTTTAGCAGAGGTTCAAAATGAACAACAAAGTAAAAAGGCAAATTGTGGAAAAAGAATATCAAAAGGCAAGAGCAATAAGGTTGCTAAAAAACCCGTTGTATCTCAAAAGAAGCAAAGTGTATATAAGGAGATTTTTGGGAAACAAATGAAAATCTATAAAATGCCAGATTCTCGAAAAGAATATGTGAAATATAAGGGCGAATTGCATCCTATATCTGAGTACAAAAGCCTAATGAAGCAAAAAGCAATGGCAAAAACCAAAGCCAAGAAATAACCCTACTAACAATCATTCTCCTTATACACTTAATTATTATATATTATTATATTTTTATCTATGAGTATATTAGAAATAGTTTTTTAATTATGGAGAATGCGACTTATTCAATTGAGGCTATAGAATATTATAAAAATAAAGCTACTATTAATGTTAGAGTAGCAAATATAATAGCTAATATAATAGCTAAGCAAAAAATAGATGAAGAAGGTAGAGTGTATTACGAATATAATGGCAAAGAATATTATTTTACAAATAATCTAGGAGAATACGCAGGAGCATACGCAGATTATAGAGCAGATTTTAAGGAAAGTCTAAACTTCCAAAACAATATTAATATGTCTAATTATAATATAGCTATGTTTAATACTATATCTTATGACGATGGTATTATTAGTTCTTACTCACCAACTCTACTTGAAAAAAAGCACTTTACATTATATAATGCTGTTTTAGCAGATGTTCAAAATGGAAAACTTGGTGGAAAAAGAATATCAAAAGGTAAGAGCAATAAGGTGGCTAAAAAACCTGTTGTATCTCAAACGAAGCAAAGTGTATATAAGGAGATTTTTGGAAAACAAATGAAAATCTATAAAATGCCAGATTCTCGAAAAGAATATGTGAAATATAAGGGCGAATTGCATCCTATATCTGAGTATAAAAGCCTAATGAAGCAAAAAGCATTGGCAAAACCCAAAGCCAAGAAATAAAATATAAAAATATACATGCACATAATTATATCAATCATATAACCCTTATTATTTACTTATTTGTCTAGCCATCCTCAAATATTGTTGTTCTTATTGACAGCTTTTTAATATAGTTGTGTTTTTACCATATTCTTAATACTATTTAAACTTCTTACTGAAAGAAATGCTCAATCGTTTGCGAATTGATATGGAGTGAAGAGACAGATGTTAATTATTCGTTTTTGAATATTTCTATCAAAGTTTATGATATATATAATAAATAAAAATAAAACGATAATTACATTATAGATATATATAATAGAAGCAAATATAGTAATTAGTGTAAAATGAAAAAAGATAATTATAATAAGTCAAATAAGAGAGTATTACTTAACAACCAATATAAAAATATTTCCTATAACAATAAAGGAAGACCTTTTATTAAGTATGGTGGAACATATTCTGAGTTAGATGAAAAATTTAATAAAATAAAAGATGAAGAAATATTGTCTTGTTTTGTACATAGTGATGAATATGTATATAGATTTGCATTTAAAATAATGTATAATACAATAAAAAAAGCTAAACAAATAGGAATGGACAAAGATTATATAATATCAGTTTAGGTATGACAAAACTATATGTTTAGATGAAACTTCTATTTATCTAAATATGAAACCATCGTATGGAAGAAGTAAAAGCGGAACAAGAGTAATAGATAAAACATATAAGTATCCTTAAAAGATATAATTTATTATTTGCTATTAGTGCTAATAAAATAGTTGATTATGTATTATACAAAGACATAAAAGGAGGGTTAAAAACAACTAATATAATAGATTTTTATAACAATAGTATTAAAGATAAATATAAAAACTATTTAATTATAATGGATAATGCAGTTATACATAGGTCAAAAATAATAAGACAAATAATAGAAGAAAGTAATAATAAATTATTATATAGTGTCCCATATCATCCAGAAACAAATGCTATAGAAGAATTTTTCAGTCAATTAAAACATTATATCAAAAAAGAAAGTCCTAATACATACGAAGATATAGAAAGAGTAATAAAAGATATAATAACAACCAAAATAAAGAGAGAACATTTAACAAATTATCTAAAACATAGCTTTAAGATATATAAAAAATAAATATTCTTGTCTCATTTTTCTTTTCGGTCGGTGTAATTTAATGAATAATTTCTCGCAAGTATTCTCTTGTCATATTTATTGTATTTATTGTATTTATTATATATATTCTAATACTATATTAGAATATAATGAACAAAACAGATTTAATAAGAATTAGAATATTTCGTGAAGTAATAGACCGATTACGTAATAGTGTATTTGGCTCCGACACAATTAATGACAAACCTACAACGTATATGCGAGAAAATAATAATGTTTTTCATTATTATTTTACGGAGTATTGGCCAGATCATACAGATTACACGTCGGAATATATAAAAATTTATAATACTATAAATACTATAAGTGACGAGGAATGTTTAATTATAATTAAAGAAAAATCTTATATGCTTGCTATTAGATCGCCTGTAAACATAGATAGCAAAGATAGCAAAGGTTTATACTTAGATATTTATAATGATGTAAAACAAAAAATACTAGCAGAAGCAAAAGAAGAAGAAGCAGCAGAAGAAGCAGCAGAAGCAGCAGAAGCAGCAGAAGAAGCAGCAGAAGCAGCAGAAGAAGCAGCAGAAGCAGCAAAAGCAGCAAAAGCAGCAGCAGTATATGATGTAGAAGAAGCTATACGAATAATAAGTAAAGAAAATAAAAACACAGAACACGATGAAAAAGCACAATTAAAAATTAAAAATGCACTAAAAATTTTTCTTAATGTAGCAGAAAAATTAAAAGGCTCAAAAATTAAATATAGAGAAAAAGATAGTGTAATTGTTGGCGCCTTTATATTGTATAACGGCGCCAATTATAATATAAATCCAAGAGACATAAAACTTTATAAGAGAATAATACAACATTTAAATACAACTAAAGATTATCTTGACAGCGGAGAAACATTAAATAAAAATAATGCAATAGACATAGCACAAAAAGTTAGAGCACTTATACCAATATCATCATCATTATATAATGTTGTTTTAAATGCTGTTTATATAGATGTTCAAAATGGAAAACTTGGTGGAAAAAGAATATCAAAAGGCAAGAGCAATAAGGTTGCTAAAAAACCCGTTGTATCTCAAAAGAAGCAAAGTGTATATAAGGAGATTTTTGGGAAACAAATGAAAATCTATAAAATGCCAGATTCTCGAAAAGAATATGTCAAATAAAGGGCGAATTGCATCCTATATCTGAGTACAAAAGCCTAATGAAGCAAAAAGCAATGGCAAAACCCAAAGCCAAGAAATAAAATATAAAAATACATAAATCATATAACCCTAATATTTATTTTTACTCGTCTGTCTCAGTATCAACCTTGGCCTCAGTATCAACCTTGGCCTTAGCCTCCTTCTTCTTGGGCTTCTTAGCCTCTTTCGCTTGCTTCTTAGGCTTCTCTTCTTCATCTTCGGACACATTGGCAATCTCCATATCCGCAGCCGTAGCCTCTTCACCAGCTTCACCAGCTTCTTCCACATCTTCGAGAGTCGCCTTGTAAGCCTTCCACTCTTCGGCCAACTTGGAGAATCTTTCAGTATTTGAAAGCTCAGGAAACTCATCACGAATCCTTTGCTGATTGTCCCTGATATACTGTTGATACTTGGTGAGAGCCCTCTTAGGCTTCTCATTGCCATTCTCGTCCAGATTGTTCTTCTTCTTTTTCTTGTCGTCCTTCTTCTTTTCGGCTTTCTCAATCTTGGAATTCTTGGCTTCTTCCTTGATTTCCTTGGTAATTTTCTTGGAATACTCATCAATATCCTTCTTAGCATTGAGCTCGTCAGGCATATTCATCATACGCTCCTTGTAAATGACAGCGAAGGTCTGAAAGGTCTGAGTGGTCTGAGCAGCGGACATTCTCCTAAAACTGTTCTGGGTAAAACTTAGAAAGGCTTTTTGAAGTTTGATAGACTGAGACTGAGACTGAGACTAGACTTGACTTGACTTGTTTTCTGTGATAGTAATATTATTTGTTTGTTTTGGTGTCAATTTTTATCTAAAAGTTTTTAAATTCGAACATTTTTATCCAAGATTATTATTGGATAAGGTAATCCTAAGTAGTCCTGCTGGGTTATTTATTGAGATATAGGTTAAAGATATATAGAATATATAGTATTATGCAGTTGACATTTATCATGTATATAATATTTAGTTTGTTAAGTTTATTATATTTTTTAGAGAATATGATTCTTTTTCGGGAAGTTAGTGATGCGGTAAGATGAAAGGGCAAATAAAGTTCGCTTATAATTTTTTCTTTATAGCAATAGCTTTCTTTAATAATATCTGAGATTTCGCTAGTATGAACTATGAGTCCTCTAATAATATCTTTATTTTTATCAATTATATAGGTATCTAATAATATTCTAAAGAATCCTGATAAGTGTTTTTGAGATATTATAGAGTTGTATGCTTTACACTGAACGAGGTATATGTGATTGTCAGTGGTAGTAAAAACAATATCTATCCCCGTATCCAAAAGTATATTTGAGTTCTTCTTATATTTATTTCGTCTATATTTTCCCCTAATAATATCTAGATCATCGCTTTGTATTATTCCAGAAATTATCAATAAATCGTCAGGAACTTCTTCCCACATATAGATTTCTAAGATATCATAGTAATCCCTAAGCTTATTCTTAACATATAGTTCGTATTCATATCCCTTTACGCAATTGAAGTTGATATAACAGTTTTTATTTTCATAATATTCATATTTTATCATAGCATATAATATAATTCGCCATTGTTTTAAGTAATATCAGAATCGCTTTATTATGTTCTCTATTATTAAATACGATATAATGGCTACGAATAATATCAAGATATCTTCTAATATTAAGGCATCGCTTTTGGATGGTTTGTATAGGGCACGAAAAAATATAGAGCGTAATAAGGATATCTATATGGATTCTGAACACGAATTATTGTGCGAATATTACAAGAAATATACGGCCCTCTCGAAACAGTTTGAGAGCGACAAAATCAAGATATCCTATAATACATTCAAGATAGACAAGCATATATTATCAGAAAGCCACAGTAAGCCTGACCAGATTATATTCAAGGATTTTAAAATTAAGTTTGAAGCGTTTCGCAATAAATATAATAACAAGTTCATAAACGAGTTATATGTCTCAACAAATCCGGATGATTACGCAGAATGGATAGAGGAACAGAACAAGTTTATTAGAGCTATGAGTCCCGAAGAAATATACACGCTACGATGTCATACGCACGATGGCGATATAATAGCTAATTATTTTATTAGAAACAGCTTTATAATTGATAAGCATATTGATGATGTCGGCTATGAGATTCAGAGAAAATCCACGCTAATCGTAGAAAAAACGCAGTTTAAATCTAACCGAGATTATATCCTGTTTTATTACCAGATTAAAGAGTATTTATACAAGAAAAACGCCGAACTCTCTAAATTGTCACGAATTGAATTGGAAGAATATATAAAGGACGAATATAATACATTTGATTGGGGCAAAATACTTCTATTATATATTCGCGATATCAATAATATATTTGAAAAATGTCCGAGTGTCAAAAAAACGCTTGTAATTTACAGAGGCTCTAATGATGACTATTATCTAAAGAATTCTACGCGCGGAGTCCATATAACCAAAACATTATCCAGTCATACGCTAAATCCCAAGGTTGCAATCGGATACGCCAACATTCAATGTTGTATAATGCGTGTCAAATTATCTGCTGGCTGTAAAGCTATTTTAATAGACAATATCAGCGGCTACGAAGAAGAAGACGAGATACTCCTGCCATTCAACACAAAATATTACATAGATTACGCCAGGCACTCAATAAACTATTACAAAAACAATATAATATGCCCCGACGAAACGATGGCTAAGAAAATAACCGTCACAGATTTAACAGTAATACCGCCAAGGCGGGCTTCTAAAAAATCACAACAATCCGCATCAGAATCGCCTCATTCTAAGTATTATTCGGCAAAATCTAACTCTTTGGCATCAGCGAGTTCTAAATATTATTCGGCATCATCAGTCACATCATCATAATAATAGATATGTTACTAGATTACATATATATTGTAATATTGTAAAAATAAATTATGACACCCTCAGCGGGGCTCGAACCCGCGACCACTTGGTTAAAAGCCAAGCGCTCTACCGACTGAGCTATGAGAGCGTGGGAAAGATATTATATAATATCTCGCCTACATATATATATCAGATATTCCTTATATGTCTTTCGTAAATAGAATGAACCAATTTTGCTGTTCCCAAGATATCGTATATTTGACATTTATATTTTTTGCCAATTCCTGAATACTTTTGTAATCGTGAATATAATAGAATCGCTGAATAATATTTTCTCTATCAAGCTTCCAACTAACATAATTAGGGCCCGGGACAAAATCTCTACTATCGCTCTTACTTCTTACATCAGCGACTATCAAGCCTCTGTCTTCGCTGTTGCATGCTCCTGCACCTTGGCAGTCTTGGCGATATTCTTTGATGTCTTCTAAGGTTTTTTCTTTTGACCAGAAAGATACGAGTAATTTTCCATTATTATCCAGACAATCACATAAAATCTTGATGGCGGCTATTTGTTCTTCAAATGTTTGTAGATGATGTAGGACGGCTATTGAGATAATCTTGTTATATTTTTTATTAGCTTTGAGATTCAATACATCTTGATAGTATACATTGAGCCCTTTATTTTTACAGATATCTAATAAATTGTTAGAGATATCAAAGCCTTCGCTGTGATATCCCAGAGATTGCGCATATATCATATTTTTACCATTACCACACCCACAATCTAACAAAGTATTTGTTCTGGCGCCAGCGACTTCTTGACTGTCAAGGAGGAATTGTTTGACATTGTTCCATATTCTTACACGGGAATTGTCAAATACTTTTGAGATAATGTTATATTGGGATGCTATAAGTTTATTGTGGCTGTTCATTTTCATTACAGATAATATAATATATTCTATGTTTATATATAGTATAATGCTGTTATTATATTATTTATTTGTGAATGTCATATGGGGCATTTCTCCGATATTTGAAAAATATTTATTGAGAAAGATAAACATCCTTTCATTTATCATAATAGGTTCTGGTATCCAATTTTTGGCAGCATTACTTTTAATGTTATACTATGATAATGCGTATATTATTAAGGATGCGACTATATTGCTGAATGATAGCAGCATAATAACTGGGATATTTTTTATAACTATCTTATTATTTATTTCAAAATATCTATATCTATATATTGTAAATAATGACAAATCAATTGCCTTAGTTGCCATATTAACCTCAATATATCCCGTGCTAACTTTAATATTCGGATATCTGTATCTAAACGAGACAATAACGGGCGAAGAGTTCCTCGGCTTTATTCTCATATTACTAGGAATATTCCTAATAAACTACTCCAGCAGCAACAAAATCCATATGATATCCAAAGATGTATAAAGATGTATAATGATGTACAATGATGTACAATGATGTATAATGATGTATAATGATGTATAATGATGTATAATGATGTATAATGATGTATAAAAAGAATATATTTCAATTATCTACTTCGCCTTAGACTTAGTAGCGGATTTAGCTTTTGGCTTAGTAGCGGATTTAGGCGCAGACTTAGGCTTAGTCACAGGCTTAGCTTTAAGTTTAACAAGTTTTTTATAATCGGATATAGATATCAATTCTTTTTTATATTTTACATATTCTTTACGAGAATCTGGCATTTTATAGATTTTCATTCTTTTTCCTAAAATCTCCTTGTATTTAGGTTCGTTATTTTTAACTTTTAGATTTTTACCACCAATAATTTGTGAAGGTTTATAATTATCATATTCAGTTGAACGTTGTGTTTCACTGAATTCACGTCGTTTTATCGCTCCAAGAGGCCATTCGTTAATTTTGTAATAATAATTTTTAATAGCAAATATCCTTAAACCATATTTGTTAATATAATTTAAATCATAAGTTTTTAGATCAGTTTCCCATTTTTCTAATTTTTCGTCATTTTTTTTTCTATCTTCTCTTTCAAGCTCATAAAAACGATTCTCACTCTGAATATTAGGCATCTGAGGAGGATCATAGTCATCTATATAAGATTGTTGTAGTTCATTTATTTCATTATTGGATACAGTATTTAATATAATATCTATATATTTACGTAGATTTTTTTTATCAATTACATCAGGTAAGGTGCTATTATCATCTTTTGTTTGGTCAACAGACGTTTTCTCATCAGATGTTTTATTAGCAAGTATTTGGTTAGCAGGTTGTTGGGTAGCAGGTGTTTGGTTAGCAGGTGTATTTATTCCATAAACACGTGCAACATCAAATGGTTTCATAGTAGGTTCTATTAAGGCGTCATTTAATGGTTCCTCAGTAGTTTCTATGAAGGGGCCATTTTCGGTAAGGTTTTTTATTATTTTATATTGCATATAAGGAAAATAATAGTGTTTAGAAAAATCTGTTATATAAGTATCTTTATTTGCATTTTTATAAGCAACAAATCTTTTTATAGTTGTAGTACCGTTATGTTTATACATTATTTTAAATGATATTTTATCAGGCAATTCAGTAACATTTAGCGGGTGTGTATGTGATAGTTCATTCGGTTCTGTATAGTATTCAACATTAACTTCAACATTATTTGCAGTTCCTTTACTTGTTTCATTTGTTATATTTAAAACTTTTTTATTTAAAAGGTCAAATAAATTAAAAGTTTTTAAAAAATTACCGTTAGTTTTAGTTTTATTAATATCGACATATATATCTCCTAAATTAGTCCAAGAATAATATATGAGTTCTGGTGAAGTACTCATATATATATGTGTATATACTTCTATATAAAATATAATATTATATTATTTGAATAAGTATAAGATGTATTTTGTGAATAATGAAGAGCGAATTAGTTATTTGCATCAATTGTCATAATAATTGATGAATATTATAATGGTAAAAATAAAATTAGTGTTTTAATTTATTTTTTGAAGAGTTTTTTATAATCAGATACTGGTATCAGCTCTCCTTTATATTTAACATGTTCTTTGCGAGAGCCTGCAACCTTATATATACGCCTTATTTTACCAAGTATTTCTTTGCTTTTACTACCACCCATCCACGACCCATCCGCCACAAAGCTTAATCTTTTTTTTACTTTATTAAGTGCTCGGAAAACTGGCTGTGTTTTGTTTATACGCTGTTGTCTTTCTTCTTGTGTTTGATAATATTTTGCCGCTCTATCTTTATTAGCTTGAATCGATGCTTCATGCCTTTCATTGTATAATTCTTCTCCACGCTCATTGATTATTCTTTGTGCTTCTTCCTGCTCCTCTTCGGTAGCTCTGGCAATCCGCGGCCCTCTTCTACTTTCAAAAAAATTTGTTAATCTTGCTTGATGTGCTGCATCATCGTCATTTTGTCTTGTTTGTCTTGTTGTTTGTCCTGTTGTTTGTCTTGTTGTTTGTCCTGTTGTTTGTCTCATCTGACGACGTGTTTGTCTCATCTGATGTCGTTCTTCCTTCGTAGGCCTTTTTTGCTGTCCTTCATATGCAGTATCCATAATATCCTTTTATATTCTAAATAAGGGATGAGATTTTAATTATTTTTTAGGGGATTCTCTAAAAATATCTAAGAAATAGCTGTGATATTATGAATAAACCAGTAGAGGAATATTATGATATTGAAATATCTCGCATTCTCATTTCATTATATGTTTATAATCTATACGATTTATCCTTATTCGCCCTACAATACTCATATAGCAGTTGCCGTATATATATCGTGGCTGTTGAATAATAATTATTGTATATTATCACAGATAGAGTATAGACTTTTTGGCGAAACTTACATATCTAAGAAAGTAAAACCGGTTAGCAAGAAAGAGAAGCTATTACTGGCGATGTCTCAACTATGTCGTTATATCATAAATTAATTTATTTTATCTTAATTTCTTCCTATTTTTTAAAGAGTTTTTTATAATCAGATACTGGTATTAGTTCACCCTTATATTTAACATGTTCTTTGCGAGAACCCTTAATTTTATAGATTCTTCTCCTCTTTCCCAAAATCTCTTTATACTGTTTATTATTACCACCATTTAAGCCATCTAAATTGAGATTTCCATCGTGGTCACGACGTAAGCTATAACGTAATATCTCCAAGGTTCTTTTGTTACTTTTTTCTTCTATTTGTTTTCGTATTTTTCGTCGTAGTTCTTTTTCATTATTTATCAGCTTATTTCTATTTATATTCAAAGCAGGGTCTTTTATATTTTCAATATCGTCTAAATGTTTACCTATCACCGTTATGTAATCACTATTTAGCCATTTATCATTTCTTATTTTTTCGATAATAAAATTAATTAATTCATCAAGATTATATTGTTTATTTGCATTTTTAGATATATAGGCTTCATAGCCTTCTGATGTTAATTGTTTTTTTGACATTACACCGCGGGTATTAAAAAGAGTTTGAATATAATTAAAATCTTTTTTTTCACTTTTAGAAATACTTATCAAGGTATATAAATTATTTATAAAATTATCAATACTCTCTGGAATAACGCCTCCATCATCATAATATTCTAGACTATAATCTCTAATTAAGTAGAATATAGGATCGATATTTTCTTTTCGGGGGTTTTCTTTTAAACTTAATAACTCTTTGAAAAATGTAGCCATTCTTAAAAACTATTTCTAATATATACCTATATATAAAAATTAAAATAAATAAATAATTTAGTGAGGAGAATGATTGTTAGCAGGGTTATTTCTTGCTTTTTGGTTTTGCCAATGCTTTTTGCTTCATTAGGCTCTTGTACTCAGATATAGGATGCAATTCGCCCTTATATTTAACATATTCCTTGCGAGAATCTGGCATTTTATAGATTTTCATTTGTTTTCCAAAAATCTCCTTATATACACTTTGCTTCTTTTGAGATACAACAGGTTTTTTGGAGACCTTATTGCTCTTACCTTTTGATATTTTTTTTCCGCCATTTACCTTTTCTTCTTCTTCTTCTTCTTGTTTATATGGATGTTCCTTTTCTTCTTCTTCATCTTGTTTATATGGATGTTCCTTTAGAACATCAATATAAACAGAATCATATAATGTAATGTGCTTATCTTTTTCAAGTTTAGTTGGTGATAAACGACGAATGGTATCACTATGTTTATAAATAATGACAAAATCCTTATCATTAATTTTGAGTGCTTTTTCATTTAATTTATTCTTGTATAACTCATAATATTTTTTTAAATCAATTAAACTATTAAAAAATGTTTCTTCATGCTCACTCGCTCTCTCTCTCGCTCTCTCTTGGTCTTCAGGTCCCATATTACTGTATTTATCCTTACTTGGAGTATCTATGTACTTTCCTTCGCTATTTGTAAAATAATAGTCATCATCTTCTTCTTTATCATTTCTTTTATATTTATAATATATTCTATTATCTTTATCAAAATACTCTGTATCCATTATACTTAATATTTTGCCTACTGTATAAAGTTGAAGTGTAGTATCATATCTAGGGGGGGCATAACTCATTCTTAAAAACTATTTCTAATATATACCTATATAAAAAATAAAATAAATAAATAATTTAGTGAGGAGAATGATTGTTAGCAGGGTTATTTCGGGGTACGCTTATAATATTATAAAGCGGATATTGCCTAAAATATCAGAAACTGAAAAGGCAGCATTAAACTCCGGCAGCGTTTCAATAGAAGGAGATATTTTTGCAGGTCGCGTGGATATATCTAGTATAGTTTCTAAATACAATATATCACTTAGAGCCGACGAGCTAAGCTTTTTAAATAATGAAACAAATAAGCTGTGTCATATGATAGATAATAACGAAATAGAAAAGAGACAGAATCTATCACCTGAGACTTGGGAATATATAAAGCAAAATAACTTTATGGGATTAGTAATACCCAAGCATTTTAATGGAAAGGGATTCAGTCCGCATGCGCATTCTTTGATTGTTGAAAAGATTGCTGGGCGTAATATTGCGACTGCCGTATCTGTAATGGTTCCTAATTCGTTGGGTCCAGGCGAATTGTTATATCATTACGGAACAGAAGAGCAAAAAAGCTACTATTTGCCTAAATTGGCTGACGGCACTCACATTCCTTGCTTTGGTTTAACTACTGAGACATCTGGGTCTGACGCGGCCGCTATGAATGATACAGGAATTGTAGTAGAGGAAAATGGGATATTAGGGATACGAATGACATTCTCAAAAAGATATATAACTCTTGCACCTGTTGCATCTTTAATAGGTCTAGCGTTTAAACTCAGCGATCCCAATAAACTGCTTACAAAGGGCAGGGAAGGAATTACAGTAGTTTTATTGGAAAAAGAAAAATACGAGGGGATTGATATAGGAAACCGCCACAATCCCTTGAATATTGGCTTTATGAATGGAACTATAAGGGGTGCTAATATATTCGTACCTATGTCTTGTGTTATTGGAGGCGAAGAGAGATGTGGAATGGGTTGGAAGATGCTTATGGAATCTCTTGGAGAAGGGAGAGGAATCTCTTTACCTGCAATGTCTGTCGCTACTGCTAAACTCTGTACATTTGGTGTTGGGGGATATGCGAGAATAAGAAAGCAATTCAATATACCTATTGCAGAGATGGAAGGAATCAAAGAGAAGCTTGCTATAATTGCGGGAATTAATTATAAAATGATAGCAGCTCAATCGCTATTTAATGCTATCTTAGCAAATAACGAGAAGCCTCCTGTCATATCAGCGATTATGAAATATAAGTTTACGGAATATGGGCGAATAGCTGTAAATAATGGAATGGATATTTTGGGAGGCGCAGGGATATGCAAGGGCCCTATGAACTTCCTGGCGTCAAGTTATGTAGCGACACCGGTTGCTATAACTGTGGAGGGTTCAAATACGCTTACACGTTCGCTAATAATATTCGGCCAAGGATTGAATCGTTCGCACCCGCATTTGCTAAATATAATAACAAGCATAGAGAATAATGATAAGAAGGGCTTTGGAGAACACTTTAACAAGATTGTATATCATACCTTGAATAACCTGGTTAAATCAGTATATTATGGAATATATCTAAAAATACATAGAAATCAGCAGGGAGCTACACAAGAAGCTATCTCTCGATATCATGAGAATCACTTGAATAGACAAGTAGCCAACTTTGCATTTGCTGCGAATATGGGATTACTGATGGGCGGAAAGATAAAGACTGCCGAATATATATCTGGGAGATATGCTGATATATTAGCGGATATCTATATGTCTTATGCTTGCCTATGGTATTACAAGCAGCACAAGGATATCAAGGATATTGATAAAATACTATATTATTCATTAAATGATTATTATTGTAATATAGAAAAAAATATTAATGGCATCGCTACCAACTTTCCTATCAAAATAGTAGGAAGTATTATTAAGTTTATGACATATCCTTTGGGAAAGCAATATAGTCCTAATGATGATAAGCTAACTACGATTATTTCAAACGCTATAACTACGCCTACTGAATTGAGAAAGGTACTGACAGAAAATGTATATATATCTGATAATGAAGATGATAGAATAAGACAGATTAGCGATGGCTTTGAGATATGCTATGATGTTGATAAGCTTATTAAAAAAGGAAACTATCGCGATGATGTAAGCACTAATAAAGCAAATGAATTAAGGGCAAAAATAATAAAGGTAGATGAATATAGCATGGGGGAACCCGCCCCCAACGCGGGCTATTGAAGGATAGAAAAGGCTATCGCTGGCTTTTATATTACCTTTGGTGTCTTAAAAAGGAACCAGATTTTTCTAAAAATTGAAAATTTTAATTTGAGTACATCTTTCTGTTTTTTCAAAAAATTCAAAAGTTTTTTAGAAATTACAAAATAATTCAAGAGATGTACTCAAAATTAAAAATGAAAAATATAGATATTCTAGCGTCTCTATAACTACTGTGTGTCTAAGTATTTTTATAATAAATATTGAGAGGCTATCGCTGGCTATTGAAGGATAGAAAAGGCTATCGTTGGCTATTTATATTACCTTTGGTGTCTTAAAAAGGAACTGGGATTTTCTAAAAGTTGAAAATTAAAAATGAAAAATATAGATATTCTAGCGTCTCTATAACTACTGTATGTCTAAGTATTTTTATAATAATAAAGTTTATTAAAATAATGATAAATAGCACCATCATTAGCTCTGTCGCTATCAATAATGAATTCAATATAATCGGTATAAATAGATAAAATATTAACATTGAGGATACGCATATAAATGAGATAGAAGATGATAAAGAGGATAGAGAAGATGATATCAGGGAAGGTTATTAAGCGATTGATAATGAGAAGCAAGGGGATTATTTTAGCGAGGGTATTTATGGATATATAATAGGTAAGAAGTGATTTTTCATTCAAACGAGGGATAATGATAAATAGAGAGATAATAAAGAAGGATAACGCGATAGAGATAAGAATAACAGGATTATAGGGAACTATTCCAAATAAATAAAGAATAGTGTAAAGAAAAATCCAGATAGAGAGGAACCTATCAAGGGTAATAACTGGTTTTTCCATAAAATAATATAGATATTCTACTATTTAATTATTTTTATTTCAGGAATCAACACTGGTACAATAAAAATTGAGAATACGATGACAGTTTTATAAAATGTATTATTTTTATCTATATTAATATTAGAATATTATTGATAGTGCTCAGAATGAAATTTTTAAAACTACCAATAGAAAAAACTTTCTTGATGATATATCGAATAGACCTGAATTTAAAGATAATATTACATTTAAGTGTTTAATTTACTATTTCGAGAAATTTTTCAAAGATTATTATTATAATGATATTGTATTTGAGTTCTGTATATCTTGTATATTAAATGATGAACACGTTATAGAACCTATTTTATTAAAATTAGTTGCACATAAAAGTTATATATATAATGGGAAGATTTATAAAATTCAAGACGGCATTGAAGTAAATATAACTAATGAAACATCTATATTAGTAAGACCAATATATGATAAAAAAGCAGAGGTGCAGAAAGATGTTAATTTTTTTAATGTAATACTCGTAGAAGAACCAGAAGAACAAGAAGAACCAGAAGAACAAGGAGGTGGAAAGTTAAAAAAAGGGCAGAAGAAGATAAAATCCAAAAAACCTGTTGTATCTCAAAATAAAGAAAATAAATATAAAGATGTTCTAGGAAAAAGGATGAAAATCTATGAAAAACCAGATTCTCGTAAAGAGTTTGTAAGATATAAAGGGGAATTAGTAGAATTAGTTGAATATAAAAAATCAATGAAAGAAATAGCCAAAAAACAAAACGCTAAAAAATGATAATATTTTGATTGATAACAAGAAGCGTTTAAAATATGGAGAAGTTTCGCCATATACCAAATGTAGCAAAAATCATACTATCTGATATAAATATATGATTTTTGCAGGATTTAAATTTAGGACTGATATTTTATTTTTTGGAAATATATTACATATAAACATATTGCAGGTATTAATAAGCATATATTATGGATATGAAAAAGAAGATTAAGATTGCCTTTCACGACAATCAGTTATGCGAGAGAGGAACAACGGTTTCTCTATATGATTATGCTTATTATAATAAGTATTATTTGGGGAATGAGAGTATAATTATGTATTGTAATAGTCATCAGTATAATTTTCCCGATGTAATAGAAAAGTTTAGCAAGGAGTTTACACTTAGGCCTTATGCCAATTGGCAACAAGAAGCCGATAACATACTTAAAGAGGAAAAATGCGATATCTTGTATATGCAGAAGGCAGGTGAGTGGGACAATAAAATAGCTTCCAAAGATATATGTAAAACGGTCGTCCATTGTGTTTTCAACACCTATTTTCCCCACGGCGATGTCTATGCTACTATATCGCCATATGTTATGTATGAAAAAGGCAATACAGATATCCCCGTTGTACCGTATATGATTAACTTACCAGATTTGCCTGATAATATGAATATGCGGAAAGAATTAAATATCCCAGATGATGCCGTAGTATTTGGGAGACATGGAGGATACGACCAATTCAATATCCCGCGTGTTCCTGAGCTGGTCGTCAGTATTGCCAAGAATAACCCGAAGATATACTTCCTATTGTGTAATACGCGACCATTTTGTGAGAATATACCTAATATTATTTATATAGACAAAATAATAGATTTGAATAATAAGGCAAAGTTCATCAATACTTGCGATGCTATGTTGTGGGCGCGAATAGATGGCGAAACCTTTGGATTAGCCATAGGCGAATTTTCAAGCAAGAATAAGCCTGTCATAGCCGCCAAAATAGGTAGCGATGCACACTTTCATTTACTTGGAGACAAGGGAATCTGGTATAACAGTTTAAGCGAATTACATAATATCCTCACAAGCTTTAACCCGAGCATAGAAAAAACGAAGGATTGGAATGCTTTCAGAGACTATACATATGAAAAGGTAATGGATAAGTTTAATGAAGTATTCATAAAACCTCTTAATATTCACACAGACAAATAATAAATAAAATGTTGCAAAAAAATAAGAAAAATAAGATAAAAACATAGATTATGGCTGATTATTTATTTATCGATATACGAAAGAGCGACGAAGTATACGCAAGGCGCTTTGATAAATCCTATAATTACGATGTGTATTATATCCCTATGTATATGATAAGGTTCAACGTGGATATGATAAAAACGCATCTAAAATACAAGAAGGAGATATATATCGTATGCAATTCGGCATCTCGCTCGCAATTCATAAAGAACAAGTATTTCGCCAACGACCGCAATGTAATTGTCAGCGATTCTCTTCAATTCAATAATTTATCTCAGGGAGTCAATGCAGTTTCTTTACAAAACAATAATACTGTAAAAATAAATGTAATAGGAACCAATAGTTTCAATCTCTATAATATTATGAGAATAACCCAAATAATTCTTGGCTCTCTCATATTACTCGTCGGAGGCTACACGCTATATGCTACATATTCCTATAAAAATATAAATAAGATTCCCCTGATCATATTGATACTCTTCGGTGCGATGGCGTTATTTAATGGTCTAACATCAACCTGTTCTATATCCACAATATTCATAGATTCCCTCAATTAGGCCGAGCGGAATATTTTGTCAATCTCTGTGTCTGATGTATTCCAATTTATATTTATTTCGCAATATACTGGTACCTTCATCATCTCTATATTTTTTATTAAATATATCATTTATATATTCCTTATGCAAAATGTTCTTTATTATTTTATATAACATCATCATATTCCTTATTCAATACCGTGGCAATCATAGAATATTCTACTGCCAAAATGTTAGATAATAAATAATTTTCGTCGCTCCTGCTCCAATAACTATCCTTATACTTCTCTAACATCATCAACCGTAAAATATATCACATTATCTCCTTTCATCCCCTACATAATCAACTATATATTATAAAGAAATAAAGGAAAGTTCTGGCTGTCTGCGACTAATTGCGAAGGATATATTTATAGTCGGTTGTCATAAAGCCGTTGAAGGATGAGCTGGCAGCCGTAGTATATGCCCCGAAGTTCTCTACATATACCCATTCGCCAACTACCAATTCGGGAAGCATTATTTCATTCGCTATTAAATCCAAACTGTCGCAAGTTGGTCCGAAAATCTTGCTCTTATATAGTATCTTCTCATTGCGTTCATTGAAGGGCTGTATTATAGGATTGTTGTGGTCAAAATATATACAATTGAAGGAGCCATAAACGCCGTCATTAAGATAATAAATGATTATTTCTTCCAATTCGCCCGTATCCTTGTTCAAATATTTCTCACGTTTTTTGCCGATTACATTGAGTACGAGGATATGCGATTTTTCTACAAAATATCTACCAGGCTCGGCAATAAACTGAATAGTCTCTTCTTCTATCTCGGTAGCAAAAAACTCCTTCTGGGCGCTTGTGATAGTCTCGGCAATCTGGTCAATATTTATAGAAGTCTCTGAATAGACTCCTGGAAATCCGCCGCCAATATCTATGATATTAATGTTGATATTATTTTTAATCGCCAGGTCGTAAGCTTCATGGCAGGTTTTTATAGCATTATAATAGTTATCGAGAGAACGACAACCGCTTCCTACATGAAAACTGAATCCTACAAGATTCAAGTTTAGAGTATTCATAAGCGTCATTAGTTTCTCCACATTTTCCAATTTACACCCGAACTTTGAATTAAACTGACAGATACTGTTGCTATCATCTACGGCCAAACGCAAAAGAAGCTTGGAATACGGGTGATACAGTTTAATCTTATAGAGCTCTTCTTCGCAATCAAAGGTCATCATATCAACATCATTGGCGCGGGCATATTTTATTTGTGAAGACATTTTGCAAGGATTGGCGAAGATGATTTTGTCGGGGTCGTCGGTGTATTCTATGACAGACTTTATTTCATTTTCCGATGCGCAATCAAAATAAGTCCCGAGGCAACATAGTAAATCCAGGATGACAGGATTCGGATTGCATTTGACTGCATAATATGGCTTAATATTCGGAAAATTCGTTATCCATTTCTCATACAATTTAATAATTTCCCCGAGGTCTATGATATAGAATGGCTGTTCGCTCTGATTATTTTTAAGAAAATCGTTTATTATATCATAAGTGGTGTATTCTATGCTAAACAACTTGACATTATATTTCTCCAAAAGCTGATTATTAAAACTCATTACTTCTCTCTTCTCCTAATTATTTTAATTACTTGTTTAATTACCCATATGTTTATATGATATTTATATCATTATTATATCATTATTATATGATATTTATATCATTATTATATCATTATTATATGATATTTATATCATTATTATATCATTATTATATGATATTTATATCATTATTATATGAAATCTATATGGATATCATGCATTTTTCCAGAAGTCTTCTGCGGTAATAAATTGCATCCCCATTCTAATAGCAGTAGTTTCATCAGTTTTTCTATCTCCTACAAAGATACATTTTGAAGGATTTAATTTTAGAGTTTCTACGAAGTTTACAACTTGCCCTACCTGTGGTTTTCTACAATAGCAACTTAGCGGAAAGGCGCTGTGGGAACAATAAGTAATATTGAACTCCTTTTCGGTCATTCCAAGCATTTCACGAGTCTTATTCATGCATGCGATGACCTGATTTTCGCTAACAACACCCTTAGAAATGCCAGACTGATTACTTATACCGAGCAGTTTATATTTGTTTTTAAGAAGAGCCTTCAATTTTACTTTCTGTTCTTCCAAGGATATAATCTTCATCGGCTCAACTTCTTCGGGAATTAGAGGATATTTATGTTTAAGATGTTCGGTATATCGCAGAGTCCCATCTATATCAAAAAATACCGCCTTATTCCTGTATTTTCGCCCATCCCATTTAATAGACGGAGCTTCTACTGTTATTACATTTGTAAATCCCTCTGCAATTTTTGGAATCTCCAATTTTTTTCGCATAGCAAACAAAGTAGCCGGCGGAAATACATTGGGGTCTTTATGAGCCTCTGTATTTTTTTCGGCTTTACCAGTCATATACAAGCGTTTATATCTATCAAACATCCTATGTAATGTTTTAACCTGACTATCTTCAATAGTATTTACAATATAATGAGCTTCTATTGGAACGTTCAAGGTCTGCGCCAATTTTACAAAAGGCTTTCTTGTATCTATTGTAATATTTGTATTATCAATAATTATTTTATAGTTATTTTTAGATTCTAAAAGTTCCTTCAATTTTGGTAAAATGTCAGCTATTGCACCACCTAATGTATCACGCGATAATATAATGCCATTTTTAGAATATTTCGCTGCTAATTTTTTAGCATATGTAGATTTACCAGATGCAGGAAATCCTACGATGACTATTATTTTCTTTCCTTTATCCATAGTTATTAAAGATATATCCACTTCTATATATAATCATTTTTTTTATATACTTAGCGTAAAATGTCCTATATTTTGCAATATAACTGAAAAATTGATTAAAATCTATAAAATATAATCGTCTAACCAACCAGACCATCAGAGCGCCTCAAAAGCGCTAACACAACCTGTAAGCCAGCCACAAGCCAGCCACAAGCCAGCCACAAGCCAGCCCAGAAGATAAACATATTGATACTCAGTATGTTTAAGGAGAATTATTTGACAGAGATTCCTGTTGATATTCTGGAAATGATTGATATGTATTGGCGCCAAGATGATTACAATATCCATGTCAAGACAGAGAGAGATAATTTTAGCTGGCGATATAATAGTTTCATTGACGACAGGATGCACAAGAGCGTATGTCGTTTGAATTATGTATATAAGGCCGGTGTGGATACACCAGCATTTACAAATCGTCAGAAGATTGCCGAAGAGAAGCTGAAAAATCACATTGATGATATTATTAAATACATGAAGATGCCGAAAGTCAAGAAAATCCTGAGAAATAACGGAATCTATAATGCCAAGAAAGTATACGAAAGGAACAATCCTGGAAATAACAGCCTCGTATCTAATTACGAGAAAGCACTGCTATCTCAATACATATTCTCTGCATATTATACTATCGTATATGCAATCAGAATTGAGAGATAATCAGTAGCTCTACGAAGGCTTGATTCTCTCATTGTATATCATTCTGTATTTTTATATTTTTTTTATCAACAATTAAAAATTGACAAGGTATATAATAATATATAATAAGCGATAGACAGGTCGAAAGACGAGTTGACGATAAGAAAGATAATGTTTGAAGATAATTATCTTCATGATATTCCGAGGGATATTCAAGAAATGATTATGGATATTTCTAAGCGCCGATATTGTGATGTATACATATCATATTGGAATAATTACAGGAATACGAAAGACAGCTTTATTAGCAAGAGAATGAACAGGAAAATACTGAAATATAGTGAAACTATTAAAAATGTCGAGATTGATTCTGAGCAATATCTGAATATAGAGAGTTATGCATTGGCTACCTTGAAATCTCATATAACACAATTGGTGTCAAACTTGAAAAAAACGGCAATTAGAAAAATCCTATACGACAATGACATATATGATGCAAAAATAACATATAAAAAGAAATATACTCAACACGAGACAGGCGAGACAGGCGAGACAGGAGATATAGATGATTATGAAAAAGCATTGCTAATTCAAATAATTTATTATAACTATTATTATAAAGTATTTATTATTGCACGCGAGATATAATAATTTCGTTAATGATTAGAGTGCTGTGTTTGGCGTCTACCACCCATTAAGTTTAAGCCACCTATTGCATCCTTGGCTTGTGCAAAGACATTACCTCCTTTACGGCGGAGTTTTTTGCCCTTTTTAGCAGAGTTTTTTCTGAAAGTTGCGGCCATCATTAATTTGTCAAGAATAGATATAGGGGCTTTTTTTCTTCTTCTGCGTCTACCACCATTATGTGAGGCATCATGCGAGGCATCTTGTGAGGCATCTTGTGAGGCATTTTGTGAGGCATTTTGTGAGGCATCATGTGAGGCATCTTGGAATTGGTCTAATTGTCCGCCACGGTAGCCGCCTGAAAAGGCAGATAAACCACTAGCAACAGTGTTTTGTAAATTAGATAATGTTCCATTGCCGCCACGATAGCCGCCACGATAGCCACCGCGGTAGCCACCTGAAACAGCATCAATATCATTACCGCCACGGTAGCCGCCTGAAAAGACAGATAAACCACTAGCAACAGTGTTTTGTAAATTAGATAATGTTCCATTACCACCACGGTAGCCGCCTGAAACAGCATCAATATCATTACCGCCACGATAGCCGCCACGATAGCCGCCACGATAGCCACCACGATAGCCGCCTGAAACAGCACCTAAAACAGCACTTGAAACATTAGATAAGCCATCGCCAACTGTGTTATTTAATGCAGATACGAATCCACCATTGCCACCACGATAGCCGCCTTGTCTATCACATTTACTACCTCCTTTTGTTGCCATATTAGCAGGATCCATTTTACCAGACTGGGGGGAAGGATTATTAAAATGTTGATTTGCAACAACTTCTTGACTGTTTACAGGTGGCTGCTGCGGCTGCTTATTTTCTTTTTTTTCACCGGGTTTGTTAGAAAAATCGTCTATATTGGCAAAAAACTCTTGTAAGAATCCGCCATATTTTCTGGTGGATTTTGAACGCACCTTTTTAGATTTTGCAGCAGGCTTGGCAGATTTTGCAGCAGCTTTTTTGCATAATTTTACATAGCTTTCTACGGATCTCATTTTCCCGAACCCTTTAACATATAGTTTGGTTCCCTTGTGTTTCTTATAAATGCACTTTTTTTTTCCTTCAATAACTTTAGTTTTGACTTTTTCGTATCCAGCGACACTCATTCAATTCTTCTTCTATAAAAGAAATAAGAAAATAAATAAAATATAATGAATAAATAAGGAAAAAATATAAACATCCTATGTTAAATTATAATACAATAAGCTTAGAAGAGAATGTACAATATATTTACTTATCTATTTTCATTATGTTTTTTATAGTAATTATATTATTTTATTTGAAAGATTCCAATCGAAAACATAATAAATTGTTAGAAAAATATGGTGAAACTAGCGGAGGAACACAGATATATTCTAAGCAACAATTAGAATTAGACAATACCCCCCTATTTTATCCAAGCAAGGACTCAATAGTAACCCTTAGACCCTGCGAAATTAGATTTAACAAAAATGGTTCAAGTAAATACATTTTTAAAGATGGCTGGAAAGAAATAGCCACGATTAATAATACAGTAGCGAATAGTGTGGATTTACCATATGCTAAAAAAATACTAACAAAAGAAGGAGCTAATAAATCGGACTTCAATAATTTCAGCGAAGAAAGCAGATGTTTTAAGTTGAAAAATGATAATAATGATTTGAACGCACATAAATACTCGGAAAATGTCTTGCTATCATATAATAAGGATAAATATACGACATTACAAACGGCCGATGGAGGCAAAAAAGAATATATGCAGATGAACTTTAATCCCTCGCTATCAGAAGAAAAGGATTATCAGAAATATGCTATTGAAAGCATATGTAGCTATACTTATGATACTATGCTAACACCGCCTTTGAAAAATGTAGCTCTATATCGCTTATTTATAAATGAAGAGAATATCATTGAGAGCATTGATAAAATTGAAATAAACGCAACAAACAATAACATATTTGAAAGTAAACCCTTCTCTCTCACTGAATTATTAGATACCAGTTCTACGTCATATTATTACGATACTAATAGTAAAGCTTTCAAATTTAAAATAAATAAAAACGATAAGGTACTTGGTATAACGATATACAAGTTTGAAAGAAACCTTTTGTGTGATAAAGAAGAAATAATATCCTATGATAAATTGATAACAGATGATACCAAGCTTAATACGGTTGCTCTAATAAACATAGATAAACTTATTGAGCCCATTGTTATAAATGATACCGAACTTACAGCAGATATTCTGGATAAATTTAGAACGCGCGTAGGTAATAATTATGAACCTAAGAATTTCGCGGATAAAGAAAAAATCTTAGAAATTATAAAAAATCACATAGATACTCGCATAGATTCCTTGAATGTTCCTATAAGAAAAGAAATAGTAGTTAAGAATGCTGAGCTAAAAGAATTAGAGAAGGCGAAAAATGTGTTTGCTAACAAGATATCTACAATAGACAAGTATATAATAAATATAATTACGATAGATGCGCTTAATTACGATGAGGAAACTAAGAACTTCTTGAATAAATATTTAAAGCCCGGGAAAATATCCTATCAAAAATATGTTGAAAATAAAATATTAGAGCCTAAAATAAACGACGACAAATTGAAGGCTACTCTCAAAGACAATACGATGACCATTGATTACTCATTCGGTGGCAACGGACAAATACTGGCGATGCCTCATTTTCCCGATGCTCATCGCATTGATAACGCAAGCCAAACTCTATCTCACGGTGGCTGGACTATACAATCATCATTAAAAACACTACCAAATCAGGGACTCGGCAGTATATTAAGCACACGGCGCTTAAAAACGCAAACAATAACAACAGTACAGCAACAAGAAGTAGTAGAAAAAGTTATTTTTTACCAAGGTACAAATTATAATGGAAGGATAATATACGAGGCAAAACAGACAATTTGGGAATATGTAGGGTGGATGGAATTTGGTTCCATTATAGTTCCAGAAGGCTGGACTGTTAATTTTTATGGGGAAATAAAGGCGAAAAATTATTATCAGTCTGATTATTATGATTCTGTTTATAAAATAGATAAAAATATAACGCACAATACATATAGGAATCCGAGGAATCGTGGTGACTATGTGTGGATAACTTGTAATAGAAATCCTAATTGTAGTAAACCAATTATTAAAGAAGTACAAAAAGATATATCTTATAACAGTGCTTATGGGGCAAATGGGATTAATCCCGAGATAACTATAACGATGTCGGCGGTAAATTTTATATCGGGTTTTGAATTTTATGGAATAAACGGGCTATATAATACATCTTGCAATGCTAAAAATATAGATGTATTTGGGAAATATCAAAATGCCAAGGGAGCTTGGATAACTACAAAAGTATTAACATTTATTCTACCGAATAGTGCCAGTTGGGATTACTCGCAATTTTACAAATTGGATATACCAGGCGATTATAAGCAGATTGTATTTAAAATAGTAAATAATTGGGGAGATAGAAGTTCGACAAAAATAGGAAGTATTACTTTATACCACCATCCAGTTACTATAAATACGAAAAGTATGAATTTACCAACTGACATACCTGTTAAAATAAATGGCATTAATCATAATCTAATTGCGGGTGATTATAATATGAACGCTGATATAAAAAATAAAATGTACACTTTGACTAATAAGCAAACCGGTATGCAAATCGCAAAATTGGTGAATGCAAATAACCTTGTTATATCTTATGGCGTACCCAAAGATATGGATTCATTAGTTAAACACAACAAACAAAATATATCATATGCCAATATTAAAAATGAAATAAAAGAAAATGATGTTACAGACAATTTGATATTGCTGACTGCTAATAAAAATCTGGATACATATGAAACTTATAAGATTAAAACATATGTGTATAACAATATAAATTATAAGCCTCATATTAAATTGTATGATTCGTCTAAGAAAGAGATGAGCAACACAAAATACAAGGTGCTTATGGATGATTACCCAAAAAATAAAAATATAATAATAGTTCTTAATATATATATAATTGTAGATATATCTATAACTGGTGCAATATATCTAAAATCTACCAAGAATAACAATGATTTATTTGAATATAATAAAAAAACTGTTCGGGATATTAATACTGCTATAAATAAAAGCATAGATGATTCTAAAAATGCTAAGAATCTCAATGATTTAAAAGATATATTTGATATAACTGATAAGGAGGATGAGATAGATGATTTGGAATTGTCATTGATTAAAAATAGCGCTGTTAAAAAGGATGCATTTGGCAAAACAATATTAAGTATTAGAAGAGATATTGAAGAATACACCGATGATATAACTATAAATAAGCTGAAAACAACATATAATAATATGATAAATATAGATAATTTAGATGATGATAATAATGCAAAGGTATATCATAATGAAATAAATATCAATGAAGCCATAGAAACAGGCTCAGGGACTGGTTCTGGCGACAATAAATATAAAAAATACATAACTTATCAGAATGTACCAAATAATAATAGAATACCCAGTATAGAGAAAGTGCAAAGCAACGAGATATACGATGTAAAAGATTATGCCAAAAAATACATATATTTTACTGTTAAGAGTAAATAGAAACTTGGGGATATATGCTATATCTGTAATATTTATATGTATATATATTAGAATTGATAATAAATAAGATGGATAAAATGAGAATGAAAAGTTCTAGCAATGATTCTTCAAGATCGGCAAGAAGTACAAAATCTGCTTCTGCTTCCCGTAGCTCATCATCAATATCTAAAACAATAGTTAAAAACTTTATGAAAGGCTTGATGACTACCGAAGAGCTTATGAAAAAGAAGGAATATAAAAATAAAGGACTCGTTAGATTGAGAGTAGTATTATCTCCCGATGATTTCAAGAAGAATTCAAAACCTAAAATGCAAATTAATAAGGAGTTTGATGCAGTAGTAAAAGGATTAAAAACAGCTAATAATAAACTGCTAAAATTTTAGAACCATTCATCAGAGGATTATATTTGTTTATTATATCTTAACCATTTCCAGTATTTAATAGAAACTCTATTTAAAAATATGCGAAAATTGGTGTTTGTAAGAGTAAAAAAGGCATCATTTATTACTTGGTCAAAGGTATTCATATCTACAAATGGAGAGCTTGTAGGTTTTATATTTTGATTATTTACAGTGGGATACAGTGAAATTGCTTCTGCGTTCATTATTCTTACGAACTCTTGTTCATGTTTGTTGAGAGTCCCTACATCAAAGATATTCTGTACATTAATATGTTTAAATATATTATTAGGGCTTGAATCATATATAGGTATTCCAGGCGCATTGAGAGTATCCTCCCATTCAACTATTTTGTGTATTCTTTTTAAGTTATATAATAAAAGACATTTTATTACATTACGATAGGCTTCTATTCCGGTGCCACATTTATTCATTACAAGTGTAACCATATCCTGTTTTCCGTCAAGAAGGGCAACAATATAGCCGCGTGGATTATTTGTTGCTAAATTATAATCATCCCATAATTCATCTAAATCTCTCAACTCTTTTTTTGCCTCAGACATTATCAATACTGAAAAAGGTATTTTTTTTCTTGCGGCATTTCTGTGCTTTATCCAAGAAGGAACAAAAGGTGGTAGCCACTTATCAACGACATCATTGCCTTTACTATCATCTTCTATAATAATTTCCAGACTCTCTTCAAATGCAATTTCAGAGGGCGTTCTATAAAATATAGAACGTCTTTCTTGTGCTTGCGGTTGTCCATGTGCTGCACCGTTAGGTTGTCCCTGATATGCAGCACTAGGGGTTCTTGACATTTGTCCAAAGGTATTTTGTTGTCCCTGATATGCAGCACTTGGGGTTCTTAAAGCAGGACCTGCTTCGTTTGATTGCAAAGCTTCGCCAAATGTGTCTCTCATCATTTTTTCAAGAGCAGGATATTTACCCGACATCTTCTATTCTATAATTCTATTTAACACAGATATAATAAATTACCATAGTGTAATTACAATTCTTTGTACATATAAGTGTCTTTGAGTGTGTATCCGAGTTTTCTATAATAATTTCTTACACCTGTTCCGCTAATAATAGCAATTTTGGTATATCCTTGTTCTTTTGAGATTCTCTCAGCTTCTTCTATTAATCTCTTTCCATATCCTTTATGTTGATAAGAAGCTTCTATATTATTTCCGACATTGCTAAGATTTGAATAAACATGTAGCTCGCGAATTAGCGCGGCATCGTGCAATATAGGAAGTTGTGTAGCTTTATCTACACTTGTAAAGTCGACGAGGCGAAGCCTAATAAATCCAATTAAGTATTTGCCAGCCGATTCAAATGATATGAAATATTCTGTGCCACCGCTTGCAATATATGATGTTATATCAAGGTTAATGCTTGAAGGATTTACGCTCGTATCTTTAATCTCCCTACATCTGATACAATTACAACACCAATTATTTTTTTTCATGTCATCTTGTAATAGCTGGCGCATATTTACATATTCGTGCTTATATCCACCAGATATATAGGTAGATGGGATATCTCTGATAATTCGGTTGAGCCTCTTCCATTTCTGTACTTTTTTCTTAAACTCTTTAATCAATTCATATAGCAAGGTATCGTCATAAGGCTTATATTCTCCGCTATCATACCATTCTTTAATTTGTGTCCAAGGAACAATGGCCGTCGGATATATTTTGTACTGGTCAACTTGCAGTCTCTCGTCATATAAAGAGGCTTCGAGCATTTCCTTGTCCATATCATAAGAGGAACCTGGTAAATTGGGCATCAAATGTATATCAATTTTATACCCATTATCCTTGAGAAGTTTAATAGCCTGATAGACTTTTTCAATTGAATGGCCTCTCTTAATTTTTTTGAGGACATCGTTGTGTGTATGCTGAACTCCGAGTTGAACGCGGGTACAATTATATTTCCTGAACTCTATTATTTCAGCGAGACTGATACAATCTGGACGAGTTTCAAGGGTAAGGCCTATAATATGTATTTTGGCATTCTCATTCAAGATTATCTCTTCTTCTAACGAGAGCATCTCTCGTTTTTCATAATATGTATTTGCAGCATAATAAGTAGCTGTGATAAAATAATCTTTGTAATTTTTATGATAATTCGTCCAAGTCCCTCCTAATACGATGATTTCCAATTTATCTACAACATGTCCCATATTAATCAGAGAATCTACTCGCGAATTAAATTGCAATACTGGGTCAAACTTGTTATCATTTGCTCTTAGAACGGCTGGTTCAGTATAAAGATATGAGCGTGGTTGATCAACCCAATTATTGCCAGCATGTGCTTTTTCATTAGGGCAATAAGCGCAATTGTGGCGGCAGCTGAACTTGCCTACTACCTTATTTCCTGCATCGTCTATATATTCGGGAGTTCCCGAAGTTAATATAGTAATTACTATGACACCTGAATTGGATTTATTTTTTTTCTTTGTAATAAGATTTTTTATAGTAAGGTTATCAATATTCAGCGCTTTATAGAAATAAATAAGGTTTGATTTTGACAAAGATACTTTGACAGTTCTTTGAATATGCTTTTGAAACTTCGTAATATCATCGCTTGTTTTAATAGTATCTATATTTTTCAAAAACTCATCAGAAATGCTCGTATATTCATCGTCGGTATATGTCCTGCTCTTGTGATTATTATTATGCCTAACAATATTCTCGATATCAACATTATCAACAATATTCTGGTTATTCTTATTCATAATAACTGCAATAACAATGTAAGCACAATATATATCATATTAAATCAATTTTTATTCTTATAGATGGAGGACCTGTTCTCCAACGCGGACTATTCAAGGTGATATAATGGGCTAAATGAAGGGCTATTAAGAGGCTCATAAGCTATTTGTAGGCTCATAAGCTATTTGTAATACCATAATTGTATTAAAAAAGAAACCGGATTTTTATAAAAAATGAGAAATAAAAATTGAGTACATCTTTTTGTTTTTTCAAAAATTTCAAAAGTTTTTTAGAAATTACAAAATAAATTAAGAGATGTACTCAATTTTAAAATTGTAAAAATAAAGAGTTTCCAGTGTCTCAATAACTGCTATGTCTGAATCCTTATAATAATTATAGAGAGGCTATTGAAAAGGCTAAATGATATATTCTTATAGGCTGCTTAAAGATTAATATTATATGTTCAATGCGATGTCTAATTAGAGTAATTTTAACATCTCTGCTTCGGTTATCCATTTCTCGTCATATTCAAAACCTTTGGCATATGATATGAGATATTTGGCATTCTTAGCATTCTTAGCATTCTTATCATACCTCACATTTTTTACCCAATAATTATTTTTTAATTGTAAGCCAATATATTTGTCATACTTGGGCGCATGTTTGTCCGGTTTGTCGGGGTTGGCAGGTTTTGTCTCTTTATTTTTTATAATATAGTCGTATTTTCGTTTATCTTGTAATATACCGTGTACTTGTATGTCTCCATTGAAATATAATAAAACTTCGCTTACGGCATTTCCGCGATTATCAATACCCCATTTAGACCTATGTCCCTTCTTGCTATATGAAGTGTCTGCACTGACGGCCGTTAATTTTTTACTGCGAAGAACAAGAGGGCAATCTCCGTGTGGTCTGTGGCCTGATATAATACTGTGAATACCTCCCTTATTTAAATACTTTATAACCTTTGCATTTATGTATTGGCCATTTCCATTTTTAAGATTATCAGAATAAACTACTGTTTTATTGTCAGAAGGAACGGCATAATCTATTATTTTATATCCTTTGCGTTTCTTGCTTATTCCTCCATATTCCGGATTTGCAATATATTCTTTTAAATCTTTCTGAAACCACTTATTAAGACCAGAAACCCATTTGTCTACATCATCAACTATATATTTATTGTTAGGAATATAACCAATATTATTTTTATTAACGGCACCGTGAACAAATATATGTTCCCCAAATATATAAGCTATCTTTCCATTTTTTAAGTATTTAAGCATATAGTTATCATTAGTATTTTTGATATTATTAGGGTTGGGTGAGACAGAGTTCAAGAAACTCGTAATTATATCATTGTCGCTAATTGAATCAGGATCTTTATTTAATATAATGGAAAGCTCTTTCCTTCTTTTATCAAAGCAACCATTTGAACCCATTGTATAGTCCAATATATATTTTAATCGGCTTACAGCATTAATTTTATAATTATTATCTTCTAGATATTTTCTTAATGTAATCCTCTCGCCCTTATTAACCCAATAAGGGAAATTATCATATTTCGCCAAATATTTACTTTTAGCATTTATATCACTGGTGTCTATTTTTTCAGACATTTCAGAATATATGCGTATCTTGTTTGCATCCCTATTCCCAATTATAAACTCTACACGATCAGGATATTCGCTCTTAAAGTTTAATAATAAATTGACAAACCTTATATCACCTATGCCGCGGTCCTGACAATCACCTCCAAAGACAAACATGCTATCTTTTTGCTTAAATCTTAATCTATTTTTTTTAGAATCTACCCATTCAATAACCTTTGATATTCTAACATATTTTTCAAAAAAATCAAGATTACCCTCAACGTCAGTAAGATACGCACACACTCTTGGTTTCCCTTTTCCACCTTTTTTGGGAGCATTTCCATCACCGTTAACACCTCCAAAAGGGTTTAATAATTGAAAAAGAGCAACAGGAGTAGCACCAGTAGCACCAGTAGCACCGGCATCAGCAACAGGAGCAGTAGCATCAGCAGCACCAGTAGCACCAGTAGCATCAGTAGCATCAGCATTAGGAACAGGAGCACTAGCAGCAGCACCAGCAGCACCAGCATCATTAGCAGCACCAGCAGCACCAGCAGCTTTAGGATCAGGAACGGTAACAGGACCAGAAGGACCAACAATAGGATTAGGATCAGGAACAGGAACAGTAACAGGACCAGCAGCATCACGCCTAGCATTAGGAACAGACAATGCTCCTATATCGCTATTTTTAAGACTTTCAACGGATTTATCTGACTCTTTTTTTTTATACAAATCTTCAATTGAATCATTTAATTTGCCATAGTTATCCTTGTTTTTATTATTATCTCTGCTTTCATTTAAATCATTACAAAATTGTATATAATTATCTAGAAAATAATGTAGGATTTTTGCTTTAATATTAAATATAATTATTTCAATATATTTTTTATATAAAGCTATATTACCGTATTCTAGTTCGGGGTTTTTAGCATCAGAAGTCTCAATTGGCTCCTTATCTAATACAATACTACTCAATATCGTATTTATTTTGGATAAAAAATCTGTAATTTTAACTAAAAATTCTTCATATTGTTTAATTTTTTTTTCAATTGTCTCTATCTTTTTTTTTACCTTTTCTATTTTTTTCTTTAATTCATTCCCGCTTATCTTTAATTCCCTAATAGTTCTAATATGGTTTGCATATATTTTATTATTCTCTTTAATTTTATTTTTAAGTTCCTTACCCCTTTCTTTTATATCATTATCTTCTTCGCTTGTTTGAGTTTCATCTTGTGCTATTTTATCTTTATCTCCATCTCCCCCGCTTACTATTCTTGCCATACTGCGATATATTTTGTAACGTTTAGAAGTGCCTTTTTCTGCATATTTCAGTCGGTGTTTAGAACCGCCTTTGGCACCATGTTGCTCGGGGGGATCCTGTTCAGCAACTTGGTCAGTATTATTAACTTCTTTTTCTTCTCTAATTTTAATATCATTATAATCTGTTTTATCTTGTTCAAGTGTTACTTTTAATACTTTAAGAGATTGCTCTTCTTTAGCTATATTAGTATTATTAGTTTCAATACATTGTTGTATATTCGCCTCCTCCCCTCTTTTTTTACCAAGCTCTACATTCATAGTATCAATATTCGTTTTATACAGCTTTTCGTAATCTGTTAAAAACTCTTTGATATTATTAAAATAATTTTGTAGTTCATAATTAGCAAAAACATCATTGCTGCTATCAATAAACACATTATAATATTCGGATTCTTTTTCTAAAACAGGCAATAATTTATCGAGATAATCCTTATTTTCCAAATTATCTAAACCTTCTTTTATAGCATCCATTTCTTCATCAATAACCTTTTTAATCTCGTTTTGATAGGTAGTCTTGTTTTTCTTTTCCTTTGCTCCTTTTTCTTTACCCTTTTTTGCTTTGACTACGGTTTTAGGATTGTCTTTGCCTTTATTGCCGTCTCCTTCTATACTGACTTTATCTGCTCTTATATCTTCATCATCTTCATCATCTTCATCGTCTTTATCATCATCGTCTTCTTGTGCTTCTTCTTCTTGTGCTTCTTCATCATCGACTTCTTGTGCTTCTTCTTCCTTACTAGTATCAGCACTAGCTTCTTCTACTATATTCAAAGCAACCTTTATACATGATTGTATAATATTTTTTAAAGCTTCATAATTATTACAGTTGTCTTTTATAGTTGATTCAATAACTTCGTTATATTTTTCGATTTTATTCATAGTATCCTGCAAAACTCTTTGATCACTATTATTATTTAAGTGAAGTAATAATTTAATAATATTTTCAATAGCATCCTTATCAGTACCTTTTATAAGATTTTTTATATCTATTCTTGGTATTATATTGAGTAAATAATTATCAAAAATATTATTATATAGCACATTTTTAACATATGTTATAATGGCCGCTTTGTTTAATTCATTATCAAAATAATTTAAAGGATAAGTATTTATTTTATTAATAATTAAATCTTTTTTAGAATTAATTAGCTCTATTAAATTGAGATAAATATTTATAGCTTCTGACTGTTTATCATCTATTAGTAATTTAAAAATAACAATACTATCTTTTATACCATTCAATTCCTGCACTAAAAAATCTTTTTTATCTTTCTTTCCTCCCCCACGCTGGCTGCCCTTTTGGTTAGCCTTTTTAATAATTGTATATAAATCTATATATTTTTTATTATGTCTAATGTAATATCTATTTTTAGAAGTATATATGGTTCTAAATCTATTATAAATGTGTATCTTTTTATTTGTATTAATCATATTTATATACAAAATTGCTATACTATTATATATTGATAAAAATTATATAAAACAATGGGTATAATATATATTTAAAGTAGTCAAAATGTATAATGTTGCTGATATGAACGAGTCAAGTGATATCTCCGTCAAGGAATCTGGTATGCAAGACAAAAAAGTCAAAGCCGTTGCAAAAAATGTTGATACTAATAAGGTTATTGAATATTTTAAAGAATCTATTGACAGCGCAAATAGCTATACGCTGGATGAATATAAAAAACTAATTACCGCAGCTTTTAAAGAAGCAGCTAAGAAAACGAAAAGATCGGCGGGGGCAAGTGGCGAAGTTGTAAAAAGGGAGCCTACAAAATATAACATTTTTGTCAAGGAAGAGATTTTGAAACTGAAGGCAGAAAACCCCGACAAGCAATATAAGGATTTGATGAAGATGGCAGCAGACAAATGGAATGAAAATAAATTGACTGTCTAATAATAGAGAATAACTAGACCCTCATATAATGGATAATAATATAAAAATGTTAATAGTATCGGTAGTATATTTGGTATTAGATATCATATGGATATTTTTAAATATTCGCGAGCAAAATGAAAATATTATAAGAATACAAGGAAAACAAACAGAAATCACATATAGAAGAGTTATCTATATAATAATATGCTATGTATTAATCTTGTTATCATTATTACATATCGCTATACCATTAACATTAAATAATATCAGTGATAGTGACGATTTACAAACGAAGGTCTATAAATCAGTAATATACGGCGGGAGTGTAGGATTTTGTATATATGGCATATACAATTTAATTTCTTTGATAATTTATGAAAAGTTTGAAATTACTCTCGCTTTAACTGATACAGCATGGGGGTGGTTCATATACTCTTTAATAACCCTCTTATATCTACTCTTGAAATAGAAGCATATGTATTAGATATATACAAAGCATAGCCAATATCAAAATCAAAATGATTATGCAAAAAAATCCGGCAATAAATACTGGCATCAAAGGAATTGCTAAGAAAATATTAGCTATTATTGCTATTAATAACAATATATAAATAGGACTACCCGAATAATTCATTATTTTTAAATTACTATTGAAAATATTTAAATTATCATTAGTATTACTGTTACTGTTTTTAATAAAATTAGATAACTCAGGACATCTTGATATGCCGCTGCTGCCACTAGCCGATACAGCTGTTATTGGCTGATTATTAATAATAGTATTTAATGCAGATAACTCTGAACAACCCTGCATTTTTGAATCTGTATTATATAAACCCCTGCTCATATTAGTTAACTCTGTACATTCATAGGTATTATTGGTACTCATATTATATCAAGTTCTATTATATTATAGCCTTATTTTTTATTTGATTTAGAACTTTGAGAACCATAATATTGATTATACATGCTATATAGAAAATAAATAAATAAAGAAAAGAATATAAGTATCATTATGATATATACTATCATACCAGTTATACTTGCAGTTCTGCTTACTACACAATAAAACGAAGTATCTTCGATAGGACATCTTACCATATTATTTGAACCAGAATTGCTCATAAGAGATGCTGCGCCTCCCGACATTACTCCGCTCGCTGTTCCTTCAAAAACACCTCCGGCAGCACCACCCATAGCACCCCCAGCTGCACCACCGGCTGCACCCCCCATAGCACCTCCGGCAACACCCCCCGTACCTCCTGTTGCGACAGTACCCCCACTATTACCAGAAGAAAGTTTAGCCATTTTAAATCCTTCATTTATTTTTTCATCAACAAACATATCAACCCTATTCATATTTTTCAATTTTCTAATATAAACAAAACATTATAATTTATAATTTACTATGTATTAACAGTAGATGTCTCGTTATCTTTATTATAAAAATACGTTACTATTGTATATAATAACACAATGATTATAATAAAGACAGCGAGATATACAAAATTATTTATATAATCAAAGGCTTCGTATCTCTTCAAAACAGATGTCGTCTGTTTAGGGTACAAAGCATTTATATAATATATAAATGCAAATATAGCAAAAAAAACGGCAGTACTTCTAATACTATCTCTTAGTTCATCTTCTTCTTCTTTCTTAGTTCTTTTTTTTTTTCTCCGACCACCTAAGCCTCCGCCCTTTCCACCCTTAAAGTTTTCAAAAAAATATTCGGAATACTCAGATATTATATTTTTATATTCTAGCATTATATTATTATAATATAATATAATATTAGAATATATATGTCTAATATTGTAGAAACATTTGCGATAATATTAACAATTATTATTAGCACCAGTATTGTAGTTTGGGTTATAAATAAAAATAGAGGTTTAGATGTAAATTATAACAATTTAATAGAAATAAACAGCACTAATGTATCAAAGAGCAAATCAGGAAGCGACAAGCCGAGCGATAAATGCACGACTACATGCGATGCCTTAGACCCTGTGAGCGACCCGAGATATAATATGCAGCAAATAATAAAACAATCCATATTATTGGAAGAACATTTGACAAATAAAAATAAAAGATGCAGGGATTGCATTACCAAGCACTTCCTACATATAATAGGATTAGCAGAAGAGGCTGAAATGTTGGCAACAAATAAAATTGAGAATTATCCTCTAATTAAAGAATCCGTCGTTCTGTACAATGAACTATTTAAAATATGGATTAAAAATAAGAATCTAAACAATAATAACGATGATTACATCCTATACTGTACGGACAAATTGAGAAATCATAGAAAACAATTGATAGTCCTATATTTTTTTAACGAAAAATATATGATTAAAGAAGACAATCCCGATTCTCACCAAGGTTAATCCTCATACATAGTCAAGTATTTAATAGTCTTATATGTCACTGCGTGATTAAGAACTGCCTTAATATCTATTATAGCGCTGTTATGGGCTTCAAGGTGGTGAGGGTGGATTTCAGAACCCATTTCAATATTTGGATAAGAACAAGGAAATGTAGTTGCAAAACTATTGGCGGTCGAATATATTGCTACATCTGCTACTATCTGATATTCACAAGAAGAAAAATCGTATTTTCCATCCTTATAAAACTTATTAACTAATTTTTCCGCTCCTTTACGAGAAATTATATACATACCTGCACAAGGAAGTAAGTATCGCCATTTAATAAAGCTCTCATTATTTTTAAGAAACAGCTCGTTATATAATATTTTAACGGTATTACCATATGATATGCACATCTGCAATATCTCAAAATCTTTTGGAGCATCTTTTATTAGTTCCTTATAATTTATATTAAAAGGTAGAAACATATCATCTTCCATAATAACAAACCATTCATTATCTTTATTTTTTTCGTCTTCCAAGCCAGATTTCATTGCCTTGATATGACTTGATATACACGCGAACTCATATTCGCAATTGACGCAACCTGGATGCTTACAAGTAAGTGGCCTCTTGTTTTCTAATAAATCATCAAAATCATCAGGTGATACAGCAGCTACTCTTTGATTCTTAATACCGCGGCTATTAAATTGATTTTCCATAAATATCTTTCTCTTATTGCTTCTATCAAGATTAATCCAATAATGAACTAATGACATGCTAATATATTTATAAGTTTGTAATATAATCTTATATATGTATATTTTTATTGTGGTATAGTAGTTATATTATTTTTGTTATTATAAGGTAAATGAAGTTAGAACTTAAAAAGTTTGACCCTACAAAAATTAAAAGCGATTCCGTCGTTGTTTTTATAGGTAAGAGAAACACCGGTAAAAGTTATTGTATGAAAGATATTTTGAGCTATAATAGAGATATACCTGTTGGCGTTGTAGTATCACAGACAGAAAGGGCCAATGGATATTTTGAGAAGTTCATACCTAAAATGTTAATATATGACGAATTAGAAGAGAAGCTTGTTAGCAAGTTTTTAAATAGGCAGATTAATATTACAAAGGACAGAAAGCGCGAATTAGAAAAGCATGGTTCATCTATGATAGACCCGAGAGCCTTCTTGATATTAGATGATTGTATGTATAATAAGGCTTCATTAAAAGATAAAAATATAAGATGTATTTTTATGAACGGTCGCCATTACAAAATCTTCCTGCTTATAACTATGCAGCATGGCCTCGGATTGCCTCCCGATTTACGCTCAAATATAGATTATGTCTTCATATTCAGGAACAATATAGTAAAAGAAAGAGAGAAGATATATAATCATTATGCCGGAATGTTTCCGACATTTGACGTATTTAATCAAGTAATGAATCAATGTACTGAAAACTTCGAATGTCTTGTCATAGATAATAAAACACAATCCAATAATATTAATGATAATGTGTATTGGTACAAAGCGCAAGATAGTAATTATAAAATGTGTTCGCAAAACTTATGGGAAATGCAGGCTCTACAAGACCAAAGAGATTTAATGGGACTTATGAACGATGAAGAAGAGGAAGACAACGAAGACTTTGATCCTGGTGTTTTTATGAAAAAGAAAAATACAAAATTGATTAAGGTAAAAAAAAACCAAAAATATTAAAAAAATCTTAGTTTGTTGTTTTTAACATTATTGTCACTATTTATAACTATCTCTTTAATCTCACTATTCTTTCCAGTTCCAATGTCTTTTTCAACAGAAAGCTTCCTTTCAATATTCTCATATGTCTCCTTTTTTTGTAATAAATTATTTTCATAGTTGGCTCTTTGTGCAATATTAATAGGCAAAAGTGTATTTTCTGCTTCTTCCTTATTATTTTTTGAATACAAAAACCCGCCTTTTTTGTAGATTTCTGTTGTATATTCATTATCATCTGTACTATTAGTAATAGTTATAATATTACCTCCGTTTTTTACACCATCTCTATTTTTTTCTCTCTCTTCATCTTCATCATCATCTTCATCATCATCTTCATCCTCATCCTCTTCCTCTTCATCATCATCATCATCCTCATCTTCTTCATCATCATCCTCATCTTCTTCATCTTCATCACCCTCTTCACCCTCTTCATCCTCTTCATCACCTTCTTCATCCTCTTCATCACCTTCTTCATCCTCTTCATCTTCATCATCTTTGTCATCCTCTTCATCTTCATCATCTTTGTCATCAACCTCATTATCAGCATTCACTTCGGCCTCTTTGTAATCCCGGTCCTTCCCATCTTTTTGTTTGGATTCTTCTTTGTCCTTAGTAGCTTTATCATCACCTTTATATTCATTGTCTTTTAGATATTTAGAATTGTCTCCTTCTTCATTATTTTGGTCTTTTTTAGTTTCTTGTTTTACAATAATAGAATTAGTTGATTTTACTGGTTCTTCTGGTTCTTCTTCGGATTCCTCTTTGGCATCTTCTGGTTCTTCTTCGGATTCCTCTTTGGCATCTTCTGGTTCTTCTTCGGATTCCTCTTTGGCATCTTCTGGTTCTTCTTCGGATTCCTCTTTGGCATCTTCGTGTGACCGAGCTTTGGTTGTAGATGATTTTTCAGATTTACCCTTTTTAGATGATTTAGTTTTACGAATATCGCTTTCAGCATTATCAATATCCTCAATATTCTCTTGTATTTGCTGGAATATATCGTCAAATGGGATGAAATCTCTAAATGTTTTTTTAATAATTATTCTAATATTCTCTTCTATTATATTCAAATTATTTTGATATTCAGAATCCTTAATATTTTTATTATTAAATAGATAAGCGTTTTTCCAAGAGAATATTGATATATTTATATAGCATTTGTGAATGAAATCCTCGGCCAATGGTATTTTAATTTTGATATTGTTAAACTGGTCCTTGTACTCATAAATCTTTATTTTTATAGTAGTTATTATAATCATTTTAATAAGGTCAGGCAAATATTTGCATTTAGTTTTTTTAATAATTTTTTTGTATTCTTCATATATAATATTATTATTCCATTTTTTTATTTGTATTAGCTCTTTCTGGAACTCTTTAATGCTCCCTTTAATTTTTGAGCAATCGCACCATATCTCATATATACGCTTGGATAATGGTATAGCTATTATATCCTGTATATGTTCAATATATTCATTTCTAGTATCAATAAGACCTTCCATATATATATTAAATAGTAAATAGTATTCTTTATATAGCGTAAAAATTATAAGTTTTAGAATTACAGTATGTTCTTTTAATTCAAGCTACAACATGTAATGAATAAAAATTACCTGATGCATAAGATGCATTTCCAGCATTACTGTAATTATTATAAGCAAATATACCATAACTTCCTGGTGCTAAACTCGCTGAAAGAGTGTAGTCGATAGTATCTGTATGACCACCGGACCCACCTACGCTTTGAACATTAAACCAACCTCCGCCAAGATGTAATAACAGAGAATTAACTTCATAATCTCCTGCCGATGATGCACCATTTTGTATTACAAATCTAAGAGTGTCTCCTGGTTTAGCTTGTAATATTAAATTTTGATTATTTACAAAATTAGGTCTATTCTCTCCATATGAACCTAAGTTATTAAATGTAGAACCTCCTGTTCTTGTTAGATTTGCACCACTTGCTCCTGTTAACCACTCTAAACTTGTACCACCAAATGGCCAAGGATTACCAAAACTACCCTGAGTTGTTTGTACTGGTGCCGGAGGATAACTAGAAGCAACTACTATTTTAGCTTTACCGTAAAATTGACTTAACGATATCTGTGTTCCTATATTGGGAATACCAGATACACCACTTGTATACAAAGTAGATGCATTTAGATAATATTCGCTAAAACTTATAGGATTTGTTCCACCAAACTGTGTTTGTAAATTATTGAGAGATATTTGTCCAGATGCCTGTAAAGCCATATTAAATTTACTTATATATTATATGCAATATATAATAAAACATAATTATAATATATATTTCAAAAAATAAATTGTAATTCAAGCTACAACATGTAATGAATAAAAATTACCTGATGCATAAGATGCATTTCCAGCAGAACTATAATTATTATAGGCAAATATGCCATAACTTCCCGGTGCTAAACTCGCTGAAAGAGTGTAGTCGATAGTATCTGTATGACCACCGGACCCACCTACGCTTTGAACATTAAACCAACCTCCGCCAAGATGTAATAACAGAGAATTAACTTCATAATCAGAAGCATATGATGCACCATTTTGTATTACAAATCTTAATGTGTCTCCTGGTTTTGCTTGTAAAATTAAATTTTGATTATTTATAAAATTAGGTCTACTCTGTCCAGAAGAACCTAAGTTATTAAATGTAGAACCTCCTGTTCTTGTTAGATTTGTACCACTAGCACCTGTTAACCACTCATAACTTGTATTACCAAAACCCCAAGGATTACCAAAACTACTCTGAGTTGTTTGTACTGGTGCCGGAGGATAACTAGAAACAACTGCTTTCGTTTTGCCGTAAAAATTACTTAATGCTATCTGTGTTCCTATATTGGGAATACCAGATACGCCTGTTGTATAACCAGTAGAAGCATTTAGATAATATTCAC